>ERZ894217.10-NODE-10-length-174233-cov-26.569894_pt1 | contig 174233 bp, 165 predicted proteins | sample MGYA00380291_ERZ894217 | MGnify/ENA primary metagenome ERZ894217 (study PRJEB32331, sample SAMN06328480) | human gut metagenome | biome: human gut microbiome; feature: stool | host: Homo sapiens | collected 2013-07-05 ...
CTCCAGATACTTATACAAAATATAGTATATCATATTTGCTTAGGCTTTTCAATGGTTTTTGGGCTTTTCTCAACAACATTCTTTAAAAAATGCCGGATTGCAAAAGCCGATAATCCCGTAGCGGCAGCATATTCACTCAGCGAAATTCTCTTGCGCCGGTACAAATCGTAGTATTTCCAAAACACTTTGGGAGGGTCTATGCTTTCCACAGAAGTGGAAATACAGGCTGCTGGATCTCTGGCATAGATCAGGTCGTTATTGACCATCTCCATCGCCCTGCTTCGGATGTTATTCATCCTGCCGACCCACGCCATTTGGTTGTCTGCCTTGAGTTGCTCTGTGACACCTTCCGCCTCGGCCATCTGCTTTACCAGCCGAAGAAACATCTCCTCTGCCTGCCTGTCAATGTCGGCAAGGTAGCTGTTCAGTTTGCCGCTGGTGAGCAAGGTCGCATAGGTTGCCCGCCGATGCTCTTTCAGGTAACGCCAGTGGCGCTGTCCCCACACGCCGATGGGCTGCTGTTCTTCTTCGGGCAGTTTCAGATCAGGAAGAAGATAATCCCTAACCTGCGTGTAAGTACCGCCCATTTCTTCAAAAATCGTCTGTGCCATTGTCTGTTCCTACCTTTCAAAATTTGTATTTCTGCGCCTTGTGCGCTGGGTTTGCTTTCGTTGCTGCTCCATATCTTTTGCCTGTGCAATCAGATTATCGATCTGCTGACTGCCAAGGACCTTCCGCAGGAAGCGGAAATCCTTCAATTCGGAGCGTAGGACTTCATTTTCTCCTTTGAGCTTGTCATTGACGATGGTTAGATGCTCGTTTTCTCGGTAGAGCCGCCCGTTGGTGGTGTTCAGCCGGTGATAGCTGTCCAGAGCCTTGTAATAGTGGTAGAACACCTCTCGGATAACCTCTTTCAATTTCTTAATGAGTGGGTCAACAAACCGCTGCTTATAGGTCTTGGCGGTCATCAGGGTAGGTGGATCGGGGAGCTGAAACTCTGCATCCGACTCAATTCGCTGCTCCAACCGCTCAATGGAATGTGCCCCCTGATCGAAGTTCTCAATTCGATTCTGCACCGTTTCCAGCTCGTCCTGCTTTTCGGCCAGGGTGCTGTCCAACGCCGCAATCTCTTTTTCCCGCTTCTGTTTCTTGTAGTCCAGAACGGAGAGATGCTTTTCGTGGGTGCCTTTCTGCTCCCACTGGATGTCGTACCGCTCCATCACGGCGGCAAGTTGCTCCTTTTCGGACTGTACCCACTGTGCCCACTCAGTAGCGCCTCGCGTCCCGCCCTTGAAGCCCTGCGCCGCCAGTGCCTGCTTCAGCGACACACGGGTGTCAAGCCCTCGCTTGCTCCCGGTGGTGAACGGCACAAAGTCAATGTGGATGTGCGGCGTGGCCTCGTCCATATGGAGGTGCGCCGAGAATACCCTGAGGTTAGGGTTTCGCCCTTGAAATCCTCGATAATATTCATCCAACACAGTTCGTGCCAGCTCCGCATATTCGCCGGTGGCACTCATATCCTCCTTGTTCCCGATTTGCAGGATGATCTCGTGGAATGGCTTTTCCTGATTGCCGGAACGAATCTTCTCATAGTAGTTTGGAATACGCCTGTCTGCACGGATTTGCTTCTCGTTGTAGCGTTTCAGAGCCTCATCGAAAAGCTGGTGGTATACCGTCTGGATGCGTTCATTGCAATAATCAATGTTCAGGTGCGTGCGGCTTCCGTCTACATTCTCTGCCCGAAATTTGCGACTATTGTGATTGACAGAGCCTTTGCCAACCTCGGCGCTGATCGTTCTCTTCATAAAATCTCACTTCCTTTCACCCTCCGGCCGCAGCCGGGGTTCTGTTACTCTTGTCAAGAGTAACGCAAAAGCACTTTTGACAGCCTGCGGCCATCAAAAGATGCTATTGCGCTCTCCGAGGGGGAGACTGAGCGCAGCACAATGCCACGCTCAGTGGGGCGTTGCCCCGGCAACTGCGGTTGCCTCCCCAGCAGGGCTGCCCTTTGAAAAGGTCACCCTGCACCCCGCCGAAACTTCTGTGACGGTGTGTGACGATGGTGACGGTATTTTTGATACCGCACCCGCTCATAGAAATATCGTCACACCGTCACATATCGTCACGATCGCTCTGTCGCTGCAAGCTTTACAGTGCGCTCGTTCCGAGTGCGGCTGCTTTCATATCGGATGCCGTACTCATTCAGCAGCCGTCCGGCGTTGACATTCAGCCGCCTTGTCAGGGCATTGGGCTTCATATCCACGCCGAGAAGTGCCGAAAGCTCTGTGGGCGTTCCCGCCCAATCCTTACCAGCCGAAGAAAGAAAAGCTGAAACCTGTTCCAGCAGCGGCTCCGGCGGCGCTTTCCAAAGCTCCGTTTCCACACGCTCCAGCTCCCACGCAAGTGTTTCCTCGTTGCGGAAAAGGTGCAGCCGCTGATCCGGCTGATCTCTTCCGGATACATCAAGACAAGCGGCATTACCGGTACGTTTTTCTTTGGTGAGCAGAAACGCTCCATCCGCCGCACCCAACAGCCCGTTGGTGCCGGAGATCATATCAAACTTATCGTCTGACTGCTGTTTTCGGGTGTGATGGACAAGAAGCAGACAGATGCCATAGCTATCCGCCAGCGCCTTCAACCGTGTGATGATCTGATAATCGTTGGCGTAGCTGTAGTTGTCCCCGCCGACCTCACGCACCTTCTGGAGCGTGTCAATGATGATAAGGGAAGTGCCTGGATGCTCCCGCAGAAAATTAGTGAGCTGCTCGTCGAGGCCGCTGCCAAGCTGACCGGCCGAAACAGAGAAGAACAGGCTCTCATTTTCTGCCGTGCCGAACATCCGATAGGAACGCTCCTGCAAGCGGCGGTAATCGTCCTCAAGCGCAAGATACAGCACCGTTCCTTTACGGACGGGATAATTCCAAAGCGGTGTTCCGGTGCTGATATGATAGGCAAGCTGGGTCATCAGGAAGCTCTTGCCCAGCTTCGGAGCACCGACAAAAAGGTAAGTACCCCGGTAGAGCAGACCATCCACAAGGGGCGGCTTGCTCTGGTACACATTGTCCAACAGTTCAGACATTGACACGGTTTTCAAGTAGGACGGGTCCATCATTCGCAGAATTTCTCTCTGCATTTCATCAAACCCCTTGAAATTCGGGTCAAAATCGGTTAAACTATTGTCAGTAAGGTTTTGGGATGACTGCTCCGTATCTGCGTCAACAGATACAACGGGAGCGGTCATTTCTTTTTCTTTGTTCATTCAGATTCCTCCTTCATTCCGCCGAGAATATCGGCTATCATTTCAATTAGGTCAAGCAGCTCATCATTGACTGCGCCGCCAGTCTCAATGCGCTGCAATTCCAAAAGCACTTCGGCAAGCTGATTCCGCAGCGCCTTGAAAACTCTGGGATTGCCCTGCACCACTACATCCTTGTGAGTGAGCCGCCGGATGATATAGTCCTGCTTGGTCAGCCCGGAGAGCTTCACATAGCGTTCGATCTGCTCGTTTTCCTCAGGCGATACTCGAAACGCTATTGTTTTGTTCCGCCAGCGATTATGCTCGTCCCTGTTCTTTAATGACATTATCTGTACCGTCCTTTCTGAATTGATTGAGCTTGTCTGCCATATCGCTTTGCGTGGATGGGAACAGGTGGGCGTAGTTGTAGGTGATATTGATGCTTTCGTGTCCCACCCGGTCAGCAATCGCTACCGCCGAATAGCCCATTTCAATCAGAAGTGAAATATGGCTGTGTCTCAAATCGTGAATCCGGATGCGCTTTACCCCTGCCGCCTTAGCACCTCTGTCCATTTCGTGATGAAGATAGCTTTTCGTGACTTCAAACAGCCGGTCGTTTTTGCCGATTCGGTAGAGCTGTTTTATATAGTCCTGCATTTCTTCACAGAGGAACTCCGGCATTTTAATTGTCCGGTTGCTTTTCGGCGTTTTCGGGTCAGTGATGATGTCCCGGCCACCGATACGCTGATAAGATTTGTTGATCGTGACCGTCTGCCGTTCAAAATCGAAATCTGCCGGGGTCAGCGCCAGCAGTTCTCCCTCACGGATACCGCACCAATACAGCATTTCAAAAGCGTAGAAGGAAACAGGCTTGTCCATCATTTCCTCTGAGAATTTCTTGTATTCCTCCTGCGTCCAGAAAAGCATTTCTCTTGCCTTGGCCTTTCCCATATTGCCGACCTTGGCGGCGGGATTGTCTTTCAGCCCGTAGAATTTCACGGCGTGATTGAAAATTGCACTGAGCTGATTGTGCAGAGTTTTGAGATATACCGGCGAATATGCCTCGCCGCTCTTATCCCGACATTTGATCATCTCATTTTGCCAAGCGATAATGTCTTTGGGCGGGATCGAGTTCATTTTCCGCTTGGCGAAGTAGGGAAGCAGTTTGGTGCGGATGATATGCTCCTTGGTGTGCCAAGTGTTCTCTTTCAGCCGGTTCTTCATATCGGCTGTGTAGGTGTCGATAAAGCTCTCAAAGGTCATATCCAGATCGGCTTCCACTTTGTGGAGCTGTTCCCGCTCCCAAGCAAGAGCTTCTCGTTTGGTTGGAAAGCCTCGCTTCGTAGACTGGTGGACTTTGCCCTGCCAATCCGTGAAGCGATAGTAGACCTTCCAAGTGTTGTTTTTGGTATCTTTATAAACGGACATTTTTACCTCTCTTTCTGAACAGCACCGTAACAGGTGCGTTCCATAAAATATTGCTTGTTGACTCGTCCCGAAATCGTGAGGAAGCCTTTGCTTTTCAGTTCCTCATTCAGCTTCTGGACGATCTTGTAGGCGTAGGATTTGGAAATGCCCAATTCCTGCGCTACTTCCTCCACTCTCATAAAGCTTGTGTTTTCCATTTCATCACCCCTTTCGTATGGTTATAGTTCTCTTATTTAGTGTCGGAGAACTTTCTGGCCGCATTCCGATTTGCCCGAGCGGGTACGCCATTACCGTGACGCACGACGGATATTCTGTTGTCTGCAAACAACTTAACGCTATTTGCTTAATCATTATACTAAACGAATTTGCTATTGTCAAGAGGCTTGCGGGAAAATATTTAACTTTTTTGCTTTTGCTATCTTGACACAACTTAAATCCATATGCTATACTGGTTGTACAGTATCAAAACGAGGAGCGTAATCGCTATGGCAATCGGTGAGAGAATTCGGTTTTTCCGTAATCTGCGGGGAATGACACAAAAATACTTGGGGCAGGTGGTCGGTTTCCCGGAAAAGACCGCCGACATCCGTATGGCGCAGTATGAATCCGGCAGCAGAACGCCTAAGGCGGAGCTGACGGAGAACCTTGCCGATGCGCTGGGTGTCTCGCCGCTGGCACTGTCCGTGCCGGACATTGACAGCTATCTCAGCCTGATGCACACACTGTTCACTTTGGAAGATCGCTACGGTCTGACAGTGGAAACCGGCGAGAACGGCGTTTCGCTGCGTGTTGATCCCCGGAAGGGGAAGGACGCCGCTGAGCTTTCCGAAATGCTCACTGCGTGGGCGCAACAGGCGGAAAAGCTCCGCAATGGGGACATTAGCCGTGAGGATTATGATAAGTGGCGTTATAACTATCCGAAATACGATGAAACCTCCGGCTATGTGAAAGTGCCGTCCCAGCAGCTCAGCGATGCGCTGGTGGAGGCTTTCAAAGACAGGCTGAAGAACGATTAAATTCAGACAAAACAAAAAGAGCTATCTGACTTCTCTAACAGAAATCAGATAGCTCTTTGTTCTTGGATAATCTAAAATGTTGTCATTTTGTTGTCACGGGGCAAATCCGTAACGAAAAAGTCCAGCATTTGCAAGGCTTTTTGGCCTTTTGGGAATTATTCCCACTCCACCGTCGCGGGGGGCTTGGAGGTAATATCGTAGACGATCCGGTTGATGTGCTTCACCTCGCCGACGATGCGGCCGGAAATCTTGTCCAGCAGGTCATAGGGGATGCGGGACCAGGTGGCGGTCATGAAGTCCTGGGACTGCACCGCACGCAGGGCCAGGGTATAGTCATAGGTGCGCTCGTCGCCCATGACGCCCACGCTGCGCAGATCCGTCAGCACGGCGAAATACTGGCTGGTGGTGCGGTCCAGACCGGCCAGCGCCATCTCCTCCCGGAAAATGGCGTCGGCATCCCGAAGGATGGACAGCTTTTCCTCGGTGATCTCGCCGATGACGCGGATGGCCAGGCCGGGACCCGGGAAGGGCTGACGCCACACCAGCTGCTCCGGCAGGCCCAGCTCCAGGCCCAGCTGCCGCACCTCATCCTTGAACAGGCGGCGCAGAGGCTCCACGATGTCCTTGAAATCCACGCAGTCAGGCAGACCGCCTACGTTGTGGTGGCTCTTAATGACGGTGGACTCGCCGCCCAGGCCGGACTCCACCACATCGGGATAGATGGTGCCCTGGGCCAGGAAGTCCACGGCGCCGATCTTCTTGGCTTCCTCCTCGAACACGCGGATGAACTCCTCACCGATGATCTTCCGCTTACGCTCGGGGTCCGTGACACCGGCCAGCTTGCTCAGGAAACGGGGACCGGCGTTGACCCGGCGGACGTCCACGTTGAACTGCTTGGTCATCACATGCTCCACCTGGTCGCCCTCGTCCTTGCGCAGCAGGCCGTGGTCCACAAAGATGCACGTCAGCTGACGGCCCACCGCCCGCTGCAGCAACGCGGCGGCCACGGAGCTGTCCACGCCGCCGGACAGAGCCAGCAGCACCCGGCCATTACCGATCTTCTCCCGGCACTGGGCCACAGCCTCCTCCAGATAGGACGCCATGGTCCACTCCGGCCGGAAGCCGCAGATCTTATACAGGAAGTTCTCCAGAATTTGGCGGCCATACTCGGTATGCACCACCTCCGGGTGGAACTGCACGCCGTAGAGCTTCTTTTCCAGACACTGGACCGCCGCGTGGCGGCAGCCCTCGGTGGAGGCGATGATCTCGAAGCCGGGGGCCAGGCGCTCCACCTCCACCCCGTGGCTCATCCAGTACACAGCCGTCTCCGGCACGCCGTCGAACAGGGGAGAGGCGGTATGGGTCAGCTCCGTCTTGCCGTACTCCCGGGTGTCCGCCTTGCAGCACTGACCGCCCAGCAGGTGCATCATCAGCTGCAGACCGTAGCAGATGCCCAGCACCGGCACGCCCATAGACAGCATCTCCGGGTCGATCATGGGAGCGCCGGGGTCAAACACCGTGGCCGGGCCGCCGGTGAAGATGATGGCGTCCGGGGCAAAGGCCCGGACCTCGTCCATGGTCATGCGGAAGGATTTGATCTCGCAGTATACGCCGCATTCACGGACGCGGCGGGCCACCAGCAGGTTGTACTGGCCGCCGAAATCCAGCACTAAAACCTTTTTCATACGGGATCATCCTCCCGGAAGGTGATGTGGTCGGGGGTCGCTTCCTCGATGACGGCCAGGGAGTGGATGGGATAGCCCTTCTCCCGCAGGGCGTCGCCGCCGTGCTGGAAGCCCTTCTCCACTGCCACGCCAATGCCCACCAGCTCAGCCCCGGCGGCCTTGACGATGTCGATGAGGCCCTGCATGGCATAGCCCTTGGCCATGAAGTCGTCGATGATCAGCACCCGGTCCTTGGGACCCAGCCACTCCTGGGCCACGATGAGGGTCACTTTTTTCTTATAGGTATAGGAGAAGATCTCGCTCTGATACAGGCCGCCCTCGATATTGTCGCTCTTGGCCTTCTTGGCGAACACCATGGGAACGCCGTATTTCTGGGCACACACCGTGGCCAGAGGGATGCCGCTGGCCTCCGCCGTCAGCACCATGGTGATGTTGTTCACATCGAAATACTTGGCAAATTCGTCAGCCAGCTGGCTCATGAGGGCGGTGTCCACCCGGTGATTCAGGAAGCCGTCCACCTTGATGATGTTGCCGGGCAGGACCTTACCTTCCCGGCGGATGCGCTCCTTCAGCAGTTCCATAAATTCCTCCTATAAATCTCACATTGCTGTGAATAATGACTCTATTCTGCCCTATTCACGCCGCAAAAGCAAGGGGGCGAAAGGGCGAAGTTCCCGGCATTTCCGGGGCGGCTTTTGTCACATATGACGGCGTTTAGCCCCGGCGCAGGCTCTCCCGGATAAAATCGCTGAAGCGCTGGGCCGCAGACGTCAGGGGCACGTCCCGCAGCACGCACAGGTCCACGCTGCGGGGCGGGATATCAAAGGACGTGCGCAGCTTCCGCAGGCGGCCGCTTTCCAGCTCCCGGCGGACAAACTCCTCTGTGACGCCGGCCACGCCGAACCCGATGGCCGCCAGGTCCACCAACAGGCTCCGGGCGCCCAGCTCGATCTCCGGGTTCAGGTGCAGCCCGTTCTGCAGGAAGTATTTTTCCAGATACAGCCGGGAGGAGGCCTTCCGCTCCAGCAGAATCAGCGGGAACCGGGCGATCTCCTCCAGGGTGTATACATGGTCGAAGTCGCAGGGGTACTCCGCCCCGGCCACGAAAATGGAATGGGTGGCCAGGCACGGGAAGGTCTCCAGAGACGCCCCCTCCTGGGGGGTGCTGGCAAAGGCGATGTCCACCTTGCCGGACTGCAGCAGGCCCAGGACCTTATGGCTGCGGCCGGAGATGATCTGAATGTGGATGGCCGGATACTGCCGGTGGAACCGGTCCAGATACGGCAGCAGGAACTGGCTGGTCACCGTGTCGCTGGCGCCGATGGTCAGGTGGCCCATCTGCAGGTCCCGGCTCTGGGACAGCTTCTCCTCGCCGGTTTCCAGCAGGCCCATGGCGCTGCGGACGTATTCATACAGCATCCGCCCGTCAGCGGTCAGGGTGACGCCCCGGGAGTTCCGGGCAAACAGGCGGGTCTGAAGCTCCGCCTCCAGCTGCTTGATGGACTGGCTGACGGCAGACTGGGATATAAACAAAGTCTGGGCCGCGGCGGTAATGTTTCCGGCCTCGGCCACTTCCTTGAAAACGCGATAAAGCTCCAGCTTCACGGACATAACAGCACCTCATTAAGAAAAATAATGCGTGTAGGTTTATTATCTGCGGTAATTATATCAGATATTTTCAGGAATGCAACCCCCATCTGTATTTCACCGGAGGATTCGGCATTTTTCCCGATTTCCTCTTGCTTTTTCCGGGGGCCGTCTGTATAATCGTAACTGGCTTTTGCTGCAAGAGTAGAAGCGGCGCGTTAAGTGCCGGTCGGATGGGAGGTTGCCGCCGGACGAAGGGGACCCTGTCTCCGCGGTGCCGTCTTCGCATCCGCTTTGGCAGCAGGCCCGGGGGCCTGCGCCCTGACAAGTGCATACTCCCCAACCTCCTCCCATTTCATCCGAATTAGGAGGTATTTTTTATGTCCGAGATCCACAACACCAATGCACCTGCCCGCCGGGGGCCCAAGTGGCCCGTGAAGGCCATGGTCACCTGCGCCCTGCTGACGGCTATCAGCGTGGTGCTGGCCCGGTTCCTGATCCCCACGCCCAACGAGGTGACCCGCTTTTCCTTGGAAGCGGTGCCCATCTTCCTGGCAGGGATGCTGTTCGGGCCGCTGCCTGGGGCGCTGACAGGCTTTGCCGCCGATTTCATCGGCTGCCTGTTCTCCCCCTATGGCTATAATCCGATTTTCTGCGTGCCCCCCATTCTGTATGGCCTGTGCGCCGGGCTTTTCCGTCCCTGGCTGACCCGCAGGTGCAGTCCCCTGCGTCTGGCGGCGGCGTTTTTGCCGGCGGTGGTTCTGGGGTCCATCCTGTACCAGAGCTTCGCCCTGGCCATGATCTACGGCGGCGAGGCCAGGCTGGCGTACTTTTTGGCCCGGTTGGCGGCGCGCAGCGTGCAGTTTGCCATTACCGGCGTGCTGGACGTGCTGGTAGTGTGGCTTTTGCAGCGCTCCGGCGCTCTGCGGGCTGTGGGCCTGCCGCCGGTGCAGCCGAAAGGAAATGATAACGCATGAACATTGACGAGACACTATCCTATATCCACGCCGTGTGCTGGCGGGGCAGCGTACCGGGGCTGGAGCGCATCGGCGCGCTGCTGGCCCGGATGGGCGACCCGCAAAAGCAGATGCGGTTCATTCATGTCACCGGCACCAACGGCAAGGGCTCTACCTGCGCCATGATGGCCAGCATCCTTCGGGCGGCCGGTTATCGGACGGGGCTGTATACGTCTCCCTTTCTGATCCGATTCAACGAGCGGATGCAGGTGGACGGCCGGCAGATCACCGACGATGAGCTATGTGAGATCACCGCCTATGTCCGCCCCCTGGCGGATGCGCTGGACCCTCACCCCACGGAGTTTGAAATGGTCACGGCCATTGCCTTTGCCTATTTTGCCCGGCACAACTGCGACATCGTGGTGTGCGAGGTGGGCATGGGCGGCGAGTTTGACGCCACCAATGTCATCCTCGCCCCGGAGGCTGCCGTGTTCTGCAACATCGGCCTGGATCACACCCAGTACCTGGGCGATACCATTGAAAAAATCGCCGCCACCAAGGCCGGGATCATCAAGCCCGGCTGCGAGGCGGTGCTGTACCGCCAGACGGCCTCTGTGGAGGAGATCATCCGCCAGCGGTGCGAGCGTCTGGGCGTTCCCCTGCACCTGGCGGATTTTGACGGCATCCGTCCGGAAAAGGCCGGACTGGAGGGCCAGGTCTTTGACTGGGAGGAGCTTGCCGGCCTGCACCTGCCCCTGCTGGGACGGCACCAGCTGTGCAATGCCGCCGTGGCCCTGACAGCCATGCGGGTGCTGCAAAAGCGTGGCTGGTCCATTACGGAGGAGCACATCCGCCGCGGCCTGGCGGCCACCGACTGGCCCGGCCGGTTCCAGATCATCGGCCATGATCCTCTGTTCATCATCGACGGCGGGCACAATCCCCAGTGTATCCGGGCGCTGGAGCAGAATATCCGGGACTATCTGCCCGGGCGGCCCCTGACGGTGCTGACCGGGGTCATGCAGGACAAGGACTACCACTGCATGTACCGGGGCGTGGCGCCCTACGCCAACTCCTTCATCACGGTGACGCCGGATAACCCCCGGTCCCTGCCTGCCGGTGAGCTGGCGGCCTATATCCGGGAGCTGGGCTGTTCCGCCACGGCCTGCGGCACCATCCGGGAGGGGGTGGCCCTGGCCCTGGAGCAGGCGGGGCCTGACGGCACGGTGCTGTGCTACGGGTCCTTGTACCTCATCGGAGACGTGGAGCTTCAGCTGCGGGAGCTGAGAAAATAAAGGAAATGAGCGTGCATCCGCCCTCTTTACCCGGATGCACGCTCACTTCATAGGCACGGGAGGTAAGACCCTCTCCACTCATGATTATATTTGATTTTCATATTTTCGTCAAGTGCAAAATTTGAATAATTGTAAATTTTCTGTTGATAAATATTCTGGAGGCTGTCGGAAAAACCGGAAATCTTCCGCCATCGGAAAGGAAGATACTTACGAAAGAAACCCATCATGGGCGCCTTTCGTTTGCAATCGCAGGTTTTTCAGAACTTTTCAGTTCTGAAAAACCGCACGCAGTTTGTCAAAAAAACTTCTTTGACAAGCTGGTTATTGACGCAGCACCCCCGATGGACGTATAATCATCCTGACGAAAGGAGGCCCGGCACATGACCCAGTGCGAAGCCTGCTGCTTTTATAACTACGACGAGGAATACGACGAATACATCTGCGATGTGGACCTGGACGAGGACGAGATGGTGCGGTTCCTGTCCGGACGGGGGGACTGCCCCTACTGGCGGCCCGGCGACGAATACCGCACCGCCCGGTGTCAATAGGCGGAAATATAGGTGGATTTTTCCACCGCCCTGTGATACAATGGCCCTGCCGCACACGCGGCGCAAAGGGAGAGTGAGAAAGTGGATAAGCTATGCGACCTGCTGGACATCCGGCCCGGCGTCACCGCCCTGATCGGCGGCGGCGGCAAGACCACCCTGATGTATCACCTGGCCCGGGAGCTGCGGGAGCGGGGCACCGTGGCGGTGACCACCACCACCAAGATCTGGCCCCCCACCGGCATCGCCATGGCCCAGGACCCGGATACCGCCCGGGAAATTCTGGCCCGGGAGGGCCTGGTGTGCCTGGGGGTTCCGTCGGCCCAGGGCAAGCTGGTGTCCCCGGGCTTTGAGGGCTGGGACGCCCTGGCGGACTATACCCTGGTGGAGGCGGACGGCTCCGCCGGAAAGCCCTTCAAGGGCCACGAAAAGCACGAGCCGGTGCTGCCGCCCCGGCGCAACACCACCATTTTGGTGCTGGGAGCCGACGGCTTTGGCCGTCCCATCAGCGTTGCGGCCCATCGTCCGGCCCTGTATGCCCGGCTGGCCGGTGTGCCGGAAAACCGGCCCGTGACCCCGGCCATCGCGGCCCGGGTGGCCGCCCGGGAGGGATTTCATGACCAGGTTTTCGTAAACCAGGTGGACCAGGAGGAGGAGCGTCCCCTGGCCCGGCAGCTGGCGGAGCGGCTGGACTGCCCGGTGGCTGCCGGTTCCCTGCGGTCCGGCTGCTGGGAAAAGATCAAATAACAGGAGGATTCAACTATGGAACGTACCTATGCGGAATATGCCGCCCGCCAGGCGGTGGAGCTGCTGGCCATCGACAGCCCCACGGGCTTCACCCGGCAGGCGGCGGAGTGGGTGCTGAACGCCTTCCGGTCCCTGGGCTATGAGGCCCGGACTACCGTCAAGGGCGGCGTTCTCATCGACCTGGGCGGCAGCGACGAGAATGACGGCCTGCTGCTGGAGGCCCATGCCGACACCCTGGGCGGCATGGTGGCGGAGATCAAGGGCAGCGGTCGCCTGCGGCTGACGGCTCTGGGCGGTATGCGTCCGGAAAACGGCGAGGCGGAGAACGTCCGGGTCTACACCCGCGGCGGCCGGGTCATCGAGGGCACCTTCCAGCTGTGCAACGCCTCCGTCCACGTCAACGGCGAATATGCCAACGCCAAGCGCAGCTATGACACCTGCGAGGTGGTGCTGGACGAGGACGTGAAGTCCGCCGACGACACCCGCGCTCTGGGCGTGGAGGTGGGCGACATCGTCTGCTTCGAGCCCCGGACCCGGATCACCGGCTCCGGCTATATCAAGAGCCGCTTCCTGGACGACAAGCTGTCCGTGGGCATTCTGCTGGGCCTGGCCAAGTTCATGAAGGACAAGGATCTCATCCCCCGCCGCCGGGTATACGCCCATGTGACGGTGTATGAGGAGGTGGGCCACGGCGGAGCCGCCAGCGTGCCCCAGGGTGTCACCGAGGCCATCAGCGTGGACATGGGCTGCGTGGGCGACGGGCTGCGCTGCACCGAGCGGCAGGTGTCCATCTGCGCCAAGGACTCCGGCGGCCCCTACAGCTATGAGGTGGTGGGCAGGCTCATGGACGCCGCCCGGCGGGAAAAGGCCGACTACGCCGTGGATGTGTACCCCCACTACGGCTCCGATGTGGAGGCTACCCTGTCCGCCGGAAACGACCTGCGCCACGGGCTTATCGGCGCAGGCGTCTACGCCAGCCACGGCTATGAGCGCAGCCATATCGACGGCGTGTGGAACACCCTGAAGGTGCTCAAGGGATATCTTGAAATCTAAAAACAGCCCCTTATGTTAGACAGCCCCTGCGGGATTTTCCCGCAGGGGCTGTTGTTCGATTTGGGATGCTTTACCGGCCGGCAGACTCCTCAGCGATCATTCTGGCGACTTCCTCGTCAGTCAGATAGGCGCTGGGGGCGGGAGCCACGCCGCGGCCCCACTCGATCCAGTTGACCACAAAGAAGGAGATGGTGCTCACCAGGCATCCGGCCACCACCGGCATCAGGAACATCCAGGTGCCGCCGCCGCCCACGATCTGCCACACCACAAAGGCGATGGTGCCGCAGATGATGGAGATGATACCGGAGTTCTTGGTGGCCTTGGGCACGGCCAGGCCCAGGCCATATGCGGCGAAGGGACCGGCGCAGCGAATGCCGAAGGCGAAGGTGTTCATGGCCACGATGGACACGCCGAACAGAGAGATCAGCATGGCCACAACGGCGGACAGCACGTTGCAGGCCCGGGTATAGAAGATGGTCTGCTTGTCCGTCAACTGCTTCTTGCCGCCCAGACCGGTGTACAGGTCGTTGATGATCATGGTGGACATGCACAGCAGGTTGGAGTCGGCGGAGGACATGGTGGCGCAGATGATGGCGGCGGAGATCAGGCCCGTCACCACACCGGGGGCATAATGACCGGTGACGATCATCATGGCGTTGCTGCCGTTCTCGGCCAGGCCGGGCAGCTGATCCTGCAGAGCGAAGGCAGCCAGACCCAGCAGGGTGGGGAAGATGGACATGGCGGCCATGAGGATAGCGGAGACAAACGCAGCGTTCTTGGCGGTCTTTTCGTCCTTGGCGGTCTCAAAGCGGGAGACCATCTCGGGACCGGCCAGGAAGGTGCAGAAGTAGTTGAAAATGTAGCCGATGATGGAAGCCCAGCCGATTTGGGTCAGGTTCAGCTTCTCACCGGGCAGAGCCGCAGAGATGGCGCTCCAGCCGCCGGCATGGTTCAGCACGATGGGAGTGGCGATGGCCAGGCCCACCAGGATGATGCCGAACTGCACCAGGTCGGAGATCTGGTCGGCGATCATGCCGCCCATGGTGGTGTACAGAATGATGACGATACCCGCGAAGATCAGGCACACATTCAGGGGAATGGAGGGGATCAGGGCGTTGATGACGCCGCCGGAGGCGGCGATCTGGGAGGAGGTCAGGCAGAACAGCGACAGTACGGACAGGATACCCGTGAAGTTGCTGGAGAACTTGCCGAACCGGCGGCCCACCACCTCGGGGATGGTCACGGCCATGGTCTTGCGGATCTTGGGAGCGAAGTAGGCCAGGGGGATCATGGCGATGGAAGCCGCCAGGACGTACCACACGGCGCTGAGGCCCCAGTCGCCGAAGGCCTTCTGGGCCAGGCCCGTGGTGCAGCCGCCGCCGATGTTGTTGGCGGACAGGGAGAACGCCACCATGAACAGGCCCATGCGGCGTCCGGCCACCATGTAGTCCTTGGCGTTCTTGATCTGGACCTTGCTGACCACGGCGCCCACGGTCAGCATGCCCACCAGATATGCGACAACGATAATCAGGGGCAGAATTTGAATTTCCATATGCTTTTCTCCTTCTTTTCTTTCCCGGATTCCTGCCGGGTACTTCACTACTTTACTCGCAAATATTGCACCATGCAACAAAAATCTCATCAACTTGTTAGCTTTCTGTGAATTCAACAAAACATGCCGTTTATAATCGTCTATAATGCATAAAAACGCAGAATTGCGCTAAATTATGTCATTATCGACAAACATCCCTGTCATTTGCTGGAATTATACCGGCATGATGCACTCCTCCGCCGGGCGAAAAAATTCCCCGGTTCAACGCGAACCGGGGGACAGGCCTTACTTCTCCTTATAGTACAGACGGCAGTGGCAGTACCCCTCAAAGTCGGGGTCCGCGATCTGATCTTTGAATTCCTTGCACATGCAGCGGTTTTCCTCCGTCCGGGCCAGGCGGCACGGGCAGTACCCGCCGGTGCGCTTTAACCCCTCCCGGATGGCGTCCACCACCTGCCGGTCCTCGTTGAGCCGAACCTTCATGGCGCGCCTCCTTTCTGATTTGTACACTCACTATAACATGTACAGGCCCCGTCCGCAATATACAAATGCAACACTTTGTCCCGGAATAATTTTCATATGCCGAAATTTATTGTATTTATACGAAATAATTTTCGTCACGATCTTGGCAATGGAGTGGGAAATGTTCCCGGTTTTCCGCCGTTTCCGAAGATTTCAAAATTTCAGGCCGCCCTATGGTTCCGTGAATTTTTCTGCAATATTTTCTCATCAATTATGAAAATTTCTTATCGGATAGACAACTTTTCTGAAACAATTGACTTTTGAAATCAATTGTGGCATTCTGTAGCTGTAACCAATATCAGTCCGTCTGCGGCGCACAGCCAAACGCCGTAAGCGGACGGAAGGAGTGGAACTGTTTTGAGCAGACTTGACATCAAAACCCCCAGCAGGGCTCAGACCGTGGTAGAGGGTCTTTACCGCGATGTGGAGCGCCGGATCGCCGCCAGCCCTCCGGGCCTGTGCCCGGTGGAAATGTCTCTGTCGTTTCTGCAGCTGTGCCACGCCCAGACCTGCGGCAAGTGCGTTCCCTGCCGCATCGGCCTGGGCCAACTGACCAAGCTCATTTCCCAGGTGCTGGACGGCACCGCCAATATGGACACCGTCCGCATCATCGAGAAAACCGCCCGCAGCATCGTGGACACCGCCGACTGCGCCATCGGCCGGGACGCCGCCCGCCTGGTGGTGGATGGCCTGGAGGGCTTCCGGGACGACTATGAGGAGCACGTGCAGCACCACCGGTGCCTGGCAAGCCTCCAGAATCCCGTGCCCTGCGTTGCCCTGTGTCCGGCGGGGGTGGATATCCCGGGCTACATGGCCCTGGTGGGGGCCGGGCGCTACGCCGACGCCGTGCGCCTGATCCGCAAGGACAACCCCATGCCCACCGCCTGCGCCTACATCTGTGAGCATCCCTGCGAGGCCCGCTGCCGCCGGAATATGATCGACGATCCCATCAACATCCGGGGTCTGAAGCGGTACGCCGTGGACCACGCAGGCGTGGTGCCCAATCCCCCCTGCGCCCCGGCCACCGGCAAGACCGTGGCCATCGTGGGCGGCGGCCCCAGCGGCCTCAGCTGCGCCTATTACCTGGCCCTGATGGGCCATAAGGTCACCATTTTCGAGGAGTGCAGCAAGCTGGGCGGTATGCTGCGCTACGGCATCCCCAGCTACCGCTTCCCCCGGGAGAAGCTGGACGCCGAGATCGACTCCATCCTGTCCCTGGGCATCGAGGTCCGCACCAACGTCCGCATTGGCCGTGATATCTGGCTGGAGGAGCTGGAAAAGCAGTTCGACTGCATCTACATCGCCATCGGCGCCCACCAGGACAAGAAAACCGGCATTCCCGGCGAGGACAGCAGGAACGTCTTGTCCGCCGTGGAGATGCTCAAGGCCATCGGCGACGACGTGATGCCCGACTTCACCGGCAAGCAGGTGGTGGTCATCGGCGGCGGCAACGTGGCCATGGACGTCACCCGCAGCTCCATCCGCCTGGGGGCCGGCAAGGTCACCTGTGTGTACCGCCGCCGCCTGGAGGATATGACGGCCCTGCCCGACGAGGTGGCAGGAGCCACCGCCGAGGGGGCGGAGATGATGACCCTGGCAGCTCCCGTCCGCATCGAGGCCGACGAGGACGGCGTGGCCCGGGCTCTGTGGGTCCAGCCCCAGATCATCGGCGACGTGGACAGCTCCGGGCGTCCCAAGCCCAACAAGGCCGCCCTGGACCAGGTGCGCATCCCGGCGGATATCATCGTGGTGGCCATCGGCCAGGGCATCGAGATCCAGGGCTTTGACCAGGCCGGCGTGCCCATCACCCGCGGCGGACGGCTGGTGGCCGCCCTGTCCGGTCAGGTCAACGATATGGACAACATTTTTGCCGGCGGCGACTGCGTCACCGGCCCCGCCACCGCCATCCGGGCCATTGCCGCCGGAAAGGTGGCTGCCGCCAACATCGACGAGCACCTGGGCTTCCACCATGAGATCCGGGTGGACGTGGACATCCCGGCTCCCCGGCTGAACAACCGCCCGCCCCACGGGCGCATCAACACCACCGAGCGCCAGGCCTGTGAGCGCAAGTGCGACTTTGAGGACATCGAGTGCGGTCTCACCGAGGAGGGCGCCGTCACCGAGGCCTCCCGCTGCCTGCGGTGCGATCACTTTGGCTACGGCATTTTCAGAGGAGGTCGAGATATCAAATGGTAACGCTGACCATCGACAACAGAACCGTCACCGTGCCGGAGGGCACCACCATTTTGGAGGCCGCCCGCTCCGTGCGCCTGGATATTCCCACCCTGTGCTACCTGAAGGACATCAACGAGATCGGCGCCTGCCGCATCTGCATGGTGGAGGTGGAGGGGGAACAGCGCCTGGTGGCCGCCTGCGACACCCAGGTGGCCGAGGGCATCGTGGTCCACACCAACTCCCCCCGGGTCCGTGAGGCCCGCCGGGTGAACCTGCGGCTGCTGCTGGCCCAGCACGACATCCGCTGTCCCAAGTGCACCCGCAGCGGCAACTGCAAGCTCCAGCAGCTCACCAACGACTATAACCTGCTGGGCAACCACTATATCAAGGACCTGCGGCCCATCGAGCCGGATTTCAGCACCCCCGTGGTGCGGTTTGAAAACCGCTGCATCCGCTGTATGCGCTGCATCCAGGTCTGCGACAAGATCCAGGGTATGCACATCTGGGACCTGATGGGCACCGGTACCCGCACCACCATCGGTGTGTCCGGGGCCAGGACGTTGGCAGACTCCGACTGCACCTTCTGCGGCCAGTGCATGACCCACTGTCCCGTGGGCGGTTTGCAGGAGCACGACGACACCGGCCGGGTGTTCGACGCCCTGGCCAACCCCAAGAAGATCACCGTGGTCCAGATGGCCCCGGCGGTCCGGGCCGCCTGGGCGGAATACTACCACCTGAAGCCCGAGTACGCCACTGCCCAGCGCATGGTCACCGCCCTGAAGCAGATGGGCTTTGACTATGTATTCGACACCAATTTCACCGCCGACCTGACCATCATGGAGGAGGGCAGCGAGTTTGTGGAGCGCTTCACCCACCGGGATCAGTACACCTGGCCCATGTTCACCTCCTGCTGTCCCGGCTGGGTGCGGTTCGTCAAGACCCAGTTCCCCAAGTATGTCAGCCATCTGTCCACCGCCAAAAGTCCCCAACAGATGTTCGGTGCCGTGGCCAAGAGCTACTTCGCCAAGAAGCTGGGGGTGGACCCCCACGACATCTTCGTGGTGTCCATCATGCCCTGCACCGCCAAAAAGAGCGAGGCGGCCCTGCCCACCATGCGGGACGCCTGCGGCGACCCGGACGTGGACGTGGTGCTGACCACCCGTGAGATCGTCCGGATGTTCCGGGGTGAGCAGATCAACCCCGCCGTCCTGGATGAGACGCCCTTTGACAGCCCTCTGGGCAGCGGCACCGGCGCGGCGGTGATCTTCGGCGCCACCGGCGGCGTCATGGACGCGGCCCTGCGCAGCGCCTACTACCTTGTCACCGGCCGAAATCCCGACCCCGACGCCTTCCGGGATGTCCGGGGCATGGACGGCTGGAAGGAAGCCAAGTTCGATATCCCCGGAGCCGGACCGGTGTCCGTGGCGGTGGCCAGCGGCCTGCTGAACACCCGCAAGCTCATGACCGCCCTGGAGCGGGGCGAGGTACGCTATGACTTCGTGGAGATCATGGCCTGTCCCGGCGGCTGCGCCGGCGGCGGCGGTCAGCCCATCCACGACGGCGTGGAGCTGGCGGAAAAGCGCGGCAGCGTCCTGTGGAACATCGATAAGGCCGCCCCCTCCCGGTTCTCCCACGAGAACCCCGAGGTCCACAAGCTGTATCGGGAGTTCATGAAAAAGCCCCTCAGCGACGTATCCCACCATCTGCTTCACACCGACCATCAAGCCTGGAAAATGCCCAGCCAAAAGTAATATTCCGTCAAAAGTGACAGCCGCTTGTCTGCAGGTGGCTGTCATTTTATAATTTTTTCACATATTTTTTATGGTTTGTTCTTACATTGTTCACATTTATATATTGTATTTATGGTAATATGATAGCAACATATATCATATGATGGAAAGTATAAAGCATAATGAGCAAGAGGAGGTACCTGCCATGAAATGTCCCTGCTGTGGAAACGAGATGCAGTCCGGCTTCGTCCGGGCTATGGGCCGAGGCGGCGTGTGCTGGGTGACGGAGGACCGGCCCATGGGCGCGGCCGTGGGTTGCCCGGGCTTCCTGCTTCTGGGAAAGGCCCCCCACTCAGAAACGGACCACGTTCCGGCCCAGCGGTGCGCCGCCTGCCGGATGGTAACCATTGCCTACGACCCGGAATAACCGGCTTGCTGCACGGATAGCGGCACGGCTTATGCCGTGCCGTTTTTCTGCAAATTTATGCAAATTCAACAAAGGCCCTTGTATTTCCCGGAAAAATTCGGTAAACTAATAGAAAAAATCAGGAGGTTTTTCATGAAATTGGAAACCAAGCGCAGATTATCCATGCTCCTACTGGCCGTAGCCGTGATCTTCTGGTTGCTGCGGCAGCTGGCGGTGGTGTATATCCCCGGTGTCTCGGCTCTGGCTCTGGCGGGGGCCATGCTCCTGCTGGCCTCCGGCATGGACCGCAGCCGCTCCGGCCAGAAGGCCGCCGTGACCCTGATCTTCGCCTTCGGCCTGCTGAACATCCTTTTCGCCATCATCGAGCTGTACGGCTATTTCCGCGCATGACCCCGGCTTGTCCCGGCTTGTCCCGGCTTGTCTCAGCCTGTCCCAGCCTGCCCCAGTTTGTGACATTTTCATGAATTCACTTGACGGACTCTTTACATAGCCCGGAAAACCCGGTATAATAACTCGGATATGCAGAAAGAGGGTGGACCCTTGCAAGTGAATCAAGTGCGGCTGGGAGCGGTGCTGTCCTATGTGTCCATGGGCCTGAGCACGCTGATCTCGCTGATCTATACGCCCATTATGCTGGGCCGGCTGGGCGAAACGGAATACGGTGTATACGGCGCGGTGGGGCCCATCATCTCCTACCTGCTGCTGCTGAGCATGGGCCTGGGCAGCGCCTATATCCGCTACTATTCCCAGGCCAAGGTGGCCAAGGACCGGCGGGAAATGGCAAAGCTCAACGGCATGTTCCTGGTGACCCTGTCGCTGCTGGGACTGGTGCTGCTGGCCCTGGGCTTCTTTCTGGCCGCCCATCCCCAGATGGTGTTCGGCACCAAGTGGGCCCCGGAGGAACTGGCCCTGGGCGCAAAGCTCCTGCGGATCATGACCCTAAACGCGGCTCTGTCCTTCCCCTTCAGCGTTTTTGAGTCCCATGTGAACATCCACGAGCGGTATCTGTTCCTGAAGGCTGTCACCATGGCCAAATCCGTGCTGAGTCCGCTGATCTCCATTCCCCTGCTGCTGTTGGGCTTCCGCTCCCCGGCCATTGCCACGCTTTCGCTGGTGCTGACCATCGTGTGCGGCCTGACGTATATGGCCTACTGCTTCGCGGTGCTGAAAATGCCGGTGTCCTTCCGGACTTACGACCTGCCGCTGATGAAGAGCATGATGGGCTTCACGTTCTACATCTTCCTGGCGGTGGTGGTGGACCAGCTGAACTACGGCATCGGCACCCTGATGACCACCTGGATCCATGGCGCGGAGCTGTCCGGCGTATACTACAGCGCCAACCAGCTGAACGTGTACTATCTGTCCTTTGCCATGGCCATCTCCAATGTGCTGATCCCCCGGGTTCACCGGATGGTGGCGGAGGGCGACTCCAACCGGGAGCTGACCCGGCTGATGACCAAGGCAGGACGCCTGCAGTTCATCATGCTGATGGCGGTGTTCCTGGGCTTTGTGGCGGTGGGCCGTCCCTTTGTGATCCTGTGGGCCGGCGGCAAGGAGCAGTTTGCCGTGGACTATCCCGTGGCCCTGCTGCTGTTTGCCAGCACCATCGTCTCCGCCATCCAGTTTGTGGGGCTGGAGATCCTCCGGGCCAAGAATATGCACCGGTTCCGGGCCTGGGTCTATCTGGCCGCCGCCGCCGTCAATGTGGGGCTGATGATCCCCCTGTGCAAATACGGCGGCCTGGTGGGCGTGGCCGGGTCCATCCTGTTTATCACGGTGGTGGGGAACGTCCTTCCCATCAACTGGTATTTCCGCCGCCATGTGGGCCTGGACGTCCGCTGGTTCTGGGTCCGTATCGCCCGGCTGCTGCCGTCCATGCTGGTACCCGCCATCGTGGCGGTGCTTATCGCCGTGCTAGCTCCGGTGTCCGGGTATCTGGATATTCTCATCTGGGGCTGCGTGTTCGTGGCTGTCTACGCCGCCAGCCTGTGGCTGTTTGGTATGAACCGCTACGAGCGGGGCATCGTCACCGGCGTGCTGGATAAGTTCCGCCGCAAGCGCCGCAGAAGGGCATAATATCGTTCAAGCAGCCAAAAGGGCTTGCCGTCTGCAAAGTGCAGGCAGCAGGCCCTTTTGATATTCCTGCGGCAGATGGACTGCCGGGCAGGGCAGGGGAGACGGTATGCGCTACAGCTCCTTCTTGATGGCGCGGATGGCACCCTTTTCCAGGCGGCTCACCTGGGCCTGGGATATGCCGATCTGCGCCGAAACCTCCATCTGGGTCTTTCCCTGGTTGAAGCGCATCATCAGAATGCTGCGCTCCCGGGGCGTCAGGCGGCTGATGGCGTCCTTCAGGGCAATGCGTTGGATCCAGCTCTCGTCGGTGCAGCGGCGGTCGCTGACCTGGTCCATGACGCATACCGTGTCGCCGCCCTCGGAGTATATGGGCTCGTACAGGGACACCGGGTCCACGATGGCGTCCATGGCCAGCACCACCTCCTCCCGGGGGATGGCCAGCTCCTGGGCCAGCTGCTCCACGGTAGGCTCCCGCTGACTCTGGCGCAGCAGACGCTCCCGGGCCTGGAGGACCTTATACGCCGTGTCCCGCAGGCTTCGGGACACCCGGATGGCGCTGTTGTCCCGGAGATACCGCCGGATCTCCCCCACGATCATGGGAACGCCGTAGGTAGAAAAGCGCACCGGCTGGTTGATATCGAAGTTGTCAACGGCCTTGATGAGGCCGATACAGCCCACCTGGAACAGGTCGTCCATGTTCTCGCCCCGGCTGGCAAATCGCTGAAGCACCGACAGCACCAGCCGCAGGTTGCCCCGGATGAGCTTCTCCCGGGCGGCCATGTCTCCCTCCTTGGTCCGCCGCAGAAGCTCCGTCATTTCATCGTTTTTCAGAACCTCCAGCTTGGCGGTGTTGATGCCGCAGATCTCCACTTTTCCCTGCATTCCACTACTGCCTCCGTCACTTGGATAAAAACAGTATTCCCGGGGAAAAGTTCCTTATACGGCGCCACAGAATCCCATCAGCTTTCGCTGAACAGGCCATCCAAAAAAAATTTTGGATTTTTTGAAAAAAAGACTTGCATTTTCTGGGAGACCGTGGTATTATAGCAAAGTCGTCAAGAGACACGCGCCGTTAGCTCAGCTGGATAGAGCGTCTGGCTACGGACCAGAAGGCCGGGGGTTCGAATCCCTCACGGCGTGCCAAGAGAAAAGTGCTTGATTCTTTGTGAATTGAGCACTTTCTTTTGTTTTTGCGGCAAAATATCCTGCCGGGCTACAGACCGGCAGTTCGCAAATCGCTGCTCCGCCGCATTGGCATAAAAGGCGGACTGGCGGCAAGTTGTATAAACTTTTGCAAAAGCGGGAGTCCGGCAGACGCCGGGCTCCCGCTTCGCTTGTCGGTCCTTATTGTATTGCTGCATCCTTTACAGGATAAGCATTGCATCACCAAAGCTGAAAAAATGATAGCGCTCCTTCACCGCCTCCTGATATGCCGCCAGGACGTGCTCCCGGCCCGCCAGGGCGGACACCAGCATAATCAGAGTGGACTCCGGCAGATGGAAGTTGGTAATCAGCCCGTCCAGTACCTTGAACCGATACCCGGGATAGATGAAGATATCCGTCCATCCGGCGCTGGCCGTCATGGTGCCGTCCTCTGCGGCCCAGCTTTCGATGGTGCGGCAGGAGGTGGTGCCCACGCAGATGACCCGGCCGCCGTTTTTCTTGGTCTCATTGATCAGGTCCGCCGTCTCCTGGGGGATCACGCAGTATTCACTGTGCATTTCGTGGCCCTCGATCTCGTCCTCCTTCACCGGGCGGAAGGTCCCCAGGCCCACATGGAGTGTAACGTATCCCAGCTTTACACCCATTGCGGATACTTGATCCAGCAGCTCCTGGGTGAAGTGCAGGCCCGCCGTGGGGGCGGCTGCGGAGCCATTGACCTTGGAGTACACCGTCTGATAGCGCTCCTGGTCCTGAAGCTCCTCCTTGATATAGGGGGGCAGGGGCATTTTCCCCAGACGCTCCAGCACCTCCAGGAAAATTCCCTCATAATCGAAGCGCACCAGGCGGTTGCCGCCGGGCAGCTCCTCCACCACCTCCGCCATCAGCTCGCCGTCGCCGAAGGACAGCTTCGCCCCGGTGCGCATGCGCTTGCCGGGCCGCACCAGGCACTCCCAGGTCTTGTTTCCCCGGTCGATCAGCAGCAGCACCTCGCAGGCCCCGCCGCCGGGCAGCCGGTGGCCCAGCAGCCGGGCCGGAAGCACCCGGGAGTTATTGAGAATCAGGCAGTCGCCGGGCCGGAGATACTCCGGCAGGTCGTAAAAATGCCGGTGCTGCCATGCGCCGGTATTCTTGTCCAGCACCAGCAGCCGGGAGGCGTCCCGCTGGGGGATGGGCGTCTGGGCAATCAGCTCCGGCGGTAATTCATAGTTAAAGTCGCTTGTTTTCATATCCATCGTCCTGTTTCCGGTAAATTGTGCCAGCGGCACTGTCAGATAAACAGTATAGTATATTTTCGCCGTTACGGCAACTGTTTTCCGAAAAAAGAGAGGACGATGCCGGGATGCGGTCAGTCTGCGGACTGCATAGCCTGCACACCCTGTAAAATCGTAATGATCTGCTGGGCTTGCGGGTGGCTGGGCGAATACAGGCCGTAGTAGGACAGGGTGAAGGGATAGGACCCGTCCGCCAGCGTCGCGTCTGTGGGCCGCACGCCGTCCACGGAGATCACCGACCCGTTGATTCCCGCCTCACCGAACAGCCAGTTATAGTGCAGGGGGAACAGCGGCGATCCCACCCGCCCGGTCTCAACAGTGGCCCTCACAGGGTTGTCCCATGTCCCCCTCGTGAGGATATCCGGCGCGTCGGCGGTGAAGCCGAACTGCATCGACATCAGCTGCCAGAGGGGGTCCTGGGCATCGCTGGCATAGCCATAGGCGGGAATCAGCGGCTGGGTCTGTGCCTCATCCCAGAAAAGGGGAGCGGTGCCGGCGTATATGCCGCGGAGGGTCTCCGAGGACAGGTTATAGTCCGCATCCTCCTGCCCGATGTTGCCGTGGACAAAGATCACGGCGTCCTTGAGCAGAGGCATGGACTCATAGCCGCCCAGCAGCTGCAGGGCCTTCTGATCGGGGGCGCACACGACGGCGTCATAGTTCCCCAGCTTCAGCTCCTGGGCGATATCCCGGGGGTCCACCGAGAAAAGCACGTCATTCAGATCTTTGTCCCCGAACAGGGCCTGCCCCTCCTCCGAATAAAACCAGTGGATGACGGCGGAACGGGCCGGATCGCTGTCCACGGCGATCTTCAGCTCCGGGGCAGGCTGGGGGTCCTCCTGCTGGGGCGGGTCCTGGAGCTGCTGGGCGGGCTTCTGGCCGCAGGAAACTGCGGCAGTCACCATCAGGGCGCAAAGAATCAGGGCGCAGAGCATTTTCGGCAGTTTTTTCATTTGATACCTCCGTTTATGTCCGGTTGGATGGGATGAGCCATGCAGGCCGTCAAAACAGAAAATATTTCCGCATGAAAGCATTGTATTTTGTCTATTCTGATGACCTGCATCTATCATAGCATACACATTGTCAATCGTCAAGCTATATACAAATTATCTGTATTTCGGTTATTGCATTCTGCATATTCCTCGGGAAATTCCACGGTTGCAAAAACCCGCGCATTGCGGTACAATATCCGGGAATATACAGCGGCACAGCCGCATGGAGGATCATATGATCGCTATTATCCAAAAAGACACCCAGGAGCCCGCCCTGCGGCAGCTGGCGGTGCGCCTGATGAATCAGGGGGTGCGGATCGGCCGGACCCCGGGCCGGGACTCCGACGTGCTGACCCTGGTGGGAGACACCTGGCGGCTGGACCCGGAGGGTCTGGCGGCCCTGCCCTATGTGCTGGACGTGCGGCGCATCACGCCGCCCTATCGCCTGGCCGGCCGTGCCGCCCACCCGGACAACACCGTGGTGGAGGTGGGCGACGCCCGGATCGGGGCGGAGTTCTGCCTGATCGCCGGACCCTGCGCCGTGGAATCCCAGGTGCAGATGGCCGGGGTCGCCCGGCGGGTCAAGGCCGCCGGAGCGCAGCTGCTGCGGGGCGGGGTATTCAAGCCCCGGACGTCCCCCTATTCCTTCCAGGGACTGGGCCAGGCGGGCATTTCCATGCTGACGGAGGCCGGCCATGAGGCCGGACTGCCGGTGGTGTCGGAGATCACGGACCCCCGCCAGCTGGAGGACCTGGATCAGGTGGATATCCTGCAGGTCGGGGCCCGGAATATGCAGAATTTCGCCCTGCTCCAGGCCCTGGGCCAGGTCAGGAAGCCCGTGCTGCTGAAGCGGGGCATGTCCGCCACCGTGACGGAGCTTCTGCAGGCGGCGGAGTATATCCTGGCCGGGGGCAACCGGCAGGTGATCCTGTGTGAGCGGGGCATCCGGACCTTCGAAACCGACAGCCGGGCCACTCTGGACATTGCCGCCATTCCGGTGCTGAAAAAGCTGACCCACCTGCCGGTGATCGTGGACCCCAGCCACGCCGCCGGACGGGCGGAGCTGGTGGCTCCCCTGGCGCTGGCCGCCGTGGCCGCCGGAGCCGACGGCCTGATGGTGGAGGTGCACGACCGCCCGGCCTGCGCCCTGTCCGACGGGGCACAGGCCCTGTCCTGCGACCAGTTTGACCGGCTGGCCGGGCAGGTGCGGGAGCTGCTGCCCCACGCCTGCCGCTGATGGCGGGCTATTATTACCGCCAGCTGGACCGGGAAAAGCGCGGGGTATACGACGCCATGCTGGCGGGTATGGAGGCCCTGGCCCCGGGGATCCGGGTGCCCCGGCTGGACGGCCCGGAGCTGTCGGACATCTATCTGCGGCTGAAGCTGGACACGCCGCTGCTGTTCTATGTCACCGGGTTTCAGTACCGGTGGATGCCCGGGGCGGACCATGTGGAGCTGCTGCCGGAGTACCTGTTTGACAAGGGGAAGATCCGCCAGCACCGCCAGGCGGTGGCCGCCCGGCTGGACCGCCTGGCCCGGCCCCTGCAGGGAAAAAGCGACCGGGACAAGGAGCTGGCCATCCACGCCTTCATTCTGGAGAACGTCCGGTATGACAAGCTGAAAAAGCCCTATTCCCACGAGATCATCGGCCCCCTGACCCAGGGGGTGGGGGTGTGCGAGGGCATTGCCAAAACGGTGAAGGCCCTGTGCGACGCGGTGCAGCTGCCCTGCATCGTGGCTCTCAGCGAGGCGGCCCCGGAGCGGGGCGTGAAATACCGCCACACCTGGAACGTGATAACGGTGGACGGCCAGCGCTACCACCTGGACGCCACCTTTGACAACTCCCTCCAGCGGGGAACGCCCCGGTACGACTATTTCAACCTGGACGACCGGCACATCTTCCGGGATCACGAGACGCTGGTGCTTCCGCTGCCGCCCTGCACGGCGGACAAGGGGTACTACTACCGCCCCCTGTCCTTCACCAAGCCGGAGGACGTGGAAAACCGTGCCCGCCAGGCCCTGCGGAAAAAGCAGCCCCATTTTGTGTTCCACTGGCGGGGCGGCGGGCTGAACCGGGAAATCCTGACGGACCTTCTGAACCGCTGCGCCGCCGCAGCCGCAGAGCGCGGCAAATGCGTCAGCTGCTCCGTGAACACCGCCCAGGCGGTGGTGCAGCTGGACTTCACCGACGCCCCGGCCGGAGAGACCCTGCTGGTCCAGCAGCCGGACGAGGGAAACGAACTGTAAGCAAAGATAGAGCTTCCGAAAACAATTGCATCGAACCGGAAAACAGAAAAAAACACCCCTCATGCAGGTTTATACGCCTGCATGAGGGGTGTTTTTATAAGCAGCTGCAGGGGATTCCGGACCTGTTACAGACTTGGCGCACCCAGGGCGCTGACGCCGCCCATGATGATACTGCCCGCCAGACGGGCCATCTCATCCGGCGACTCCTGGCCCCCGTCCCGCAGCCAGGACAGCGCCAGATTCAGGTTGCCCGACACGATAAATGAACAGAAGTGGTTCAGCCGCTGCCGGTCCCCGGGATAGAACTGGGACAGGAAGTCATACAGAAAATAATCCCGCAGAATGCAGCAGATGCGGTTGGTATAGGCGATGTCCCCGTTGGGACCCAGCAGCACCCGGCACAGGTCGGCGTTGTCCAGGATAAAGTGGTACAGGTCCCTCAGGAAGGGGAACTGCTCCCATGTGGAGTCCTCAGGCTTGTGGTCCTTGCACAGGGCCGTCAGCCGGTCCGCCATCTCATCCTCCAGCCGCTGCAGAAGGTCCCCCACGTCCCGGTAGTGGATATAGAAGGTGCCGCGGTTGATATCCGCCCGCTCGGTCAGCTCCCGCACGGAGATGGACTTGGCGCTTTTTTCCGCCAGCAGCTCCATCAGCGCCAGGCGCAGCTGCTTTTTGGTTTTTCGCACCCGGCGGTCTGTGCTGGACTGTTCCATATGGGCATCCCCCTTTTTGTTGGATTTTTAACGAATCTGTTTGACCTGTATTTTAACACAGGTATTGCCTATTAATCAACATGTTGTCGGCTTTTTCTGTAAAAATTTTCCGTCTATCCCGGCCCGGGGACGCATAGAGTAGCACCAGACAAGATGTTATGGAGCAGGAGGAATGGACCATGAATCAGTCCGCATCCATTTATCAGGATATGGCGGCCCGGACCGGCAGCAGCATTTACATCGGCGTGGTGGGGCCGGTGCGCACCGGAAAATCCACCTTCATCAAGCGCTTTATGGAGACCCAGGTGCTGCCCAATATCCAGGACGGCTACCGCCGGGACCGGGCCCGGGATGAGCTGCCCCAGAGCGGCTCCGGCCGCACCATCATGACCGCCGAACCCAAGTTCGTGCCGGAGGAGGCCGTGGAGGTCCGCATGGAGGAGGGGGTCACGTTCTCCGTAAGGCTCATCGACTGCGTGGGGTATATGGTGCCCGGCGCCGTGGGCCAGTATGAGGACCTGTCTCCCCGGATGGTGATGACCCCCTGGTACGACCACGAGATCCCCATGACCGAGGCGGCGGAGCTGGGTACCCGGAAGGTCATCTGCGACCACTCCACCGTGGGCATCGTGGTCACCACCGACGGCAGCGTCACGGAGATCCCCCGGGAGGACTATCTGGAGGCCGAGGAGCGGGTGATCCGGGAGCTGCAGGAGCTTGGCAAGCCATTTGTGGTGCTGCTGAACTCCGCCCAGCCCCAGGGCTCCCGGGCCCAGTCCATGGCGGCGGACATCGAGCGGCGGTACGACGTCCGCTGCCTGCCGGTGAACTGTCTGGAGCTGGGGGAGCAGGAGATCACGGAGCTGCTGCAGGGGCTGCTGTATGAATTTCCCCTGCGGGAGCTGGACCTGTTCCTGCCGGCCTGGGTGGAGGCCCTGCCGCCGGACCACCCCATCAAAACCGGCGTATACCAGGCGGTGCGCCGGGAGGCGGCGGACCTGGCCCATGTGCGGCAGCTGCGGGACTGCCTGTCCGCCCTGCAGGGGGAGGGGGATATCTCCGCCGCCTCCATCCGCAGCCTGAACCTGGGGATCGGCATTGCCGAGGCGGACCTGGACCTGCCCCGGAGCCTGTTTTACGACACCCTGAGCCGCCAGTCGGGCCTGTCCGTGACGGACGACGGCGACCTGATGCAGCTTCTGACCAGCCTGGCCGCCATCCGGAAGGAGTATGACCGCCTGGCTCCCGCCATGCAGGCGGCGCTGGACACGGGCTACGGCATTGTGATGCCCAGCGTGGAGGAGCTGAACCTGGAGGACCCGGAGATCGTCCGCCAGGGCGGCCGCTACAGCGTCCGCATGAAGGCCAGCGCCCCCTCCATCCACATGATCCGGGCGGACATCGCCACCACGGTTTCGCCCATTGTGGGCAATGAAAAGCAGTCCGAGGACATGGTGAATTACCTGCTCCAGGAGTTCGAGGGAGACACCGGCAAGCTCTGGCAGTCCAACATCTTTGGCCGCAGCTTCCACGAGATCGTGGGAGACGACCTGCAGGCAAAGCTCCGGCGGATGCCGCAGGACTCCCAGAAGAAGCTGCGGGAGGCCCTGGAGCGCATCATCAACGACGGCAGCGGCGGCCTGATCTGCATCATTCTGTGATTTTTCCCGGCAGGGACCGTTTTGCGGCGGTCCCTGCCGCATTTTATACGGAATATATTGCATAAAATGCTTGAATATTTGGAAAAAGTGTGCTAATATACTTAATTACTGAACAGCGGCGCAGTATCCTAGTCGGATCTGCCGTCTTGTAAGAAGGGCCTAAAAATCCTTTAAAGGGCACAACTGTGAAGTCCCTGGTGCCTGCTGCTTACGCCCAGTTTGGGGTGGGTGCTGGGGGGAGACGCGGGAGCCCCCGCGTCTGCGATGGTAGGGCGCCCTCCAATGGCATGGAGGACCCGACCCTGCTACCGTGGAGACCTGCTGTTGTGCACAGGCGTACTCCCCCTGTGGTCAAGCGACCTGTGTACGAGGCAGATGATGAACCTGCAATGCGGTGCTACCCGGCTTTACCGCCGTAACGCTGTGTGCAGAGTAGCCTGCCTTGCGTGGGCAGGGTGGATAGGGAAGTGGAAGCACCGGTCTCCCCGGCCAGGGAGACTGTGTTGATTCCCTTGAAACCCTGGCTGCAAAAGAGGCTAAGAGACGGTCTGACCGCTGTGGAAATCACCTAGGCTGTCCTAACGGGACGCCGGAGGGATTGCAGTGCGGACTAAGTGGCAATCGGGTCCCATGGCCGGCAACACCATGGCGCAGCGCCTAACGGGAAACCGCCTGACCGGCGACGGAAGGCGCGCTGCGGGGAAATCCAACCCGTACCTAAGCCGTAAGATTAACCTTCGGCGTTGCCCTGTTCAGTGTACTATAACAACAAAGCGAGGGATCTACTCTTGAGCGATCGCGACAGGAGCAAGGACAAAAACGGCGGGAAAAAGAAAAGCGGCCGGGGCTGGGCCCTGCGGGTGTTCGTGCTGGCGGTGGTGCTGTCGGCGCTGCTGAGCTTTTTCTCCACCACCGCCCTGGAGGGCACGGGATACGTTGTGGCGGCGCTGGTGCTGGCCGTGTTCATCGGCCTGGGCATCGTGTTCGACATGATCGGCGTGGCCGTTACAGCGGCGGACCCCAAGCCCTTCCACTCCATGGCCGCCCACAAGGAAAAGGGCGCCAAGGCGGCCATCCGCCTGCTGCAGAATGCCAACCAGGTGTCCTCCGTGTGCAACGACGTGGTGGGCGACATCTGCGGCATCGTCAGCGGTTCCACCGCGGCGGTGATCGTCACCCACCTGCAAAGGGACCTGAGCACCACCTCGGTGCTGATCTCCATCGGGGCCACGGCGCTGATCTCCGGCATTACCATCGGCGGCAAGGCCCTGGGCAAAACCGTGGCCATCAACCAGTGCACCAGCGTGGTATACCGGGTGGCCCGGATCATGCACGCCCTGCATCTCTCACGCTGAAATGGAGCGATATCGTTGATTTTAGACCATATGGACAGCCCCGCCGATGTGAAGGGGCTCAATGAAAATCAGGCCCGGCAGCTCTGTGCGGAGCTGCGGGATTTCCTGGTGCGGGAGGTATCCCGGACCGGCGGCCACCTGGCCTCCAATCTGGGGGTGGTGGAGCTTACCGTGGCCATCCACCGGGTGTTCGACACCTCCGTGGACCGGCTGGTGTTCGACGTGGGCCACCAGTGCTATGTCCACAAGGCCCTGACCGGGCGGCGGGAGCTGTTCGATACCCTGCGGCAGTTCGGGGGCCTGTCCGGCTTCCCCAAGCCCTGGGAGAGCGTCCACGACGCATTTATCGCCGGTCATGCCTCCAACTCCGTGTCGGTGGCCCTGGGCATGGCCCGGGCCAGGACTCTGCAGGGGAAGGACTATCATGTGCTGGCCCTGATCGGCGACGGCGCCATGGGCGGCGGACTGAGCTTCGAGGGGCTCAACGACGCCGGAGCCAGCGGCGAGCCGCTGATCGTGATCCTCAACGACAATGGCATGTCCATTGACCCCAACGTGGGCGGCCTGTCCCGGCACCTGTCCCGGCTGCGCAGCACGCCGGAGTATTACGAGTTCAAGCGGCGCTATCGCCAGATGCTCACCGGCAGCCAGACCGGCAAGCGGGTGTACGCCATGAGCCACGATGTGAAAACGGCCCTGAAAAAATCCCTGCTGCCCGGCAGCACGGTGTTTGAAAACATGGGCTTTACCTATATGGGTCCCGTGGACGGCCACGATGTGGAGACCCTGACCCAGATGCTGGTGCTGGCCCGGGATATGCGCCGGCCGGTGCTGCTGCATGTGCACACCGTCAAGGGAAAGGGATACCCCTACGCCCAGCAGGAGCCGGGGAAGTACCACGGCGTGGGCCCCTTCGATGTGGAGACCGGAAAGCCCCTGAAATCGTCGGGGGAGAGCTTTTCCACCGTGTTCGGCCATGAGCTGCTGGACCTGGCCCAAAAGGACGACCGGATCTGCGCCGTTACCGCCGCCATGGTGGACGGCACAGGGCTGACGGAGTTTGCCCACGCCCTGCCCAAGCGCTTTTTCGATGTGGGCATTGCCGAGGGCCACGGGGTGGCCATGTGCGCCGGTATGGCCCAGCAGGGCATGGTGCCGGTGTTTGCAGTGTATTCCAGCTTCTTGCAGCGGGGTTATGATATGCTGCTGCACGATGTGGCCCTGAACCACCTGCACGTGGTGCTGGGGGTGGACCGGGCAGGACTGGTAGGAGCCGACGGCGAGACCCACCACGGCTGCTTCGACCCCATGTACCTGTCCCAGGTGCCGGGGATGACGGTGCTGTGTCCCGCCAGCTTTGCTGAGCTGCGGCGGATGCTGCACCGGGCGGTGGAGGAGATCGACGGCCCCGTGGCGGTGCGGTATCCTCGGGGCGGCCAGGGCCGCTACCGGGAGGACGGCGGCGACGGAGCCTTTGCCTGCCTGCGGGAGGGCGAGGACGCCACGATCCTGACCTACGGCATTCTGGTGAACCAGGCCCTGGACGCGGCGGACCTTCTGGCCCAGAAGGGGATCCGGGTCCGGGTGCTGAAGCTGAACCAGATCTGTCCCCTGGACAGCGCCGCCGTGAAGGAGGCCCTCTCCGGCACAGAGCGCCTGCTGGTGCTGGAGGACTGCATGGCCACCGGCTGCGTGGGCCAGCGGATCGCCGCCATTCTGGCCCAGGAGCGGATGGAGCCCCGCTGTCTGACGCTGAAAAATCTGGGCGGCCGGTTTGCCCCCCAGGGTACGGTGGACCAGTTATACAAAGCCTTCGGTCTGGACGCCCGGAGTGTTGCGGACAGTGTGGAGGAGATGCTGCATGAGCAATAAAACAAGACTGGACGTGCTGCTGGTGGAGCAGGGGCATATGGAAAGCCGCCAGAAGGCCCAGGCCGTCATCATGACCGGCAGCGTGTTTGTGGACGGTCAGCGGGTGGACAAGCCCGGCACGGCGGTGCCCAACACCGCACAGATCGAGGTGCGGGGACACGCCCTGCCCTACGTCAGCCGGGGCGGCCTGAAGCTGGAAAAGGCCATGAAGACCTTTCCGCTGACCCTTACCGGCAAGGTCTGCGCCGATATCGGGGCCTCCACCGGGGGCTTCACCGACTGTATGCTGCAAAACGGCGCCCAGAAGGTCTACGCCGTGGACGTGGGCTATGGCCAGCTGGACTGGAAGCTCCGGGGGGACCCCCGGGTGGTGTGCATGGAGCGCACCAACGCCCGGTACCTCACCCATGAGCAGATCCCCCAGGAGCTGGACTTTGCCTCCGTGGACGTGTCCTTTATCTCGCTGGGCCTGATCCTTCCGGCCCTGGACGGGCTGCTGTCCCCGGAGGGGGAGGCCGTCTGCCTGGTGAAGCCTCAGTTTGAGGCGGGCCGGGAAAAGGTGGGCAAAAAGGGCGTGGTCCGGGACCCGGCCGTGCACCTGGAGGTGCTGGAGACGTTCCTGCACCATGCGAAGGAAAATCACTTTACAGTGCTTGGAATCACTTATTCCCCCATCCGGGGACCGGAGGGGAATATCGAATATCTGGGCTATCTTCGTCACGGGCAGGGAACCCCCGGCGACTTCTCTCTGCCGGAGATCGTGGAGGCGTCCCACAGCCAATTGAAGGACTGAGGTGAGCGGCATGAAACCAAAACGCGTGATACTTTGTCCCAATCCGTACCGGGACAGTGAACTGAAAGTGTGTAGACAATCCCGGGATATGCTGGAAAGCCTGGGGATGCAGACCTCCGTTTGCCTGCCCTTCCAGCGGGAGGGGTACGGCGAGGAGCTGGGCCTGTCCATGCGCCCCTTACAGCAGGAGATCCGCCAGGCGGACCTGCTGATCGCCTTCGGCGGCGATGGCACCATCCTGCACCTGGCCCGTACCGTGGCGCTGCACAGCGTGCCGGTGCTGGGGGTGAACCTGGGGAGCCTTGGCTTCATGTCGGAGCTGGAGGTCAACGAGCTGGACCGGCTGCGGGACCTGGCCCAGGGCCGCTTCACCGTGGAATCCCGGATGATGCTGGACGTGTCGGTGCTGCGGGAGGGGCGGCAGGTATATAACAACATCGCCCTGAACGACGCAGTGGTGTCCAAGGGCTCCATCGCCCGGGTGGTGCGGCTGGATATCTTCACGGAGGAGGGCCGCCTGACCAAGGTAGGCGGCGACGGCATCATCGTCTCCACCCCCACCGGCTCCACCGGCTATTCCATGGCCGCCGGAGGGCCTATCGTGGAGCCCACCGCAAAGAACCTGCTGCTGACGCCCATCTGCCCCCATTCCACCCGCTCGTCCTCCTATGTGCTTTCGCCGGAGCATATAATCACCGTGGAGGCGGCGGACGCCAACCGGAAATTCGTCTATCTTTCCGTGGACGGCGGCAAGGCGTTTTCCCTGAAAAACGGAGACCAGGTGCGGGTAAGCACCTCAAAATATACCACCAGGCTGGTGCGGCTCTCCAAAAAGAGCTTTTGCGAAATACTGGACAAAAAAATGGGAACGGAGGCTTCTAAAAAATGAAAAACGACCGCCAGAACCAGCTCCTCCAGATCATCAGCGAGGAGATCATCGAGACCCAGGAGCAGCTGCTGGAGCGGCTCCAGGCCAAGGGGATCAAGAGCACCCAGGCCACTATTTCCCGGGACATCAAGGAACTGCACCTGATCAAGGAGCCCGCCGGGCAGGGCCGGTACCGCTACGCCGTTTCCGCCCACCGCACCAAGCTGAACTTTGCCGACAAGCTGCGCACCATCTTCCGGGAGAGCGTCCTGACGGTGGACAACGCCCAGAATATCGTGGTCATCAAGACCCTTCCGGGCCTGGCCAACGCCGCCGGCTCCGCCGTGGACGGCATGGACGTGCCGTATCTGGTGGGGTCTCTGGCCGGCGACGACACGGCCCTGCTGATCATGCGGGACACGGAGAGCGCCCTGGACTTCACGGAAGAGATCAAGGAAATGCTGCGCTGACGCGGGACATGGCGCAGACATCGGAGGGATACGCAGATGCTGCAATTGCTCCACATTGAGAATATCGCCATCATCGAGTGCGCGGACATCGAGTTCCGGCCCGGCTTCAACGCCCTGACCGGCGAAACCGGCGCCGGTAAGTCCATCGTCATCGACTCCATCAGCGCCGTGCTGGGCCAGCGGACCTCCCGGGACCTGATCCGTACCGGGGCCAATATGGCCTTTGTCAGCGCGTGCTTCACGGACATTCCGCCCCGGCTGGGGGAGGACCTGGGCATTGCCTGGGAGGGGGAGCTGCTTTTGCAGCGGGAGATCCACGGCGACGGCAAGAACGTCTGCCGGGTCAACGGACGCCCTGTCACCGTTACCCAGCTCCGCACCCTGGGCAGCCGCCTGCTGAATATCCACGGCCAGCACGATGGCCAGCAACTGCTGGACGAGGAGCAGCACCTGCTGTATCTGGACAGCTTTGGCCGGACGGAGCAGCTGTTGGCGGAGTATCGTGAAAAATACCAGGCCATGGCCGCCCTGCGGCGGCAGATGCAGGCCCTGGAAATGGACGAGGCGGAGAAGGCCCGGCGGGTGGATACCCTGACCTATCAGCTCCAGGAGCTGGAGCGGACCAAGCTGCGCCCCGGCGAGGAGGAGGAGCTTCAAAGCCGCCGGACCCTGCTGCACAACGCGGAGAAGTTCATCTCCGCCGTGTCCGGGGCGGACTTCTGCCTCAACGGCGACGACGGCAGCGACGGTGCCGCCAACCTGGTGCGCCAGGCCCAGGGGGCCCTGGCCCCGGTGCGGGGTCTGGACCCGGAGCTGGGGGAGCTGTATGACCGGCTGGAGGCCGCCTACAGCGAGATTTACGACCTGGCGGACACCATCCGGGACAAGCGGGAGGATTTCGACTTCTCTCCCAAGGAGCTGGACCGGGTGGAGGGACGGCTGGACCAGCTGTACCGCCTGAAAAAGAAATACGGCCCCACGGTGGAGGAGATGCTGGAGTACCAGGCCCGCTGCCGCCGGGAGCTGGACCAGATCCAGGACGCCGGAGACACGCTGCTGCACCTGGAAAAGCAGCTGAAGAAGGCAGAAAAGGCCGCTCGTCAGGCGGCGGAGAGCCTGTCCCAGGCCCGGCACGAGGCTGCTGGACGGCTGGAGGAGCAGATCCTCACGGAGCTGCGGCAGCTGGACATGGGCAAGATTCGCTTCGCCATCTGCTTTACGGAGCAGGCCCTGGCGGAAAACGGCATGGACCAGGTACGCTTCCTGATGTCCGCCAACGTGGGCGAGGAGCTGCGCCCCATCCACAAGATCGCCTCCGGCGGCGAGCTGGCCCGCATCATGCTGGCCATGAAAAACGTCCTGTCGGAGCAGGATCAGGTGGGCACCATGGTGTTCGACGAGGTGGACACCGGCGTGTCCGGCCGGGCCGCCCAGAAGGTGGCCGAGAAAATGGCCCGCATCAGCCGCACCAAGCAGGTGCTGTGCGTGACTCATCTGCCCCAGCTGGCCGCCATGGCCGACACCCACTTCTCCGTGGAAAAGGGGGAGCAGGGGGGACGTACCTTCACCCGGGTGGTGCAGCTGGACCGTGCCCGGCGCCAGCAGGAGCTGGCCCGTCTCACCGGCGGGGCCTCCATCTCCGCCACCATGCTGGAGGGAGCCGGGGAGCTGCTGGACCAGGCGGAAAAATTCAAGAAAACCTTGGCCTGACCCGTTGACAACCGGGGACGGACACGCTATAATGTGCCTAACTTCATATGCAACAGCGATGAAGGGAAGAAGTATCCGGCCAGTCTGCCTGCAAAGAGAACCCCCGTTTGGTGAAAGGGGGAGAGGCGGCGGCGGGAGAATACATCCCGGAGCAGCCTTCTGAACAGCTTTGGGCCTATTAGGAATGTGTCGGGTTCGCCCGTTACAGCGATAGGGTGTTGCTGCACCCGATGAGGCCGCATGCCGCGAGGCACCGGCGAAGCTGAGGTGGTACCGCGATTTTTGTCGCCCTCTGTCAATCTGACAGGGGGCGTTTTTTTGCCCCCTGTACGCCCAAAATATCGGAAAGGAATCAGAACAACATGGGAATTTATGAAGAACTGGTGGCCCGGGGCCTGATCGCCCAGGTCACCAACGAGGAAGAGATCCGCGAGATGATCAACAACGGCAAGGCCACGTTCTATATCGGCTTTGACTGCACGGCGGACTCCCTGACGGCGGGCCATTTCATGGCCCTGACCCTGATGAAGCGCCTGCAGATGGCGGGCAACAAGCCCATCGCCCTGATCGGCGGCGGCACCACCATGATCGGCGACCCCTCCGGCCGCACGGATATGCGCAAGATGCTCACCAAGGAGGACATCGACCACAACGCCGCCTGCTTCAAGCGTCAGATGGAGCGGTTCATCGACTTCGGCGAGGGCAAGGCCATCATGCTCAACAACGCCGACTGGCTGCTGAAGCTGAACTATGTGGACTTGCTGCGGGAGGTGGGCGCCTGCTTCTCTGTTAATAACATGCTGCGGGCCGAGTGCTACAAGCAGCGCATGGAGAAGGGCCTGAGCTTCCTGGAGTTCAACTACATGATCATGCAGAGCTACGACTTTTACTACATGTTCCAGCACAACGGCTGCAACATGCAGTTCGGCGGCAACGACCAGTGGAGCAACATGCTGGGCGGCACGGAGCTGATCCGCCGGAAGCTGGGCAAGGACGCCCACGCCATGACCATCACCCTGCTGACGGACTCCCAGGGCAACAAGATGGGCAAGACCGCCGGCAACGCCGTGTGGCTGGACCCCAACAAGACCAGTCCCTTCGAGTTCTATCAGTACTGGCGCAACGTAGGCGATGCGGACGTGCTCAAGTGCATCCGGATGCTGACCTTCCTGCCTCTGGAGCAGATCGACGAGATGGCCGACTGGGAGGGGGCAAAGCTCAACGAGGCCAAGGACATCCTGGCCTATGAGCTGACCAAGCTGGTCCACGGCCAGGACGAGGCCGAGAAGGCCCGCCAGGCGGCTCGGGCTCTGTTCGGCGGCGGCGCCAATGCCCAGGATATGCCCACCACTGAGCTTACCGGCGACGACCTGGGCAGCGGCGAGATCAACGTGCTGAACCTGCTGGTCCGGTGCGGCCTGTGCGCCAGCAAGGGCGAGGCCCGGCGGCTGGTGCAGCAGGGCGGCGTCACCGTGGGGGACAAGAAGGTGGATTCCATCGACGCGTCCTTCGGCTGCCAGGAGTTCACCGGCGACGGTCTGATCATCCGCAAGGGCAAGAAGGTGTTCCACCGGGCCGTGCTGATCTGAGGATAGTCATCAGAAACAAGCTATCGCCAGGTGCGTCCAATACGAACGATATATGGGATCATCCCTGCATGTTATAAGCCAAAAAGGGTGCGGACAGCGATGTCCGCACCCTTTTTGTATCTTTCACATCCAGGCGTATGCCGCCCCCACGGGCAGCAGGAGAAGCAGCAGCGACAGCAGCAGGGCCGGAACCATGGCGCACCGGCGGGAGAGCAGCAGTACCGCAGCGGCAGCCGCCGCCAGCAGAAGAAGCCGGGACGCCAGCAGCGCCAGCACCACGCCGCCCACCGTCCAGCCGTCCGACAGGATGGACAGGCACTGCACGCTGTTGGCCTGAGCGGCCATGTTCAGCTGGCCGTAGGATCCCTGCACCGTCAAAAGTCCCGGCAGCCACAGGACGAGGGTCAGCAGCAGGACATAGCCCCCTGCGATGGCGCATTTCCACCGCACCACGCTCTTTCGGCGGGGGCTGGCCGTCAGCAGGGCGTCCACGCCGCTCTCCCGCTCCCCGGCGAAGCTGCCGCACAGCAGCAGGGCAACGGCCAAAAACGCGCCGCCCAGCTCCAAAACATCCTGACGCAGGGCATCCGCCCCCAACAGCCGCTGATAGCCGGTCTGATACAGGTACACCTGCCCCGGCCGCAGGGCGCGGTACTGGTTCTGCGCCATGTGGAAGGCGTCCTCTGCGTGGAGCTGATTCCGTATGGGCTCCGCCTCCCGGTCAAAGGTCACAGAGTCGGGATACCGCCGCCCCAGCTCCAGAAGCTGCTCGTTCAGCTCGTCAAACCGTGCCTGCTCCGACGCCAGGTAGGCGTCCTTTTCCTGGCTGGGCGCGCCTGATAAAAACTCGGAATAGTTCCGATAATACACCTCAAATTCACTGCGCTCCGGGGTGAATCGGCCGTACAGCAGGGCGATGACGGCAAAAAATGCTAAAAGGATCCACAGTCCGCACCGGGAGATCAGCGCCTTATACAGTTCGTGTCCCGCCAGGCAGGTATGCCGGGGGCGGGGAAGCGACCGTGTAAAGGCCACCCGCTTGCCGGAACCGCCGGGGGTTTGGGCGTACAGCGCCGCGCCGACGATTCCGGCGGCCAGGGCCAGAACAAGCAGGAATATCGCGCCAAGCAGCACCCGATCCGAGGGACTGCCCAACAGGTTCAGATACACCGCCTCCCGGCACAGGGCTTGCCCGTCCGCCAGCTGCCACAGGCTGAGATTCCGCAGCCACAGCTGCGTGCTGCCCGCCATCAGGGCGGCTATGCCCCCGCAGACCGCCGCGCCGCCAACCGCCGCAGCGGCATTGGCCGCCCGGGCGCACAGCAGGAAGATCAGCGCCGTGCAGCACAGCAGCCACAGGTATTTCAGCCCCGCCGCCAGAGCCAGCAGCCCGCCCACCGTCATCCGGTAGGGGCAGGCGGCAAAGCCGTACAGGCTCTGCACCGGGGCGTCCAGTCCCGCAAAGCCGTACAGAAGCCCTGCTATGAGGGCGTTGATGCCGTAGAGCAGCACGAAGCCCGCCGTGGAGAGAGTCGCGGCGGCGGCCAGCTTCCGCCCGTAGGCCCGGGACCGGCCCAGGCGGGTAGGGCGGGTCAGATTCACAAGCCCCGCCGCCCGCTCGTGGGTCAACAGGGTCAGTCCCGCCGCCAGGGGGAACAGCAGCGCCAAAGCGTCCGTCAGATGAAAGGACAGCAGTACCTCCGCACCGCCCAGAAACGCCGCCCGGGGGGTCACGTCCGCCAGGGACTCATAGACCGCCGCGCCGCGTTCCAGGGAGCGGGCGGCAAAGCCTTCAAACAGGCCCATCCGCAGCTTCAGCCGGGATTCCGCCGCTAAGCCCGCCCGGAAGGAGGGATATTCCTCCGCCTGCCGCACCCGCGCCAGGGCCGCGTCCGCAGCGGAAAGCTCACGGCGCAGGGCGTCGTATTCGCTGCGCGTGCCGGTGTATGCGGCCTGCTCCAGCTCCTGCCACAGGCGCTCCTCGTATCCCGGCAGGTCCTTCTGGGCCATGGCCCGACGCAGAGCGGACACGGTATAGCCGTCTGCGTCTCCGGCGGCGTGGAGGGCGAACAGCACCCCATTGCAGAGCACCGCCAGAACCAGCAGCAGACACAGCCGCCCGCTGCTGCCGATCTTCCGCAGCTCCCAGGTCATAGCGCCGCCCCCTCCCCGAAGTGGAACAGATACACATCCTCCAGGTCGGGCCGGGCCGGGGCGCAGGGGAGGGGCGGCCTTGCCTCACTGAGTAGCCGCACTAAAATGCCCTCCTGCTGCCGGGAAACGCCGCACACCGTGCCGTATTGCGCCATGCTGGGGAGTTGCGCCTCCGCTGCGGTCAGCTCCCATACCTGCCCCTCCAGCTCCTGCTCCAGGGCGTGGGGGGAGCCGCGCCGAATGGCAAGCCCCTGGTTCATTAAGATCAGTTCCCGTGCGATGAATTCCACATCCTGCACCACATGGGTACACAGCAGCACGATCTTCTCCCCGGCGATCTCGCCGATGAGATTCCGCACCGCCACCCGCTGGCGGGGGTCAAGGCCCGCCGTGGGTTCGTCCAGCACCAGGATATCCGGGTCGTGGAGCAGAGACTGCGCCAAAAGCAGCCGCTGCTTCATGCCCCCGGACCAGCCACGGATGGGGCGGCCTGCCGCCTCCGTGAGGTCCAGCCGCGCCAGGGCCCAGTCCATGCGCTCTTTGGCATCCTCCCGGCTCATGCCCTGGAGGGACGCCATGTAATAGAGAAATTGCTCCCCGGTGAAGCCGGGATATAACGCCTGCTGCTGGGGGCAGTATCCCAGCCGCCGACGGAAGGCCTCCCCCATGGAGACGGTGTCCTGCCCATCCAGGGTGACGCGGCCCCGGGTGGGCCGGAGATTCCCGGTGAGGATGTTCATAAGGGTGCTTTTGCCTGCGCCGTTGGGGCCAAGCAGCCCATATACCCCCGGCGTCAGGGTCAGGTCAATGCCCCGCAGGGCCTCTTTTGCACCGTATCGCTTGGCGACGTCGTGAAATTGCAGTTCCATATCCGTCACCCCACATCCACGGCGTTTTCAAAGCGTACGGCGTAGAAATCTTCTTTGGAGATGACGCATCGGCCATTGTCGCCCAACGCCCGGAAGAAGGAGCCGCCCTCCTGGAAGGGGCTCATGGCTATGCCGTGCTCGTCGGTGGCGCCCACCAGCTCCACGGGCTTACCATCCTGCAGATCGGCCATCCAGAACCGATAGCCCGCTTCTGTCTCGGTGATGATAAATGCCTTGCTGTCCATGACCCAGTAGTGGATGATATCCTCCATGGTCAGCAGGGTGCGGCTCTCGCCGCTCTCCAGGTTCAGAAGGCGCAGTTGGTCCCCACACTGGTAGATATGCTCCATGCCGTAGACCTGCGCGGGGTCGGCGGTCATGATATAGCCGTCCTTGTTATGATCGGCCACAACGGTATAGTCTCCGCTCTCCATATCCCACAGCAGAAGCCGCCGCTGGGTGTTTTGGTGGACATACCGCCCGTAGCTGGCGTTCTCCCCGTACTGCGCCGCGAACTCCTCCGCACTCAGCAGGGACTGCTCCTCCGGCGTTTCCACCACGGCGCCCCAGCGGGCGGAAAAGCCCATCAGCGTCCCGGGGACAGACAGCTCCCGATAGCTGCCGGCGGCAAGGTCATATAGCAGGGAGCTGCCCTCGGTTCGGCTATCGACCCGCCCGTCCGCCTGCTGCTCCGTGATGCGGCATTCCACATACAGGGTGGCCTTGCCGCAGGAGAAATGCCCCAGGGTGGCGGTGTAGAAATGATCGACGGTGTTGTCCCACTGCTCCAGGACGGTGACTTTCCCGCCGGACAGCTCCTTGCGCACCAGCTGCGCGCCGCTGCCCGCGTTATCGAGGGTGGCGTAGAGCACCCCGTCCAAAACGGCGAAGCTGTTGGCGTTTCCCAGCCACGCCTGGCAGCTGGCGTCCCCGTGGGAGCAGCCCGGCTGGGCGCACAGGGTCATGGCCTGGCCGGAGGCATAGTCGTAGTAGCTCACCGCCCCGGCGGCGCAAATATACCAGCCGTTGTCGTCGGTGAACACCGCGCCCGTTCCGGCGGCGTCCCGGTTGTCCTTGGGCAGGGCGTGCCCTTGGGCGACGGGGGTCGGCTCCGGGTCCCCGGAGGGATTCTCGGCGGGGCCTTCAGGCCCGGAGCAGGCGGTCAGCAGCAGGAGCAGCGCAAGAAAGCATGGTACGAAGCGTTTCATTGGATTGTCCCTCCCCGATGGAATCGTAAATTTTGCCCGCCTATCACACTATATATGCAGTAGGCGGGCGGCTTTTGTTGCAAATCAACAGGATAGCTGCAAGCCGGATTGTAGCATATTGTGCAAAATATGTCAATATTCTTGAAAATATCTTCTAAAAAAAAGTATTGCGGGCAGACGCTGCGGCCGCGATAGACAAAGCCCCCGGAAAGCAGGGCTTTCCGGGGGGATTTCCGCCTATTGGCCGTATGGCGAGGGTTCCTCGATGATGCTGGTTTCGCTCCAGCCGTTGTAGGCCTGGTGATAGTCATACAGGCTGACGCAGAGGGCCGCCACCCACAGCAGCAGCGCCGTCAGCACCGCCGCGATCAGGATCGTCAGCACCTGACGCCGCCGCCGCAGGGCGGCCAGCAGCTCCTGGGTGCTCATGGCGTCCACATACGCCGCAGCCACCTGCTGGGGCGTCCCGAACCGGGCTTCCAGGTCTGCGTCCCGGGTTTCGGCGCAGTAGGCCTCCGCCTCGCTGCGCAGAGCCGTCAGCAGCTGCTTTTTGTGTTTTCCGGCACAGGGCAGATAGCTGCCGACGGCCCGGACATATCGGTTGACCTGCCGCTGTCTTTTCCGCATGGCGGTACCTCCTCTCGAATGATGGCCGTCACGCCGGTCATCATGGATTCATATTCCCGGATCATTTCCTCCAGCCGGGCTTCTCCGGCAGGCTCCAGGTGGTAGTATACGCGGGTCATCCGCTTGCCCACCAGCACCCGGCGGTCGGAGATCAGTCCCTGCTCCTGCAGCCGGTACAGCACCGGGTACAGGGAGCCCTCCTGGGTTTTCAGCCGTCCGCCGCTGCGCCGTTCCGTCTCCTGCACCAGCTGGTAGCCGTACATATCTTCCCTTCGCAGCAGCGACAGCAGGATCAGCGCCATGACGCCGCGCTGGAATACATTGGGTCCCGAGTCGCGTGACATACCGCCGCCTCCTTTGCCAAAGTTCTCCTTCTTTTATACCATCCGTTCCGGAAAAATGCAACATTTTCCTGTTTGAAATGTGCGGCTTGAATGCTGAAAGCCCGTACCGGCGGGTATTGGCCGGTACGGGCCGTTGATCGTTATGAAGGCTTATCCGGTGATTTTCCGGCTGCTCAGCATGTACCCCAGCGCACCCAGGAGCAGCAGCCCGCCGCACAGGGCAAAGCACCAGCCGATCCCCAGGGCGGCCAGCAGGGAGGAGGCAAACAGGGACGCGATCTCCGCCAGATTCACGCCGATGTTCATGGCGGACAGGGCGGCGGCCCGGTCGCGGCCTGCGTCCAGCCGGTCGATCAGGTGGTTCTGCCGCTCCTCCAGATAGAAGGACGCCAGGTCCAGCAGCAGCGGCAGCAGTACCATCAGCGGCACGCTGCCCAGGGGGTCCGCAGCCATCCGAAGGCCGCCAGTCCGCCGCCGCACAGACTCATGCCGTCATAGGCGTCCATTTTCCGGAGGCCATTCGGTGCCTTTCCGGCGCCCCTTCATTTTCCGGTGGCACCCCGTTTTTTCACAAAAAGCACCACGGCGGCGATCAATGCCAGCCCCGCGGCGAGCAGCAAAAGATTCTTATTCATTGTATATCTCCTTATATTTTCGTATTCTTTCGCTGGGAGGCCTGATACCTTCGCACTCCCAAAACCGGATTCTACATGATCACTTCTCCTGTTATATTGATTTTGTGCATCGTTCCGGATGCATAACTAATATTCATTAGCTTTACTATGATCCGCTGGCTGCGTCTTGTCAAGAGGGCCGCGCACTTTTTTGCCGATTCTCTCCCAAAAACCGGGGAGTTGAAATACTCTGCCGGATTTGCTATAATAGGCCCCGTGAAATAAGAAGCATCCGGCAAAACGGATGTCTGTCTGTTTAAGGAGAAGCTATGTTCAAAGTAATCAAAAAAGAGGGCCGGGCCCGGCGGGGCGAGTTCCGCTGCGCCCACGGCGGCACGGTGCAGACGCCGGTATTCATGAACGTGGGCACCCAGGCTGCCATCAAGGGCGGCGTGGACGCCTTCGACCTTCACGATCTGGGCTGCCAGATCGAGCTGTCCAACACCTATCACCTGCATCTGCGTCCCGGCGACGACGTGGTGCGGCAGATGGGCGGCCTGCACCGGTTCATGAACTGGGACGGTCCCATCCTCACGGACTCCGGCGGCTTCCAGGTGTTCTCCCTGGCCAGCCTGCGGAAGATCACCGAGGAGGGCGTCACCTTTGCCAGCCATCTGGACGGCCACCGCATCTTCATGGGGCCGGAGGAGAGTATGCGCATCCAGTCCAACCTTGGCTCCGATATCGCCATGGCCTTTGACGAGTGCGTGGAAAACCCGGCGCAGTACGACTATGCCAAGGCCAGCTGTGAGCGCACCCTCCGGTGGCTGCAGCGGTGCAAGGCGGAACATGACCGGCTCAACGCTCTGCCGGACGCCGTGAACCCCCATCAGATGCTGTTCGGCATCAACCAGGGGGCCACCTATGAGGACCTGCGGATCTGGCACATGCAGCAGATTGCTCAGATCGACTGCGACGGCTTCGCCATCGGCGGCCTGGCGGTGGGGGAGCCCACCGAGGTCATGTACCGCATCATCGAGGCGGTGGAGCCCTATATGCCCGCCCACAAGCCCCGGTATCTCATGGGCGTGGGCACTCCCAGCAACATCATCGAGGGGGTGGCCCGGGGCGTGGACTTCTTCGACTGCGTTATGCCCGCCCGCAACGCCCGCCACGGCAAGCTCTTTACCTGGCAGGGGGCCATGAACATCAAAAACGCCAAGTACAAGCTGGACGACCGGCCCATCGACCCGGAGTGCGATTGCCCGGTGTGCCGCCGGTTCAGCCGGGCCTATGTCCGCCACCTGTTTGCGGCGGAGGAGATCCTGGCCCTGCGCCTGGCGGTGATGCACAATCTGTTTTTTTACAACAAGCTGGCCCAGCGCATCCGCGACAGCCTGGATGCCGGCTGTTTTGAGGACTTCCGCCGGGAGTACAGCGAGAAGCTCAGCCGCCGTATCTGACGGCTTCAGCTTGTCAAAAAAGTCTTTTTGACAAGCTGTGTGCGGTTTTTCAGAACTTCAGAAAGTTCTGAAAAACCTGTGATTGCAAACGAAAGACACCCCTGATGGGTTTCTTTCGTAACTATCTTCCTTTCCGATGGCGGAAGTTTTTCGGTTTTTTAGACAGTCTTGGCTTTTCCACGGTTTTCTGAAAAAACTTGCCTGTCCCCCTTGCCAAACAGGGAGAAGTTATTGTATAATAACGCTATATTCGTGAAAAAGGAGTTTTTGTCCCATGATTGAATTTGCCTATGCCGCCACCACGTCCGGCAATGCTCCCGCTGCTGGCGGCGGTATGTCTTCTATCGTGCTGATCGTCCTGATGGTGGCCATTTTCTACTTCATGCTGATCCGTCCGGAGAGCAAGCGGAAAAAGCAGGCCGAGGAAATGCGCAGCTCCCTGCAGAAGGGCGACTGGCTGACCACCATTGGCGGCGTGTATGGCCGCGTCGTGGCCATCACCGACCGCACCGTGGTCATTGAGACCAGCGAGGACCGGGTCCGCATCGAGTTCCTGAAGTCCGCCATCGGCTCCGTGGGTACCCTGGATGAGCAGGCCGCCGCCGCGCAGCGGGGCAGCCGCAAGGCCAAGAAGGGCGCCGAGGCCGAGAAGCCTGTCGAGGCTCCCGTGGAGGCTCCCGCCGAGGAGACCCCCGCCGAGACCGAGAAGGCCGAGGATCAGGAGTAATTTTCCTTCATAAAAAAACCTCCCCTGCATACGCTTAGAAAAAAGCGCCAAGGGGAGGTCTTTTTATGTCTGCACTGGGGGCTGTTCTGGGAAAGCGGACCTGGCTGGGGGCGGGCGCTATCCTGCTGGCGGCGGCCGGGGGCTGCGCCCTGGGGGCGCTGCTGGTGGTGAAGGGCGTCCTGCCGGAGGGCGGCGCTCTGGCCTGGGGCTGCGGCTGCTGGGCGTTAGCTGCCTTTGCCGGAGGGCGGGTGGCCGTCTGGGGCAGGGGAGAGGGGACACTGACGGCGGCTCTGACCGCCGGTGCGGCGGCGTACCTGCTGGCCTGGCTGGCGGGTGCGGCCATAGGCGACCCGACCTTCCGTACCGGCGGGCTGTACCTGACAGCCGCCATCTTCGGCGGCGCCGGTGCGGCGGGGCTGCTGGGGAGCAGACCCCGAAAAAAGCGCCGGGACGCCAGACCGCCGATCCGAAAGCCTGTCCGGCGGAAATAGGCCCGCCGGAGCAGCGTGGTGAAAATCACGAAAATGCCGCTGCGGCAAAAATTTCCTTGACAGGGGACTATACGAATCGTAATCACGCGTACAGGCAAGATATGGGGCCAAAGCCGGACCGTCCGGCCCCATATCTTGCTCTTTTCGACCCGAAAAGAGACGACCTGATCCGGCGGTCTACAAGGTTAACATAACGCGGTTTACATAACAATTTAACATAACTCACAAATTTGCCGCCACCGCCGAAATAATCCTTGCGCCGGCGGCCGTTTTGGCCTATATTAGAGGACGTCCCTTTTGTTTGGCTTATGGCTTCTATTTGCCCCGCTTGTCTCATAGGATCAGATGAGGTGAGTGTGCAAATGAAGCTGTTTCCCGTAAGGACCCAAGCCCTGCGGCTTCCGGCGCTGGTACTGGTATGCCTGCTGTTGGTGCTGGGGGCAGTGCTGGGCTTTGCCGTCTGCCGGGCCGTGCCCCAGCAGGACCGGCAGGAGCTCAGCGACTATCTGCATCAATATGCCCAGGCCACGGCAGACGGCCGGGGGCCTTCGGCCTCGGCCCTCAGCGTGGCCGCCGCCTATTTCCGCTATCCGCTGGCAGCGGCGCTGCTGGGGCTGACGGCGGCGGGACTGGTGCTGCTGCCGGTTCTGTCGGTGGCCCAGGGCTTTTTTCTGTCGTTTTCCGTCGGCTGCTTTGCCCGGGCTCTGGGCCGGGGCGGCGTATACCTGGCCCTGGCGGCCTTCGGGCCCCGATGTCTGTTTGTTCTGCCCTGCACCCTGCTTCTGACGGTGCAGGGTTTATCCGCCGCCGCCCGCCGCCGGGACGGACAGAAGGTCCGCTTGACGGAGGGGGCCTACTGGCGCCGGGTGGGGCTGTGCGGCCTGATTCTGCTGATAGGGGCCGCTCTGGAGCTGACCTTCGGCCCCCGGCTGCTGCAATGGGTCATCGCCCGCACACTGTAGAAAGAGAGGAGGAGACGTGTATGCCCGACTATATCGCCCTGTACCGCGCCTATCTGGAGCAGGAGAAGCACGCCTCCCCCAACACCGTCAGCTCCTACGTCCGGGACCTGACCCAGTTCCGGGTCTGGCTGCCTCAGGGCAGCGACCTGCGCCGGGTCAAGCCCGCCGCCGTGGAGGAGTATCTGGCCCACCTGACGGACCAGGGCCGCTCGGCGGCCACCGTCACCCGCAGCGCCGCCTCCATCAAGTCCTTTTACCATTACCTGGTGCTCTCCGGAGCCATGAAGGCCAGCCCCGCCAAGGGCGTGGCCGCCGCCAAGGTGGAGCGCAAATGCCCGGAGATTCTGACCGGCCGGGAGGTGGAGCTGTTTCTGGAGCAGCCCAAGTGCGTGGACGAGAAGGGCTATCGGGACCACGCCATGCTGGAGCTGATGTACGCCACCGGCGTCCGGGTGTCGGAGCTGATTGCCCTGAACGTGGAGGACGTGAATCTTCCGGCGGCGTTCCTGCGCTGCGGCGACGAAAAGCGGGAGCGCATCATTCCTCTGTACCCCCGGGCGGTGAAGGCCCTGCGGGACTATATCCAGGTCATCCGTCCCCGCCTGGCGGACCAGGAGGAGGCGGCGCTGTTTGTCAACATGAACGGCCAGCGCATGACCCGCCAGGGCTTCTGGAAGCTGGTGAAGCACTACCAGGCCAAGGCCGAGATCACCAAGGACATCACCCCCCACACCCTGCGACACTCCTTTGCGGTGCATCTGCTGGAGAACGGGGCGGACCTGCGCTCCATCCAGGAGATGCTGGGCCACGCGGACATCTCCTCCACACAGATCTACGCCCACATCATCAAGCAGCACCTGCAGGACGTGTACCGCAAGGCGCACCCCCTGGCCTGATAGGATTGAACCACAGCGCAGCAAAAAACTGCTGCGCTGTGTTGCATTTCACCCGAACATTTGTTATAATAAGATGATATCTCGGTGGAGGATCAGCCATGCGCATTTTAGGGATCGACCCCGGCGTGGCCACCGTGGGCTTCGGCGTGATCGAGGCCCAGGCAGGCCGCCAGCAAATGATACAATACGGGGCCATCACCACCCCGGCCGGTCAGCCGCTGGCCGCCCGCCTGGTGCAGATCGCCCAGGACATGGAGACCCTCATCACCCAGTTTCAGCCCGATGAAATGTCCATCGAGGAGCTGTTTTTCAGCAAGAACATCACCACCGGCATCGCCGTGGCCCATGCCCGGGGCGTCATTCTGTACACCGCTGAGCGCCTGCACCTGCCGGTGTATGAATACACTCCCATGCAGATCAAGCAGGCCGTGGTGGGCTATGGCCTGGCCGACAAGCACCAGGTCATGGACATGACCCGTCGGCTTCTGAAGCTCAGGTCCATCCCCCGGCCCGACGACGCCGCCGACGCCCTGGCCATCGCCATGTGCCACGCCCGCAGCGCCACCAGTCTGCTGCGGCGGAAGGACCCGGATGTAAAGGAGACCGTCTGATATGTTTTACTATGTAAACGGTACTGTGGCCGAAACCGGCCCCAACCTGGCCGTCATCGACTGCGGCGGCGTGGGATACGCCTGCGCCACCACCAACTATACCCTGTCCCAGCTGAAAAAAGGGGAGCGGGCCAAGCTGTATACCCATCTCCACGTCCGGGAGGACATTTTCGAGCTGTACGGCTTCTCCTCCCAGGCGGAGCTGAACAGTTTCCGGATGCTCATCGGCGTCTCCGGCGTGGGGCCCAAGGCGGCCCTGTCCGTCCTGTCCGCCGCCACGCCCCAGAATCTGGCCCTGTCCATCGTCACCGGCGACGAGAAGGCCCTGACCGCCGCCCCGGGCATCGGGAAAAAGATCGCCCAGCGCATCATCCTGGAGCTGAAGGACAAGCTGGCCAAGGAGCAGAGCAGCTTCTCCGCCCAGGGCGGGGGAGCGGTACCCGTATCCCTGCCCGGCGACAAGGGCAACGAGGCGGCGGCGGCTCTGGCGGTGCTGGGCTACGGGTCCCAGGAGATCAGCCTGGCCCTGAAGGGCGTCGACATGGACGCCCTGCCCCTGGAGGAGATCATCCGTCAGGCGCTGAAGAAAATGGTACGGTAAGGAGGCAGGCCCATGAGCATCGACTTCGGAACGGATATTTACGAGGAGCCCCTTGTTTCCAAGAGCTTCCTGCCGGAGGACAGCGGCGAGCTGTCCCTGCGCCCCCACACCCTGCGGGAATACATCGGCCAGCAGAAGGCCAAGGAGAATCTGTCCGTTTTCATCGAGGCGGCCCGCCGCCGGACGGAGCCTCTGGACCATGTGCTGCTCCACGGCCCCCCGGGCCTGGGCAAAACCACCCTGGCCGGCATCATTGCCGCCGAGATGGGGGTGAACATCCGCATCACCTCCGGCCCCGCCATTGAAAAGCCCGGCGACCTGGCGGCGCTGCTGACCAACCTCAGTGAAAACGACATTCTGTTTGTGGACGAAATCCACCGTCTGAACCGCTCCGTGGAGGAGATCCTGTACCCCGCCATGGAGGACTACGCCATCGACATCATCATCGGCAAGGGCCCCTCCGCCAACTCCATCCGGCTGGACCTGCCGAAGTTTACCCTTATCGGAGCCACCACCCGGGCCGGGCAGCTGTCCGCTCCACTGCGGGACCGCTTCGGCGTCACCCTGCGGCTGGAGCTGTACACCCCGGAGGAACTGGCCCTGATCGTCACCCGCAGCGCCGGGATCCTGAACGTCCCCATCCAGCCGGAGGGGGCCATGGAGATCGCCCGCCGCTCCCGGGGCACCCCCCGCATCGCCAACCGTATGCTGCGCCGGGTCCGGGACTTTGCCCAGGTCAAGGGCGACGGCACCATTACCCGGGAAATGGCGGACCACGCCCTTCAGGCTCTGGAGATCGACTATCTGGGCCTGGACCCGGTGGACCGCCGGATGCTCCGGGCCATCATCGAGAATTACGGCGGCGGCCCCGTGGGCCTGGATACCCTGGCCGCCACCATCGGCGAGGAGTCCGTGACCCTGGAGGACGTGTACGAGCCGTATCTGATGCAGCTGGGCTTCCTGACCCGGACCCCCCGGGGCCGCTGCGTTACCCGTAAGGCATACGAGCACCTGCACATGGACTTTATGGGCCAGGAACAGCTGGAATTATAACGAATAGGAGAATCGGAATATGGGAAAACTCTTTGGCACCGACGGCATCCGCGGCATAGCGGGGCAGACCCTGACGGCGGAGCTGGCATTTCATGTGGGACAGGCGGTGGCCGCCGTCCTGACGGAGGAGAAGGGCAGCCGTCCCCTCATCACCATCGGCAAGGACACCCGCATTTCCTCCGATATGCTGGAATCGGCCCTGATGGCCGGTATCTGCTCCGTAGGCGGCGACGTGATGCCCCTGGGCACCATCCCCACCCCGGCGGTGGCCTTTCTGACGGTGCAGCAGCAGGCGGACGCCGGTATCGTCATCTCCGCCTCCCACAACCCCTATGCCTACAACGGCATCAAGGTCTTCAACGCCCAGGGCTACAAGCTCTCCGATGAGATGGAGGGGCGTGTGGAGGACCTGATCCTGAACCATGCGAAGCTTCCGGCCGCCGTGGACGGCGCCGTGGGCCGCCGCCACCACGGTATGCACGCCCTGCACAGCGCCTATGTGCAGCATCTGCTGGGCAGCATCGACTGCGACCTGACCGGCCTGCGGGTGCTGGTGGACTGCGCCAACGGCGCGGCCAGCGCCACCGCGCCGGACCTGTTCCGGGCGCTCCCGCTTCAGGCGGACTTCATCCACACGGAGCCTGACGGCGTCAACATCAACAACGGCTGCGGCTCCACCCATCTGGAGTCCCTGGCCCGGGGAGTCGTCTCCGGCGGGTATGATCTGGGCATCGCCTTCGACGGCGACGCCGACCGCTGCCTGCTGGTGGACGAGCAGGGGAATACCATCGACGGCGACAAGGTCATGGCCGTCTGCGCCTCCGAGCTCAAGCGCCAGGGGAAGCTCTCCGGCAACACCGTGGTGGCCACCGTTATGTCCAACCTTGGCCTGCATGAGTACTGCCAGGAAAACGGCCTGGACCTGGTGTGCACCGCCGTGGGCGACCGCCATGTGCTGGAGCGGATGCTGGCCGACGGCTTCGCCATCGGCGGCGAGCAGTCGGGCCACACCATCTTCCGGGCGTATGCCACCACCGGCGACGGCGAACTGACGGCTCTGCAATTTTTGCAGACCCTCCGCCGCAGCGGCGTCCCCGCCTCCCAGCTGGCCGCCCGATGCCCCCAGTATCCCCAGGAGCTCATCAACGTGGAGGTCCCCCACACCCCCGGGGTCAAGGAGCGCATCATGGCCGATGAATCCCTGCGGCAGGAGACCCGCCGCTGGGAGGAAAAGCTGGGCGGCCAGGGCCGCATTCTCATCCGTCCCTCCGGCACCGAGGCCCTGATCCGGGTGATGGTGGAGGCGAAAACCACGGAAATTGCCCATCAGGTGGCCTCCGTTTTGGCTGATTTCATAAAAAAACTGTGATTTTCATCACAGGATACACAAATTTCCCAAGAAGGCTTGACAAATTATTTAGTGAAAAGGTATAATGTCTATGGTTTTGGATACTGGACTTCGCTATGACCAATTAGAAAACCTGTCCGACGAGGAACTTTGTTCCTTGAGTCGTGCAGGGCAGCGTCAGGCGGAGGACGTTTTAGCCACCCGGTATCATTGGCTGGTCCGTTCCTGCGCCCGCCCGTATTTTCTCATCGGCGGCGACAGCGAGGACCTGATGCAGGAGGGGATGTTCGGCCTGATCAAGGCCATGCGGGAGTTTGATCCCCAGCGCTCCCCACTGTTCCGGCCCTTCGCCGGGCTCTGCATCCATCAGCAGGTGTGTTCCGCGCTCCGGCGAGATGCCAGCCAGAAGAACGCACCGCTTAACCAATCCGTCCCCTTGAATCCCTCGCTTCTGAACGCAAATTCCGTCTTCGCGCAGGTCGATCCCGAGCGTTTGCTGATCGACAGAGAAAAGGCTGCCAGTCTGCTGGAGAATACCCGCAAACAGTTGTCCGCTTTCGAGGAAAAGATTTTAGGGTTATTTTTGGACGGTCTTGCATATGGCAAGATCGCGGAGACCGTTGGCAAGCCCATCAAATCGGTGGACAACGCCGTGCAGCGGATTCGCCGCAAAGTGGCGCGGCAGCTTTCATCCGGCGATATCAGCAACAGCTGAACGCAATATATTTCATCTCAAAGAGAGGGTAAAATCATGTACGAAGACAAGACTTTGGTTTGCAAGGAGTGCGGTAAGGAGTTCGTGTTCACCGCCGGTGAGCAGGAGTTCTATGCTGAGCGCGGCTTCCAGAACGAGCCCCAGCGCTGCAAGGCCTGCCGCGACGTTCGCAAGAACGCCGCCCGTGGCCCCCGGGAGTTCTTCACCGCCACCTGCGCTGCCTGCGGCGGCGAGGCCCGCGTGCCCTTCGAGCCCAAGAGCGACCGTCCTGTTTATTGCAGCGACTGCTTCGCCAAGATGCGCGAGAACGGCTAATCGCTGATTCAGTAGATTGCAAAAGCGGCTGTCCACCTCGGTGGACAGCCGCTTTTTACTTCAAGTCGGGTATCAGCCCTCCCGCACATAGTCATAGGCCGTGCGCAGGGTGCCGCTGGAGGCGTAGATATTCCCGCATTTCCGGAAGCCGTAGCCCTCAATGGCGGCCTGCATGGCGCGGTTATCCGCGTGGGTGTCCACCCGCACATAGTCGGAAAGGCCGGTGCAAAAGTCAAAACAGGCCCGGGACACCCCGCGGATCGTGCCGCTTGAGGCCAGGCGGTGGATGGTGCCGTAGGGCCGGTCCGCGTGCCACCGTCCGTTCAGCAGCACCTGATAGGTGGGCTCGTCGCCGATGATGAAGGAAAAGGTCCCCACAACGGTTCCATTCTCCGTGAGCACATAGCTGTCGCCCCGGGCAATGTCCGGCAGCAGCTCGGGAAGCCCCGGATAGCCGCCGCCCCACTGGGTGGGGTTGCCGTGGGCGGCCATGTACGCCTTGGCGGACCAGAAGATCTCCAGAATGGCGGGGACGTCATCGGTCGTGCTCTTTCGGATCTCCATGGCGTTATTGCTCCGTGCTCTTGTTGGCGAAAATGACGCCCAGGGTGATCAGCACCGCCCCCAGGATGCTCATCCAGCTGATTTTCTCGTCCAGCAGCAGCCAGCCCACCACCACGGTGACAAAGGGGGAGGCGTACAGGTAGTTGTTGGTGACTACCACGCCCAGGCGCTTGAAGGCGATGTTCCAGATGGCGAAGCACACGGCGTTGCCGAATACGCCCAGAAACAGCCAGGAGATCAGGATATTGGGCTGGGTGAACAGGGGCGTCAGACTGGGCAGACCGTCCGTCAGCAGCACCAGAGGCAGGGAGGTCAGGAAGGCCCACAGGAACACCCGGCGGGTCACCAGGAAGTTGTCATACCGCTCGGTATATTTCTTCACCAGGATGGAGTATACCGCCCACATCAGGGCGGCGGCCAGGGCCAGCAGGTCCCCCAGGGGGCTCAGATGGAAGGACAGGGTGCCGTTGAGCACCACCAGCACCACGCCGGCAATGGCCACCACCGCGCCGATGTACACCAGCTTCCCCAGCTTTTCGCCCTTCCGGGAGAACAGCTGGGCCAGGATCACCGTCAGGATGGGGGACATGGACACCAGAATGCTGACGTTGGCGGCAGAGGTGTGGGCCGAGGCAGTATTTTGCAGGAAAAAGTAGAAGCTGCCGCCGGTGATGCCGATGAGGATGAACATCAGCTCATCCTTCCAGGGGAGCTTCATGGTTTTGGGCCGCAGGGCCCACAGGGTCAGGTATGCAAGCCCCATCCGCAGGGGGATGATCTGGGTGGGGGTGTAGGCCGTCAGCATGACCTTGGTCAGCACGAAGCAGCTGCCCCAGACCAGGATGGTGAACAGGGCATAAATATGCCCCAGGGTTTTCTTTTTCATGGTTCTTCTCTCCTCTTTCTATCCTCGCGTTTGGTTTGCGGACCCGCAAAATGCCCGGCACTGCCGGGCATTTTGCTTGGGTTTAGATTACCTGTGTCAATCCTGGGGCAGGGTGGGGGTCTCGCCGTTCAAAACCTGCTGGATCAGGCCCTTGGCGGTGTTGATCTGTGTGGCGTCGGGCCACATGACCCACAGCTCCTCGCCTCCGGCGGAATAGCACGGCTCCATGCCGCCCTCGCCGCTGACAGAGTAGCTGGTGATGTTCCAGTGAACGTTGTCCCGCAGCTGCATCTGCACCAGGCTGCTGATGTCCTCATAGGTCAGGCTGGTGATGAAGGAGGTGGACACGGCGTCCAGCACCTTCTGATAGCCCTTGAGGATGGCGGGGGAGGAGGCCTTATCCACGATGGCACGGATCACGGCCATCTGGTTCTTGCCCCGCTGGTTGTCGCCGTCGTCAAAGGCGTGGCGCTCCCGGGCGAAGCACAGGGCCTGCTCGCCGTTGAGGTGGTTGATGCCCTTGGTAAAGGTGTAGCCCGCCATGTGGATGCCGTCGCCGTTTTCGTTGGGCACCTCCATGCCCACGGTGGTGAACTCATAGTCGGAGTTCACGTCCACGCCGCCCAGGGCGTCCACGATCTTCTTCAGCCCAGCGAAGTTCACCCGGGCGTAGTAGTCCGCCTTCACGCCGTAGAGATTCCCCAGAACGGCGGCGGACTCGTCGATGCCGTACATACCGGCGTGGGTCAGCTTGTCCCGCTGGCCGTTGCGGGCCAGGGGCACATAATAATCCCGGGGGGTATTGATCAGCAGGATCTGGTGGGTCCGGGGATGGATCACCGCCAGAATGTTCACGTCGCTGAGGCTCTGGATATTGATGTCCGAGCTGCGGGCGTCGATGCCGCTGCAATAGACGACGAAGGGCTGGGAGGTGATGGAAGCGTTGGGCTTGATGGGCTCCAGCTCCTTGGTGGTGCTGAACTCATAGATGATGCGGGTGTCCTGGGTGAAGGTGCTGTAATCGTCCAGCGAATCCAGGGCGGTGAGATAGCCGGAATTGAGGATGATGGCCCCTGCGTTTCCGTCGTACAGGGCGTCCGCCAGGGAGGTCAGCTCCGAATAGGTGGTGGTGTCCACCTTGCCGCCCAGACCGTCCTTGATGTCCTCCAGCAGGGCACTGGTGTTGTCGGCGCTGATGTCGGCGTCCTGGCTGAGAATGCCGAAGGTGTAGCCCACGGTGTCGCCGATGCTGCGGGCGGGATCATCCGCCATGACCACCACATAGGAGGTAGTTTTTTGCAGGTTCTTGCCGGCGATGGCCAGCAGGGCACTTTTGCCGGAGGCGGCGGCCACAGAGCCATACAGCATCAGACCCGAAAGGATCACCGCCAGCAGGCCGCACACCAGCTTGCTGGTCTTGACCCGGCGGATGGGCAGCTGGATGATCACATGGCCCGCGTTGATCAGAAGCAGCACGATCTCGATGAGAATCAGATAGAGGTCCGTCAGCAGCTTGGTGGACATCAGCTGCACCAGCAGCACCAGGCTGCAGATCATCAGCAGGCCCATGGCCGCTATACCGAACCAGTCGGCACTGGTGCGGTATAGCCGGTGCCGTCTGCGGCGGGGCTGTTCTTGTTCGTTCATAAGCGTTTCGTCCTTTCTGTGTTACGGGTTCACAACAGGCGTCTCGCCCCGGAGAACCTGCTGGATCAGGTCCTGGGCAGTGGCGACCATCCGTTCATTGGGCAGGACCACGGCGTACCGGGCGTCATTTCCCAGACTGTAGCAATAGTCGGCGCTGTTTTCGCCGGCAAGGCCGTATGTAGTGATGTTCCAGCCGGACATATCCTGTAGCTGCATCTTCACCAGGGAGATGATGTCCTCCTTGGGCATATTGGTGGCGATGGAGTCGGAGGCGGCGGCCAGAACGTCCTGATAACTCTTGAGAATGGCCGGGGAGGCGGCCTTATTGACGATGCCCTGGATCACCAGCATCTGGTTGCGGCCCCGCTGCATATCGCCGTCGTCAAAGGCGTCCCGCTCCCGGGCGAAGGCCAGGGCCTGACGGCCGTCCAGGTGGTTCAGCCCCTGCTGGAAGGAGTAGGCGGCGAAGTGGAAGTTGCCGCTGCCGTCTTCGTCGGGCACCTCCATGCCCACAGTGTTGAAGGCCACGTCCGAGTTCACGTCGATGCCGCCCAGGGCGTCGATAACGCCCACCAGCCCCGCAAAGTGGACCCGGGCGTAATAATCCACATCCACGTTATACAGCTGCTCCAGGCCCTTGATGGACTCCTCGATGCCGTACAGGCCGAAGTGGGTGAGCTTATCCTTCTGGCCCTTGGAGGGGAGGGTCAGGTAGTAGTCCCGGGGGGTGCTGACCAGCAGGATCTGGTGGGTGGAGGGGTTCACAACAGCCAGAATATTGGTATCGCTGCGGCTGTTCAGGGGAATATAATCCACCCGCTCATCGGTGCCGCTGCAATACACCACGAAGGGCTCCCGGGAAATGTTGGCGTTGGGGGCAATGGGCTCTGCATCCGGGTTGTCAATGGAGAACCGGTAAATGACCTTGGTGTCCTTGGAGAAATTCTGATACCCCTCCGTGCCCTTCAGAACGGAGAAATAGCTGTTGTTGAGGATGATGGCGTCCACCTGCTTATTCAGCAGAGCATCGGCCAGCTGGGGCAGGGTGCCGAAGGTTTCGGTCTGCACCTGGCCCAGGCCGTCCTCGATGTGGGACAGCAGGGCGTCGGTGTTCTCCCGGTCCATGGCCTCCAGGATTCCATAGGTATAGCCGAAGGTATCGTTGACGGTTTCGGCCTTGTCATCCGCCCGGACCACCACGGAAACGGTGGTCTTGGCGGAGCCGCCGGAGGTAATGTTGGACAGGAACTTCATAAAGGAGCCGGCGGCGGTGGAGGTGAAGATCATGGCGGCAGACAGCGCCAGGGCCACCACGGAGCAGACCAGCTTCCCGGCCACGCTGCGGCGCACCGGCAGCTGCACAAAGGCGTGCAGTCCGTTGAGAAGCACCAGCACCAGGATGAACACGACAGTCAGCGCCGTGGTCAGCACTCCGGCGTCCAGCACCCGCACCAGCAGGATCACGCTGCACACCAGCATACACACCAGGGCCAGCAGTCCCAGCCAATCTGCCGGGCCCCGGCTTCCGCCCCGGGAACCGTAATAGGATGAATAGGCATTTCTGCGACGATAACTCATGGGTTTTCTCCTTGTTTTTTCTCTATATCTTTTTGCGTGTGCCGCTCAGGGGATCTGAGGCGTTTCGCCGGACATGACCTGGCGGATGAGCTCTTTTGCGGTATTGACGGTGTCCATATTGGGGCGCATGACCCAGGCGGCATCGCCCAGAGCATAGCAATACGAGGTATCGCCGGAGCCGGAGACGGCGTAGCTGGTGACGTGCCAGCCGGACATATCCTGCAGCTGCATCTGCACCAGGGAGGCGATGTCGTCATAGCTCAGACTGGTGATGAACGCATCGGACAGGGAGGACAGCAGCGTCTGATAATTTTTCAGCACGGCAGGGGAGGAGGCCTTGCTGATAATGGCCTGAATCACGGCCATCTGGTTTTTGCCCCGCTGGTTGTCGCCGTCGGCGAAGGCGTACCGCTCCCGGGAGAAGCACAGGGCCGCCTCACCGTTCAGATGATTGACACCCTCGGTGAAGTTATAGCCACCCATGGAGAAGGTCTTGGTGGAATATACGTCCACGCCGCCCAGAGCGTCCACGATCTTGGTGAGACCGGCGAAGTTCACCCGCATATAGAAGGACGTGTGGGTGCCGTAGAGATTGTCCAGGGTCTGCATGGACTCGCCGGTGCCGTAGATCCCGGCGTGGGTCAGCTTGTCCAGCTGGCCGTTGTGGGCCAGGGGCAGATAGTAGTCCCGGGGGGTGTTCACCAATAGGATCTGCCGGGTGGTGGGGTTCACCACCGCCAGAATGTTCACATCGCTGCGGCTGGTGATGTTGATGTTGCTGCTGCGGGCGTCGATGCCGCTGCAATAGACCACGAAGGGGTCCTTGGTCACGTCCACCTGGGCGTTGGTATCCGCCGGGGCGGGCTCCACGGTCTTGGTGGTGGTGTATTCATACAGAATCCGGGTGCGGTCGGAGAAGTCGGCATAGCCCTCCTGCTCCTCCAGCAGGGGGATATACCCCTTGTTCAGCAGGATGGCCCCCACCTGGTCGTCGTACAGAGCGTCGGTCAGCAGGGCAGGGGAGGCGTAGGCCGTGTGGTTCGCCGAGCCCAGCTTCTCCTGCAGCTGCTGCAGCAGGGACTGAGTGTTCTCGGTATCCCGGTCCTCCAGAATGCCGAACCGGTAGCCCTTGACGTCGTCCAGACTCTGGGCCGGGTCATCGGCGTTGACGATGACGCAGGTGATGTCCGTCTCCACGGACTTGTCCGCCACATCGGTGATGGCGTGCTGCACGGAACCAAGAGCCACCGCGCCATAGAGCATGGCGGCGGCCAGCACCAGGGCCACGATGCCGCAGGCGATTTTTCCGCCGGTTTTCTCCCGGCGGGGCAGCTGGACCCAGCCGTGCAGACCGCTGAGCACCAGAAGCGCCCCGGCTGCCAGCAGCAGCTGGCCGGTGGGCAGGAACTTGGTGGATATCAGCCGCACCACCAGCACCGCGCTGCAGATCACCAGCGCGGCGAAGGCGATCAGGCCGAACCAATCCGCCCCGCTGCGGCGGGGGGAGGAGGTCTTTTCGGTTGTCATAGCGTGTCTCCTTTGTAATGGGATAAGTCGCCGGTGCGCCGCTTCGCAAAGCACACCTATTATAACAGTCTCCTATTATATATCCTGCGGCCGCAAATTTCCATCCCAAATTGTAACAATTTTATGAATTTCCCCATATTTACCATCCCAGTCCCCGGTTTCATACGGTAAAACGGTTGAAGCGGCGGAAAAAATGTGGTATGATGAACTACACTGTCGGACCCGGCGCGGAACACCGGGTCCGGAATATGAGGAGGAAAACAGATATGAAGGCAGCTCTTGTTATCATGGCGGCCGGGCTTGGCTCCCGCTATGGCGGAAATAAACAGGTGGACGGCGTAGGCCCCGGCGGCGAAATTCTGATGGAATACTCCATTCATGACGCCATCCGGGCGGGCTTCACCAAGATCGTGTTCATTATCAAAAACGATATGCAGGACCTGATGCGCAGCCTCTGCGGCGACCGGATCGCCGGGCTGACGGCCCGGGACGGGGAGCCGGTGGAGGTATGCTACGCCGTGCAGGATTATTCCAGTCTGCCGGCCTTCTATACCGTGCCCGCCGGGCGTATCAAGCCCTTCGGCACCACCCACGCCGTGCTGTGCGCCCGGCCCTATGTGCAGGAGCCTTTCTGCGTCATCAACGCCGACGACTATTACGGCGTGGACGCCTACCGGGCCATCTATGAGGAGCTGGGCCGTCTGCCGCAGCAGGGGAAGGCCACCATGGTGGGCTATCTGCTGCGCAACACCGTCAGCGCCCACGGTACCGTGTCCCGGGGCGTTTGCCAGGTGGAAAACGGCCACCTGGCCGGGATTCACGAGGCCCTGAAGATCCAGCTGTTCCCCGACGGCAGCATTGCCGACGTGGCCGACGGCCAGCGCCGTGAGCTGGCAGCGGATACGCCGGTGTCCATGAACTTCTGGGGCTTCATGCCGTCGATCTTTGACCAGATGGAGACCTATCTGGAGGACTTCCTCCGCGCCCTGCCGCCGGAGGAGCTGAAGGCCGAGTGCCTGCTGCCCAACATGGTAGGGGACCTGCTGAAGAAGGGGCAGCTGTCCGTGTCCGTGCTGCACTCGGCGGACCGCTGGTTCGGCATGACCTATCACGAGGACCGCCAGGCCGTGGCCCAGGAGCTGGCCCGGCTCCACGAAAACGGTACATATCCCGCTACGCTGCGGAACTGAAAAGGAGAATCACTTCATATGCAAAGCAGCAGAAAACAGCCGTCCCGGCGACTGGAAAAGCGAGAAAATAGCCGCCGTTGGCTGCTGATCCCGGCCCTGTGCGCCGCCGTCATTCTGGCGGTGGTGCTGATCGTGGAGCTGAACAAACAGCCCCAGGTGCTGCCGGACAACTCCAACACCACTCCCGTTTCCCATGACCAGCCTACGACTCCGGACCCCGAGCCTATACCGGAGCTTCTGACTCTGGTGAACCCCTGGAATCAGGTGCCGGAGGACTGGACGGTGGACCTGGTGACCCTGCCCAACGGACTGGAGATCGACAAGCGCTGCTATGACGCGCTGATGGACATGATCGACGGATGCTACGATGCCGGCCTGACGCCGGTGATCTGCTCTGCCTACCGGACTCAGGACTTCCAGCAGACCCTGTATGACAACAAGGTGTCCAAGTGGATGGAGCAGGGCTATAGCCGGGAGGAGGCCCAGGAGAAGGCCGGGCATCAGGTGGCGGTCCCCGGCGCCAGCGAGCACCAGCTGGGGCTGGCGGTGGACATTGTGGACGTCAATTATCAGCTGCTGGACACCAACCAGGAGAACACCGCCGTGCAGAAGTGGCTGCTGGAAAACAGCTGGCGCTATGGCTTCATCCTGCGCTATCCTACGGACCAGACGGATGTCACTGGAATCGTGTATGAGCCGTGGTATTATCGGTATGTCGGTAAGGAGTACGCCCAGGACATCTACAAGAAGGGTCTCTGCCTGGAGCAGTATCTGGAGCAATGGGGAAAGTAAGACACTGGCTCATGCGGCAAGAGTGGAAAAAACAATGGACAAACACCTATGATCGCTTCAGGTACCGGATGCAATAATAACGGCGGCCCGGGTGGCTTGTGCGCTGACTGCAAACGCAGCCGGTACACGCTACCCGGGCCGGAATTGTTTTCAAATAGGTGCAGTACTGACTCATACTGAGCGCGCACGCACAGCGTGCGTAAACACACTGTGACTAAAACCCGCAAACTCTGCACCGGGGCCGCACAGGGGACCCCGGAAGCGCAATCTTTGATCCGGATGCCCATTCAGCCCAAATGCGCTCTACGCCTACTCTCAATTGAACAAAATTTACATTTTGTTCAATCATGATTGCACCCAAAAAATGCCCCCCCCTTCCTGCCTGGTCCCGTGAATGACAAAAGCACCGGGAGTATCTTCTCTCCGGTGCTCCTGCCCTTGCTATTTTTTCGCGCCTGTGGTATCGTATCAGACGCCGGGCCGTTGTCCGGCTATGCCATTCAATAAGGAGACTCCCATGAAAATCGCTTCCTGGTGCCGGGCCAACGCCATGCCCCTGATTGCTGTGCTGACAGCGGCGGTCACGGCCTGTTTTGTGCCGCCGGACGCGGCCTATGCCGGATATTTCGACTGGAAAACCCTATCCTGCCTGTTCTGCGTGCTGGCGGTGGTGTGCGCCCTGCGCAGTGTGGGCCTGTTCCCGGTGATCGCCCGGCAGCTGCTGCAGCTGTTCGGAACCGCCCGCAGCGTGGGCACGGCCCTGGTGCTCATCACGCTGGTGGGCTCCATGCTGCTGACCAACGACACGGCCCTGCTGACCTTTCTGCCTCTGAGCTGGATGGTCCTGCAGGAGGCAGGACAGGAAAAGCTGACCGCCTATGTCTTTATCCTGCAAAACTGCGCCGCCAACTTAGGCGGTATGTTGACCCCCTTCGGGAATCCCCAGAACCTATATCTGTTCGACCACTATCACATTCCCGTGGGCCAGTTCCTGTCCATTATGCTGCTGCCGTTTGCCCTATCCACGGGGCTGATCCTGCTGTGCTGCCTGCTGATCCCCCGGCAGGTGCTGGCGGTGCCCCAGCGGGAGCTAACGCTGGACAAGCCCCGGGCCATCGCATACGGACTGCTGTTCTGTCTGGCCGTGGGGATGGTCCTGCGGGCGGTCCCCTACCCTGTGGGCCTGGCGGTCATCGCGGCGGCGCTGGCCGTTATGGATCCTCGGGCGCTGAAAAGCGTAGACTGGGGGCTGCTGGTGACCTTTGCCGCGTTTTTCGTGTTCTCCGGCAATATGGCCCGGATTCAGCCGGTGCGGGAGCTGTTCGGCCGACTGCTGGCCCATGGCGTCCTGCCGGTATCGGCGCTGACGTGCCAGGTGATCAGCAACGTCCCCGCCGCCATTCTGCTGAGCCAGTTCACGGACCGCTTCCGGGAGCTGTTGATCGGCGCCAACATCGGCGGCACCGGAACGCTGATTGCGTCCCTGGCCAGCCTCATCACCTTCCGGGAATACACCCGCCGCTGCCCGGAGCAGACCGGCCGGTTCCTGGGCCTGTTTACCCTGGTCAGCTTCGGCTTCCTGGCAATTCTGCTGGCGGTGCTGAGCCTGTAGGGGTTTACAGCCGGGTCGGATTGCGGTATGATTAAGCCATAGAAAGCGAGGTGCGAAGCCATGGACTACCGGGAGGATTCCCCGGAAATTCTGCTGGATTTCCTGTCGTATCATGAGACCATCAAGGCCCACTCCCAGCGGACGGTGGACGAATATTATCTGGACCTGCGGAATTTTTTCCGCTATCTGAAGTGGACCCGGGATCCGGCGCTGCAGGAGCAGCCCATGGAGTCCGTGGACATCCGGGACGTGGACCTGACCTTCGTGGGCTCCGTGACCCTGACGGAAATCTACGCCTACATGTCCTACCTCAGCCGGGACCGGGTGCTTCACCCCAACAGCGACCGGTCCGCCAAGGGACTGAACCCCACCTCCCGGGCCAGGAAGCTGGCCACCATCCGCTCCTTTTATGGGTATCTGTGCAACAAGGTCCACAAACTGGACCGCAACCCGGTGAAGGACATCGACGCGCCCAAGCTGAAAAAGACCCTGCCCCGCTATCTGACGCTGGATGAGAGCATTTCCCTGCTGGAATCCGTGGACGGGCCCAACCGGGAGCGGGATCTGTGCATCCTGACGCTGTTTCTCAACTGCGGACTGCGTATTTCGGAGCTCATCGGGCTGAACCTGTCGGACGTTCACGAGGACGCCCTGCGGGTCCTGGGCAAGGGCAACAAGGTGCGCATGGTGTACCTGAACCAGGCGTGTCTGGACACGCTGCGGGACTATCTGGCGGTGCGGCGGCCCATAACCGGGCCGGACCGGGATGCCCTGTTCCTGTCGGCCCGCAACCAACGGATCAGCCGCTCCATGGTCAACGCCCTGGTGAAAAAGCACCTGTCCCAGGCGGGGCTGGACAGCACCCAGTATTCCTCCCACAAGCTGCGCCACACCGCCGCCACCCTGATGCTGCAAAACGGCGTGGACGTGCGGGCGGTGCAGGAGGTCTTGGGCCACGAGCACCTGAATACCACGGAAATATACACCCATATCGACAACGAGGCCCTGCGGGTGGCTGCAAAGGCAAATCCCTTGTCACAGGTGAAGACCAAAGGGAAAATCAAGGATGACGACAACTGAGAGGGTCCGTGTGGACCCTCTCCCCTTTTTGCGGCAATTTCCGGGGAGAACCGGGAATTTTTCCGGCCAGGCCATTGACATTCTGCCCGGAATGCTATACCCTAACGAGAGGTAATTATTTTATATGGAGGTTTCTCATGAATACGGCAGAGCTTTCCAGCATGAGCAAGCAGGTCCGGCGGGATATCATCAACATGACCGCCAACGCCGGCAGCGGCCACCCCGGTGGTTCCCTGTCTGCGGCAGACCTGATGACTTGCCTGTTTTTCAACCACATGCATGTGGATCCCAAGCACCCGGACGACCCCGATCGGGACCGTTTCGTGCTGAGCAAGGGCCACGCGGCCCCCTGCTACTATGCCGTCCTGGCGGAGATGGGCTTCATCAGCCGGGATGAGTTCAAGAATTTCCGCCAGCTCCACAGCATTCTCCAGGGTCACCCCGACAGCAAGAAGGTCCCCGGCGTGGACGCCGCCACCGGTTCCCTGGGCCAGGGCTGTTCCATCGCCGTGGGCATGGCCCTGGGCGCCAAGGTGCAGCATAAGGACTGCAAGGTCTATACCCTGCTGGGCGACGGCGAGTGCCAGGAGGGCCAGATTTGGGAGTCCTTCATGGCAGCGGCCCACTATCATCTGGATAACCTGACCATCATCATCGACAACAACGGCCTGCAGATCGACGGCACCAACGATGAGGTCATGTCCCTGGGCGACCTGCCCGCCAAGCTCCGGGCCTTCGGCCTGGACCTGCATGAGATCGACGGCCACGACATGGACACCATTGAGGCGGCCCTCAGCGCCCCCGCCGTCCCCGGCAAGCCCAAGTGCATCCTGGCCCACACCGTCAAGGGCAAGGGTGTCTCCTTCATGGAGAACCAGGTGGGCTGGCACGGCAAGGCCCCCAACGAGGAGCAGCGCCAGCAGGCTTTGAAGGAATTGGAGGACTGAGACCATGAGTGAAAAAATCGCAACCCGTGAAGCCTACGGCAAGGCTCTGGTAGAGCTGGGCGCCGCCAATGAGCAGGTGGTGGTGCTGGACGCCGACCTGGCCGGCGCCACTATGACCAAGCATTTCAAGGCCGCCTATCCCCAGCGCTTCTTCGACTGCGGCATTGCCGAGGCGGACATGATGAACATCGCCGCAGGCCTGTCTACCATGGGGCTGGTTCCCTTCTGCTCTACGTTTGCTATGTTCGGCGCAGGACGGGCCTATGAACAGATCCGCAACTCCATCGCCTATCCCAAGTTCAACGTGAAGATCTGCTGCTCCCACGCCGGCGTGTCCGTGGGCGAGGACGGCGGCAGCCACCAGGCCATCGAGGACATCGGTCTTATGCGCCTGATCCCCGGCATGACCGTCATCGTTCCCGCCGATGCCAAGGAGGCCCGGAAGGCCACCCTGGCCCTGGCGGAGTTCCGGGGTCCGGCCTATATGCGTCTGGCCCGTCTGGCCACCCCCGTGTTCGAGGAGGATTATCCCTTTGAGATCGGCAAGGCCAACGTCCTGCGGGAGGACACCGACGCCGCCGTGTTTGCCTGCGGCCTGATGGTCAGCGAGACGTTGGCGGCCGCCAGGCTGCTGGAGGCCCAGGGCATCCGCATCGCGGTCATCAACGTCCACACCATCAAGCCCATTGACGCCGCCTGCGTCACCCAGTGGGCCGAAAAGTGCGGCAATGTGGTCACCGTGGAGGAGCACAGCGTCATCGGCGGCCTGGGCGACGCCGTGGCCGACGTGCTCATGGGCAAGGTCAGCTGCAAGTTCCGCAAGATCGGCGTCAACGATCAGTTCGGCCAGTCCGGCAAGGCTGCCGACGTTCTGCGGGAGTATGGACTCACCGCCGACCAGATCGCCGACCGCATCCGGGAGACTCTGTAACCTCATTCGATGCAAAAATCGGGAGAAATCGTCTGATTTCTCCCGATTTTTCTGTCCTGATATGATTATTGGGGAATGACCTGCACGATTCCCCGGGCGCAGTCCACGGACACGAAGGTGCCGTCCTTCAGGCGGCGGGTGGCGTCCGAGGCTGCCACGATGACGGGCTTATTCAGCAGCAGTCCCACGGTGGCCGTGTGACAGTCGGCGCTGGCCTCCTCACTGACGATGGCCGCAGCCTGCCGCAGCCAGGGCAGTACCTCGTTGTTGGTATAGGGCACCACCAGCACGTCGCCGGGGTGGAACTTCTCCGGAATATCCTCCAGTGTCCGGCAGATACACAGCGGACCGGAGGCGATCTGGCTGCCCACGCCGATGGCGTTGACCAGGGAGCCGCCCACCTGGGCGATGCGGATCATATTGGTGGTGCCAGAAATTCCCACCGGCACGCCTGCGGTGACCACCACCAGATCCCCGTGCTTCACCAGCCCCGCCTCCTGGGCGGACTGGATGGCCAGGTCTACCAGCTGATCGGTGCTGCTGGCCCGGGGCATGGTAATGGGCACCAGGCCCCAGTACAGGGCCATCTGGCGCTGGACCTGGGGGTCCAGCAGCAGGGCCACCACCGTGGCGGCAGGCCGGAAGCGGCTGACCATCTGGGCGGTAATGCCCCGCTGGCTGACGGTCAGGATGGCGTCCGCGCCGATGTCCTCCGCCGTGGTGCAGGCGGCGTGGGCCGTGGCGGCGGTGATGGACAGTCGGGTGCGCTTGGGCGTCTTGGCGGGACAGATGCGGTCGATGTTGCTTTCGGTTTTCCGGGCGATGGCGTCCATGGTCTGAACGGCCTCCACCGGGTACTTCCCTGCCGCCGTCTCGCCGGAGAGCATAATGGCGCTGGTGCCGTCATAGATGGCGTTGGCCACGTCGGTGATCTCCGCCCGGGTGGGCCGGGGATTCTCAATCATGGAGTCCAGCATCTGGGTGGCGGTGATCACGGGCTTCCCGGCGGCCACGCACTGGGCAATGATGTTCTTCTGGATAGCGGGAATCTCCGTGAAGTCGATCTCCACGCCCATGTCCCCCCGGGCCACCATGATGCCGTCAGCCACGGACAGGATGTCCGCCAGATTGCTGACGCCCTCCTGGTTCTCGATTTTGGCGATGATCCGGATCCTGGAGTAATTCTTATCCAGAATGTGCCGGATCTCCCGGATATCGGCGGCAGACCGGACAAAGCTGGCGGCGATGAAATCGAACCCCTGCCGGATACCGAACAGGATATCCTCCCGGTCCCGCTGGTTCATATACGGCATGGACAGGGACACGCCGGGAACGTTGACGCCCTTCTTGTCCTTCATCACGCCGTCGTTCTCCACCCGGCACCGGATCTCCCGTTCGGTGGTCTCCAGCACCGTCAGCCGCACCAGTCCGTCGTCCAGCAGGATGGTGCCCCCGGGCTTCACGTCCTGGGGCAGCTGGGCATAGGTGATGGAGCACCGGCTCTCGTCGCCGGGAACGTCGTCGGTGGTCAGGGTAAAGCTCTGGCCGGTTTTCAGCTGCACCGGCCCGTTCTGAAAGCTCCTCAGCCGCACCTCCGGCCCCTTGGTGTCCAGCATGGCGGCCACCGGCAGATGAAGCTCCTCCCGCAGGGCCACCAGCTGGTCCAGTCGGCGCTGATGCTCGTCATAGCTGCCGTGGGAGAAATTGAACCGGGCCACGTTCATGCCCGCCTGCAGCATCTGCCGCAGCACCCCCTCCCTGTCGGTGGCCGGACCCAGGGTGCATACGATTTTTGTCTTTCTCATGGTCTTTCCTCTCTGCTCTGTTGGGGTGGCAATCCTGAAAATGCGCCCCCCTGGGCACCGGTGGGGTCACAGGGGGGACGCAAATGGGGTCCTTATCTCTCAGAATGCCTTGCCGTCGCAGCCCAGAACGTCCACGATCTTGTGGGCCACCAGCTCCTTGATGGCCTGGCGTGCGGGCTTCAGATACTGCCGGGGGTCAAAGTCCGCCGGATGCAGAGCGAAGTGCTCCCGGATGGAGGCGGTCATGGCCAGACGCAGATCGGAGTCGATGTTGATCTTGCACACGGCCAGGGAAGCGGCCTTGCGCAGCTGGTCCTCGGGCACACCGATGGCGCCGGGCATATTGCCGCCATACTGGTTTACCTTGGCCACCAGGTCCTGGGGCACGGAGGAAGATCCGTGCAGCACGATGGGGAAGCCGGGCAGACGGCGGGAGACCTCCTCCAGCACGTCGAAGCGCAGCTGGGGCTTGGTGCCGGGCTTGAACTTATAAGCGCCGTGGCTGGTGCCGATGGCGATGGCCAGAGAGTCGCACCCGGTCTTGGACACGAACTCCTCCACCTCCTCGGGGTGGGTATAGGAGGAATCCTCGGCGGACACGTTGACCTCATCCTCGATGCCGGCCAGGGTGCCCAGCTCGGCCTCCACCACCACGCCGTGGTCATGGGCATACTCCACCACCTGACGGGTCAGGGCAATGTTCTCGGCAAAGGGCTTGGAGGAGGCGTCGATCATCACGGAGGTGAAGCCGTCCTCAATGCAGGACTTGCACAGCTCGAAGCTGTCGCCGTGGTCCAGGTGCAGGGCGATGGGCAGGCCGGTCTCGATAACGGCGGCCTCCACCAGCTTCTTCAGATAGGTGCGGTTGGCATAGGCCCGGGCGCCCTTGGACACCTGCAGGATCAGGGGGGCCTTCAGCTCGGCAGCGGCCTCGGTGATGCCCTGAATGATCTCCATGTTGTTCACGTTGAAGGCGCCGATGGCGTAACCGCCGTTATAGGCCTTCTCGAACATTTCCTTTGTTGTAACCAGTGGCATAATAAATCGCTCCTTTTGAAAATTTGGTCTTGACTTGTATGGAATGATTGGGATAAGATGTACATATGCATTGTACCACATTTTTTCTTTTTTGCAAGCCCCGATGGTTTACTTTATCAATCTTTTATGATAAAATATTCCGCACGGCAAGAAAATTCTACTGGGAGGTAGTCAATCATGAAAGAATTAAAAGGTGCCTGTATCATCGGTCAGTCCGGCGGGCCCACGTCTGTGATCAACGCCAGTGCCTACGGCGTCATTGACACGGCCCTGAAATCCGGCGTCATCACCCAGGTGCTGGGCGCGGAGCACGGCATCAAGGGCGTTCTCAGCGACCGTCTGTTCGACATGGGTCTGGAGGATCCCGAGGAGCTGCGTCTTCTGAAATACACCCCCTCCTCCGCCCTGGGCTCCTGCCGCTATAAGATCGCCGATCCCGAGGTGGACGATACCGATTATCGCCGGATCCTGGAGGTGTTCAAGAAGCACAATGTCCGCTACTTCTTCTATAACGGCGGCAACGACTCCATGGACACCTGCAACAAGATCAATCAGTATATGCAGTCCGTGGGCTACGAATGCCGGGTCATGGGCGTTCCCAAGACCATCGACAACGACCTGTTCGGCACGGATCACTGCCCCGGCTACGCCTCCGCCGCCAAGTACATCGCCACCTCCCTGATGGAGGTGAACCTGGACGCCCATGTGTACGACACCGGCATGATCGTGGTTATGGAGATCATGGGCCGCCACGCCGGCTGGCTGACGGCCGCCGCCGCCCTGGCCGGTGAATACGGCGCAGGCCCCGACCTGATCTACCTGCCCGAGGTGGACTTCAGCATGACCCAGTTTATTGAGGATGTCAAGCGCGTATACGCCGAAAAGGGCTCCTGCATCGTGGCTGTGTCCGAGGGCATCCACTATGAGGACGGCGGCTTCGTCTCCGAGGCCAAGGTTGCCGCCAACGACGGCTTCGGCCATGCCCAGCTGGGCGGTCTGGCCGCCATGCTGGCCCAGGTGTTGAAGGAGGAGACCGGCGCCAAGGTCCGGGGCATCGAGCTGAACCTGCTGCAGCGCTGCGGCGCGCACCTGGCCTCCGAAACCGATATCGAGGAGTCCTACATGGCCGGTAAGGCCGCCGTGGAAAACGCCATCAACGGCATCAACGGCCGCATGATCGGCTTCGAGCGCGGCATCCGGGACGGCAAGTATGCCTGCAAGACCAAGCTCATCCCCCTAATGGAGGTGGCCAACACCGAAAAGAAGGTCCCCCGGGAGTGGATCAACGAGGCCGGCAACGGCGTGAACCACCAGTTTGTGGAGTACGCGCTGCCCCTGATCCAGGGCGAGCCGGACCTGCCCAAGGTGGACTCCCTGCCCCGCTTTGCCCATCTGAAGAAGATCCTGGCCAAGTAAATCCCCGTTTCAACGATCCCCTGGCGCACAAGCGCCAGGGGATTTTTAACTTTTCCTGCAAAACGAAAATGCTTTACAACTTTGCCAGATGCGCACCTGCGGCCTTCAGCATGAGTCGCTTGGTGCCCACCCGGTCGAAGGCCACCTCTACCAGGGCATCGCCGCCCATGGGCCGCACGCTCAGGACCATCCCCTGGCCGAAGGCGCTGTGCCGCACCCCGTCGCCGGGCTGCAGCTGCAGCAGCGGTGCGGATGCAGCCGCCGGACGCACCGGGCGCTCCGGGTGTGCCGGACGCTCCGTCCCGTGCCGCGCCTCCCGCTGCGGCGCATAGGCAGGCCCATCGCCGAAATCGTCCCAGGAGGACGCCGGACGGGGCTCGGGCTTCCCCAGCCACTCCATGTTCTCCTCCGGGATCTCCTTCAGAAACCGGGAGGGCATGCAGGGAGTGGTGCGGCCGAACAGCATCCGCTGCCGGGCGTTGGTCAGGGTCAGCTTCTCCTTGGCCCGGGTCATGGCCACATAGCACAGCCGCCGCTCCTCCTCCATTTCCTCCGGCTCTCCCATGGCTCGATTCCCCGGGAAAAGCCCGTCCTCCATGCCCACCACGAACACGCTGGGAAACTCCAGTCCCTTGGCGCTGTGCATGGTCATCAGCGTCACGCAGTTGTCCCCGGCCTCCTGGCTGTCCAGGTCCGTATACAGGGCCACCTCGTCCAGGAAGCCCGACAGGGTGGGATTCTCCGGATCGTTTTCCAGGAAGGCCTGGATGCTGGAGCTGAGCTCCTCCACGTTTTCCAGGCGCCCCCGGCTCTCCACATCGTTCTTCTCCTGGAGCATCCCCACATAGCCGCTGCGGCGGCACACATATTCATAGAACTCCACCAGGCCCATATCGTCCGCCTGACGGCGCATTTCGTCGATCATCTCTGTAAAGGCAATCAGCTTGCCAGCGCTTGCCTTCAGCTGTGGATAGCCTCCTGCCCGGCGCAGGACCTCCATCAGCGTCAGGCCCCCCTCCGTGGCGATGGCCTGGGCCTTGTCCATGGTAGCCGCGCCGATCTTCCGGGCGGGAACATTGACGATGCGGCGCAGCCGCAGATCGTCGGCAGGGTTGTTGATGACGCACAGATATGCCAGCATATCCTTGACCTCGGCCCGGTCAAAGAACTTTGTGCCGCCAATGATTTTATAGGGCACACCATTGCGCTTGAAGGCATATTCCAGTGCGTTGGACTGGGCATTCATACGGTACAGCACGGCGTTTTCTTTCCAGTCCACGCCCCGTCGGTAGTTCATCATGATCTGTCCCACCACATAGTTGGCCTCATCCCCCTCGTTGAAGCAGGTTTTGACGGTGACCGCCTCCCCTGCGCCGTTCTCGGTCCACAGGGTCTTGCCTTTTCGGCCCACGTTGTGGCGGATCACGGCGTTGGCGGCATCCAGAATGTTCTGTGTGGAGCGGTAATTCTGCTCCAGACGGATGGTCCTGGCCCCGGCGTACTGCTTTTCAAAGCTGAGGATGTTCTCGATGTTGGCGCCCCGGAAACGGTAAATGCTCTGGTCGTCGTCGCCTACCACGCAGATGTTCTTCCGTCCCCCGGCCAGCAGGCTGGCCAGCATATACTGCATGTGGTTGGTGTCCTGATACTCGTCGATGAGGACATAGCGGAATTTGTTCCGGTAATATTCCAGGGTCTGGCGGTCCGACTGCAAAAGCTCCACCGTGTGCAGGATGATGTCGTCAAAGTCCAGGGCATTGGCGTCCCGCAGGCGGCGGTTATAGGCGGCATAGACCCGGCCCATCCGCACCCGTCTCCAGTCGCCCCGCTGCTCCCACAGCTGGCTGAACTCCTCGGGCATCATCATGGCGTCCTTGGCGTTGGAGATCACCGACAGCACCTCCCGCACCGGGAAGGTCTTTTCCTCCAGCCCCATCTCCTTGAGAATGTCCTTGATGACCCGCTTGCTGTCGTCGGTGTCATAAATGGTAAAGCTGCGGTCGAAGCCGATTTTGCCGATGTCCCGGCGCAGGATGCGGACACAGGCCGAGTGGAAGGTGGCGGCCCACACGTCCCGGGCCTCCTCCCCCAGCATCTTCTCCAGCCGGTCCTTCAGCTCGTTGGCAGCCTTGTTGGTGAAGGTGATGGCCAGCACCTCCCAGGGGCGTGCAGGCTCCACGGCGCAGAGATACTGCATCAGCGGCCGCTGCTCAGGGTCCGGCCGGGCGGCATACTGCTCCAGAAATTCCACCTCATCCCGGGAAATGGGCAGCGGGATCTCATCCGTGTCGCTGCCCCGGCCATAGCGCAGGAGGTTCGCCACCCGGTTGATCAGCACCGTGGTCTTGCCGGACCCGGCCCCCGCCAGCAGCAGCAGCGGCCCCTCGGTGGTCAGAACCCCCTCCAGCTGCCGGGGGTTCAGGTGCGCATAATCCGTGGCAATGGCCCTTGTCCGGGCCTCAATAAATCGTTTCTCCAGGTCGTTCATAGTGTTCCTTCCCCTGTCTGTATTCTTGCCTCCCATTTTAATACAATTTTCGCCTCCGGTCAACCGCTCCGCAAAATTTGTCGAATTTTTGTTCGATTATCTCTTGACAAGAACGTATGTTCGATTTATAATGCCATTAGAACAAATGTTTTTGGAGGCGTTCCCTATGACGACTTTTGGATTTATTGTGATGCTGCTGGGTGCCGGTGCTTTCTCCGCCGGAGTTATCCGTCTGGCGGACTGGATTGACCAGCCCCGTCCTCGCCGCCGCACCGCCTGAGGCCGCCGGTCATGGAACTGCTGGATAAGCTGGCCATCCTGGCCGATGCGGCCAAATATGACGCGGCCTGCACCTCCAGCGGCGTTCGCCGGGGCTCCCGGCCGGGCATGATCGGCAACACCAGCTCCTCCCTGGCAGGCTGCTGCCACAGCTTCTCTGCCGACGGGCGCTGCATCACCCTGCTGAAGGTGCTGATGACCAATCGCTGTGTCTACGACTGCAAATACTGCGTCAACCGCCGGTCCCACGATACCCGCCGGGCGGCCTTCACCCCCCGGGAGCTGGCGGAGCTGACCATCGGGTTCTACCGGCGCAATTATATCGAGGGCCTGTTCCTGTCCTCCGGCGTCCTGCGCAGCCCCGACTACACCACCGAACAGATGATCGAGTGTCTGCGCCTGCTGCGGCAGGAATACCGGTTCAACGGATATATCCACGCCAAAGCCATCCCCGGCACGTCCCCGGAGCTGGTGCAGCAGCTGGGCCTGCTGGCGGACCGGCTCAGCGTCAATATCGAGCTTCCCTCCCAGGAGGGGCTGCAGACCCTGGCCCCGGATAAAAACAAGCAGGCCATCCTGCGGCCTATGGCCCTCATCCGGGACCGGACCGCCCAGAGCAAGGCGGAGCTGGTGCAGTATAAGCACGCCCCGGTCTTTGCCCCGGCGGGCCAGAGCACCCAGCTCATCGTCGGCGCTACCCGGGACACGGACCGGCATATTCTGCACCTGACAGAATCCCTGTACCAAAAATACAGATTGAAACGCGTGTTCTACTCCGCCTATGTTCCGGTGGTGGAAAACGCCCTTTTGCCCTCTCTGGACACCAAGCCGCCCCTGCTGCGGGAGCACCGGCTATACCAGGCGGACTGGCTGCTGCGGTTTTACGGCTTTAAGGCCCAAGAGCTGCTGGACGAGGCCCACCCGGACTTCAATCCCCTGCTGGACCCCAAGTGCCATTGGGCCCTGTGCCACCTGGAGCAGTTCCCGGTGGAGATCCGTAAGGCGGACCTGGAGACTCTGCTGCGGGTGCCGGGCATCGGACCGGTCAGCGCCCGGCGCATCGTCTCCGCCCGTCGGCAGACTCCTCTGCGGCTGGAGGACCTGCCCAAGCTGGGCGTGGTGCTGAAGCGGGCGCAGTTCTTCGTCACCTGCGGCGGCCGTATGCGCCCGGGGCTTCACTTCTCTGCCGCCACCCTGTCCCGCCAGCTGGAGGCCATGGAGCGGGGCCAGCTGCCGCCCCAGGAATGTCGGCAGCTGTCGCTGTTCGATGCCGGGTGACGCCATGGAGGATGTGATTTTTCAATATGATGGCAGCTTCCCCGGCTTCCTGTGCTGCGTGTTCGACAGCTATGCCCATAAAGAATTCCCCATCGCCTTTTACAGCGATGAGGAATGCGTCTCCCTGTATCCGGTGCGGGTGGTGGTTACCCGCCGGGACCATAGCCAGCGGGTGTATGACAGTTTGCAGCGCCTGTCCCCTCCGGCTCTGAAGGCCCTGCGCCGGGCCTGGCTGACCTGTCTGGAGGACAAGGAGCTTCGCCTGTACGCCTTCATCCGCAAGCTGTACGATCAGGGGCCCGGCTTTATGCGCAGCCAGGCCGACGATGTGTACTACCCCATCGCCTGTGCCCTGCGTCACCTGGGCGGTGAACTGGAAAAGCTGCGGGGCTTCGCGCGTTTTTCCGATTACAACGGCATCCTGGGCGGCGAGATCGAGCCAAAGAACCGGGTGCTCCCTCTGCTGGCCAACCACTTCTGCAGCCGCATGGCCGGGGAGTCCTTCTTCCTGTACGACCGCACCCACCGGGAGCTGCTGCTGTACACCAAGGGCCAGCGCCGCATCGTCCCGGTGGAAAGCCTGACGCTGGAGCTGCCCGGCTCGGAGGAGCTTCAATACCGGGCCCTGTGGCAGGAGTTTTTCCGCACCGTATCCATCCGGGAGCGGACCAACCCCCGCTGTCAGAACTCGTTTCTCCCCAAGCGGTATCGGGGCGTCATGACGGAATTTCTTCCGGTGGACTACGAGGGCCTCAACCGTCCAGCAGCCGCCGGAGATCTGCCAGCCCCCGGCGCTCCAGCCGGGATATCTGCACCTGGGACACCCCCAGGATCCGGGCCGTCTGCTCCTGGGTCAGCCCCTTGAAGAAGCGCAGCAGGATGGTCATTTTCTCCCGCTCCGGCAGCTGATCGATGGCCTCCCGCAGGGCGATGTGCTCCACCATGCGCTCCTCCGGGCTGTCGGTGCCCAGGGTGGACTCCAGGGTTAGCCCCTCCGCCGTCTCCTGCTGCAGGGATTCCGGCGCGCCGGTGGCCAGCTCAACGCTGGCGATCTCCTCCGGCGTCAGCCCCGTCTCCTCCGCCAGCTCCGACAGCCGTGGATCCCGGCCCAGCCGGTGCCGCAGCCGCTCCCGGGCCGCGGCCAGGGCCTGCCCCTTTTCCCGGATGCTCCGTCCCACTTTTATCGCGCCGTTGTCCCGCAAAAAACGCCGTATCTCCCCAGCGATTTTCGGGACAGCATAGGTGGAAAACTGCGTTCCGTATGTCAGGTCAAACCCCTTTACAGCTTTGATGAATCCAATGCATCCCAGCTGATACAGGTCATCCGTCTCCACCCCGCAGCCATAATACCGCCGCACAATGCTCCAGATCAGTCCGCTGTTTTCCAGCAGCACCTGCTCGCAGGCCTCGTTGTCGCCGTTCTGGGCCCGGTCCAGCAGCGCGAACAGCTGCCCGCCGCTCATCGCCGGCCGGACAGGCGCGGGGCGATGCGCTTGCGCATGGACACGGTGGTGCCCTTCCCCGGTGTGGACTTCACCGTCAGCCGGTCCATAAAGCTCTCCATAATGGTAAAGCCCATGCCGCTGCGCTCCTGGCCGCCGGTGGTGAACAGCGGCTGCCGGGCCTGGCGGATGTCGTCGATGCCCCGGCCCCAGTCCCGCACCGTCAGCTCCAGCACGCCGCCCTCTAAAATGCGCAGCTTCATCACGATTTTCCCCAGCTCGTTCGGATAGGCGTGGACGATGGCGTTGGTCACCGCCTCGCTGACGGCGGTTTTGATGTCCCCTATCTCGTCCAGCGTCGGGTCCAGCTGGGCGGCAAAGGACGCCGCCGCCATGCGGGCAAAGCCCTCGTTGGCGCTGCGGCTGAGAAATTCCAGGGTCACATAGTTTTCGGCCTTCATCTTATGTACCTCCTCTCTATTCCACGGTGACAAAGCGGTCCAGGCCCGCGGCGTCCAGCACCTTCCTCGCCTGGGGCCTCACGCCCCGCAGCGTCACGGCACCGCCCAGGTCCCGCACGCGCTGCCGGACCCGCATGACCACCGCGATGCCGGAGCTGTCCATAAACGTCACCCCGGACCAGTCCAGCACCAGCCGCAGCGGCAGCGCCGCCTCGATGGCCCGGTCCAGCCGGCCCCCGATCTCCCGGGCGGCGTGGTGGTCCAGCTCCCCGATCAGGGCGATCTCCAGGCACCGTTCCTCCTGTCTGACCGTCATTTCCATGCCGATTCACTCCCTTATCATCCGCCCTGTGCTCCAGGGCTTTTGTGCTTTCAGAATACAATCTTCTCCGCAGGCCCCGAGACCCTCGGGGCCTGAAAACAATCACCGCAGATCAAATGATCTGCGGTGATTGTCAGCTTGTCAATTTTTTTGACAAGCTGAGTACGTTTTTTCAGAACTTTATAAAGTTCTGAAAAAACCTGATTGCAAACGAAAGACACCCCGGATGGGTTTCTTTCGTAACTATCTTCCTTTTCGAAAACGAAAACCGCCGGATTCTCTTGATAGCAGCAATCAGCGCAGATCATTCGATCTGCGCTGATTGTATCATATTGGGGATTTCGTTTTCTGTCGGAAGCCGCCGGGGCGGGAAAAATCAGCCGCGCATGGCCTGGGCGGATTCCTCCAGCTTGGCAATCAGGGCCCGGGCCTTATCGGCCTTCTCCCGCTCGGCGTTGACCACCGCCTCGGGGGCCTTGGACACGAAGCTCTCGTTCTGCAGCTTCTTCTCGATGCGCTCCAGGTTCTCCCGGGCCTTGGTCAGCTCCTTCTGGATGCGCTCCAGCTCCTTCTCAATATCCACCAGCTCCGCCAGAGGCAGGTACATGGTGGCATCGTGAGTGGACACCGTCACCATACCGTTCAGGTCCTGGGGCGCCTGGCTGCCCACCTCCACCTCGCTGGCATAGGCCAGACGGGTGATGAAGTTCTGGCCGCCGGCGTAGATCTCCGGGGTCTGGCTGGCGATGATGATCTTGGCCTTCCGGGACGGCGGCACATTCATCTCGGCCCGGCGGGCACGGACGGCGGAAATGGCGTCCTTCACGGCCTCCATGGCCTGCTCCTCCCGGGCGAAGGCGAACTCCTCCCGATAGGTGGGCCACTGCGCCCGGATCAGATACTCGCCCTGGTGGGGCAGCGCCTGCCAAATCTCCTCGGTGATGAAGGGCATGAAGGGATGCAGCAGCTCCAGCACCCGCAGCAGCACATAGCACAGCACGTTCTGGGCCGCCAGCTTGGCCTCCTGGTCCTCGCCGTACAGGCGGGTCTTGGTCAGCTCGATATACCAGTCGCAGTAGGTGTCCCAGATGAAGTCGTAGATCTTGGCGGAGGCCACGCCCAGCTCATAGGCCTCCATGTTGTCGGTGACCTCGCGGATCAGGGTGTTCAGCTTGCTGAGGACCCACTTGTCCTCCAGCTCCAGCTTCTCCGGCAGCTCCACCTGGTCGATGGTCAGGTTCATCATCACATAGCGGGAGGCGTTCCAGATCTTATTGGCGAAGTTGCGCATCGCTTCGCACTTCTCCACGAAGAAGCGCATATCGTTGCCGGGGCTGTTGCCGGTGATCAGGTTGAAGCGCAGGGCGTCCGCGCCGAACTTGTCCGCCATCTCCAGGGGGTCGATGCCGTTGCCCAGGGACTTGGACATCTTGCGGCCCTTGTCGTCCCGGACCAGACCGTGAATCAGAACGGTCTTGAAGGGCTCCTGCTTCATCTGCTCCATGCCGGAGAAGATCATGCGGGCCACCCAGAAGAAGATGATGTCATACCCGGTGACCAGCACGGAGGTGGGGTACCAATACTGCAGGTCCTTGGCGTCCTTGTCGGGCCAGCCCAGGGTGGAGAAGGGCCACAGAGCGGAGCTGAACCAGGTGTCCAGCACGTCCTCCTCCCGGGTCAGATGGGTGCTGCCGCACTTTTCGCAGCGAGTGGGGTCCTCCCGGCTGACGTTGATGTGGCCGCAGTCGTCGCAGGTCCAGGCGGGGATCTGGTGGCCCCACCACAGCTGGCGGGAGATGCACCAGTCATGGACATTCTCCATCCAGTTGGTATAGGTCTTGGTAAAGCGCTCCGGCACGAACTTGATGGTGCCGTCCTTCACCACCCGGATGGCCTCCTTGGCCAGGGGCTCCATCTTCACGAACCACTGGGCGGAGATCAGAGGCTCCACATCGTTGTGGCAGCGGTAGCAGGTGCCCACGTTGTGGGAATAATCCTCGGTCTTGATGAGGTAGCCCTGCTCCTCCAGGTCCTTGACGATGGCCTTGCGGCACTCGTAGCGGTCCATGCCGTTGTACTTGCCGCCGTTTTCGTTGATGGTGCCGTTGTCGGCGATGACCCGGATCACCTCCAGGTTGTGCCGCAGGCCCACCTCAAAGTCGTTGGGGTCGTGGGCCGGGGTCATCTTCACCGCGCCGGTGCCGAAGCCGATCTCGCAGTATTCGTCGCCCACGATGGGGATCTCCCGGTTCATAATGGGCAGGATGCAGGTCTTGCCGATGAGGTGCTTGAACTTCTCGTCCTCGGGGTTCACGGCCACGCCGGTGTCGCCCATCATGGTCTCCGGGCGGGTGGTGGCCACCACGATGTCGCCGCTGCCGTCGGCCAGGGGGTAACGGATATACCACAGGTGGCCGGGCTTGTCGGTATACTCCACCTCGGCGTCGGACAGAGCCGTCAGGCAGTGGGGGCACCAGTTGATGATGCGGCTGCCCTTATAGATCAGGCCCTTGTCATACAGCTCGCAGAAGGTCTCCCGGACGGCCTTGGAGCATCCCTCGTCCATGGTGAAGCGGGACCGGTCCCAGTCGCAGGAGGAGCCCATCTTCTTCTGCTGCTCCACAATGCGGTTGCCGTACTTTTCCTTCCAGGCCCACACGCGCTCCAGGAACTTCTCCCGGCCCAGGTCATAGCGGGTCAGGCCCTCCTGGCGCAGGTTCTCCTCCACCTTGATCTGGGTGGCGATACCGGCGTGGTCCGTGCCGGGCAGCCACAGGGCCTCATACCCCTGCATCCGCTTGAAGCGGATGAGGATGTCCTGCAGGGTGGCGTCCATGGCGTGGCCCATGTGCAGCTGGCCGGTGACGTTGGGGGGCGGCATCACGATGGAAAAGGGCTTCTTGTCGGGATTCGGCTCCGCCTTGAAGCAGCCGCCGTCCATCCACATCTGGTAGATCCGGGGCTCCACCTGCCGGGGATCGTACACCTTGGGTAATTCTTTTCGCATAGCTATTCTCCTTGTCTGAGTATTTGGCAAAACAAAAAGGCCCGCTCCGTTTTGCCATAGCAAAACAGGGCGAACCGTAAAAAGTCCGTGGTACCACCTGTATTCGGGAAATCCCGCACTCATGGGCGCGGAAAACGCCCTGTCCCGATAACGGAGGACATGCCGTTGCAGCCTACTGTCAGTTCAGCCCAAGGCTCCGGGACGACTTGGGCGGCGCATCACGGGAGCTTCCACCAACCGCTCCCTCTCTCGGCATCCGCAGACCGCCTACTGCTTCCCATCACAGCCGTTTTCAATATGTGGGCATTTTACACCATTCCCGGAAAATTGTCAACTATTCCTTTGCCCGGGATTCAGAATTTGTTCAAAATCCCGCCGCATACTTGATTTGTTCACAAAATTATGGTATAAATTCTTCTATATTTTATCCAAGGAGGCTGTGCCATCCATGAAAAAGACCCTGCGGGACTATCTGCCCATCCTGCTGATGCTGCTGTGCACGGCAGGCTTCGGCATCCTGCTGCTGACAGGCGTGCTGGACCTGAACACCATTCCCCAGCTGGTGGACCACCGGCCCGGTCTGGCGGTGGCGGTGATCCTGGCCCTGTTCGCGGTGAAGGGCATCTCCGGCGTGGTGGTATACAACGCGCTGGTGGTGGTTGTGTCGCTGATCTTCCCGCTTCCGGCGGCCCTGGCCATCAACGCCGTGGGCACGGCCCTGTGCCTGTCCATCTCCTATTGGATCGGACGCTCCACCCGCACCGAGAGCCTGGAGGGCCTGCTGAACAAGCACCCCAAGCTCCGGAAATATTTCGCCGCCACCCAGGAATACGGCTTCGTCTCCTGCTTCGCCATCCACATGCTGGGGCTGAACATGGAGGTGCTGGGGGTGCTGTTCGGCATGATGCGGTTGAATTACTGGTCGTATCTGGCCTCGTCGTGGCTGGCCATCATGCCGGGCATGGTGTGCTTCTGCATTCTGGGCAACAACCTGGATTTCCGCAATCCAGTGTTCTGGGCCCTGCTGATCGCGGACGGTCTGCTGATTCTGGGCGCCCTGTGGTACACCCGGCACAAGCTGGGTCAGTCCTCCAAGCGCACCTGAAGCAGCTCGTTCTCCTCCGCCGCGTCCCGCAGCACCGCCAGCGCCCGCTGCATATAGTCCTCCTCCGGCCAGTTCTCCACATGGATGGTGGTGGGCACGGACAGGTCCGTCAGGCAGTCATACAGGGCGTCCAGGCTGCGGCCGTACCATTCCGGCAGCTCCAGCGCCTCTGACAGGGCGTCGTGCAGCTGTTCCCGGTTGGTGATGTCATTTCCGTTCAGGTGGATCTGCATAGTCATTCTCCTCCATACAGCAGTTCAAAGGTCTTGTAGTGGTCGCCGGTGTAGTAGATCAGGCCGTCGTTGGAAAACACGATGCGCTCCGCTCCCCGGGAATCAGCCCCCAGGGTGTTGATGTCGCACTCGGTCCAGGTGCGGCCGTCGGCCTCCGGCAGCAGGCCCTCATAATTGCCGAACCGGCTGCCGCCGATGCAGCAGCCCGGGGCGTAGGGCTCCAGGGAGCCTCCGGTCCAGCCCAGCTGCTGGGCCTCTTTTTTTGTGATGAAATTGTCCGGCAGGCGGCCGTACAGGTGGATATACAGCGCCACATCCTCTTTTGTGGTGTATGTACCCCCCTGCGCCAGCTGCTCCTGCTTCGGGTCGGCCGGCGGGTCCTGCTCCTCCGGCAGCATCACAAAGCTGCACGCCGTCAGGGACAGCGCCATCACCAGCGCCAGCAGAAGCGCCGTCAATTTTTTCATGGAATTCCCCCCTTTCCGTGTTTTGTCAGTATAACATATCCCGCTCCGTTGTGCAACCGAAACAATTCCCCTCCGGTGATTTTCCGGCTTTTGCCGCATTTCGCACAAGGTAGCGAGATGAAGTCGTTTCGTTCATATGGCGCATAATGATCCCGCTTCATCGCAAAAATAACATCAGAGGCCCCAAAAAAGCCGCCGGTTCGTAGACCGGCGGCTTTTTTCAGCGCTGATATTCAAATTCCAGGTTGTACATGGACACGATGTCCCCGTCCTGGATGCCCATGCGCTCCAGCTGGTCAAACAGACCGGACTGGCGCAGCATCTTGTCGAAGTACATACGGCTTTCGTAGTCGGAGAAGTTGATGTTGGCCATCAGCCGCTGCAGCCACGGGCCCTCCACCAGCCAGGTGTTGTCCTCCTGCTGGATGTTGAGAGGCTCGGAGGTGTCGATCTGGGGCGGGCGGGGGACATACTCCGGCTCGTACACCGCCACCGGCGGCAGCTCCGCCAGCCGGGCGGCAATGGCCTGCACCAGCTCCCGGGTACCCTGGTGGGTGGCGGCGGACATGGCCATGAACGTGTAGCCCGCCTCCTCCACATGGACACGGAAGGCGTCCAGCTGGGCGGGGTCCGCCAGCAGGTCCGTCTTGTTGGCCACCACGATCTGGGGCCGGTCCGCCAGCTCCGGACTGTACTGCCGCAGCTCCTGGTTGATGGCGTCAAAGTCGGCGATGGGGTCCCGGCCCTCGCTGCCGGACACGTCCACCAGGTGGACCAGCAGGCGGCAGCGGTCGATGTGCCGCAGGAAGTCGTGGCCCAGGCCCGCGCCCTCGCTGGCCCCCTCGATGATGCCGGGGATATCGGCCATGACGAAGGACACGCCCTCGTCCACATACACCACGCCCAGGTTGGGGTACAGGGTGGTGAAGTGGTAGTTGGCGATTTTGGGGTGGGCCTTGGACACCACGCTCAGCAGGGTGCTCTTTCCCACGTTGGGGAAGCCCACCAGTCCCACGTCCGCCAGCAGCTTCAGCTCCAGCACCACGTCGTGACTCTCGCCGGGCAGGCCCGCCTTGGCAAAGCGGGGCACCTGACGAGTGGGGGTGGCGAAATGCTGGTTGCCCCAGCCGCCCCGGCCGCCCTTGCACAGCACAAAGGGCTGGTCGTCGGACATATCCTTGATGATCTCGCCGGTTTCGGCGTCCCGGATCAGGGTGCCCCGGGGCACGCGGATGGTCAGACTCTGGCCGTCCTTGCCGCTTTTGCGGCCGCCCTGGCCGTCTACGCCGTTGGCCGCCACATATTTGCGCTTATAGCGGAAGTCCATCAGCGTGGACATATTGTCGTCCACCCGGACGATGATGCTGCCGCCGTCGCCGCCGTCGCCGCCGTCGGGGCCGCCTGCGGCGATGTATTTTTCCCGGTGAAAGGCAACGGCTCCGTTGCCGCCGTTGCCGGCCCGGACGGTGATGCGGGCCTTATCAATAAATCCATTTGCCATATCGTTACCTCATCTGAAAGAATATGCTTTTATTTTATCCATTTTACAGGAAAAACGCCGCCCCGTCAAGATGCACCTGCTTCCCTGACGACGACTCTTTTTTTCAGGGAAAGCTCAAAAAATGCTTGCAAAACCGGCTCGGATGTGATATCCTATCATGGCGTAAAAAGGGCGGTCCTCTGCCGCCGGTGTCCGGAACGAGTCGGACGCCGCATACATGACGGCACGAACGCCTATATAAACAGGAGGAAATATCCATGGATCTGATCAAAGCACTGAACAAAGAGCAGCTGGAGAAGGAAGTCCCCCAGGTGCAGGTGGGCGATACCGTCCGCGTGCACGTGAAGGTCAAGGAAGGCGCCCGCGAGCGTATCCAGGTCTTCGAGGGCACCGTCATTGCCAAGAAACATGGCGGCATTGAGGAGACCTTCACCGTCCGTCGTATCTCCTACGGCGTGGGCGTGGAAAAGGTGTTCCCCGTGCACTCCCCCTCCATCGCCACCATCGAAGTGGTCCGCCACGGCTTCGTGCGCCGCGCCAAGCTGTACTATCTGCGTGACCGCGTTGGTAAGGCTGCCAAGGTCAAGGAGAAGCTGTAAGCCGTATCCCCCGAAAAAAGAACGAACGCCCGCAGACAGCGGGCGTTTTTTCTTTTGCCAAGGAGCCTGGATTATGATATAATCATATGGTTATGAAGTATGCGTAAGAGGTGATGGATATGCAGGTTGATAATCTGAGCTGGTTCCCCGGGCACATGACCAAGACCCGGCGGATGATCACGGCGGAGATCAAAAATATGGACGCCGTGTGCGAGATTCTGGACGCGCGCATTCCCCTGTCCAGCCGGAACCCGGATGTGGACGAGCTGACGGCGGGCAAGCCCCGGCTGGTGGTCCTGAACCGGGTGGACCAGGCGGACCCCGGCGAGACCCGGCGCTGGACGGCTTATTTCCGGGAAAAGGGCTATGCTGTGCTGGAGGCCAATGCCAAGGGCGGCGCAGGCACCGCCCAGTTTGCCGCCGCTGTCCGGGAGCTGCTGCGGGACAAGCTGGCCGCCTGGGCCCAGCGGGGCCAGGCGGGCCGCACCGTGCGGGTCATGGTGCTGGGGATCCCCAACGTGGGCAAGTCCACCTTTATTAATAAGGTAGCCCGCCGCAAAACCGCCCGGGCCGAGGACCGGCCCGGCGTCACCCGCAGCAAGCAGTGGGTGCCGGTGGACAGCACCCTGGAGCTGCTGGACACCCCGGGGATCCTGTGGCCCCGGTTTGACGACCCGGAGGTGGGCAAGCGCCTGGCCTTCACCGGCGCCATCAAGGACGACGTGGTGGACATGGAGGAACTGGCCTGCTATCTCATGGACTATCTGGGCCGGCGGTATGCGCCGGTGCTGGAGGAGCGGTACAAGATCGACGTGCAGCCAGAGGACAGCGGATATGACCTGCTGGAGAAGGCCGGGCGGAAGCGGGGCTTCCTTATGCGGGGGGCCCAGGTGGACACCCAGCGCATGGCCCGGGTTCTGCTGGACGAGTTCCGGGGCGGCAAGCTGGGCCGGTTCACCCTGGAGACGGTGGAGGATGCGCAATGAAGCCGGATGAATCCCTGGAGCAGGCGGCCCGACAGCGGGGCTATACCGTTGTGTGCGGCTGTGACGAGGCCGGTGCAGGCCCCCTGATGGGCCCCGTGTGCGCGGGCGCGGTGATCCTGCCGCCGGGCTGCGATATCCCGGGGCTGGACGACTCCAAGAAGCTGACGGAGAAGAAGCGCGAGGCCCTGTATACTCTCATCACCGAGCGGGCCGCGGCCTGGGCGGTGGCCTCCGTCAGCGCGGCGGAGATCGACGCCACGGATATTTTAAGCGCCCGGATCCGGGCCATGGCGCTGGCCATCGAGGCCCTGACCCTCCGCCCGGACTACGTTCTGATCGACGGCAACCGGGACCATGGGCGGTGCGCCTCCATCGACCTCCCCCATGAGACGGTGGTAGGCGGCGACGGACGCAGCGTATCCATTGCGGCGGCGTCCATCCTGGCCAAGGTCACCCGGGACCGGTACGTGACGCAGGTGCTGGACCGGGAATATCCCCAGTATCTGTTTGCCCAGCACAAGGGCTACGGCACGAAGCTGCACTACGCCATGCTGGACCAATACGGTCCCTGCCCGGAGCACCGGCAGTCGTTTTTGAAAAAGTGGAAGGAGCGGCAGTCATGAGCCGGGCCGAGGGCACCTGGGGCGAGGCGGAGGTGGCCAACTATCTGCGCCGCCGGGGCTACACCCTGCTGGCCCACGGGTTTCACTGCCGGTTCGGGGAGATCGACCTGATCGCCCGGAAGGACGGCGTGCTGTGCTTCGTGGAGGTCAAGACCCGGACGAATTTGTCCTGTGGCCTGCCCCGGGAGTATGTGACCCCAAAAAAGCAGGAGCGGCTGCGGAAAACGGCGGCCTGGTACCTGATGGTGAAGGACCTGGACTGCCCCGCCCGCTTCGACGTGGCGGAGGTGTACGCTGAGGGTCCGCATCCCCAAAAGGCCAGCCGCATAGAGTACATTGAGAACGCATTCTGAGGTGACGTATGGAACATATTCCCTATTTTGACGCGCATTGCGATACCATTTACCGGTGCCTGCGGACCGGAGCGCAGCTGCGGGAAAACAATGCTCATCTGGATCTGCACCGGGCGTCGAGCTTCGGGCGGTTCGCCCAGGTGTTCGCCCTGTATCAGGACCCGGAGGAGCTTCCCCGGGGCAGCACCATGGTCCGGGAGGGACAACTCCTGCATCAGAAGTTCCTGCGGGAGATGGAGCAGAACCGGGACGTCATTGTCCCCTGCCGCACCGGCGCAGAGGTGGACCGGGCCGCGGCAGACGGGAAAATGGCGGCGATTCTCTCCATAGAGGGGGCCGAGCTCATAGGCTGCGACCCGGGACAGGTGGAGACGGCGGCGGAATGGGGCGTGCGGTTTCTCAACCCCGTGTGGAATTGGCCCAATGTTCTGTCCGGCACCAACTGCCGGGACACGGATCGGGGCCTCTCCCCTCTTGGCGCCGACTTTCTGCGGCAGCTGGAGGCGTGCCATATCTGCCCCGACGTGTCCCACATCAGCGACCCGGGGTTCTGGGACGTGGTGCGCCTGGCCCGGGGGCCGGTGGTGGCCACCCACTCCAACAGCCGGGCCCTGTGCCCCCACCGGCGCAATCTCACCGACGACATGTTCCGGGCCATCCGGGACAGCGGCGGCGTGGTGGGGCTGAATCTGTACCGGCCGTTTGTGGGTCCGGCGGGCACCATGGAGGAGCTGGTGGCCCATGTGGAGCATTTTCTGGAGCTGGGTGGGGAGAAAGCTCTGTGCCTGGGCGGCGATCTGGATGGCTGCGGGACCCTGGCCGCCGGAATGCAGGGCGTCCAGGACATGCCCCGCCTGTGGCAGGCTCTGGCGGACCGGGGTTATCCCCGGCAGCTGCTGGAGGACCTGTTCTGGAACAATCTGCGGCGGCTGATATAACGATATACTATAATAAGGAAGGAGGTGCCGTATGGCGCTGTATGCCATTGGCGATCTGCATCTGTCCCTGGGGTCCGACAAGCCCATGGAGATCTTCGGGGACGGCTGGAAGGATTATGTGGCCCGCATCCGGGAGGGGTTCTCCGTGCTGACAGAGGACGACGTCACCGTGCTGTGCGGCGACCTGTCCTGGGGCATGAGCCTGGAGGAATCCCTGGAGGATTTCCGGTTCATCGATGCCCTGCCGGGGAAGAAATACCTGCTCAAGGGCAACCACGACTACTGGTGGAACACCGCCGCCAAAATGGAGCGGTTCTTTGCGGAAAACGGCCTGACCACCATGGAAATCCTCCACAACAACTGCCGGTTCTACGGGGACACGGCTCTGTGCGGTACCCGGGGCTGGTTCTATGAGCTGGATAACCAGGGCACCCACAACGAAAAGGTTCTGCTGCGGGAGATCGGACGGCTGGAGACGTCCCTGAAGGCGGCGGGAGATCACGAGAAGCTGTGCTTTCTTCACTACCCGCCTCTGTACCAGGGGTATCAGTGCCCGGAGATCCTGCGGCTGCTGCGGGAATACGGCGTGAAGGTGTGCTGCTACGGCCATCTCCACGGTGCTTCTCACCGCCGGGCCCTGCAGGGAGACCGGGTCGGAACCGAGTTTTACATGGTCTCCGGGGATTATTTGGGCTTTCATCCTAAAAAAATTTGTGATTAGAGCAAAAAAGTGTGGAAATTGAAATTGTTTTCTGCTATTATATAGAATTGCATTGATACGATTTAATGCTGAACGGAGGAAAAATCAAAATGAGTGTAAAATCCTGTGAAAAACTGGACAAGAGCAAGGTCGCACTGACCATCGAAGCAGATGCCGCCGCCTTTGAGGCCGCCATCAACAAGGCGTACCTGCAGCAGCGGTCCAAGATCAGCGTTCCCGGCTTCCGCCCCGGCAAGGCTCCCCGCAAGATGATCGAGAGCATGTACGGCGCAGAGGTCTTCTATGAAGAAGCAGTGAACATCCTGCTGCCCGACGCCTATGAGGCCGCCGTGAAGGAGCAGGAGCTGAAGGTCGTCGGCTATCCCGAGGTGGAGCTGGAGTCCTGCGGCAAGGACGGCGTGGTGTTCAAGTGCACCGTGGCCGTGTATCCCGAGGTGACCCTGGGCCAGTATAAGGGCCTGGAGGCCCCCAAGGCCGAGGTCAACGTCACCGACGAGGACGTGGACAACCGCCTGAACGAGATGGCCGACCGCAACAGCCGTCTGGTCAGCGTGGAGCGCGAGATCCAGAAGGGCGACACCGCCGACATCGACTTCGAGGGCTTTGACAACGGCGTGCCCTTCGACGGCGGCAAGGGTGAGAACTTCGACCTGGAGATCGGCTCCGGCAGCTTCGTCCCCGGCTTTGAGGATCAGCTGGTGGGCATGAAGGCCGGCGAGGAGAAGGACATCGACATCACCTTCCCCGAGAACTACACCCCCGAGCTGGCCGGCAAGCCCGTGGTGTTCCACGTGAAGGTCAACGAGGTCAAGCACAAGGAAGTCCCCGCCATTGACGACGAGTTCGCCAAGGACGTGTCCGAGTTCGACACCCTGGACGAGCTGAAGGCCGACACCCGCAAGAAGCTGGTGGAGGACCGCGAGGCCGCCGCCCAGCGCGCCTTTGAGGACGCCCTGATGCAGAAGGTGGCCGACGGCATCCAGGCCGACATCCCCGACGAGATGGTGGACGTGCAGGCCCAGCAGATGATGGAGAACTTCCAGCAGCAGCTGGCCGCCCAGGGCATCCCCTTTGATCAGTATCTGAAGATGACCAACACCACCGAGGACGACTTCAAGAAGCAGGCTCATGAGCCCGCCCTGCAGCAGGTCCGCATGGATCTGGCCGTGGCCGCCCTGGTGAAGGCCGAGGAGCTGGAGGCCACCGCCGAGGAGATCGAGGCCGAGATGAAGTCCGTGGCCGATAAGTACGGCATGGACCTGGATACCATCAAGAAGTATCTGCCCGAGGCCGACGTCCGCGAGCAGGTCCTGCGCAGCAAGGCTATCAAGGCCGTGGCCGACGCCGCCGTGGCCGTGGCTCCCGTTGTTGAGGAGACCAAGGAAGAAGCCAAGCAGGAAGAGGAAAAGAAGGACGAGGAATAATTTTTCGTCCCCTGCTTGAGATACCCACCGGGCGGGTATAATGGGGTTGAGTTTCATCTATTTGTACAGGAGGTCATTTCTATGAGTTTAGTCCCTTATGTTGTGGAGCAGACCAACCGGGGCGAGCGTTCCTATGACATCTTTTCCCGGCTGCTGAACGACCGCATCATCTTCCTGGGCGAAGAGGTCAATGATACCACCGCCAGCCTGGTGGTGGCCCAGTTGCTGTATCTGGAGGCCCAGGACCCCGACAAGGATATCCAGATGTACATCAACAGCCCCGGCGGTTCCGTGACCGCGGGTATGGCCATCTACGATACCATGCAGTATATCAAGTGCGACGTGTCCACCATCTGCATCGGCATGGCTGCCAGCATGGGCGCGTTCCTGCTGTCCTCCGGTGCCCGGGGCAAGCGCATTGCCCTGCCCAACGCGGAGATCATGATCCACCAGCCCTCCGCCGGGACCCAGGGTAAGGTCACGGATATGGAGATCGACGTGGAGCATTTCCTGAAGCTGAAAAAGCGCCTGAACCAGATCCTGGCCGACAACACCGGCAAGGACCCCGAGCAGGTGAAGCAGGATTCCGAGCGCGATCACTGGATGCTGGCCGAGGAGGCCCGGGAATACGGCCTGGTGGACAAGGTCATTTACAAGAGGTAACCAATGGCAGACGATAAGAAATCCCTGCGGTGCTCCTTCTGCGGCAAGGCGGAGAACCAGGTGCACCGCATGATCCAGGGCCCCGGCGTGCGCATCTGCGACGAGTGCGTCCAGCTGTGCATGTCCATTCTGGACGATGGGTACGAGCCCGGCCCTGAGGCCGGGTACGAGACCCCGGACCAGCTGCCCACTCCCCGGGAGATCAAAGAGGTGCTGGATCAGTACGTCATCGGCCAGGACGCCGCCAAGGTGGCCCTGTCCGTGGCGGTCTATAACCACTATAAGCGCATTTTCTTCGGCGGCGGCGAGGATGTGGAGCTGCAGAAGAGCAACATCCTGATGATCGGCCCCACAGGCTCCGGCAAGACCCTGTTTGCCCAGACCCTGGCCCGGGTGCTGAAGGTCCCCTTCGCCATCGCCGACGCTACCACCCTCACCGAAGCCGGTTATGTAGGCGACGACGTGGAGAACATCCTGCTGCGGCTGCTGCAGGCGGCAGATTTCGACGTGGAGCTGGCCGAGCACGGCATCATCTATGTGGACGAGATCGACAAGATCGCCCGCAAGAGCGAGAACACCTCCATCACCCGGGACGTGTCCGGCGAGGGCGTGCAGCAGGCACTGCTGAAGATCCTGGAGGGCACCGTGGCCAACGTGCCGCCTCAGGGCGGCCGGAAGCACCCCCATCAGGAGTTCATCCAGGTGGACACCCACAACATTCTGTTCATCTGCGGCGGCGCCTTCGACGGTCTGGAGAAGATCATCGAGCAGCGCACCGACCGCAAGGGCATCGGCTTCGACGCCGTGGTGGAAAGCAAGGCCGAGCGTCGGACGGGACAGCTCCTCAAGGAGGTCCAGCCCCACGACCTGCTGAAATTCGGCATCATTCCCGAGCTGGTGGGCCGTCTGCCGGTGATCGCCGCTCTGGACGGGCTGGGCCGGGAGGATCTGGTCCGTATCCTGACGGAGCCGAAGAACGCCCTGGTCAAGCAGTATCAGAAGCTGTTTTCCTATGACGATGTGAAGCTGGTGTTCGAGCCGGAGGCCCTGGAGGCCGTGGCCGACAAGGCCATCGAGCGCAACATCGGTGCCCGTGGCCTGCGGGCCGTCATGGAGGGAGTCCTGACCCCCATCATGTACGACATTCCCTCGGACCACACCATCGAACAGGTGACCATCACCGCCGGGGCCGTCAACGACGGCGCAGCGCCCGTGATCCTGCGGGATCCCAGCCGCGGCACCAAGAACGCGCCGGCGTCCTGAAACAAGCACAAAGGGGAGAGACGCGTGCGCCTCTCCCCTCTTGCCCTATTGTACTTTCCCTATCGCAAAGGAGATACCCTTATGACCACACAAAATATGCCGGTGCTGGCCCTGCGGGGGTTGACTGCCTTCCCGGGCCAGACGCTGAGCTTCGACGCGGAGCGTGAGATATCCATCCTGGCCCTGGAAAACGCCATGGAGGGCGACCGGGAGCTGCTGCTGGTGACCCAGCGGGAGATCGGCGTCCAGGACCCCCAGGAGGAGGACCTGTACGAGATCGGCACCGTGTGCCGCATTTTCCAGATCGTCAAGACCTCGGATACCGGGGTACGGGTCATCGCCGGGGGCCTGCACCGGGCGGCCCTGCGCCGCCTGTGGCAGACCAAGCCCTTCCTGCAGGCCAATGTGGAGTTGCTGGAGGACCAGAGCTGGCGGGCCTCGGACCGCACCGAGGCTCTGACCCGGCGGACATACGCCCTGTTTGGCCAGTATCAGGAGCTGGTGGGGAATCTGTCCGACCAGCTGGTGGCCTCCGTGCTGGACATCCGGGACCCCGGCCTGCTGGCGGACACCATCGCCGCCAACATCAACCTCCGGCACCAGGATCGCCAGCGGGTGCTGCAGGAGCTGCACCCCGCCCGGCGGCTGCTGGTGATGAACGAAATTCTGGTGCATGAGGTGGATATCGCCGTCCTGGAGTCGGATATCGACCAGAAGGTCCGCCAGCGGGTGGGCCAGGTCCAGCGGGATATGGTCCTGCGGGAGCAGCTGCACGTTCTGCAGCACGAGCTGGGCGAGGACGGCGACGACGAGCTGTACGAATACGAGGAGAAGATCAACCGCTGCCGGGCCGGTGACGAGGTGCGGGAGAAGCTCATGAAGGAGCTGCACCGCCTGTCCAAGCAGCCCTTCGGCAGCGCCGAGGGGGCCGTCATCCGGAACTATCTGGATGTGTGCCTGGACGTGCCCTGGGGTGTGGAGACCCACGACCGGGCCGACGTGGAACAGGCCCGGAAGATCCTGGACAAGGACCACTACGGCCTGGACAAGGTGAAGGAGCGGATCCTGGAATTCATCGCCGTGCGGCAGCTGAACCCCCAGGCCAAGGGCAAGATCCTCTGCCTGGTGGGCCCCCCGGGCGTGGGCAAAACCTCCATCGCCCTGTCCGTGGCCAAGGCCATGCACCGGAAGCTGTCCCGGCTGAGTCTGGGCGGCATCCGGGACGAGGCGGACATCCGGGGACACCGGAAAACCTACATCGGCGCCATGCCCGGCCGGATCATCGACGCGGTGATCCGCAGCGGCTCCATGAATCCCCTGCTGGTGCTGGATGAGATTGACAAGCTGGCCAGCGATATGCGGGGCGACCCGGCGTCGGCCCTGCTGGAGGTGCTGGACAGCGAACAGAACCACGCCTTCCGGGATCACTTCCTGGAGGTGCCGGTGGACCTGAGCCGGGTGATGTTCATCACCACCGCCAACACCCTGGACACCATCCCCCGTCCCCTGCTGGACCGGATGGAGGTCATCGAGCTCACCAGCTATACCGACGAGGAGAAGTTGCAGATCGCCAAGCGGCATCTGCTGCCCAAGCAGCTGAAGGAGCACGGTCTGAAGAAAACCCAGCTGCGCATCACCGACGACGCCATCCGGCGGGTCATCGCCGCCTACACCAAGGAATCCGGCGTCCGGGTGCTGGAGCGCCAACTGGGGAAGCTGTGCCGGAAAGCCGCCATGCAGCTGGTGGAGGGCGATGTAAAGCGGGTTGACATTACAGAGAACAATCTGAAAGACCTGCTGGGAACCCAGCAGTACAGCGAGTCCATCCACAGCGACCGGGACCAGGTGGGCGTGGTAAACGGCCTGGCCTGGACCCAGGTAGGCGGCGAAATTCTGGAAGTGGAGGCCCAGGCCCTGGACGGCAGCGGAAAGCTGGAGCTTACCGGCAATCTCGGCAGCGTTATGCAGGAATCCGCCAAGGCCGCCCTGACCTGCCTGCGCAGCCGTTGGGAGGAGCTGGGCCTGCCCCGGGACTTCTATAAGACCAAGGACGTGCATGTCCACTTCCCGGAGGGGGCCGTGCCCAAGGACGGACCCTCGGCGGGTATCGCCATCACCACCGCCATGCTGTCGGCGCTGACCGGACGGCCTGTCCGGGGCAGCGTAGCCATGACCGGCGAGGTGACCCTCCGGGGCCGGGTGCTGGCCATCGGCGGTCTGAAGGAAAAGACCATGGCCGCCCTGCGAAACGGCGTACATACGGTGCTGATTCCCCGGGAAAACGTCAAGGACCTGGACGAGATCGACCAGACCGTCCGGGCCGGTCTGCACTTCATCCCGGTGGACACCGTGGACCAGGTGTTTGCGGCGGCGCTGGTGCCTTCCCGCGGGGAGCACGCCGCCCCCCGTGGCCGCGTATCGGCGGAATCCCCCGCCGCACTGTCAGTGTAAAGGAGGAGCGCTTGCCATGGCAATCAACTATAACAAGGCGGAATTTATCCGCTCGGCGGTGCGCCCGGAGGCCTTTATCCGGGACGGACGGCCCCAGGTGACCTTTGCCGGGCGATCCAACGTGGGCAAATCCTCCGTCATCAACCGCCTGCTCAACCGGAAGAACTTCGCCCGGGTGGGCGCCACCCCCGGCAAGACCACCCAGGTGAACTATTTCCTCATCGACAACCGGGTGTATCTGACCGATCTGCCCGGCTACGGCTATGCCAAGGTCAGCAAGGAGGAGCGGGACCGCTGGGGACGGCTGATGGAGTCGTATTTCCAGGAGCCGGGCCTCATCTCCCTGGGCGTTCTCATTGTGGACGCCCGGCACAAGCCCACGGCGGACGACGTGACCATGTTCCAGTGGTTCCGGGGCACCGGATGCCCGGTGGTGGTGGTTGCCAACAAGCTGGACAAACTGAAAAAAAGCGAGATCGAGCCCAATCTGCAGTTGATCCGGGACACCCTGGAACTGGAAGAGCAGGACTGCCTGGTTCCCTTCTCCGCCGAAAAGGGCACCGGGAAAAACGAACTGCTGTCGGCCATCTCCCAGCGGCTGGGCGTGTGAATCCGGGCCTCCGCAATTCTTCCTTCTTTTGCCAAAAACTAACCTTTGGTTAATGGTATTTTATCTGAGTCCACTGTACAATGGATGTACAGTGGACTCATTTTATCAAGGAGGAAAGAACCATGCGAAAATTCAGCATTCTCTTGCTTCTGTGTACCCTGATGCTGTGCCTGGCCGCCTGCGGAAATCAGGGGACGACGGACGACGACATCGTCGGCGACGACTGGCGCACCTGGGGCACCATTCAGGACACTGGCACCCTGACCCATGACGGCCAGATGATCGACGTGTGCATCTGCATCACCGATACCGGCGCCGACCTCTACTATGACAGGGCTGAGCAGGAGCTCTACGCCACCGTGCAGTTCCCGGTACCCCTCGACTCTGCCGCCAGCCGCTACCAGGGAACGGACTACAGCGATCTGGACGGCGACGGCAACAGCGACCTGCAGATGTCCTTCGACCAGGATGGCGAGTATGTGACCTACGTCTGGTACTGGAACACGGTCCGGGGCGAGTTCATGGACACGCTGGCGGACTGAGGAGGCTGCTTCATGAGAAAAACGCTTTGGCTGGCGGCTGTGCTGGCGCTGCTGCTGTCCCTGACGGCGTGCAGCGGCGGCGGGGAGGCCCCCTCCCCTGCCGTGCCGGAGGATCAGCGCCAGGTGACGGACGCCAGCGAGCTGGAGGGCAAGTGGTCCTCCCCTTCCGGCAACATCCTGTATTTCGTGTCCGACGAGGGGTGCTATTACTACCAGACCTTCTCCGGCCGCACGGGACAGGGCCGCTATGACACCTCCGGCGACGTGCCCATGATCGACTTCGACGGCTTCCTGTACGATTTCATCCTGCGGGATGACGGCGTGCTGCTGCCCAACCAGAACGGCAGCGGCGACGCGGAGTCCTTCGACCACTTCACCTTCACCCGCAGCGACGCCCGGGTGGAGATCTGGGACATTGCCCAGCTGGACGGCGTGTGGCAGAACGCCCTGGGCGAGACTCTGGTCATCGACTCCCAGCGCATGGAATATCTGAGCTACACCCGTCTGTCCGCCGGCAGCGGGACCATTGTGGACGCCGGGGACGGCAAGGGCCCCTATCTGTCCATGGACGGCTTCCACGCGTACATCTCCCCCGGCCTGGAGGCGGATCGCTTCGCCCTGCTGCCGGATGGGGAAACGAACGGCGACTTCTCCGGCGTGTTCTACCCCTATGGCCAGGTGGCGGCCTATACCGGCCTGCCGGGGGCCAGCTTTGAGCTGGACGAGGACGACCTGTGCCGCTGGTACAGCGACGGACACGACGCCTTCTACATCACCGGCAGCTACACCCTCCACGAGGACGGCCTGGCCTATCGGCAGGACGGGCCGGTGTACGCCGCCGGTTTTGACCCGGTGGATTACGCCCCCGCCGAGGACTGGGGCGAAAACTGGATGAACAACTGGGGATAAGATGATGAAAAAACATATTTGTCCTATGTGCGGCGAGCCGCTGAAAAAAGGCTCCACTGCGTGCTCCTGCGGCTATAAGGAGTCCCTGGCGGACCGGGAACTGCTGCGGCGGCTGGCTCGGTGGGACCGGCTGCGGACGGTGTGCTCCGTCATGCTGGTGCTGGGCTTTGTTGCGGGCGGCGTTGTATGGTGGAGGTCCGGCGATATCCGCTGGGGTCTGCTGGCGCTGTTTATCCTGCTGGCTGTGGGCATCATCGGCCTGTGCCGGTGCGACAGCCGCCAGCGGAAGCTGATCTGGGAGCAGATGGGGGACTTTTTCCGGTCGGAGACGGAGCAGGCCTTCGGCCCGGACACAAAGCTCCCGGAGCTGTTCATTGACGAGGCGGGCATCCGCCGCAGTCAGATGATCGACCGCCGCTGGGAAGAATGCCGGATCAAGAATTACCGCCAGGGCGTCCATCAGGGCGTCCGGTTCGGCGCGGCCAACGTGGAGCTGACCCACAACTTTGAGGAGCACGTGGGCCGGGACGTCAACGACACCATGACCCGGTCCGTGAAGGCTTTCGGCGGCGTGTGGCTGATCTGCGAAACGGACCGGCAGGCCCCGGAGGGCGGCTATCTGTACCGCCGGGAGGACGATGCATACGGGCGGGATGCCCTGGAATTGGTCCCCCTGCTGGAGACACTGGGCCGTCCGGCGGCGGTCCGCTGGGAGGAAAACCGCCTGGAATTGGCGCTGGAATCCACGCTGCCGGTGATGGATCTGCCGGTGGATATCAACGTGCGGGACCTGAACGCCCTGCGCCGCAGCTATCTGGGGTCCCTGCGGTATCTGCAGGGGATCATCGAGGCGCTGCGCCGGTGCGGTGCGCTGTTCACGGAGCATGAAAAGGAGCAAGCAAATGGATGACAATGTGCAGAATATACGCAGCGGCCGGGCGCTGAAGGGATTCGGAAAGGTCCTGTCCGGCCTGGGCCTGGTTATTGCGGCCATCGGCGCGATATTGGGCGGCGCGGTGCCCGTCATGGTCGTGGGCGTCGTCCTTCTGATCATCGGTGGGCTGATGAGCTCCGCCGGCGGCAAGAAGCTGCAGGGCGCGGCCCAGGGCGGTCTGGTCCAGGCGGCTATGGAGCAGGTGCTGGAGGAGGCGGAGTACCGCCCCGGTTCCTGCATCGACGGCGGAAAATTCGCGGAATCCGGTCTGGGCCTGCCCAGTGCCGACAACGTAGGCGGCAGCGGCCTGGTCTGCGGCAAGTACCACGGCCGTCCCCTGGAGATCAGCAATCTGGAGCTTTCCAACACCCAGGCGTACCAGAATCCCGAGACGGAGGTCTGGGAGGACCGGGAGCTTCCCATTTTCAAGGGCCAGTGGATGGCGGCGGACCTGGGGCGCACTCTCCCCTGCGATGTGCAGGCAGCGCCCAAGGGCAAGCTGGCCCGCCTGCTGGGCCGGGAGGGCTTCACCTCGGAAAATCCGGAGTTTGACCGGCGGTTCAATGTCCGGTGCGAAAATCTCACCGCCGGGCAGTCCCTGCTGTCCCCCCGGGTCATGGACCAGCTGCTGAAAATGGGCAGCGTCTATCTCAGCGTCAAGGCCGACGGCCGCGTGTTTGCGGCCATCCAGACAGATAAGCTGCTGTTTGACGCCGGAAAGGGCCGCCCGGAGGGCCTGACCCAGCGCTTCGCGGACCAGCTCCGTGTGTTCACGGACCTGCTGGACGCGCTGAAGGGGTGATGGTATGCCCTTCTGGGGTGCGGCAGTGATATTCGTCCTGGCTGTGGCCGGGTTCGTCATCAGTGCGCTGCGGCTGCGGCAGCGCCGGGGCCTGCGGGCGGCGTGCATGATCGCGTGCGGCCTTCTGGCTGCCGTCAGCGCAGCATATATGGCAATGATCATCATTCTGGTCAGCAGCGTGCGATAGGCTAAAAAGTGGGACAGCGCCGCCATGGCGCTGTCCCACTTTTGGCAGCCTTTCTGCTTACAATAATACCCCCTCATGCCGGTTTATCGTCCTGCATGAGGGGGGTATTTCGTTATAGTGGTCGTATTACCGCTGCAGGGTCTTGACCCACTCGCCGTATTTGCGGAGGTTCTCGTCCCGGGCGGCGGGAGTTTCGCCGATGGTCAGGACATAGACCTTGATCTTGGGCTCGGTGCCGCTGGGCCGCACCAGGATGGTGGTGCCGTCCGCCAGCTCATAGCGCAGCACGTTGCTGCCGGACAGCTCCATGGCGGATTTTTCGCCGGTGCGGCAGTCGATGACGCTGCCGTCGGTATAGTCCTTGCGGCGCAGGACCTCCACCCCGGCAATAGCGGCCGGGGGATCTGCCCGCAGGTCCCGCATCAGCTGAGCCATCTTCTCCAGGCCGTCCAGGCCGGGCATCACCAGATTGTGGGTCTTTTCGCCGTAATAGCCGTATTTTTCGTACAGGGCGTTCAGGGCGTCAAACAGGGTCATGCCCTGGGCGGCGTACCAGGCGGCCATCTCCGTCAGGATCAGGGAGGCGGTGACGGCGTCCTTATCCCGGACGTAGTCCCCCAGCATATAGCCGTAGCTCTCCTCATAGCTCATGACGACCTGGCCCTTGCCCTGGCCCTCCAGCTCGTTCTTCTTCTCTGCCATGAACTTGAAGCCCGTGAAGGTATCGCAGCAGGTGACGCCGTTGGCCTCGGCCACCTTCCGGGCCATCTCGGTGGTGACGATGGTCTTCAGGAAATAGGGATGCTCCGGCAGCTTGCCCGCCCGGCGCATGGCCCCGATGAGGTAGTCCAGCATCAGCACGCCGGTCTGGTTGCCGGTAACGGGCACAAAGGAGCCGTCGTGGCTGCGGACCATGATGCCCACCCGGTCGCTGTCCGGGTCGGTGCCCAGGATGAAGTCCGCCCCCACCTGGTTGGCCAGGTCAATGGCCAGATAGAAGCCCTCGGGGTTCTCCGGATTGGGGGAGGCCACCGTGGGGAAATTACCGTCCAGCACCATCTGCTCCTTGACGCAGTACAGATGCTTCACGCCCAGGCCCCGCAGGGCCTCCGGCACCAGCTGCCAGCCGCAGCCGTGGAAGGGGGTGTACACCATCTTGAAGGTGTCGGCCACCTGGGCCATGGACTGCCGGTCGTTGACCATGGCCATCACATGGGCCATAAAGCGGTCGTCGGTCTCCCGGCCCATGACCTGGATCAGACCCTGGGCCGCTGCGTCGTCATAGGCCATCCGGCGCACGCCGGTGAAAATGTCGATGTGCTCCAGCTCCCGGGCGATGGCGGCGGCGTGCTGAGGCGGCAGCTGGGCGCCGTCGGACCAATAGACCTTGTAGCCGTTATACTCCTTGGGGTTGTGGCTGGCGGTGACGTTGATGCCCGCCTGGCAGCCGTACTCCCGCACGGCGAAGCTCAGCTCCGGCGTGGGACGCAGAGACTCGAAGATCCGCACATGGATGCCGTTGGCGGCGCAGATCTCGGCGGCGGCCCGGGCAAACTCCATGGAGTGGTTGCGGCAGTCCATGCACAGGGCCACGCCCCGGCGCTTGGCCTCCTCCCCCTCGGCGCAGATGACGTTGGCAAAGCCCTGGGTGGCCCAGCGGATGACATGGACGTTCATCTGGTGCAGGCCCACCTTCATGGTGCCCCGCAGACCGGCGGTGCCGAACTCCAGAGGCCCGTAGAACCGTTCCCGGATCTCCTTCTCGTCGCCGCGGATGCTCTCCAGCTCCGCGTGCTCCTCCGGCGTCAGCGCCGGGGAGGCCAGCCACTTCTCATATTCCCGCATGTAGTCCATCAGAAAATCTCCTTCCCTTCTATTACGCCTGGGGCTGCTCCGGTTCCTCCACCGGCTCAGCCTCCAGAATTTCCTTGGCGTCCTCCAGCAGGGAGGCCGGAACATACAGGCTGGCGCCGTAGCCGGAAAAGCCGTTGATGACCTTCCCCGCGCCGCCTTCATAGTCAAAATACTTGAAGCAGGGGATGCGATAGGCCGCCAGAAGCGAGATGAGCATATCCGCGTCGGCGGTGGAGTCGAAGGTGCTGGTCAGCAGAACCGCCTTCTCCTTCTCTCCCCTGGCATTGACGGGCCACTCCGGCGCATCCGGCGCAAAGGCCCACTTGGAATTGTCCATATGCGATACCTCCTGAAATGAAAGTTTATTTGTGATATTTCGTACCGGCGGCGATCTGACAGGCCCGGTAGATCTGCTCCAGCAGCATGATGCGGGCCAGGTGATGGGGAAACGTCATAGGCGACATGGACAGCCGCCAGTCGGCCTGGCGCTTCAGGTCCTCCGAAAGACCCACGCTGCCGCCGATGAGAAAGGTCAGCTGACTCTTTCCGGACACGGCCAGCTCCTGCATCCGGCGGCTCAGCTCCACGCTGGAGCAGGGCTTGCCCTCGATGCACAGGGCGATAACGGCCCCGCCCCGGGGCAGCCTTTCCCGGATGGCGGCGGCCTCCGCCGCCAGAGCCCGCTGAATCTCCGCCGCCGAGGGGTCCTCCGGCAGGCGGCTCTCCGGCAGCTCGATGATCTCCAGCTTGCAGTGCCGCCCCAGGCGCTTGGCATATTCGGCGGCGGCCTCCTGATAGAACTTCTCCTTCAGCTTTCCCACACAGAGGACGGTTATCTTCTGCATGGCGTCCTCTCCGTCTCGTAGGCGGGACTCAGCTCGTCCCGGGGGGCCACATACAGCCGCACCCGGGCCCCACCGGCCCGCAGGGCGCGGTCCACCGCGTCATAGGCCAGCTGGGGCGTGTTGTTCTCCTTGCTGAGATGGGCCAGAACGATGCACTCGGTGCCGCAGGTGGCCATCCGGGCGGCAAAAGCCGCCGCATCTTCGTTGGACAGGTGGCCCTGGCTTCCCAGGACCCGCTGCTTCAGGGAATAGGGGTACGGCCCGGACCGCAGGCGGTCCACGTCGTGGTTGCTCTCCAGCACCAGCAGGCCCACCCCCGGCAGAACCTCCTCCGCCTCCGGGGTCACATAGCCGGTGTCCGTCAGAATGCCAACGGAGCCGGAGCCGTCGATGCGGTAATCCATGCTCTGGGCGGCGTCGTGGGACGTGGCAAAGGCCGTGACCCGGCAGGAGCCGATGCAAAATTCGGTTCCGGGGTCCTGGGGCCGCAGCAGCGGCTCCACCCCCGCCAGGCGATACGCCAGCTGCCGGGCAGTGCCGGGACTTGCGTACAGGGGGACGGTATGGTGTTTGATCAGGGTGGCCAGGCCGGAGATATGGTCCGTGTGCTCGTGGGTAATCAGAATGCCGTCCAGGTCGTCCATGCTGAGGCCCAGCCGGGCCAGACCCGCCTTGATGCGGCGGGTGGAGATCCCGGCGTCCACCAGGATATGGGTGCCGCCGTCGGACAGCAGCAGGCAGTTGCCCTGGGAGCCGCTGGACAGGGTATGTAGGGTCATCAAAATGCGCTTACCTCACAGAAAAATTCGGCATCCGCCGCGGATGGCGGCGGACGCCGTGAAAAATGCCGTATCAGCCGATGTGGGCCTCGGCCTCCTGGGCCTCGGGGATCTCCTCCACGCGGATATCCGCCCCCACAGAGCGGAGCTTGCCCACCAGGTCCTCATAGCCCCGCTCGATGAACTGCACCTGGGTCAGCTCGGTGACGCCCCGGGCCGCCAGACCCGCGATCACCAGGGCCGCACCGGCCCGCAGGTCGCAGGCCTGAACCGGCGCGCCGGTGAGGTACTCCACGCCCTCGATCACGGCCACCCGGCCGTCCACCTGAACCTGTCCGCCCATGCGGCGCAGCTCGTCCATATACTTGAAGCGGTTGGCCCCGTATACGCCCTCGGTGACCAGACTGGTACCCTGGGCCAGGGACAGCACCACCGCGATCTGGGGCTGCATATCCGTGGGGAAGCCGGGATAGGGCTGGGTCTTGACGTTGGTGCGCTGCAGAGGCCCGGACCGGGACACCAGCAGGGTGTCGTCCTCCTCCTCCACGGTGACGCCCATCTCCGTCAGCTTGGCGGAGATGCAGTCCATGTGCTTGGGGATCACGTTGCGGATCAGCAGCCGTCCGCCTGCGGCGGCCACGGCGGCCATATAGGTACCGGCCTCGATCTGGTCGGGAATGATGCAGTAGGTGCCGCCGTTGAGCTTCTCCACGCCCCGGATGCGGATGGAATCGGTGCCTGCGCCCTTGATGTCTGCGCCCATGGAGTTCAGGAAGTTGGCCAGGTCCACGATGTGCGGCTCCTTGGCGGCGTTTTCGATGGTGGTGGTGCCCTCGGCCAGAGCCGCGGCCATCATGATGTTCATGGTAGCGCCCACGCTGACCATGTCCAGATACACGGCAGCGCCGGTCAGGCGGCCGCCCTTGGCCACGGCCTGGACCAGGTTGCCCTCGGTGACCTCCGCGCCCATGGCCCGGAAGCCCTTGACGTGCTGGTCGATGGGCCGGACGCCGAAATTGCAGCCGCCAGGCATGGCCACAGTAGCCTTGCCGAAGCGGCCCAGCAGCGCGCCCAGCAGGTAATAGCTGGCCCGGATCCGGCGCACCATCTCGAAGGACGGCTGGGTGGAGTGCACATGGCGGCTGTCGATCTCCACCGTGTGTCGGTTCAGCACCCGGACGCGGGCCCCCAGCTCCTCCAGAATGGAGAACAGCAGCGTCACGTCGCTGATCTGGGGGATGTTTTCAATGCGGCAGACCCCGTCCACCAGCAGGGCGGCGGGGATGATAGCAACGGCGGCATTTTTTGCGCCGCTGATGGTGACTTCGCCCATCAGCGGACGGCCGCCATGAATGATATACTTATTCAAAACAGGCACCCTCTCTTAGGTAGTGTAGAAATATGTCCGTGAGTCTATCATGCCCACGGGTGGAAAACTTCATACGGCAATCCGCAGGAAGTATCAATTCGCACACTCATTCAGTATATCATATTTTTCAAAAATAGCAAGCAAAGACGGCAATTCTTTTTGAATTATTTGCGTAGCTTAGCAGCTGCACCTGCGGAAGCCCCGCCATCCCAAACGTTTCGCACAGCACATCAGGCGGGCCTGCTTTCTCTCCGGCAGCATGAAATGCGGTCCACAGAACCGCAAATTCGCCCATCGTGCTTGACAGGATTTTAGGCGGAGCATATAATTAAATTGGTATTTTGTGCCGTAAAATGGTGCAGAATGTGAAGGAGAGAGGGCATGAATTACCCGTTGGTCATTAGGGTCCTGGGCTATACCCTGTGGGTGGAGGCCGGGTGCATGGTGCTGCCGCTGCTGTTTCTGGCGCTGCTGCCACGGTCCTCCGGGGCAGGTGCGGTATGTCCGATGCGGGCAGAGCAGCCAGGCCCCATCAAAAATAAGCGGGTGGCGGCCTCGGCAGGGGCCTATCTGGTGGCGTATCTGCTGCTGCTTCTGGTGGGGGCGGCGGTGGTGGCCTGGGGGCAGAACGACTTTGCCGAGGCCTTTACCATCTCGCTGGCCTGCCTCAGCAACATCGGCCCCGCCATGGGCAGCATCGGCCCGGTGGGCGATTTCAGCAGTCTGACGGAGGTCAGCAAGCTGATGATGATCCTGTGGATGCCGCTGGGCCGCCTGGAGCTGATGCCCATCCTGGTGATGCTGTCGCCGGGGACCTGGAAGGAACGATAAGACAAGGGGGAAATGCCCATGAAAATCGGCTGCATCGTTATGGCGGCGGGAAACGCCCGCCGCTTCGGCAGCAATAAGCTGGACGCCCGGGTGGAGGGAAAGACCCTGCTGCGCCGTGCCCTGGAGGTTGTGCCCGCGTCGTGCTTTACCCGGGTGGCGGTGGTGACCCAGTACCCCCAAGGCATGGAGCTGGCCCGGGAGATGGGCTTTCTGCCGGTGGAGAATTCCCGGCCGGACCTGGGGCTCAGCCACACCATCGCCCTGGGCATGGCCCATATGCAGGACATGGACGGGGTGATGTTCCAGGTGTCGGACCAGCCGCTGCTGCGGCGGGACAGCGTGGAGCGGCTGGTGGAGGCGTTCCGCCGCCACCCGGACCGGCTGGCGGCCCTGGCCCATGACGGCGTCCGGGGAAATCCCTGCCTGTTTCCGGCCAGCCTGTTTCCGGAGCTGACGGCTCTGGAGGGGGACCACGGCGGCAGCGCCGTGATCCGCCGTCATCCGGACCTGTTGCTGCTGGTGGAGGCCCCGCCCCAGGAGCTTACCGACGTGGACACCCCCCAGGCGCTGGAGGTCCTCACCGGAGAAAAATGCCGATAATTTTTGCCCCGTCCGGCCCGGACGGGGCAAAATCGTATATTTTATGAACAAACATAAGATGCTTTGTGAACATTAGCACTCGACGCTTGACAGTGCTATAATTTGTGCTATGATACAGTTGTTCCTTGAGAGAGGGACCGCGAGAGGCCCCCCAGAGGAACTGAAAAACGTTGTATGTAACGGTAACAAAAGTTCGGCGGTGCGGCCCATAGGCCGCCCGGAAATTGAATGGAGGTATGACTTATGTTGCCTAGCATTTTTGGTGAGAACCTGTTTGATGATTTCTTTACGGATCCTTTCGGTATGATGGTAATGCCCCAGCGTCACGATCCGCTGTACGGCAAGCACAGCAAGAACCTGATGAAGACCGACGTGCGGGAGACGGAGGACAGCTATGAGCTGGACGTGGACCTGCCGGGCTTCAAGAAGGACGAGGTCAATGTGGAGCTGAAGAACGGTTATCTGACCATCCAGGCAGCCAAGGGCCTGGACAAGGACGAAACCGACAAGAAGGGCAAGTATATCCGTCAGGAGCGCTACGCCGGGTCCTGCAGCCGCAGCTTCTATGTGGGCGAGGACGTGGAGGCCGGCGAGGTAGCCGCCAGGTTTGAAAACGGCATCCTGCAGCTGTCCATCCCCAAGAAGGAGCACAAGCAGCTGCCCAAGAACTCCACCATCCAGATCCAGTGACCCTCCGACGCCCCGGTAACGTGCCGGGACTCGTAAATGAATCGGCCCCCCGGCGAGAAATCTCGCCGGGGGGCTTTTTGCGCTGCCGCGATAAAAAATTGTCAGCGTGCGAAAAAAATATGTTCCCGGGGTATTGTCTTTTTTTTCACTTTCGATTATAATAAGTTTGAAAAAAAGCTGTTGCCCCAACGACAACGGTTCTTAACAGATTCTGAACGAGGATAAAGGGAACAAAAACATGAGAAACTTACAGTGCACCATCACCGACATGCGCAAAAAGGTGTTCGCCGAGGTGGCGAAGCTGGCCTATGAGGGCGGAGACTATTACACCCGCATGGAAAAGCTGCCCTATGAGCTGATGCCCGGCGAGGTGGGCACCGTCCGGGAGTCCATCTTCCTGGAGCGGGCCATTGTGGGCGAGCGGATCCGCCTGGCCATGGGCCTTCCCCTGCGGGATGTGTCCGAGCATACGCTGCTGTCCGACGGTGTGGAGGAAAGCGCCATTGCCGAGAAATACTACGATCCCCCGCTGATCAACATCATCAAATACGCCTGCCACGCCTGTCCCGACACCCACTATGAGGTCACCAACGCCTGCCAGGGCTGCCTGGCCCGGCACTGCTCCCATGCCTGTCCCAAGGGGGCCATCCACTTTGAGCACGGCCAGGCCCAGATCGACCAGACCAAGTGCATCAAGTGCGGCAAGTGCAAGGCCGCCTGCTCCTATCAGGCCATCATCAAGTTCTTCCGCCCCTGCCAGGAGGCCTGCGGCATGGACGCCATCGGCAAGGACGACCACGGCCGGGCCCAGATCAACTATGACAAGTGCGTCAACTGCGGCATGTGCCTGGTGAACTGCCCCTTCGGCGCCATTGTGGACAAGGGCCAGCTGTTCCAGCTGATCCACGCCATCCGGGGCGGAGCAAAGGTCATCGCCATCATCGCCCCGGCCTTCTGGGGCCAGTTCGGCGAAAAGGTCACCCCCGGCCAGATCAAGGCCGCCATGAAAGAGCTGGGCTTTGCGGGCCTGGAGGAGGTGGCCGTGGGTGCGGACCTGTGCGCCATCGAGGAAGCGGAGGAGTTTTTGCGGGTGGTGCCGGAGAAGCAGCCCTTTATGGCCACGTCCTGCTGCCCGGCCTGGTCCGTGATGGCCAAGAAGGAGTTCCCGGGCTTTGCACCGTATATCTCCATGACCATGACGCCCATGGTGCTGACGGCCCGGCTCCAGAAGCGCCGGAACCCCGACTGCAAGATTGCCTTCATCGGGCCCTGCGCCGCCAAGAAGCTGGAAGCCAGCCGCCGCAGCGTCCGCAGCGATGTGGACTTTGTCCTGACCTTTGAGGAGCTGCGGGGCATGTTCGAGGCCAAAAACATCGACTTTTCCCAGATCCCCGACGAGCAGGCCCAGTATGAGGCCTCCGCCCCCGGCGTGGGCTTTGCCGCCAGCGGCGGCGTGGCCAAGGCGGTGGAGAAGGTCATTGAGAAGCTGGAGCCGGATCGCCAGGTCAAGACCGTGTATGCCGAGGGCCTGCGGGAGTGCCGCCAGATGCTGCGCATGGCCCGCACCGGGAAGTACGACGGCTATCTGCTGGAGGGCATGGCCTGCCCCGGCGGCTGCATCGCCGGCGCCGGTACCGTCCAGCCGCCGGAGAAGTCCCGCCGTCTGCTGGAGCAGTATAAGGCCCAGGCCCCCAAGAGCAACCCCGTGGAGTCGGACTATACCGAGTATCTGCAGATCATCCGTGAGGATGAGGAGAACTGGGACCCCGTGGCCCGTCACTGAGCACCGAATTTCGCAAAAAGTCATTCCGCTGCGGCGGAATGGCTTTTTCGTTGCCCGCAGCAGGCTTGACAGGCAGAATTTTCTACCATAAACTGAGCATATGAATATCGACAAAGCGAAGGAGAATGGCCATGCTCTATATCCAGCGATATCGCTCTCCCCTGGGGGAGATTCTCATGGCGGCAGATGACGCGGGCCTGGTAGGTCTGTGGTTCGCGGGACAGAAGCACTTTGCCCCGGGACTGACCCAGGCCCAGGAACAGGAGACCCCGGTGCTGGCGGCGGCGGGCCGCTGGCTGGACCTGTATTTTGCCGGACGGCGGCCCCATTTTATCCCGCCGCTGCACCTGACGGGCACGGAATTCCGCATGGCGGTGTGGTCCTTGCTGCAGGAGATTCCCTACGGAGAGGTCACCACCTACGGTGAACTGGCCCGGCAGCTGGCTCAGCGGCTGGAGGTGCCCCATATGTCCGCTCAGGCGGTGGGCGGCGCGGTGGGACACAACCCCATTTCCCTGATCGTGCCCTGCCACCGGGTGATAGGCGCCGACGGCAGCCTCACCGGCTATGCCGGAGGGGTGGACAAAAAGCGCCGTCTGCTGGCCTTGGAGGGGCTGGACATGTCCCGATTTGCCTGACCATCCCCGCTGATCCGTCAGCCGCTCCGGGAAAACTTCCTGTTGCATCCGGAGGAAAATCGTGCTACAATGTCGTAAAATGATGTACGGTATATTCGGAACATTCTAACATTCTATTGGGGGGAATCATTTATGGCAGAAAGCGCAGTGAAACGAATCGGCGTGCTGACCAGCGGCGGCGACGCACCGGGCATGAATGCGGCGGTGCGGTCCGTGGTGCGCTCGGCTCTGGATCGGGGCATCGAGTGCATCGGCATCCGCCGGGGCTGGTCCGGCCTCATCAACGGGGATTTTTACCGCATGGATTCCGGCAGCGTCAGCCGCATCATCAACCGCGGCGGCACCATTCTCTATACCGCCCGCAGCGAGGAGTTCCGCACGGCGGAGGGCCAGGCCAAGGCCGCCGGCGTGTGCAAGCTGCTGGGGCTGGACGGCATCGTGGCCATCGGCGGCGACGGCACCTTCCGGGGAGCCCAGGAGCTCAGCAAATGCGGCGTATCCGTGGTGGGCATCCCCGGCACCATCGACAACGACATTGTCTGCACCGAATACACCATCGGCTTCGACACCGCCGCCAACACGGCGGTGGAGTGCATCGACAAGCTGCGGGACACCATGCAGTCCCATGAGCGCTGCGCCGTGGTGGAGGTCATGGGCCGCCACGCCGGATATCTGGCCCTGTATGTGGGCGTAGCCGTGGGGGCCACGGCGGTGCTGGTGCCGGAACGCCCCTATGATTTCCATTCCCAGGTGGCCGAAAAGATCCGCCACGCCCGCCTGAACGGCAAGACCAACTTCATGATCGTGGTGGCCGAGGGCGCGGCCAGCGCCGTGGACGTGGGCCGCCAGATCCAGGAGGAGCTGGCCCTGGATCCCCGGGTCACCATCCTGGGCCACATCCAGCGGGGCGGCAGCCCCACCGCCAAGGATCGGGTCATGGCCACCCGCATGGGCTATGAGGCCGTCCAGATCCTGGCCGAGGGCAAGACCAACCGGGTCATCTGCACCAAGGACGATCAGATCATCGACCTGGACATTGACGAGGGGCTGGCCATGAAAAAGACCCTGAACTCCGAGGAGTTCAAGGTCATGACCGTTATGACGGGTATGTAAATAGAGAACAATCCCTCCGGCATTAGCCGGAGGGATTGCTTTTTCAGAATTCCGGGTATCCGTCCTTCAGGGACTCATCGTACACGGCGCGCTCGCCGCCGATGAACTTGGGCCGCACCCGGGCCGCCAGCAGAATGGCGCTTCCGATGCGGTCCTGCTCCAGCCGCACCGGCACCGCCACCTTCTTCAGGTGCATGCCGATCAGCGTGCCGCCTACGTCCAGACCGGCGTCGGCCCGGATCTCCTCCACCGCCACCGGGTGGCGGAAGGTGTGATAGGCGGCGGTGGCGAAGGAGCTGCCCGCCTTGGGCTGGGGCACCACGTTGACGATGTCCAGCTGGGGCACCGCCTCGTGCTCCACGATCAGCGCCCGGTTCAGGTGCTCGCAGCACTGGGCGGCGATATACACACCCATGGGGCCGAACACGCTGTGCAGCCCGTCGAAAATGGCCTGGCCCACCTCCGGCGTGGACCAGCTGCCCACCCGGCGGCCCACCACCTCGCTGGTGCTGCAGCCCACCACCACGATCTGCCCCTTGTGCAGACGGGCGGCCTCCGCCAGCTGCCGGGCGGCGGCGGCGGACTCCTGCCGCACCTGGGCCAGCAGATCAGTATTTTCTACCTCATGAACGATTCCTGCCATGATAAAACTTCCTTTCTGCGGGAATCCTCCCGTTTGAAGCTATTTTACCACTGAATGTTCAGCTTGTCCAGAGCCTTGCTGCGCTTGAGCAGCACGAACAGCACCAGGCCAATGACCAGGCCCATGGCCCCCTGCACCAGGTTGCCGGGGATGCTGGCCGCCGCGCCGATGCCCTTGCCCAGCAGCAGGCAGGCATAGCCGAAATAGCCCGCCACCATGATCAGCTCGCCCACGACGCCGCCCACCACATAGGCGTAGGGCTTGCGGCCCAGGGCCTTCACGATCAGCGCCGCCGCCATGGCATCCAGGGCCTTGATGACCAGGGTGCCCGGGGCATAGTGGGCATAGCCGTTGAGCAGGTCCGTCAGCATAGAGCCGATACCGGCGGCAGCGCCGCCCCACCAGGGCCCCAGGATCCAGCCGGACAGCAGCACGCAGCAGTCGCCCAGATTCACAAAGCCCTGCATGGGGGAAGGAATCTGCACCACCATGGTTGCCACATACGTCAGTGCCGCCATCAGAGCGGCCAGTACCATTTTTCTGATTTTCATGTCTCTCATAGGAAAAATCTCCTTGCGTTTTGATTCTGTCTGTATTATAGTAAGAACTGGTATTATTGAAATAACCATATTGATATTATTTGATAATACCAGATAGGAGATTTTTCATGCTGACCTATGCGCTGGAGAAAAATGGAAGCCGCAGCCTGTATACCCAGCTGTACGACTGCATCCGCCGGGACATTCTGTCCGGCGCCCTGCCGCCCCGGCAGAAGCTGCCCTCCAAGCGGGCTCTGGCCCAGCATCTGGAGGTCAGCGTCATCACGGTGAAGAACGCCTATGAGCAGCTGGCGGCGGAGGGGTATATCTACACCGTGGAGAAAAAGGGGTATTACGTCAGCCCCGTGGAGCGGCCCCTGCCTCCGGCGGACCCGCCGCCGCTGACTCCGGAAAAACCGGCGGAGCCGGTGTTTCTGGACCTGGCCACCGGGTCTCTGGACCGGTCCTACTTCCCCTTCACCGTGTGGTCCCGGCTCATGCGCCAGACCATCCTGGAGGAGGACACGGAGCTTCTCCGGGCCGCCCCCTCCAACGGGGCCCTGGCCCTGCGCCGGGCCATCGCCGCCCACCTGCGCCAGTTCCGGGGCATGGACGTGGACCCGGAGCAGATCATCATCGGCGCGGGAACGGAGCTGTTATACACCCTGATCATCCAGCTGCTGGGCCGGGAGAAGCGCTATGCCGTGGAGGACCCGGGCTATGGCAAAATCGCCAGAATTTACCAGGCCCACCAGGTCCCCCTGTGCCGGGTGGGGCTGGACGGCGGCGGCCTGGACGTGGCCCAGCTACGCCGCCAGCCGGCGGACGTGGTCCACATCTCCCCGTCTCACCACTACCCCACCGGCATCGTCATGCCCATCACCCGGCGGCAGGAGCTGCTGCGCTGGGCGGCGGAGGAGCCGGAGCGGTATATCCTGGAGGACGACTACGACAGCGAGTTCCGCTTCGTGGGCCGTCCCATCCCCACCCTGTTCTCCGTCAGCGAGAGTCAGCGGGTCATCTATCTGAACACCTTTTCCAAGACCATCGCCCCGTCCATCCGCATCAGCTATATGATCCTGCCGCCCCGCCTGCTGGCCCGCTACCGGGAGAAGCTGGGCTTTTACGCCTGCACCGTGTCCAGCTTCGAGCAGTACACCCTGGCCCGGTTTCTGGAGCAGGGGCGGTATGAGCAGCATCTCAACCGCATGAAGACCCGCTATCGTCAGAAGCGGGACGCCGTCATCGACGCCATCCGCCGCAGTCCTCTGTCGGACCGGGCGGAGATATTGGAGCAGGACGCGGGGCTGCACTTTCTCATGGTGCTGCCCACGGACCTGGACGACCGGTCCCTCCGCCGCCGGGCGGAGGCCATGGGCCTGCGGCTGGCCCTGCTGTCGGATTACTACAGCCAGCCCGCCGCCGCGCCCCAGCACATATTAGTTGTCAACTATGCCGGCATCGACATGGACCGCTTGCCGGAGGGACTGCGCCGCCTGGCGCAGCTATGGGAGGAACCATCATGTATGACGAATTGACCAGACAGGACATCCAGAAAATGCAGGAGGAGATCGACTACCGGGTCCAGACGCTGCGCCCCAAGCTCATCGAGGACGTGCAGACCGCCCGAGCCTTCGGCGACCTCAGCGAAAACTTCGAGTACAAGTGCGCCAAGCAGGAGAAAAACCGCAACGACAGCCGCATCCGCTATCTCCAGCGGATGATCAAAACCGCCCGCATCATCGAGGACCACTCCCGGGCCGACACGGCGGGCCTGTACGACACCGTGGAAATTCTCATGGAGAACACCGGCAAAACCCGGAAAATCCAGCTGGTGACCACCCTGCGGCAGGACGCCCTGAAGGGCCTCATCAGCAAGGAGTCCCCGGTGGGGAAGGCCGTTCTGGGCAGGCGCAGCGGCGACCGGGTCCAGGTGGACATGGGCGGCGGCCGGGGCTACTGGCTGCAAATTCTTTCCATCGAAAAGGGCAGCGACGACGGCTCCATCCCCATCGGCAGCTTCTGAAAAAAGCCTCGCAGAGTTTGCCGCCCGCAGGCGGCAAATAAATTGCAATCCGTTTTTTGCGGCGGCGTGTACGTCGCAAAAAACACTTCTCAGTCTGCAAGTGTGGAATTTGTTCGCTTTCAGCGAACAAATTATGCGCGCAGCAGACTGCAAGCCTTTTGTCCAAAAAGGGCGCTGCCCTTTTTGGACAGTCTCAAAAGGACCTCCGCCAGCGGCGGAGGTCCTTTTGTTATAACAGCTCCTCAAAGCTGCGGATGACCCGGTGACACACCTGCTGCATCTCCGGCCAGGAAACGTGGAAAAAGGCGTCGTACACCCCCACCACCTGCATTCCGGCCTCCCGGGCCGCCCGGCAGGCGGCCACGGAGTCGTCATACATGGTGCAGTCCTCCGGCGTCACGCCCATCAGTGCCGCCGCGTGGCGGAAGGTCTCCGGGTCCTTCTTGTCCATGCCCAGGTCGTGAGCAAAGAGGATACGCTCGAAATACTCCGTCAGCCCCAGCCGCCCCAGGGCAGCCCGGCAGTGCTCCGGCACGCTGGAGGTCAGCACGATCATCCTCTCCCCTGCCGCCCGGCACCGGTCCAGATATGCCCGGACCCCGGGCTTGATGGGCACCCGCACGGCGTAGGCGTCCCCGGCCATCTGCATCCACTCGGCCATGATCTCTTCCTCGGACTCCTCCAGATGGCAATAGGCTTTGGTGAATTTCGCGGCCATGGGAAAAATGGTGTGGGCCACGCCCTCGTAATACTCCCGGGTATACGGATACCCCCGCTTGGCCAGGAACGCCTCGTCCACCTGCCGCCAGATCCCGTTGGAATCAATGAGGGTGCCGTCCATGTCAAAAATCAGCATCGCTGTGCCTCCCCTTGGCTTTTTGCGTTATTATACCAAAAATGCAAAGTCCTTGCAATACCGGGGAAAAGCTGATAAAATAGAGCCATCCCACAAAAGGAGACGCCGCCATGAAAAAGCCCGTATACTATGTGATCCTCGCCCTGCTTGTGGGCGTGTTCCTGTTTGCCGCCTACAAGGTGGGCAGCTACTATCTGGAAAAATACCGCAGCGATAAGGTCATTTCCGAGGCCAACCGCTTTGTGACCCTTCCCGGCGACAGCGATAACAACGACCCGACCCAGGACCCCAGCGGCGACCCGGAGTGCCCCACGGTGCAGTTTGACGAGCTGCTGAAAACCAACGGCGACGTCATCGCCTGGATCTACGGGGCCAATACCCATATCAATTACCCGGTGGTCCAGGGCAGCGACAACGACTACTACCTGCGCCACCTGCTGGACGGCACCTGGAACGACAACGGCAGCATCTTCATGGACTGCGCCAACAGCGCCGACTTCTCCGACCAGAACAGCCTGATCTACGGCCACAATATGACGTCCGGGGCCATGTTCTCCAACCTGGTGAAGTACAAGCAGCAGGCCTACTATGACCAGCATCCCTACCTCTACATGCTGACCCCCCAGCAGAGCTACAAGCTGCATCTGTTTGCCGGGGTCATTGTGGACGCCTCGGGCTATATTCTCGACGGCAATGGCCAGGTGGCCTACTCCGACTGCAGCGTCTATCAGTTCCAGCTGACCCAGGAGTTCCTGCAGCAGATGGTAAACCACTCCACCTTCCGCCCCACCACCGGCGTTCCCTCGGCGGACAGTCATATCGTCACCCTGTCCACCTGCACCTATGAGTTCAAGAACGTCCGCTATGTGGTCCTGGGCGTTCTGGAGCCTATCCAGTAACCGGCTATATTCAAGCACCCGCTGCGGCATTACGCCGCAGCGGGTGTTCTTATGTATGTATTCCCTTTACCGCTTGTTGGACCGCAGCCAGATGCCCTGCTTTTCGGCGTTGGCGATCAGCTCGTCCCGGAACTTGGGGTGGGCGATGGAGATGAGCTTCTCCGCCCGCTCCCAGGTGCTGCAGCCCACCAGGTTCACGCCGCCGTATTCGGTGACGATGTAGTAGGCCAGACTCCGGGGATCGGTGACGATATCGCCGGGAGTCAGCAGCGGGTTGATGCGGGACACCATCTCCCCCTCCTTGTTGGTAAAGGAGGATGTGAGACAGATGAAGGCCTTGCCGCCCTTGGACACGGCGGCGCTCTCCAGGAAGTCCAGCTGCCCGCCGGTGCCGCTGATCTGCCGGGTGCCGGCGCTTTCGGCGCATATCTGGCCGTACAGGTCCACGGAGATGCAGTTGTTGATGGACACGAAGTTGTCAATCTTCCCCACGATAGAGGGATCGTTGCAGTAGCTGATGGGATAGGTCACCACACCGGGGTTCTCCCGGATCCAGTCGTACAGGTCCGGCGAACCAATGGCAAAGCCGAACACGCTCTTATAGCGGTCCAGGGTCTTTCTCTTGTTGTTGATCTTTCCGGCCTTGTACATATCCAGGTACGAGTCGCACAGCATCTCCGTGTGGATGCCCAGGTCCCGCAGGTCGGAGCGGGCGATCATCTGGCCCACGGCGTTGGGCAGGGAGCCGATGCCCAGCTGCAGGGTGGAGCCGTCCACCATATTCTGCACCACATACTCGGCGATCTTCATCTCCGTCTCGCTGGCGGCGGGAGTCTTAATGCCCGGCAGGGGGCCGTGGGGGCCCTCCACGATCATGTCCACATCGTCGATGTGGATGCACTCGTCCAGCCCGCCATAGACCCAGGGCAGATTCTCGTTGACCTCCAGGATCACCACGTCGGCCTTGTCCAGCACCGCCCGGGCGGAGGCGTTGGACACGGAGAAGTTGAAGTATCCATGCTCATTCATGGGGGTCACGCAGGTGATAGCCACGTTTACCGTGAGGAAATGGTCATAGTAGGCCCCCAGATTCCGGAACACCATAGGGTTGAAGTTGCACAGGCCCCGGTCGCAGAGCTTGCGCTCATAGCCGGACATGTGCCAGCTGTTATAGATAAAGTGCTCCCGGCTGGGGTCGCACTCCACCATCTGAATGGGCTGCTGGATCAGATAGCCCCGGATCTTCACGCCCCGCAGCTCGTCCTTCCGCTTGGCAATGGCCTCGTCCATCAGGGACGGGAACGCCCCGCCCATGGAGATATCCAGCCAGTCGCCGCTTTTGACCACCCGCGCAGCCTCCTCCGGAGTGCGCAGCTTGCGTTTGTATTCCGACGTATAGTCAAACGGTATCGCCATAGCCTGTCCGCCTCTTTCTCTGTTTTGATATTGTTAATTAAATCACCTTTTCCATAGTTTGTCAATAGATTAACAGAGATTCCCGAAAAAAGTCGGCTTCCGCCTCGCTGCGGGCATAAAAAGGGGCCCGCCAGGCGATCTCCGCCGGCGGGCCCATATGGTGTGCGCGAGCAAGTCTGTAAGCCGGGTTCTGTATTTGACAGTCATCTATCTAAGCGCGCCGTTGCCGGTGCGCTTCAGCCACCTCGGGAGCGGACGGGCCGCCCTATTGCTCCCATACCGGTGTTGCTCCGGATAGAGTTTACAGCATCGGACACTCTCGAGCCGATGGGTGAGCTCTTACCTCGCCTTTCCACCCTTACCTCCAACGGAGGCGGTATATCTCTGTTGCACTTTTCCTGAAGTCGCCTTCGGCGGGCGTTACCCGTTATCCTTGCCCTGTGGAGCCCGGACTTTCCTCATGAACAGGCTTTCGCCTTGTCCCCGCGACTGTCTGGCTTACTCGCACAAATATTGTACCCGACCCGCTTCGGAAAGTCAACCGATTTTTGCGGAAATTGATTGAACCCCGCCCCGGAATGCGGTATAATAACCGGGTCAGATACGATAAGGAGGTTCATCCTATGACTTTGCAGGAATATATCGCCTCTCTGCGAGGCAAGACCGTGGCCGTTATCGGCATCGGCGTCAGCAACACGCCGCTGCTGCGCCTGCTGCTGCGGGAGGGCATCGCCGTCACCGCCTGCGACCGCAGCGGCCGGGCGAAGCTGGGCGCTCTGGCGGAGGAGCTGGAGGCCGCCGGGGCCGTGCTGCGGCTGGGCGACGGGTATCTTCAGGGCCTGGACCAGGACGTGATTTTCCGCACCCCGGGCCTGCGGCCCGACGCGCCGGAGCTGGAGGCCGCCCGGGCCAGGGGCAGCGTCATCACCTCCGAGATGGAGGTCTTTTTCCAGGTCTGCCCCTGCCCCATCATCGCCGTCACCGGCTCCGACGGCAAGACCACCACCACCACCATTATTGCCGAGCTTCTGCGGGCGGCGGGACACACCGTCCATGTGGGCGGCAACATCGGCCATCCCCTGCTGGCGGAGGCCGATACCATCCGGCCCACGGACTGGGCCGTGCTGGAGCTGTCCAGCTTCCAGCTGATGACCATGACCCACAGCCCCCACATCGCCGTGGTGACCAATCTGGCCCCCAACCACCTGGACATTCACAAGAGCATGGAGGAATATGTCTGGGCCAAGGAGAACATTTTCCGTCACCAGCAGCCCGGGGACACCGCCATCTTCAACCTGGACAACACCATCACCCGGCAGCAGGCCCTGCGCGCCCCGGGCCGTGCCCTGTATTTCAGCCGCCAGGCAGAGCCGGAAAACGGCGTATTTCTGCGGGGCGACGCCGTGATCTCCCGCCGGGACGGCCATGAACGCCAGATCATGACCACGGAGGATATCCGCCTGCCCGGCGTCCACAATGTGGAAAACTACATGGCCGCCATTGCGGCGGTAGAGGGCCTGGTGCCCGACGAGACCATCCGCACCTTTGCCCGGACCTTCAACGGCGTGGAGCACCGCATCGAGCTGGTGCGTACCTATCACGGCGTCCGGTTTTACAATGATTCCATCGCCTCCAGTCCCTCCCGCACCATCGCGGGCCTGCGATCCTTTAAGGAGAAGGTCATCCTCATTGCCGGGGGCTATGACAAGCACATTCCCTTCGACGTGCTGGGTCCCGAGGTGGTGGAGCACGTGAAGCTGCTGGTGCTGTGCGGCGCCACCGCCGGAAAGATCCGCGCTGCCGTGGAGCAGGCTCCCGGTTACCGGCCGGGCCATCCGGAAATACTGGATGTGACACCCTTTCAGCGGGCTGTGGAGACCGCCCGTGACCGGGCTGTTCCCGGGGACGTGGTGACCCTCTCCCCTGCCTGCGCCGCTTTTGACCAGTTCAAGAACTTCATGGAGCGGGGCAAGACCTTCAAGGCCATCGTCAACTCCTGGGCGGAGTAACCTCTGCCGCCCTGGCGGCATATATTGACCCATAGGGGGTGTGTGCCGTGAGAAGAATGCGTTATCTGCGTCTCACCGGGCGGCAGCGGAGGCTGACCTGGCTGGTGCTGGCGGTCCTGCTGACGGCGGGCCTGGGCTGCGCGGCGGTGCTGCATATGCGGCCCATCATCGTCAGCCTGGCCACCGCGCGGGTGTCCAACGCCGTCAACCGCATCGTGGTGGACGCCGTCCGGGACGCCATCGACAGCGGCCAGGTGGACTATAACGTGCTGATTCACCTGGAAAAGGACGAAACCGGCCGGGTGGCGGCTCTGGAGAGCAACATGGCGGCCTTTAACCGTCTGCGGTCCCAGATCGCCGACGAAATTCTCCGGCGGCTGTCGGAGGTATCCACCAGCGAGCTGTCCATCCCCGTGGGGACCCTCACCGGCTCCACCCTGCTGGCGGGCCGGGGGCCCTGCGTCCGGGTGCGGATGCAGGCGGTGGGCTCCACCGACGCCAGCCTCCGCAACGCCTTTTCCGCCGCCGGTATCAACCAGACCCGGCACCAGATTCTGCTGAGCGTGGACGTGTACACCAGCATTCTCCTGCCGGGCTTCACCGCCTCCACCAAGGTCAGCAACGAGATCGCCGTGGCAGAGACCGTCATCGTCGGCTCCGTGCCGGAGACGTACACCTACTTCAGTACCACGCCCGATGAGCTGGAGGATACCGCCCGGGACAACATCATGAACAAAGGATAAGTGAAACATGGACTATAAAACCGAAATGAGGGAGCTGCGGGACACCCTCAACGCCCACGGCTACCGCTATTATGTGCTGGACGCCCCCACCATCAGCGACTATGAGTACGACCATATGCTCCGCCGCCTGGAGGACCTGGAGCGGGAGCACCCGGAGGAGGTGACCCCGGACTCCCCCACCCAGCGGGTGGGCGGCCCGGCCCTGTCCCAGTTTGAACAGGTCCGCCACGACGTGCCCCTGGAGAGCCTTCAGGACGTCTTTGACGGCGAGGATGTCCGGGATTTCCTGCTGCGGGTGGCGGAGACCATGCCCCAGGCGGAATACAGCGTGGAGCCCAAGGTGGACGGCCTGTCCGTGGCCCTGGAATACCGGGACGGCGTGTTCGTCCGGGGGGCCACCCGGGGCGACGGCCAGGTGGGCGAGGACGTGACGGAAAATCTGCGCACCATCCGCTCCATCCCCATGACCCTGCCGGAGAAGCTGCCCCGTCTCATCGTCCGGGGTGAGGTGTATATGTCCCGCAGTGTGTTTGAAAAGCTCAACGCCCGCCGGGAGATCGAGGGCAAGCCCCTGATGGCCAATCCCCGCAACGCGGCGGCAGGCTCTCTGCGGCAGCTGGACCCCAAGATCGCCGCCCAGCGGCAGCTGGACATCGCCGTGTTCAACCTCCAGCTGGCCCAAGGCCGCAGCTTCACCACCCACACGGAGACCCTGGACTATCTCCGCTCCCAGCACTTCAAGGTCATCCCCTATCGCCTGTTGCGTACTCATGCCGATATCATGGCGGAAATCGACCGCCTTAACGACACCCGGATGGAGCGTCCCTTCGACATGGACGGCGCGGTGGTGAAGCTCAACGACCTGGCAGACCGGGAGACTCTGGGCAGCACCGCCAAGTTCCCCCGCTGGGCCATCGCCTATAAATATCCCCCGGAGCGCAAGACCTCCCGCATTCTGGACATCGTGGTCCAGGTGGGCCGCACCGGGGTGCTGACGCCCAAGGCCCAGCTGGAGCCGGTGCGCCTGGCCGGGACCACCGTCACCTTCGCCACCCTCCACAACCAGGACTATATCACCCAGAAGGATATCCGCATCGGCGACACCGTGGTGGTGCAGAAGGCGGGAGAGATCATTCCCGAGATCGTGGAGGTGGCGCCGGAGCACCGCCCCGCCGGGGCGGTCCCCTATTACCTCCCTCAGACCTGTCCCGTGTGCGGCGCACCGGTGGAGCGGGACCCGGACGGCGCGGCCCTGCGCTGCACCGGCGCGGAATGCCCGGCCCAGCGCCTGCGGAACCTGACCCATTTCGCCAGCCGGAACGCCATGGATATTGACGGCCTGGGCCCGGCGGTGCTGAATCAGCTCATCGAAAGCGGTCTGGTAAAAACCGCCGCCGACCTGTACGACCTGACCGCCGCCGGCATCGCCCCCCTGGAGCGCATGGGCGAGAAGTCCGCCGCCAACGCCGTGGCCGCCATCTATAAAAGCCGGGACAACGACCTGTGGCGTCTGATCTTTGCCCTGGGCATCCGGCAGGTGGGTGAAAAGGCCGCCAAGGTCCTGGCCCGCCGTTTCGGCACCATGCAGGCCCTGTCCCAGGCCACGGAGGAGGAACTGACCTCCATCGACGATGTGGGCCCCATCACCGCCGCCTATATCCGCCAGTGGATGGAAAGCCCCCAATCCCGGGACCTGCTGCGGCGTCTGGAGGACGCCGGGGTCAATATGAGCTGTAAAGAGGAATTGGTTGACAATCGTTTTGCCGGAATGACTTTCGTCCTCACCGGAAGCCTGGAGCGCTTCACCCGGGAGGAGGCCGGTCAGATGATCGAGCAGCGGGGCGGCAAGTCCGCCTCCTCGGTGTCCAAAAAGACCAGCTATGTGGTGGCCGGGCCCGGCGCGGGGTCCAAGCTCCGCCGCGCCCAGGAGCTGAACATCCCCGTCCTGACGGAGGACGAGTTCCTGGAGCTGCTGAAATAAATAATTCTCACCAATATAATAATTTTTATGTAAAAGTCATGGAGCCAGTTACCGGCTCCATGGCTTTTTGTTTCTTTCCACGACTCCCGATTAGATTTTACGGAAAAATTCAATGAAATCATTTGTTAAATCATTGACATCTCAATTCAAAGTGCTAAAATGAAAAATGTATGTATAGGTCGGACGGCGGTCTGTGTGGGGCCGCCGCAAAAATGTGTGAGGAGGAACCTATATGAGCAAGCTCCTGAAAATCTGTGACGGCAACGAAGCCGCCGCCTATGTTGCCTATGCCTTTTCCGAGGTAGCGGGCATCTATCCCATCACCCCGTCGTCCCCCATGGCGGAGAAAACCGACGAATGGGCCGCCAACGGAAGAAAGAACATCTTCGGCCAGACCGTCCGCCTGGTGGAGATGCAGTCCGAGGCTGGCGCCTGCGGCGCATGTCACGGCGCACTGGAGGCCGGTGCTCTGGCCACCAGCTTCACCGCCTCCCAGGGCCTGATGCTGATGATCCCCACCATGCACCGCATCTCCGGCGAGCGTCTGCCCGGCGTGCTGCATGTGGCGTCCCGCACCGTGGGCACCCACGCCTTCTCCATCTTCGGCGACCACAGCGACGTGATGAACTGCCGCCAGACGGGCTTTGCCATGCTCTCCAGCGGCAGCGTCCAGCAGGCCGCAGACCTGGCCGCCGTGGCCCATCTGTCCGCCATCCGGGCCCGGATCCCCTTCCTGCACTTCTTCGACGGCTTCCGCACCAGCCATGAGATTCAGAAAATCGACGTGCTGAGCTATGACGAATACGCCAAGCTAGTGGATTACGAGGCCCTGGCCAGATTCCGGGCCAACGCCCTGAACCCCGAGGATCCCCGGATGCGCTCCCTGGTGGATAACCCCGATATCTACTTCCAGCTGCGGGAGTCCAACAACACCGACTATGCCAACCTCCCCGACGTGGTGGAGGACTACATGGCCCAGATCAGCCGCCTGACGGGCCGGGAATATCACCTGTTCAACTATTACGGCGCGCCTGACGCAGAGCGCGTCATCGTGGCCATGGGCAGCGTGTCCGGCTGCGCCCAGGAGGTCGTCAATTATCTGAACGCCAAGGGTGAGAAGGTGGGCTTCCTGCAGGTGCACCTGTTCCGCCCCTTCTCCCGCAAGCACCTGATGGCCGCCATGCCCAAGACCGTGAAGCGCATCGCTGTGCTGGACCGTGTGAAGGAAGCCGGTTCCATCGGCGAGCCCCTGTATGAGGACATCTGCGCCGCCTATATCAACGAGGCGGACCGCCCCCTGATCTTCGCCGGACGCTATGGCCTGTCCAGCAAGGACACCACCCCCGCCCAGCTGAAGGCCGTGTTCGACAATCTGCTGCTGGAGGAGCCCAAGAACCACTTCACCATCGGCATCGAGGACGACGTGACCCACCTGTCCCTGCCCGTGGGCGCCCCCCTGCTCACCGAGCCCGAGGGCACCATCAGCTGCAAGTTCTGGGGCCTGGGCTCCGACGGCACCGTGGGCGCCAACAAGAACTCCATCAAGATCATCGGCGAAACCACGGATATGTACTGTCAGGCGTACTTTGAGTACGACACCAAGAAGTCCTTCGGCATCACCAAGAGCCACCTGCGCTTCGGCAAGCACCCCATCAGCTCCACCTACTATGTCAGCCGTGCCGACTTTGTGGCCTGCCACAACCAGACCTATCTGACCAAGTACGACATCATCTCCGAGCTGAAGCCCCACGGCAGCTTCCTACTGAACTGCGAGTGGACCGAGGACCAGCTGGAGCAGCACATCCCCGGCGACACCCTGCGCTATATCGCGGAAAACGACATTCATTTCTACATCATCGACGCCAATAAGGAATCCCAGGCCCTGGGTCTGGGCAACCGGTCCAACATGGTGCTGCAGGCGGCGTTCTTCAAGCTGGCTAATGTCATCCCCGTGGAGGACGCCGTGGAGCACATGAAGGCCGCCGTGAAAAAGACCTACGGTCTCAAGGGTGAAAAGGTGGTCAACATGAACATCGCCGCCGTGGACGCCGGCATCAACGCCCTGGTGCAGGTGCAGGTGAAGCCCGAGTGGAAGAACCTGTCCGGCGCCGCCATCCAGCCGCCCCGCGCCGATGTGCCCGACGTCATCAAAAATATCCTGGTGCCCATCAACGCCCAGAAGGGCGACGATCTGCCGGTTTCCGCCTTCCGGGGCATGGAGGACGGCACCATGCCTCTGGGCACCTCCCAGTATGAAAAGCGCGGCATCGCCAGCCATCTGCCGGTGTGGGACAAGAGCGAGTGCATCCAGTGCAACCGCTGCTCCTTCGTGTGTCCCCATGCGGTGATCCGTCCGTATCTGCTGAACGAGGACGAGGTGAAGAACGCCCCCGCCGGTCTGGAGCTCACCGACGCCAAGGGTCCCCAACTGGCCGGCCTGCGGTACACCATGGGCGTATCCACCCTGGACTGCACCAGCTGCGGCAGCTGCGTGGCCTCCTGTCCCAAGAGCGGCAAGGCCCTGCGCATGGTCCCGGCCCACGAGGTATCCCTGGACCAGACCAACTGGAACTACCTGCAAACCATCCCCGAGAAGAACGACCGCTTCGACAAGTTCACCCTGAAGGGCAGCCAGTTCCGCCAGCCCCTGGTGGAGTTCAACGGCGCCTGCGCCGGCTGCGGCGAGACCCCGTATGTGAAGCTGCTGACCCAGCTGTTCGGCGACAAGATGTTCCTGGCCAACGCCACCGGCTGCACCCAGGCCTGGGGCGCGGCCATGCCCTGCGTGCCCTACTGCAAGAATAAGGAGGGCAAGGGTCCCGCCTGGTCCAACTCCCTGTTTGAAAACAACGCCGAGTTCTCCTATGGTATGTGCCTGGCGGTGAAGCAGCTGCGCGCCGCCGTCACGGACTACGTCCATCAGCTGGATGACATGACCGAAAACGCCGCCGTCAAGGCCGCCATCGCCAAGTGGCTGGAGACCTATGACGATCTGGATGCCTCCACCCCCGCCACCCGGGAGCTGCTGCACCTGCTGGAGAGCGAGACCTTCTCCGCTCAGGAGCAGGCCGTGGTGGACGAGATCCTCAAGCGCCGCAAGGATATGTCCAAAAAGACCATGTGGATGTACGGCGGCGACGGCTGGGCCTACGACATCGGCTACGGCGGGCTGGACCATGTGTTCGCCATGGGCGAGGACGTCAACGTCCTGCTGGTGGACACCGAGGTGTACTCCAACACCGGCGGACAGTCCTCCAAGGCCACTCCCGTGGGCGCCGTGGCCCAGTTCCAGGCCAGCGGCAAGAAGACCAAGAAGAAGGACCTGGGCATGCTGATGATGACCTACGACAACGTCTATGTGGCCCAGTGCTCCATGGGCGCGGACCCGGCCCAGCTCATCAAGGCCATCCGGGAGGCCGAGGCCCACAAGGGTCCCTCCATCGTCATCTGCTACGCGCCCTGCATCAACCACGGCATCAAGAAGGGCATGGGCTGCGTCCAGCAGGAGATGAAGGACGCCGTAGCCTCCGGCTACTGGAACCTGTACCGCTACAGCCCCGAGACCCACAAGTTCACCCTGGACAGCAAGGAGCCCAGCATGGCCCTTTACGACTTCATGAAGGGCGAGGTGCGCTACTCCTCCCTGGAGCTGAGCTTCCCGGAGAACGCCAAGGTCCTGTTCGCCGAGGCGGAGGACGCCGCCAAGGCCAAATACGAGTCCTATAAGCGCCGGGCCGAGGATCAATAAGGCCGGCAATAAGCAAAAGAGCGGCGAGGCTTTCAGCCTCGCCGCTCTTTTGCTTGAATCTATTTATCTTCCGCCCAGGTCCACCGCGTGGCGGACAAAGCTCATAGGCGGCACCGGATGGGGCAGCTGCATGGTAAACACCATCTGCGGCGTTTTCGGCTCCGTCAGCGGCAGCCCCTGGCTGTCGGTCATCATGGGGGCCGTCATGGTAAAGGGCTTGGTGTCCGGCCCCACCACCTCCACCTGATCCCCGCAGGCAAACTTGTTGCGCAGGCTCAGGGTGGCCAGGCCCTCCGGCGTACAGTCCGTCACCACGGCGCAGATCTGCCAATCACGGATGTACCGGGCGTCCTCATAGAACTGCCCCGGCTGGCCATAGAAAAATCCGGTGGAATAGTGCCGGTGGCTGACATGCTCCACCTCGTCCCGCCACACCGGGTCCACCGGCCGCCCGGCGGCCACGTCGTCCAGCACATGGCGATAGGCCCCGGTGACAATGGCGGCGTAATAGGCGGACTTGGCCCGCCCCTCGATCTTCAGGCAGTCCACCCCGGCGTCCATCAGGTCGTCCAGGTGGTCGATCATGCACATATCCCGGGAGTTCATGATGTAGGTGCCCTTCTCGTCCTCGAACACCGGGAAATACTCCCCGGGCCGTTTCTCCTCCATCAGTGCGTACTGATAGCGGCAGGGCTGGGCGCAGGCTCCCCGGTTGGAGTCCCGCCCGGTCATATAGTTGGACAGCAAGCATCGCCCGGAATAGGACACGCACATGGCCCCGTGGCAGAAGGTCTCCAGCTCCAGGGCCGGGTCCACCCGGCGGCGGATCTCCCGTATCTCGTCCATCCCCAGCTCCCGGGCCAGCACCACTCGCTGGGCCCCCAGGTCAAACCACGCCTGGGCGCAGGCATAGTTGGCGATGGACTGCTGGGTGCTGATGTGCCGCTGGCACCGGGGGGCATATTTCCCGGCCAGGGTAAAGGCCCCCAGGTCCGCCAGAATCAGGGCGTCCACCCCGGCGTCGTTGAGCTTTTCCAGGTGCTCCGGCAGTCGGTCCACCTCGCCGCTGCGGGGCATGGTGTTCACGGTGGCGTGGACCTTCACCCCGTGCCGGTGGGCAAAGTCCACCGCCCGGGGCAGCTCCTCATCGCTGAAATTCCCCGCAAAGGACCGCATGCCGAAGGACGTCCCCGCCAGATACACGGCGTCCGCCCCGTACAGCACGGCCATCTGCAGCTTTTCCCAGTCCCCTGCCGGAGCCAGCAGCTCCGGTTTTTTTCGCTCCGCCGTCATCCGAACTTCCGCAGATTGGCGTTGTGCTCGGACAGGGTGCGGCTGAACACATGCCGCTGGGTATCGGGATTGAGCACATAGAAATAGTAGTTGGTATCGTCCGGCTGCAGGGCGGCCTGGATGGAGGCCTTACCGGCGTTGGCGATGGCCGTGGGGGGCAGGCCCTGGTGGGTATACAGGTTATAGGGGCTGTCCAGGGTCTGATAGTCGTCCTCGGTGATCTCCCGCCCGGCGGCATACACCAGGGAGGCGTCGATCTGCAGCAGGTGGGCCGTCTCGCCTACGTTCTCCAGGCGGTTGTGGATCACGGAGGAGATCAGCGTGCGGTCGGTGCCGTCGGTCTCCTTCTCGATCAGGGATGCCATGATGACGATCTCCTTCAGGCTGTAGGAGGAGTTGGCAATCAGCGGCGCCAGGTCCGGATCGTCCACAATACGGTCCTGGAAGTTGGCCAGCAGGCGGCTCAGGGCCGAGTCAGCGTTTTCCTTCACATAGAATTCGTAGGTATCCGGGAACAGATAGCCCTCCAGGCGGCTGATGCTGCCCAGATTCTCGTTGTCCACGAAGTCGAACTTGTCGAACACATGGTTCTTGGCAGCCTCCTCCAGGGCGGCGGCGTCGGACACGTCGTTCTCCGCCAGCAGCTGGATGATCTGCTCCACGGTGTAGCCCTCGGGGATGGTGACGGTAACGGTGGCCGCCACGCCGCCGGTGGGCTGCATGGACTTGATGAGACAGTTGAAGTCCATGTCGGTGTTCAGCTCATACACGCCGGGCTGAATATAGCGGCTGGCGTGGAACACGGGGCTGGTGATCATGAACAGCAGCTTGGAGTTGATGAGCCCCGCCTTCTTCAGCTTGGTGGCCACCGTCCCCACGGAGTCGCCGCTTTCCACCTCGATGGTGGCGGTCAGAGGGGCCTTATTCAGGGCGCACACATCGTTGACGGCCAGCCAGCCGATACCGGCCAGCAGGAACGAGGCCACGATGACCCCCGCCAGATAGCCCAGCCACCCCAGGCGGCGCTTTTTCTTTGGCTTCGGCCCCTGGCCGGAGCTCGTCTGCTTACGGACCTCCTGGGCATCCCATTTGGCCGTATCGGAGTTCTGATAATCGGACATATGATCGGTTCCTTTCTCTATTTTTTCCGCCGGGCACACCCGGACAAGATACGCCGGAGCCATCTCCGGCATAGAATAGCCCATACAAGAAACAAGTGAGGTGAATCGCATGTGCTTTGACAACAACAATTGCTCCTGCATCTGGCTGATCGTGATCTTACTGCTGGTGTTCTGCTGCTGCGGCAGCGGAACCGGATCCCGCTGCGGCTGCGGCAACGGAGGCGACGGCTGCTGCTCCTGCTGAGGGCCGTACATACCTTCGCCCGGAGGGGACGCGCAGGCGTTCCCTCCCTATTTTATGCCCTCCAGCAGGTCACGGAGCCGCTCCATGACCTCCCGGTGGATGTCGTCCACGGAGCGGACCTGTCCGTCCCGGGCACAGTCAATGCGGGTCCACCCGCCGTAGTCCACCACCATGGCGGCGCTCTCCCGGCAGGACCGCAGGTATGCCTCGTCCCGCTCGTGGATGTCGGCGGTGGTGTGGGTCAGCTGCTCCCGGCGGCGCATCATCTGCTCCGACAGCTCCGTGGGCACGTCCAGATACAGCACCCGGTCCGGCTCCGGCAGCCCCAGCTTCCGGTATTCAAAGTCAAACAGCCAATCCAGAAACGTCTGCCGCTCCTGAGGCGGCAGCTTGGAGGTCTGGTGCACGGCGTTGCTGGTGGTGTACCGGTCGGCGATGACCAGTCCCCCCTGCCGGTACCAGCCGCCCCAGTCCTGCTTGAAGGAGGCGTAGCGGTCCACGGAGAAAAACGTGGCGGCGGCATAGGCATTGACGTCCGCCGGGTCGGTGCCGAAGGCCCCGCTGAGATACAGCCGCAGCAGCGCCGAGGACTCCTCCTTGTACCGGGGAAACTCCAGCTTGCGGAAGGGCACGCCCCGGCTCTCCAGCTCCCGGCACAGAAGCGCCGTCTGGGTGGCCTTTCCGGAGCCGTCGGTGCCCTCGAATACGATCAGTTTTCCGCTCATCCTATGTTTCCTCCCCCGGCTCGACATATGCATTCAGGTTATTCTACCACGGCCCGGCCCTTTTGTCCATGAAAAAGTTTTCCGCCCCGTCCGGAGGCCTCATCTATACATTTTCATTTTCCTGTACAGAATCCGTAAAAATCAGGTGACAAATCCGGACAAAGGCAGTATAATATAGACAAATCATCACCATTGACGGGGTGCAGAAAGGATGTTTTCGCATGAAAAAGCAGATTCTTATCACCATTGGCCGCGAATACGGCAGCGGCGGGCATGACCTGGCGGTCCTGCTGAGCCAGCGGCTGGGCATCCGGATGCTGGACCGGGAGCTTATTGACGAGCTCTGGAAAAATGACCCGGAAATGCAGCGGCTGGCCCAGGAGTACGACGAGCGGCCGGTGAACCGCATTCTCAGCCGCAAGATCAACGAATTTGACAACTCCATCCCCCACAACGTGGCCCAGCGGCAGTTCGACATGATCCGCCAGATCGCCGACAGCGGCGAATCCGCCATCTTCGTGGGCCGCTGCGCCGACTATGCCCTGGCCGGGCGGCCGGGCCTGCTGCGGATCTTCTGCCGGGCGGACCTGACCCAGCGGATCAAGCGCATCCAGCAGCGGCACAATCTCTCCCTGGAAAAGGCCGCGCTGCTGGTGGCCAAAACCGACCGGCACCGCCGGGTTTACTACCACCACCACACCGGCAAGTTCTGGGGCCACAGCTCCTGCTATGACCTGACGGTGAACACCAGCGTCCTGGGGGTGGAGAAAACCGCCGAAGCCCTGGAGGCGTATATCCGGGCATTTCAGGAGCAGGACTGACCGCCGCACATATTTTGATACAAAAAAAAGCACCGCCCGCAGGCGGTGCTTTTCATATGGTTCTTTTACTCGGCGGGGTAAACAGAAACCTGCTTACGATCCTTGCCCAGACGCTCGAAGCGGACAACACCGTCGGCCTTGGCAAACAGCGTGTCATCGCTGCCGATGCCAACGTTGGTGCCGGCGTGGATGTGGGTGCCGCGCTGGCGGACCAGGATGTTGCCGGCCAGAACGAACTGACCATCAGCGCGCTTGGGGCCAAGGCGCTTAGACTCGGAATCACGGCCGTTCTTGGTGGAGCCCATACCTTTTTTATGGGCAAAGAACTGCAGACCAATGTTCAGCATAATGCAGTACCATCCTTTCTATGAGATGATTGCGGGGGGAACAGGAGGGTTTCACGCCTCCATCACTTCAATGTTTTCCGGATACTCGTCGTGAAGCTGGGCCAGATACACCATCAGCCCCGTCAGAAGATTCTGGCAGGTGTTCTCCGCCATGGGAGCCAGGCCCCCGGGCAGACGAAAGGAGATGGCGGTGTCCTGCTCCCGGACTTTCACCGCGGCACACAGACCCATCACGTCATTGACGGTGGCTTCTACCAGGCGCACGGCGCTGGTAACGGCGGCGCAGACGATGTCCTCACCCTCTGCGGCGAAGTCGCTGTGTCCCTGTGCATCGAAACCGACGATGCGGGCTTCCTCTGTCAGGAATGTAACGGTCGTCATGCTGTCACTCAGAAGGAGATCTTGCCGATTTCCACCTTGGTGTAGGGCTGACGATGACCCTGCCGTTTGCGATAACCCTTCTTGGGGGTATACTTGAAGATACGGATCTTCTTGCCCTTGCCGTTCTTGACGACGGTGGCGTCCACCTTAGCGCCCTCCACCACGGGAGCGCCGAACTTGGTGTTTTCGCCGTCGACGATGGCCAGGACCTGGTCGAACACCACGGAATCACCCGCGTTGACGTCCAGCTTCTCGATAAACAGAGTGTCACCCTCGGAGACGTTGTACTGCTTACCACCGGTCACGATAATAGCCTGCATACTTGTTGCACCTGCCTTTCCTTTATTACGGACTCGCTGTCGGGGGCGTCCGGCAAGGCCGGAACTTTTGACCCATTCAAAGCGGCTTATAGAGTATAACAGAGAAATTCACCTTTGTCAATCACTTTTCGCCGTTTTCCAAAGCAAAATTTGCCCGCCTGCCGCTTTCGCGGCAGGCGGGCGCTTATTGTCTTATGCCCCGGGCTGTTACACGGTGCCCGTTACCGTCAGGACGCTCTGTCCCGGGGTGACGGTCCAGGAGCCGTCGGCGTTCTGGGTGAACGTGGCCTCCGGCACCGTCAGCTTACCGGCCACCGTGGCAAAAGCGCCGGTGGCGGCGTCATAGGTGTAGTCCTCCGGCGACGTCCAGGCCGTGCCGTTGAAAGTAACGCCGGTGATGTTCAGGATGGGGTCGAAGGTGTCGGTGATCACGGCCCCCTCCTGGCCGGTCAGGGCGGTGTTGCCGGTGTTGCGGATGGTAAAGGTATAGGTCAGAGGCCCGTTGCCGGTGACCACGGCGGGAGACAGGGCCTTGCTGATGGTCAGCTCCGGCTCCAGCCGGGCCGCCGTGGCAGCCGTGGCCGTCAGCGGCGTGGCCAGACCGCCGCCGCTGGCGGTGACGGTGTTCCGGATCTCACCCTCCACCCCCGGCGCGGCAAACTCCGTGACCCGGGCCTGATACACCAGGGTGGCGTTGCCCCCGGCGGGCACCGTAACGCCAGTGACGGTCATAGGCGGCCCCGCCGTCACCGTGGGGGCGGGCTGGGCCGTGCCGCCGTTATAATAGAGGACGCTGCCCGGCACATAGGCCAGGGGATACACGGTGCCGGCGGCCGCGGTACTGCCGCCCAGATCGTCGGTCAGGGTCAGCCCCGTCAGGGCCGCCGTGCCGGTGTTGCTGAGGGTCACCACATAGGTCACCGTGTCGCCGGGCCGGTAGCCGCCGGATACCGCCGTCTTGGTGATGGTCAGGGCGTCCCGCAGCTCGCCGGTGACCACGTTGGAATTGATCTGACTGCCGTTGTAGGACAAGGTAGCCATGTTGGTAAAGGAAGCCATAGAACTCCTCCCGGAAAACGGATGGGTTTTCCCGCCCCTGGGGGCAGGAGCCGTTTCCGCATTCCAGTGTATGCGCCATGGCCCGCCGCCGTCATCCCTGCCTGTCCAGAGACGCCTGCACGAAGCCCACAAACAGCGGATGGGGCCGGTTGGGACGGCTCTTGAACTCCGGGTGGAACTGCACCCCCACAAACCAGGTATTGGCGGGTTCCTCCACGATCTCCACCAGATGCCCGTCCGGGGACAGCCCCGCCAGCCGCAGTCCGGCGTCCTGCAGCTCCCGGCGGAACTGGTTGTTGAACTCATACCGGTGCCGGTGCCGCTCGGAGATGTCGGCGGCGCCGTAGGCGGCCCGGGCCAGGGTACCCTCCGCCAGCACGCAGGGGTACTTGCCCAGCCGCATGGTGCCGCCCTTGGCGGTAATGCCCACCTGATCCGGCATCAGAGCGATCACCGGATGGGCGGTCAGGCCGGAGAACTCCGCGCTGTGGGCGTCGGCCCACCCGGCCACGTGCCGGGCATATTCGATGACGGCGATCTGCATCCCCAGGCAGATGCCGAAATACGGCACGTCCTTCTCCCGGGCGTACTGCGCCGCCAGGACCATCCCCTCGATGCCCCGGTCGCCGAAGCCGCCGGGCACCAGAATGCCGCTGCAATCCCCCAGCACCTGCTCCACGTTCTCCGCCGTCAGGCCCTCGGAGTCCACCCACTTGATGTTCACCCTGGCGTCGCAGGCCGTTCCCGCGTGGAACAGGGACTCCGCCACGCTGAGATACGCATCATGCAGGCCGGTATACTTGCCCACCAGGGCGATCTGCACGGTTTTGTGCACCCCGTTGATCCGCTGCACCAGGGCCGTCCACTCGGCCAGGTCCGGCTCCCGCTGGGGCAGTCCCAGCTTCCGGCAGGCCACCCGGCACAGGCCCTCCCGCTCCAGCAGCAGGGGCACCTCATACAGGGTGGAGGCCGTCAGATTCTGGATAACGCAGTCCTCCTCCATGTTGCAGAACAGGGCGATCTTCCGCCGCAGGTCCTCCGGCAGGGGACTGTCCGTCCGGCACACCAGAATATCCGGCTGAATGCCCACGGACAGCAGCTCCTTCACGGAGTGCTGGGTGGGCTTGCTTTTCAGCTCCCCGGTGCCGGGGATGGACACCACCAGGGGCACATGGATATACAGCACGTTTTCTCGGCCCTTCTCCGCCGCCACCTGGCGGATGGCCTCCAGATAGGGCTGGCTCTCGATATCGCCCACGGTGCCGCCCACCTCGGTGATGATGATGTCCGTTTCGCCGTCGTCCATGGCGTAAATGCGCCGCTTGATCTCGTCGGTAACGTGGGGGATGATCTGCACGGTGCCGCCCAGATAGCCTCCCTGCCGCTCCCGGTTCAGCACGTTCCAGAACACCTTGCCGGAGGACACGGACGCGTTCCCCGTCAGGGACTCGTCCACAAACCGCTCATAGTGTCCCAGGTCCAGGTCCGTCTCCGCGCCGTCGTCGGTGACAAACACCTCGCCGTGCTGAAAGGGGCTCATGGTGCCGGGATCCACATTGAAATAGGGGTCGAACTTCTGGTTCTTCACCCGGAAGCCCCGCTGCTTCAGCAGCCGCCCCAGGGACGCCGCGCAGATGCCCTTTCCCAGCCCGGACACCACGCCGCCGGTAACAAAAATATGCTTCATCGTGACCACTCCTTACCCGCAGAATACCATATTAAGAATACTTTCAAATTCTACTGCCGCCGCCCTCCCCCGTCAAGACGGAATATTTATCAAAATAAAGAATCCCCTCCGGCGCTTCCCTGCACAATCAGCCGAAATTGCGGAATTTGCGAAACTTTTCCTTGCAATCCACCTACCGGCGTGGTATGGTAGATTTGAACCCGCCCTATCCGGCGGTCTCTCCCCTACCGCAGCCCGGGAATGCGCCTGCGCAGCACCGGGCACAGCAGGGCCGTCACGGCGATTTTCGCGGCGTCCCCCGGCAGATAGATCAGCATCCCCGACCAAAGCAGGGCCGGCGCGCTGATGCCCTTGCCCAGATAGCCGTTGAGGATCAGCGCCATATAGGGCACCCCCACGGCATAGAGAACCGCCAGCCCCGCCCCGCAGGCCAGGGCTAGTCTCACCGGCGAGCTGCTGCGGCGGCTCAGACCGCCGATGACGGCGGCGGCGGGAATCAGCCCCAGCAGGAACCCGAAAGAGGGCTGAAGCACATAGCCGAAGCCGCCTCCGGCGGTGAAGATCGGCAGCCCCACAAGCCCCAGAGCCACATAGACCCCCTGGCTCAGGGCTCCGCCACCCGGCCCCAGCAGCACCCCCGCCATGGCGGTGAACAGGAACTGCAGGGTGATAACGGAAATCCCTATCGGAATACGAATAAACGCGCCCACCGCCGTCAACGCGGCCAGCAGCGCGGTATATACCAGCTTTCGTGCGGACATGGCCCCCTCCTGATTTGGAATAGATTGGGGCCATGATACCATAGCGGCCCCTAGTTGTCAACGAATTGACAACCAGGGGCCGTTTTTCATTCTGCCTCCGCCTGGGGATAGACCAGGCTTTCCGGCGTCCAATTGCGGATCACGTCCGCGTAAAAGGCGCAGCACGCCCGGGCCAGGGCTGCGTCCAGGTTGCGGTAATTACCGCACTCTGCGGCGCTTTTGCCGGGCATGGGGCCGTCATAGGCCGCACCAGCGGTGAACACCCGCTGCAAAAGGGCGATGGCCTCCGCATCCGTCAGGCGGCGGCTGTCGAACAGGAAGTAAAAACCCGTCTGACAGCCCATGGGGCCGAAATAGATCACGGCATCCCTTTCCGGGCTATTGCGCAGCAGGGTGGCAATAATGTGCTCCACGGAGTGCAGCTGGGCATTGGTCAGCAGGTCGCCGGTGTTGGGCTTTTTGAAGCGCAGATCAAAGGTGGAGACCTCCCCGTCCCGCCGGGACAGATACAGACCCGGCACCAGCACATTGTGGTTCACGGTAAAGCTGGCAATTTTTTCCATGTCACGCCTCCAGCCGGTCCACAAAAGCCATGACCACCCGGTTCAGATCCCGCATGGCGGTTGGGAAATTGAACACAAAGTCGTGGTGCTCGAACAGACAGTCGGACACGGACTTGACGGACATGAAGGGCACCCCGTTGCGCAGACACACCTGGGCGTCGGCGCAGCCCTCCATATCGCACAGCAGCGGGTGAAAGGTGTCAGCGATCCAATGGGCCCGGGGGGTGTCGGTGGCGAACCAGTCGCCGGTGGCTACCCAGCCGGTGCGGTATGGCACGCCCACCCGGTCCATGGCGGCCTTGGCCCGGTCCAGGTCGCTGGTAGGGAACTGCACCCGGTTCACCGTGGACACCAGTCCCACAGGGTCGCCCAGGGTGCTGGTATCCACATCGTGCTGCAAAAAGCCCTCCGCCAGAACGATGGAGCCAATGGGCATATTCTCAAAGCACCCGGCTACCCCGGCGTTGAGCACCAGATCCGGCTGATACAGGCTGATCAGCAGCTGGGTGGCCATAGCGGCGTTGACCTTGCTGACGCCGCCGGCGCAGGCGATGACGTCGGGCCGGATCCGGTAAAAAGGCACCCCGGCCACGGTTTGCAGCGGCTGGGCGTTTTCCTGGGTCAGCAGGCTCTCGATCTCACCGGTCATGGCGTATACAAGTCCGATTTTCATGGTTGGTTTCCTCCCGATAAATTCGATTTTCACCCTATATTGTAAGGATTCACCGGGTGGATTGTCAAGAGGATTGCAAAATTTCCCAAAATGCGGTATAATGAGCTAAGAAATGAACCAAAAGTGCATTTTTAAACAGTGTGGTGATTAATATCCTATAACCTGTACAAAATGCCGGGAAGACTGTCGTAGAATTGTAACCGGTTTGTAACTATTTGTAATTTTCTGGGAAGGGGTGATCGCATGCCCGTTTTCGGCGTGATCTGCGAATATGACCCCTTCCATCTGGGGCACCGGTGGATGCTGGAGCAGTTGCACCGGCAGGGACCGGTGGTGTGCGCCATGAGCGGCTGCTTCACCCAGCGGGGGGAGTTCGCCGCCGTGAACAAGTTTGCCCGGGCGGAGATGGCCGTCCGGAACGGGGCAGACCTGGTGCTGGAGCTGCCCACGCCCTGGGCGGTGTCCGGGGCGGAGCGCTTTGCCCGGGGCGGCGTGGAGCTGCTGAAGAAAACCGGCCTGGTGACCCACCTGGCCTTCGGCAGCGAGTGCGGCGACCTGGAGGCCCTGCAACGGGTGGAAGCCTGCCTCTCCGGCGAGAGCTTTCAGGAGACCCTCCGGCGAAGATTGGAGGGCGGCGAGACCTTTGCCCGCTGCCGCCAGGCGGCGGTGGAGGAGCTGCTGGACCCCCGGGACGCGGCGCTGCTGTCCCAGCCCAACAACATCCTGGCCATCGAGTATCTGAAGGCCCTGCGCCGGGCGGATTTTTCCATGGAACCGATAACGTTCCCGCGCCGGGGCGGACCCCACGACGGCGGCGCGGCGGATGGGATCGCCTCCGCGTCCCACATCCGCAGGCTTCTGCGGGCGGGGCACACGGAGGAGGCCATGGCCTTCCTGCCCCGGGAATCGGCGGAGGTGCTGCGGCGGGAAATCGCCGCAGGCCGGGGGCCGGTGGATATGCACACCTGCCAGCGGGCCATTCTGGCCCGGCTGCGGACCATGTCCCAGGAGGACTTTCTCCCCTATGACGGCGGCGGCGAGGGGCTGTACCGCCGGTTTTACCGGGCGGTGCGGCAGGCCGCGGACATAGACGGCCTGCTGGAGGCCGCCAGGACCCGGCGCTATCCCCTGGCCCGGCTGCGGCGGATGCTGCTGGCGGCGTATCTGGAGCTGCCGGAGCCGGAGCACATTCCCTATCTGCGGCTGCTGGCCGCCAGCTCCCAGGGCTGCACCCTGTTGCGGCGGATGCGCGGGGCGCCGGTGCTGACCAAGCCCGCCGACGTATCCCGCCTGGGGCAGACGGCCCAGGACCTGTTCACCCGGGAGGCCGGGTGGACCGATTTGTATACTCTGGCGTATCCCGACCTGTCTCAAAGCGCCTGCGGCGCGGACTGGCGGGCCACCCCATGGATCATGTAAGGAAATGCCTATGAAGAAACTGTACATCATTCTGTTAGCGGCCCTGCTGCTGACGCTGGCGGCGTGCCTGACAGCCTGCAGCGCCAAGCCCGTGTCCCTGCGGGGCACCGAAGCGCCCAATCTGCCCGGCCCGACTAATGACGCGCTGAAGGTCACGGACGAGGGCCAGGACTGGAACATCACCCTGGAGCAGGTAGATAAGGAGAACTTCGCCGAGGACGACCGGCTGCTGGCCAAGGGCAGCTATCAGGTGTTCCAGCTGAACCAGGAGGGCTCAGGGGACACGCTGACCGCCACCGCCGCTGCCGCCGAGGGCATCAACGCATATTTTGAGCAGTGGCGCAAGGACCAGCTGCAATTTCTGGGAGACGTGACCAACCTGGCCCGGGATGCTTACGCCGGTGTCAACGGGGAGGACTCCCGCTGGGAGCAGCCGGAGTATGTGTACTCCGATACCGTTACCACCGACTATTGGGTGGGGCCCAAGCTGCTGTGCGTGGAGATGCACTACAGCTCCTATTCCGGCGGGGCCCACCCCAACTCCTGGCGCGTGGCGGTGAACTTCGACCTGAACACCGGCGAGGCCGTCAAGCTCATGGAGCTGGCCGAGGACAGCGAGGGCCTGCGGGCCGCCGTCAAGGAGAATCTGCTGTACCAGATCCGAGAGAGCGACATCTGGGCGGAATACGGAGCCGAGGCCTTCTTCGAGGACTATGAGGACACCGTGGGCAACTGGGCGGATCAGTGCCTGGTATTCGATGACAATGGCCTGACCGTGGTGTTCAACCCCTATACCATTGCTCCCTATGCCACGGGAGAGCTGTCGTACCTGATTCCCTACAGTCTGATGCAGCCCTATCTGAATGGCCGGGCCATGCAGCTGCTGGGTCTGAACTGAGTCAATTCTTTGGATAAATAAAGGGCTTCCACCCGACCAGAGGAAGCCCTTTATTATGTCGTTGTTACAGGATGGACTTGGCGTCCACATAAAGCTCCCGGACCGCCGGTGCATCGGCGGTGACGGGCTCCGGCTGATGGTCCCGCTTCTCGATGAACTTGGGGGCTACCTGGGGGAACAGGGCCAGGCTCAGCACATCCTCGTCGGACTTGGCAAGGCCCCGGAACTCCTGGCGGTACTTCTCCAGCTCCGGCTCCAGCAGGTCGGCGGGACGGCAGGTGACCACGTCCTCGGGAGCGATGCCCGCCTTGGCCCGTACCTCCGGGTTCACCTGGCCGGGGAGCTGGCCGTACTCGCCCTTGAGCATGGCCTTGGACTCCTTGGGGAATACCTTGTACCGCTCCCCCATGATGATGTTCATCACCGCCTGGGTGCCCACGATCTGGCTGGAGGGGGTCACCAGGGGAGGATAGCCGAAGTCCTTGCGGACCCGGGGAATTTCCGCCAGCACGTCGTAGTATTTGTCCTCCTTCCCGGCCTGCTTCAGCTGGGAAATGAGGTTAGAGAGCATACCGCCGGGGACCTGATACAGCAGGGTGTTGGTGTCCACCCGCAGGACCTTGGGGTCCAGAATGCCCGCGTCCTGAAGACGCTGGGCCACCTGGCGGAAGTGGACGGCAGCATCGGACATCTTGCCCAGATCCAGGCCGGTATCGCGGACGGTTCCCTTCAACGTGGCCACCAGGGACTCGGTGGCGGGCTGGCTGGTGCCGTTGGCCATGGGCGACAGGGCGGTGTCCACGATGTCCACCCCGGCATAGGCCGCCATCAGCAGCGTCATATCGCCGGTGCCGGAGGTGTTGTGGGTGTGCAGGTGGATGGGGACGCTGACGGTCTCCTTCAGAGCCTTCACCAGGGAATAGGCGTCCATAGGCAGCAGGAGGTTGGCCATGTCCTTGATGCAGATCATGTCCGCGCCCATCTCCTCCAGCTCCTTGGCCAGCTTCACGAAGTAGGCCTCGTTGTGGATGGGGGACATGGTATAGCTGAGGGTGGCCTCCACCTGTCCGCCGTATTTCTTGGTAGACTTAATAGCCTGTTCCAGATTGCGGACGTCGTTGAGAGCGTCGAAGATGCGGATGATGTCGATGCCGTTTTCGATGGACTTGGCGCAGAAGGCGTCCACCACGTCGTCGGCGTAGTGCTTATAGCCCAGGATGTTCTGGCCCCGGAACAGCATCTGCAATTTTGTGTTCTTCACGTGCTTGCGGATGGTGCGCAGGCGCTCCCAGGGGTCCTCCCCCAGAAAGCGCATACACGCGTCAAAGGTTGCGCCGCCCCAGCACTCCAGGGAGTAGTACCCGATGGAGTCCAGGGTCTCCAGGGCGGGCAGCATATCCTCGATGGTCATGCGGGTGGCCGCCTGGGACTGGTGGGCGTCCCGGAGGATGGTATCGGTAATCAGCAGGGGCTTATTCGATAAAAAATCCATAATTTACCTCCTATCAGCCGAACAGGGAGATCAGCACGCCTGCGGCGATGGCGGAGCCGATGACGCCCGCCACATTGGGGCCCATGGCGTGCATCAGCAGGAAGTTGCCGGGATTGGCCTCCTGGCCCACCTTCTGGCTGACCCGGGCCGCCATGGGAACGGCGGACACGCCGGCGGAGCCGATGAGGGGATTGATCTTCTCCTTCAGGAACAGGTTCATGAACTTGGCCAGCAGCACGCCGCCGGCGGTGCCGAAGCCGAAGGCCACCACGCCCATGCCCATAATGGCCAGGGTCTTGGGGCTGAGGAAGGTGGTGCCGGTGGCGGTAGCGCCCACGCTGATGCCCAGGAAGATGGTGACGATGTTCATCAGCTCGTTCTGCATGGTCTTGCTGAGGCGGTCCAGCACGCCGCACTCCTTGGCCAGGTTGCCGAACATCAGGCAGGCGATCAGCGGCGCGGCGGAGGGCACCAGCAGGGCCACAAACACCGTGACCACAACGGGGAACAGGATCTTCTCCCGCTTGCTGACCTCCCGCAGGGGCTTCATGACGATCTGCCGCTCCTTCTCGGTGGTCAGGGCCTTCATGATGGGCGGCTGGATGACGGGCACCAGGGCCATGTAGGAGTAGGCCGACACGGCGATGGGACCCAGCAGCGCCGGGGCCAGCATGGCGGTGACGAAGATGGCCGTGGGGCCGTCCGCGCCGCCGATGATGCCCACGGAGGAGGACTCCGCGCCGGTAAAGCCCAGCAGACGGCAGCCCAGATAGGTCAGGAAAATGCCCAGCTGAGCGGCAGCGCCCAGCAGCAGGCTCTTGGGGTTGGCGATCAGGGGGCCGAAGTCGGTCATAGCGCCCACGCCCATGAAGATCAGGCAGGGATAGATGCCCAGCTTGATGCCCAGGTACAGCACATCCACCAGGCCCACGGAAACGGTGACATTGCTCATGGTCAGACCGCTGGCGGCAGCGAACTGCTCTGCGCTGGCCAGGGTCTGGATCTGTACGGCGATGGAATTCACAGCGTCGCCGGTGGCGGCGGCCACCTGAGCGGCCACCTGACTCAGTGCATCCGCGCCAAACATGCTCTGGGCGGCGGTCCACAGGGAGTCCGCATAAGGCTGCAGCACATCGGCGGATACGCCGCTGTTCAGCATTTCAGACAGAAAGCTGGCCGTGATGGGCTGGCCGCCGAACAGCTCCCAGTGGACGTGGCCCCCGGCAAAGAGGATCTCGTGGAACATCCCCGCCCCGGGCAGATTGGTCACCAGCATGCCGATGGCGATGGGCACCAGCAGCAGAGGCTCAAACTTCTTCACAATGCCCAGAAACAGCAGGACACAGGCAATCACCAGCATAATGGCGCTTTTCCAGTTCTCCCCCTGGAAGAACTGATAGAAGCCGGTACTGGTCAGGAAATTGGCAATTGCTTCCATATGCGGCCCTCCGGGGTCAACCGATGGTGCACAGCAGGGTGCCGGACTCCACGGCGGCCCCCTTGGTGACGGACACGGAGGTGACGGTGCCGTCGCAGGGCGCCATGATCTCGTTTTCCATCTTCATGGCCTCCAGGATCATCAGCACGTCGCCCTTCTTCACGGCGCTGCCGCTCGTCACATTGACGGCCAGGATGGTGCCGGGCATGGGGGCGGTGATCTTTTCGCCTCCGGCGGGGGCGGCAGGTGCAGCGGGGGCAGCCGCAGCAACCGCAGGAGCGGCGGGCGCACCGGTCATTTCCTCGATCTCCACCTCGAACACGGTGCCATTGACGTTGACTCTGTACTTTTTCATGGTGCATTCCTCCTTACACTTTCTTCATGGATACGATACGGATGGCGGAGACGTCGGTCCCCAGGTCCTCGGCGATGGCAGCCGCCACAGCCGCGATCATGGCGGGGCTTACGGCCTCCGCAGCCGCCGGGGCGGCGGGAACCGCAGCCTTGGGCGGCGTCTGAGCGCCGGCAGTGCGCGTGCACACCCAGCTCATCAGCGAAACCAGCAGAATGATGCACAGAAGTCCCGCAAACACCGTTCCCAGGCCCATCAGCACGACAAATAAGTTGGAATAGTCCATTTCTTCCTCCCTCATACTCTTACTGCGCAGACGGTGCATATCCCGGAAGATTTGTCCTTTGTCTGCTGTCTGCGCGGACAAGACGTGGACAAATTTCTTTGATATGTTGCTCCATTATACACACAGATGGCGAATCTGTCAACAGTAATCCGTCACAATTTTAACAATTTGTGCAGAATGACAAATGTGCCCAACGGGATGCTTGTACAAAACCACAGAAAAAGCGCACCTCCCACAGGGGAGATGCGCCGATCCGTCATCTGTTATACATAGCCGTACAGGCCCCGCACGGAGACCTCACCGCAGCGCAGCGTGTCCACCGTGCCGTCCCGGCGGCGCACCACAAGGCCGTACTGCCGGTCGATGTCCAGGGCCGTCACCGTCTCCCCGGTGTCCGGGATGCGCAGCGTCTGCCCCAGGTTCAGGCACAGGCGGCGATAGTCGGCGGCGTAGACCTCCGGGGTGTGCAAGTGTCCGAAGGCCTGGCACAGAGCCTCCGCCAGGGCCGTTTCCAGGGCGGCCCGGTCCGCGGGATAGCTCTGGGCCTCCAGGGACGTGGCGATCCGGGCCACCTCCGGCGAAAAGTCATCGGGCCGCTGCCGCAGGTTGACGCCGATGCCGATGACCACATAGTCCACTCCCCTGCCGGACAGCGACGCCTCCGTCAGAATGCCCGCCAGTTTCCGCCCCTCCAGCACCAGGTCGTTGGGCCATTTGATCCGCACCGGTGCGCCGGTGACGCGTCGGATGGCCCCGGCGGCGGAGACCGCCGCCATGGGGGTCAGGGGCAGCAGGTCCTCCGGCGTCCCCTCCGGCCGCCACAGCACCGAGAGGTACAGGCCCAGCCCCCCCGGCGATTCGAAGCTCCGGCCCATGCGGCCCCGGCCCGCCGTCTGCCGCCGCGCGATCACCGCCGTGCCGTCGGGCGCGCCCTGGGCCGCCAGGCTCTTGCACACGGTGTTGGTGGAGTCCACCGTGTCATAGTGGAAAATCTTTGGCTGCTCCATCCGTACTGCCTCCCTTCGTTTTTCCCATGGTAACATGGATTTCCCCGGACGTAAAGAGTCCGATTGCCCAAAGAGGGGCAACATCATGTGCAGCCCCCTGCTTTCCGAAAGTGAAAGCAGGGGGCTGCCTGATCCGATTACACAAACCACTCGTTTTCCGCCCGGCGGGTATAGACGTCCTCCAGCTCATGCTGGTGGAACAGATACCCCGGGTCGTCAAAGTATTTGGCCCCGGAGGGGCATTTTTTGACGCAGGCGCAGCACTTGATGCAGATGCCCCTGACCTGGGACACGTCCGCCGGGTCGATGGAGCCCATGGGACACAGCTCCGCGCACAGGCCGCAGCCGCCGCACCTGTCCGGGTCCGTTTTAGGCTTCACCTTCAGGATGTTGATGGGGTTTCCATGGCGGTCCCGGGGGGTGTAATAGGGGCGGATGGGTGTTTCCCCCCGGACCGATACGGGGGCCATTTCTGTCCCGGCTTGTCCCGCCAATTTCTCGCAGATTTCCCGGGCAAAAGCGGCTTGTCCCGCCATGTCCCCATCGTCCGGACGGCCCGCGCCCAGGGTGCGGGAAAAGCTGTGCTCCCCAACGAAGGCTCCGGCCGCCACGCAGCGGAAGCCGTCCTGCTGGAGGATGTCCCGCAGCTCTATGAGGGCGTCGTCATAGTTCCGGTTGCCGAACAGCACCACCGGCACCGCCAGCGCTCCCCCGCCCCGGACCTTTTCCCGCAGGAACGGCAGCAGCACATTGGGCACCCGCCCGGCGTATACCGGCGTTCCCAGCACCACCAGGTCCGATTGGCAGAAATTCAGCTCCTGCTGCCGGACCTGGGGCCGGGTGAAGTCCAGACTGCGGCAGGGCGCCGCCAGCAGCCGGGCAAGCTCCCCGGCGATGTGCGTTACCGTGCGCTCCGTGGTTCCGGTGCCGCTGAAATATACGGCCCAAACGGTTTTCGGCGTCATGGTTTTACCCCTTTTCTCTCTGATTTTTGGGTTTTACAGGCTGAAATCTTCCTCCTTCAGTCCGTCAGTAGACAACTGGGCCGGACGGGGCGGAACCCGCTTCAGGGGGTCATACCGGAAGCGGAAGCAGTGATTCTCCGCCGACACAATGCCCTTTTTCACGCAGGCCACCTGGGTCTCGTTGATGCAGACCCCCTGGGCGCAGTAGGCGCAGCGGGGCTCGATATCCTTGCGAAACAGCATGAAACCGCCCTCCTTACAGCGTATCCAGCCGCACCTTGCCGTCCTCTGCCGTGGCCCGCAGCTGGGTGATGGGGTGCTCGAAGCTGTCGATGATCTGAACCGCCATGGGGTCCTCCAGCTCCTTCTGGATGCAGCGGCGCAGATTCCTGGCCCCGTAGGCGGCGGAATAGGAGGAGTGCACCAGGTGGGAAACCAGCGCGTCGTCATAGGTGAAGGTATACCCCTTCTCCCGCAGGGAATCCCGCAGCTCATCCAGCATGATCCGGGCGATGGCGGCGAAGTTCTCCTCCGTCAGCTGGTGGAAATAGACGATCTCGTCCACGCGGTTGATAAATTCCGGACGCAGAAATTCCCGCAGAGCCTTCATGGTGCGCTCCCGGCCCTGGTCATCGGCGCTGCGGCCGAAGCCCACGGACCCGGCGGCCTTGTCGGACCCGGCGTTGGAGGTCATGACGATGACGGTGTTCTCAAAGTTCACCTTGCGGCCGTGGGCGTCGGTGACCTCGCCGTCGTCCAGAATCTGCAGCAGGATGTTCAGCACGTCCGGGTGGGCCTTCTCGATCTCGTCAAACAGGATGACGGAATAGGGCTTGCGGCGGATCTTCTCCGTCAGCTGGCCAGCCTCGTCATAGCCCACATAGCCCGGAGGGGAGCCCACCAGGCGGGACACCGAGTGCTTCTCCATAAACTCCGACATATCCAGGCGGATCAGGGCGTCCGGAGTATTGAACAGGTCGGCGGCCAGCTGCTTCACCAGCTCCGTCTTTCCAACGCCGGTGCTGCCCACGAAAATGAAGCTGACGGGCTTATGCTTGGGGGAAATGCCCACGCGGCTGCGGCGGATGGCGGCGGACACGGCGGAAACCGCCTCGTCCTGGCCCACAATGTGCTGCTTCAGCCGGTCCTCCAGCTGGGACAGGCGCTTGAACTCCTCTTCCTTGATCTTGCTGGCGGGAATCTTGGTCCACATTTCGATGACCCGGGCGATGTTGTCCATGGTCAGCTGGGGCATTCCCTTGGCCTCCAGGTCGGAAAGCTCCTGCTGCAGCCGCAGCTCCTGGCTGCGGAGCTGGGCAATGCGGGCATAGCGGGCGTCCAGCTCCTCCTGGGTGAACTCCTGACCCTCCGCCGGCTGGGCGGACATGAGGTTCTCCCGCTCGAAGGTGACGTTCTCCAGGTCCCGCTTGACCTCCATCCGGCGGTTGATGTCCGGGTCGTGAAGGTTCATATCGGAGCAGGCCTCGTCGATCAGGTCGATGGCCTTGTCCGGCAGGAAACGGTCGGTGATGTACCGCTCGGACAGCACCACCGCCTGGCGCAGCACCCCCTGGGGGATGGAGACGCCGTGGTAATTCTCATAGTAATGGGCGATGCCCTGGAGAATTTTCAGGGTATCCTCCAGGCTGGGCTCGTTGACGGTCACCGGCTGGAAGCGGCGCTCCAGGGCGGTGTCCTTTTCGATGTGCTTGCGGTATTCGTTGAAGGTGGTGGCGCCGATGACCTGAATCTCGCCCCGGGACAGGGCGGGCTTGAGGATATTGGCGGCGTTCATGCTGCCCTCGGCGTCGCCGGCGCCCACGATGTTGTGGACCTCGTCAATCACCAGGATGATGTTGCCCAGCTTGCGGATCTCCTCGATGAGGCCCTTCATGCGGCTTTCAAACTGGCCCCGGAACTGGGTGCCCGCCACCAGCGCCGTCAGGTCCAGCAGGTACACCTGCTTATCCCGCAGCTTGAAGGGCACGTCCCCGGCGGCGATGCGCTGGGCCAGCCCCTCGGCAATGGCGGTTTTGCCCACGCCGGGCTCGCCGATGAGGCAGGGGTTGTTCTTCTGGCGGCGGTTCAGAATCTGCACCACCCGCTGAATCTCCTCCTCCCGGCCGATGACCGCGTCCAGCTTGCCGTCCCGGGCCCGCTGGCTGAGATTGATGCAGTAGCTGTCCAGGTACTTGTGCTTTTTATCGGCCTTGCGGCCCTTGGGGGCCTCCTCCCGGCCAGAGGGGGCGTCGGACTTCTCCGCCGGGGGATTGCTGCCGCCGAACAGGCGGTTCAGGAAGGGGAAGGTGGCGGTCTTGCCGCTTTCGCCGTCGTCCTCGTCGTCCTCATCCTGGGGGGCAGGCATGTCGCTGAGCTCCTCGGCCCCGCCGAAGGCCTGCATCATCTCGTTGTTGATGTTCTCCAGGTCCTCCGGAGAGATGCCCATTCGCTTCATCATCTCCTCCACCTGGGGCAGGCCCAGCTGGGCGGCGCATTTCAGGCACAGGCCCTCGTTGACCATCTCGCCCTTTTCATTCTGCCGGGAAATAAAGACCACGGCCACATTTTTCTTACATTTGGAACAAAGAGTCGGTTGCATGGTTTCCCTCCGTTATCTGGGTAAATTGTTCACAGCGCCGCCAGAAGGCCCAGCGGCGTCTGGGTTGCAAAGAATTTCAGCAGTGTGGTGCTGTCGATGAGCTCCGGGGTCAGGAGCCAGCCGAAGCGCTGCATGGCCCACACGGCCACAAACAGCGTAAGACCGCCGCACACCAGACCCAGGGCCGCGCCCCCCAGACCGTTGACGGTGCTGATCAGGGGAAGCCTGGTGACAATGGCATTCAGCGGCTTCATCAAAAGCCACAGCAGCACCAGCAGAATCAGGAACACCACCACATACACCGCCGTGCTGGCCACGGAGCGGGCCACGCTGAGGCTCACCGCCCGGATCAGGCTCTCCCCTGTTTCCTGCACCCGCTGCGAAACGGTGTCCAGCAGCTTCTGGAGGCTGTCGCCCCGGAAGCTGAGAGCCTGGAGCATCTGGCCCGCGTCGGCGGCGTGGCTCTCCTCAATTTTCTGTTCCACCCGCTGGGTCACCCGGGGCTCGATCCACTGGGCCACAGGCTCCGTCAGGTGGTCGGCGGCCCAGGAGGCCCCCAGCAGGGCCACCACGACGATCAGCAGGCCCGCCAGACTTTTCAGCAGGCCCCGCTTGGCTCCCAGCCAGGCGGCGGCGATCAGGGCCGCCAGCACCAGAATATCGGCAAATACGGACATGGACACTCTCCTTTCGGGGTCAGGGCAGGAACACGCTGGCAGCGGCAGAGCCCGCCAGCACCGCAGAGCCGTCGCTGCGCATCAGCACATCACCGGCGCTGCTGACGCCCTGCAGGGTGGCGTATTCCTTGAGGTTTTTGTTATAGATCACCAGCCGGTCGGCAAACAGCACCGCCACATACCGGCCGCAGGCGGACATGCTCAGCACATCGCCGTCCAGGTCCAGGGACCCCAGCTCCTTGCCGTCGCTGTTCACCGTCACCAGGCGCAGCTGGCTGCCCACCTTGTAACGGCCCAGCAGCACGGCGGCATAGCCGTCGCCGCCCAGGCTGCACCGGCGCAGAACGCCGCCGTCATAGCTGTAGGACGCGGCGGCCCGGCCCTTCTGGTCGATGAAATGCAGGCTGTCCTCCGCCACGGCGCAGTCGCGCTTCCCTACCAGCCCCAGGTCATACACCGCCACGCCGGCCAGGTCGCAGGTGGCGTAGGCCTCCTGCCGGTCCAGCTTATACAGGACGATGCTGCTGGTGAAGGAGCCCTGGGACTGGCCCATGGTGACGGCGGCCATCTCCTTGCCGTTCCGGGACACGGAGGAGGTCATCAGAAAGCTGTCGGCAGAATGAAAGGCAAATCCCTTTACACCGTCCTCGTCGTAGACCTCCACAGCGGCCTTGTAGCCCCGCTCGTTGAGGGTCACCGCCAGGCGGCCCTCCCGGGTCAGGGTAACGGACAGAATCTCGCCGCCGCAGGTGATTTTGCGGACCAGGCCCTGGGCATTGAGGACATACACGTCGCTGCCGCCGATGTCGTAGGCGGCGGCCAGGCTGCCGGTTCCGGTCACTGTACAGGAGGTCCACTTTACAGTCTCGTTGCAGACCACCTGGCCGTCCTCCTGCATCACCAGCAGCTGGCTGTTGGTGACGATGGCCAGGCTGCCGTCCAGAGAGGCAAAGCAGCTGGTGCGGTCGGCGGCGTAGTGGTACAGCTGGGCGCAGCCGGTCTCGTCCTTTTTGGCCCGGGCATAGGTCACGCTGCGGCGCAGCCCGTCGAAGGCGGTGGTATCCGTCAGGGCGGCGATGAGCACCACCGCCAGCAGCACCACGGCCACCGCCGCAAACCATATGGGCTTCAGCTCCGGCCGCTTCCGGCGCTGCACCCGGCGGGGCGCCTCCTCCTGGAGGTTGCCCTGGTCAAATTCCATCCGGTCCATTGAGTCTTTCATCTTCATACCACACCCTTGTCAGGTACAGACCTCCCGGCGGGGCGGTGGGCCCGGCCAGGGTACGGTTGCCGCTGTCCAGGATCACAGGGATCTCCTCCGGCGTCAGCTTCCCCTCCGCCGCGTAGAGCACCGTGCCGGTGATGGCCCGTACCATATTATACAAAAAGCCGTTGGCGCAGACCTTCAATTCCAAAAGTTCCCCCTGCCGCCGGACCCGGCAGTAGTGGATGGTGCGGACGGTGCTGCGGACGTTGGTGCCCACGCTGCGCACGGCGGCAAAATCGTGGGTCCCCTCGAACATCCGAGCCGCCCGGTCCATGACCTCCTCGTCCAGGCGCTTGGGGTAAAAATACGCCCTGTTTACGTAAAACGGGTTCTTTACCCGGGAATTGTAAATGCGATAGGTATACTCCTTGCGGATGCAGGAGCCGATGGCGTTGAAATCCTCCGCCACCTCATAGGCCGCCTTCACCACGATGTCCTCGGGAATGTGGGTGTTGACGGCGAAGGGCAGCCGGTCCACGGGAATACGGGAATTGGTGCGGAAATTGGCCACATAGTGCTCGGCGTGGACCCCGGCGTCGGTGCGGCCGCAGCCGGTGCACTTGATGGGCTCGCCGCACACCATGGACAGACCCCGCTCCAGGGTCTGGGCCACGGTGACCTCGGTTTTCTGCACCTGCCACCCATGGTAGGCGGTGCCGTTGTACATCAGGATCAGTGCGATGTTGCGCATAGCGTACCTCTTTCAGATTCCCAGCCGCCCCAGGGCGATGACCCCCGCCGTCAGGGCCGCAAACCCCGCCAGGACCCACAGGTCCGCCGGGCGGAAGTGCAGCACATGAAGGGCGGTGCGGCCTTCGCCGCCGTGGTAGCAGCGGCACTCCATGGCCGTGGCCAGCTCGTCGGCCCGGCGGAAGGCGCTGATGAACAGGGGCACCAGGATAGGCACCAGGGCCTTGGCCCGCTGGAAGATATTGCCGGATTCAAAGTCCGCGCCCCGGGCCTTCTGGGCAGACATGATCTTGTCCGTCTCCTCGATGAGGGTGGGGATAAAGCGCAGGGCGATGGACATCATCATGGCCAGCTCGTGGACGGGCAGACGCAGCTTCTTCAGGGGGGACAGCAGGCTCTCCAGTCCGTCCGTCAGGGAGATGGGGCTGGTGGTGTAGGTCAGCAGGAAGGTGCCCATGATGAGCATCACGATCCGCAGCACCATGAAGATGGCGGAGCGCAGACCCTCCTGGGAGATATGGCTCAGCAGCCAGCCGGCGCCCAGGGGGGTGCCGCTGGTGAAGAACAGGTTCATAATGGCCGTGAAGGCCACGATGACCCAGATGGGCTTCAGGCCCCGGGTCAGGGACCGGAAGGGCACCCGGGAGACGATGATGCACAGGGCCAGCAGCGCCGTCACGATGGCGTAGGTCACCACCCCCTGGGCGTTGAACAGGGCCACAATGTACAGGATCACCGCCAGGAGCTTGGTGCGGGGGTCCAGCCGGTGGATGAAGGTATTGCCCGGGAAAAACTGGCCCAGGGTGATATCTCTCAGCATACGCCCGCCTCCCCTCTTATGGAGAGCAGGGCCTGCTCCAGCTCGTCCACGGTGTAGACCGCGGTGTCAATGTTCAGGCCCATGCGGCGCAGGGCCAGGGCGATCTTGGTGGCCTGGGGCACGTCCAGGCCCACCTCCTCCAGGTCTGAGGCCCGCCGGAATACCTGGCGGGGCGTGCCGTCCATATACACATGACTGCCCCGCAGCACCAGGATGCGGTCCACGTTGCAGGCGATCTCCTCCATGCTGTGGCTCACCAGGATAACGGTGGTGCCCCGCTTGCGGTGATAGGCCCGGATCTGGGCCAGAATGGCCTCCCGGCCCCGGGGGTCCAGCCCTGCCGTGGGCTCGTCCAGGATCAGGACCTTGGGCTCCATGGCGATGACCCCGGCGATGGCCACCCGGCGCTTCTGTCCGCCGGACAGCTCAAAGGGGGACTTTTCCAGCTGGTCCTCCGTCAGGCCCACCAGGGCGGCGGATTCCCGGACCCGGCGGTCGATCTCGTCCCGGTCCAGGCCCATGTTGCCGGGACCGTAGGCAATGTCCTTGTACACCGTTTCCTCAAACAGCTGGTACTCCGGGTACTGGAACACCAGGCCCACTTGGAAGCGGACCTGTCGGATTTTCTTGGGCTCGGCCCAGATGTCCTTCCCGTTCAGCAGGACGCGGCCCTGGGTGGGGCGCAGCAGTCCGTTGAGGTGCTGGATCAGGGTAGACTTGCCGGAGCCGGTGTGGCCAATGATGCCCAGGAACTCGCCGGGCATGATATCGAGGCTGACATCCTCCACCGCGCTGCGCTGGAACGGAGTCCCGGCGCTGTAGGTGTGGGTCAGGTGTTCTATACGAATGATCGGTTCCAACTCTGCTTACTTCCCTTCCGCGCCATGGAGCGCCTGGAATATGGCGCGGGCACACTCGTCAACCGTAATCGCCGTCAAGGGCAGATCCATGCCGTGCCGGTTCAGCCGCCGCAGCAGCTCCACCGTGTCCGGGGCCGCCAGGCCCAGGGCCTGCAGCTCCTCCACCCGGGAGAAAATTTCCCGGGGCGCGCCGTCCATGGCCACCACGCCGTCGTTCATCACGATGACCCGGTCGGCGTCCTCCGCCTCGGACATATGGTGGGTGATGTGCACCACCGTGATGCCCCGCTCCCGGTTCAGCCGGTGAACGGTGTCCAGCACCTCCCGGCGGCCGGAGGGGTCCAGCATGGCCGTGGCCTCGTCCAGGACGATGCACTCCGGCTCCATGGCGATGACGCCGGCGATGGCCACCCGCTGCTTCTGTCCGCCGGACAGCAGGTGCGGGGCGTGGCGGGTGAACTCCGTCATGCCCACCGCCGCCAGGGCGTCGTCCACCCGGCGGCGGATCTCCGCCGTGGGGACCCCCAGATTCTCCGGGGCGAAGGCAACATCCTCCTCCACCACGTTGGCCACGATCTGGTTATCCGGGTTCTGGAACACCATGCCCACCCGGCGGCGGATCTCCAGCAGGAGCTCCTCCTTTTTCGTGTCCATGCCCTCCACATACACCGCGCCGCCGGAGGGCAGCAGCACGGCGTTCATATGCTTGGCCAGGGTGGATTTGCCGGAGCCGTTGTGGCCCAGCACCACCACAAAGCTGCCCTTTTCGATGGACAGGGTCACATTGTCCAGGGCGGTGGTCCGGCGCTGGCCCTCCTCCACCGGGTAGGAGAAGGAGAGGGCGTCGGTCTGAATCATTGGCTGCATTGCTTTGTCTCTTTTCTGCGAAATTTTATTTGCTCATCCAGCGGCCGGTGGCCCCGCAGGGCAGCGCCATGCCGGAATCCGTGCATGGCAGGCCCAGCTCGTCCCAGGTGACGTGTCCGCCGAAGCGGCGGCCCACCAGCATCTGCAGGATGTAGCCCAGCACCGACGGGGCCAGGCCCGTGGTGTAGGAGTTCAGGATCACAAACAGGGGCTTGTCGGACAGGACCCGGGCGCAGAGCTTCACGAAGGGATAGAGATTCTCCTCCAGCTTCCACACCTCACCGCCGGGTCCCCGGCCATAGCTGGGGGGGTCCATGATGATGGCGTCGTAGGTCTTGCCCCGGCGAATCTCACGCTCCACGAACTTGGCGCAGTCGTCCACGATCCAGCGGATAGGCGCCTCCTCCAACCCGGAGATCCGGGCGTTTTCCTTGGCCCAGGCCACCATGCCCTTGGCGGCGTCCACATGGCAGACGCTGGCCCCGGCGGCGGCGCAGGCCACCGTGGCCCCGCCGGTATAGGCGAACAGGTTCAGCACCCGGATGGGGCGGCCCGCCCGGCGAATCTGCTCCATGGCGAAATCCCAGTTTGCGGCCTGCTCCGGGAAAAGCCCGGTGTGCTTGAAGTTCATGGGCTTGACCTGGAAGCGGAGGTTTTTATAGGCGATGGGCCAGTTCTCCGGCAGCTTGTTTTTGTCCCAGTGGCCGCCGCCGGTGCTGGAGCGGCTGTAGCGGGCGTTGGCCGTGCGCCAGCCCCGGTTCTTCCGGTCCGACTCCCAGATGGCCTGGGGGTCCGGCCGCACCAGAATCTGGTCGCCCCAGCGCTCCAGCTTTTCTCCGCCGCCGCAGTCCAGCAGCTCATAATCCTTCCAGCCATCCGCGATCCACATAATGGGTATACCTCCGCACATTAAATCAACCCATTATACAATAGACCCGTCCCAGCGTCAAGTGCGGCTTTGGGGCGCAAATTGTGAAAAAATTGTGACCGGAAGCGGGCGGAACCCTTGACAACGGCCAGATCTGTGGTAAAATACAGAACGTCAAAGGCAATGACGAGAAGAATCTGCCGCGGAGTGCGCCGCAAGCGAGGCGGGAAAGGGTGTGAGCCCGCCGGGTCACAGGGCAGAGGGCCGTCTCCGAGCCGGCGGCGACGAGCCGCACGCCCCATCCCCGTTACCGGATGACTGAGACGACGGCTGCGGCCGTTAATTAGGGTGGTACCGTGAAGCATCGCTTCGCCCCTATGTGGGGCGGGGCGTTTTTGTTTATCAGGAGGCGATTATGGAGCGGCGTATAATTGATATGGAGAAGGACCCCCGGCGGGAGCAGTTTCAGCTGTTCAGCGGCTACGCTTTCCCCTATGCCGGGGTAACGGTGCAGCTGGATGTGACGGCCCTGGAGCTGCGGCTGCGGGCGGAGCACAAGCCTATCTTCCTGACCATGCTGTATGTCATTCACCGGGCGGTGAACCGGGTGCCGGAGCTGCGGCGGCGCATTGAGGACGGCCAGGTGGTAGAGTATGACGAGTGCCCGGTATCCTTCACCGAGATGAAGCCAGACGGCAGCTATGCCTATTGCCGGATGGAGTCGGCCCAGGTGCCCTATGAGGACTACATCGCCATGGGACGCGTGCAGCAGGCGGCGGCCCGGCAGGGCGGCACCATCGAAACGGACCGCCGGGCGGAAAGCCCCAGCATCTTTGCCTCCTGCCTGCCGTGGCTGAACTACACGTCCCTGACCCACCCGGCCTGCACTCCGGCGGACAGCAACGTCCGGATCAGCTGGGGGCAGCTGTTCATGCGCTGTGGCATGACCCAGCTGTCTGTATCCATCCAGGCCCACCACGCCTTGGCGGACGGATGGCACATCGCGCAGTTTTACCGGGCCCTAGAGGAGGAGATCGCCGCCCTGTGCCCCACGAAAGATAATCAATAAAAACAATTTGAGATAAAGGAGTAATGAACCATGTCCCATCCCTATCACGGCCTGAACGAGCTGCGGGAAATGTTCCTGAAGTTCTTTGAAACCAAAGGCCACCTGCGTCTGCCCAGCTTTTCCCTGGTACCCCAGAACGACAAGTCCATCCTGCTGATCAACGCCGGTATGACCCCCATGAAGCCCTGGTTCAAGGGCGAGGAGGAGCCGCCCTGCCACCGGGTGTGCACCTGTCAGAAGTGCATCCGCACCGGCGATATCGACAACGTGGGCAAAACCGCCCGTCACGGCACCTACTTTGAGATGCTGGGCAACTTCTCCTTCGGCGACTATTTCAAGCATGAGGCCATTGCCTGGAGCTGGGAATTTCTGACCAGCCCCCAGTGGGTGGGCCTGGAGGCCGACCGGCTGTATCCCTCCATCTATCTGGACGACGACGAGGCCTTCGACATCTGGAACAAGGAGATCGGCATCCCCAAGGAGCGGATCTTCCGCTTCGGCAAGGAGGACAACTTCTGGGAGCACGGCTCCGGCCCCTGCGGCCCCTGCTCCGAGATCTATTATGACCGCGGGCCGGAGTTCGGCTGCGGCAAGCCCGGGTGCACCGTGGGCTGCGACTGCGACCGGTATATCGAGATCTGGAACAACGTGTTCTCCCAGTTCGACAACGACGGCCACGGCAACTATACCGAGCTGAAGCAGAAGAACATCGACACCGGTATGGGGTTGGAGCGCCTGGCCTGCGTGTGCCAGAATGTGGAGAGCCTGTTCGACGTGGACACCGTGATGAACATCACCCACAAGGTGTCTGAGCTCACCGGGGCCCACTACGGCGAGACGGAGAAGCGGGATGTGTCCCTGCGGGTCATCACCGACCACATCCGCTCCGCCACGTTTATGATCTGCGACGGCATCCTGCCCTCCAACGAGGGCCGGGGCTATGTGCTGCGGCGTCTGCTGCGCCGGGCCGCCCGCCACGGCAAGCTGCTGGGCGTCAACGATCCCTTCCTGTATCAGGTGGTGGATACCGTGATCCATGAAAACCAGGGACAGTATCCCGATCTGCGGGAAAAGCAGACGTATATCACCAAGGTCATCCGCACCGAGGAGGAGAATTTCGGCCGCACCATCGACGGCGGCATGAAGATTTTCTCCGACCTGCTGGCGGAGCACCAGGCCAAGGGCGAGAAGGTGTTTTCCGGCGCCGACGCCTTCCGGCTGTATGATACCTTCGGCTTCCCCATCGACCTGACGGCGGAAATGGTGGCCGAGCAGGGCATGACTGTGGACGAGGAGAGCTTCCGCCAGCTGATGCAGGAGCAGAAGCAGCGGGCCCGGGAGGCCCGGAAGGCCCTGGGCGACCTGGGCTGGGCCGGTGTGGAGTTCGGCAAGGACATCCCGGCCACGGAGTTCGTGGGCTATGACCACGATGAGCTCGACGCCACGGTGGTGGCTCTGGTGGCCGAGGACGAGCTGCGGGGCGAGATCCCCGCCGGGTCCGACGCCGTGGTGGTGCTGGACAAGTCTCCCTTCTATGCGGAGATGGGCGGCCAGGTGGCCGACCACGGCACCATCAGCGCCCCGGGCATGCTGTTCACCGTGACGGACGTGCAGAAGAACAAGGGCGGTAAATTCATGCACTATGGCCGCCTGACGGAGGGCACCCTCCATGTGGGCGACACCGTCCACGCCGCCATTGATACCGAGCGCCGCAAGGCCATCCGCCGGGCCCACAGCACCACCCACCTGCTGGATGCGGCCCTGAAGAAGGTGCTGGGCGAGCATGTGCACCAGGCGGGCTCCCTGGTGGAGCCGGACCGTCTGCGCTTCGACTTCACTCACTTCGAGGCCATCACCCCGGAGGAGCTGCATCAGGTGGAGGAGCTGGTCAATGACGCCATTCTGGAGGGCTATCCCGTGGTGACGGAGGTCCTGCCCATCGAGGAGGCCAAGAAAAAGGGCGCCGTGGCCATGTTCGGCGAAAAGTACGGCGACACCGTCCGGGTGGTGGAGATGGGCGATGTGTCCATCGAGTTCTGCGGCGGCACCCATGTGGACAACACCGCCAAGGCCGGCCCCTTCCGGGTGAAGTCCGAGACCAGCGTGGCCTCCGGCGTGCGCCGGATCGAGGCCACCTGCGGCAAGCTGAGCCTGCAGGGCATGGAGCGCAGCCAGGGCGTTCTGCACAAGGCGGCCCAGTTCCTGAAAACCGCACCCGCCTCCCTGTTGGAGCGCATGGAGCAGCAGGCCAGCGAAATGAAGCAGCTGCGTCAGGCACTGGATAAGCTGAAGGCCGAGGCGTCCCTGGGCGAGGCCAAGCAGTTCCTGGCCTCCGCCAAAACCGTGAAGGGCCTGCACGTGATCACCACCACCCGCACCGGCATGGACACCGCCGCCATGCGCACCATGGGCGACTTCCTGCGGGATAAGGACCCCAGCGTTGTGGCGGTCATCGCCAGCATCAACGGCGAAAAGGTATCCTTCCTGGCCGTGTGCGGCAAGGAGGCCGTGGCCCGGGGCATCAAGGCCGGCGACCTGGTCCGGGCCGTGTCCGCCGTGTGCGGCGGCAAGGGCGGAGGCAAGCCAGATTCCGCTATGGGCGGCGGCACCGAATTGCTGAAGGTGGACGACGCCCTGGCTTCCGTGGACGATTTTGTGTCGGAAAAGCTCTCCTGAAGCCGGGAGAGTGGAAATAACGAAAGGAGCATGACTATGCGAGACGACAACTGCCTGTTCTGCAAAATTGTCGGCGGGGATATCCCCTCCAACAAGCTGTATGAAGACGAGCTGTGCTACGCCTTTTACGACATCGCACCTCAGGCCCCCACGCACTTCCTGGTGATCCCCAAGGAGCACATCGGCTCCGTGGCGGAGGTAAACGGCGGCAACAGCGCCGTGGTGGCCCACATCTTCGAGGTCATCGCCCGGCTGTGCCGAGAGCAGGGGCTGGAGAGCTACCGCGTGGTGTCCAACATCGGTGAGCAGGCCGGTCAGAGTGTGCATCACCTGCACTTCCATGTGCTGTCCGGCCGGGATATGACCTGGCCTCCGGGCTAAGGGACATGAAAAAGGCCTGTATCCTGCTGGCCAGTCCCCGGAAGCAGGGCAACACCGCCGCGCTGACGGCGCCCTTTGCGGCGGAGCTGGAAAAGCTGGGCTGGTCCTGCCGGACGGTCTGGCTGTATGACCTGGAGGTCCGGCCCTGCCGGGCCTGCCGGGTGTGCCAGCAGGATTGGACGGTGTTCGGCTGCCCCCAGGAAGACGACATGCAGGAGATTTTCGACAGCGTGCTGGCCTGCGACCTGCTGGTGCTGGCCACGCCCATCTACTCCTGGTACTGCACCCCGCCCATGAAGGCGGTCCTGGACCGGCTGGTATACGGAATGAACAAGTATTACGGTCGGGAGAAGGGGCCGTCCCTGTGGGAGGGCAAGCCCGTGGCCCTGATCGCCACCTGCGGCTATCCCGTGGAAAAGGGCGCGGACCTTTGGGAGGCCGGGATGCAGCGTTACTGCAAGCACTCCCGTCTGCGGCTGCTGGGTATGCTGGCCCAGCGGCACCGGGGCTATGACACGGTGTTCATGGACCCGGAAAAGGCCCGCTTGGCGGCGGAATTTGCCCGGAAGGTAAACGAAAGCATCTGAATACGCACAAACGCCGGGCCCCGATGGGGTCCGGCGTTTTGTTTTATTCTGCCAGCGGCAGACGGACGATGAAGGTGCTCCCCTCCCCTATCCGGCTGTCCACGGTGACGGAGCCGCCGTGGAGCCGGGCCGCCTGCTGCACCATGAACAGGCCCAGGCCGCTGCCGTCCTTGCCCCGGGCGGCGTCCACCTGGTAAAAGCGCTGGAAGATGCGCTCCCGGTCCTCCGGGGCGATGCCGCTGCCGTCGTCCCGGACGGACAGCACGGCCCATTGGCCCTCCCGGCGCAGATCCACCCACACATGGCCGTTGGGCTTCCCATAGCGATAGGCGTTGGAGATCAGGTTCGTCAGCAGCCGGGACAGCCGGGTCACGTCCCCGTTTACCAGCAGGTCCGGCTGGGTATGCACCGCCAGCGTGGTGCCCTCCGGGGCCAGATGGGCCTGCTCCTCGCAGAGGACCTCCACCAGCTGGCTCAGGTCCGCCGTTTCCAGCTGGAGCTTCTGTGTGCCCTGCTCCAGCCGGGTGATGTGCAGCAGCTGGCCGATGAGACGGGACATCTGCTGCCCCTGGCGGCGGATCACGTCCACGGACTGGCGATAGTCCTCCTCCGTGGGCTGGCCGTGGTCCAGACTGTCGCACTCAGCCAGGATCACCGCCACCGGCGTCCGCAGCTCGTGGGAGGCGTCGGAGGTAAATTGACGCTCCGCCTCGAAGGACCGCTCCAGCCGGTCGCACATACCGTCGAAGGCGGCGGCCAGACGGGATATCTCGCTGCGGCCCTTGGGCAAGCCGATGCGGCGGGACAGGTCGCCGCCGTCGGAGATGGCCTCCGCCGTGGAAATAACCTTCTCCATAGGGCGGAAGGACAGCCAGGCGATCAGAAAGCCCCCCAGGGCCGACACCACGATCAGCGCCGGAAGCAGGGACCAGGCCAGAGGCACGATGACCTCCATCACGCCGCCCCGGGCGTTGTGGGAGATGGTGCCCCGGACCCAGACTCCGGCGGCGGGGATGGAGACGTCATACACGTCGTACAGGCCGTCGCTGCCCTGGGCCTGGCGGACGTCTCCCTCGGCCAGCGGCAGCTGCTTCGTCAACTCCGTAGGGGCGGAGCCTGCCAGCAGCTGGCCCTCCTCGTCGAACACCTGGGTATACACCCCGTGGCGGAACAGGTCCACATCGCTGAGGTCCAGGACGCCGTGCTCCACCTCCAGCCGGTCGGCGTTGCGGGTCACCACGGACACCACCTGGGCCGCCGGGGGCTTTGTGACCTGATTGCGGTTCATGAGCATCACGAACACCAGCATCAGGGAGGAAATGACCACCATCACCACGGTGAACCAAATGGTCATGCGGACCTTGACGGAGATATGTCTCATACGTCCTCCTTCAGCACCCAGCCCATGCCCCGGACCGTGTGCAGCAGCTTTTTCTCGTGGCCGCCGTCCAGCTTTTTGCGCAGATAGCTGATGTATACGTCCACCACATTGGTACCACCGGCGTAGTCATAGTTCCAGAGGTTGTTTTCAATCTGCTCCCGGGAGAGGATGATGCCCTTGTTGCGGATCAGATACTCCAGCAGGGCGTATTCCCGGGCGGACAGGGTCAGCGGCGTCCCGGCCCGGACGGCGCTGCGGGCGGCAGTATCCACGGTCAACTCCGCCAGGGTGAACACATTGGTGCGGCCGCTGCCCTTGCGGCGGGTCAGCACCCGCAGCCGGGCCAGCAGCTCCTCCATGGCGAAGGGCTTCACCAGATAGTCGTCGGCCCCGGCGTCCAGGCCCTCCACCCGGTGGTCGATGGCGTCCCGGGCCGTCAGCAGCAGCACCGGCGTGTCATCGCCCCGGCTGCGCAGGGTCCGCAGCACCGTCAGGCCGTCCACCCGGGGCATCATCACGTCCAGGACAATGGCGTCGTAGTCCACCCCGTCCAGATCGTCCAGGGCCTGGGCCCCATCGGCGGCGGCGTCCACGCTGTATCCGGCGGCGGTCAGGGCCTTGGTGACGGAGCGGCGCAGCTGGGGCTGATCCTCGGCAAACAGAAGGCGCATAGGGGGATCCCTCCTCTTTTATAAAGCATGGCGGCGCCGCCCGCAGGATGGGATAGGCGGCGTCGCCGGGTCTCGGTATCAGCGCAACAGATTTTGGTCGGTTTTTCAAGAGGCCAGCTGGAGAATGGTAGCAACATCCGCCACGCCCCGGTACTTCTCCACCAGGTACTGCTCGATGTAGGCAGCCTCGGCGGCGGTCTGCAGACCGTCATACTCCTCCAGGGGGCGCTGGAGCATCACCCGCAGGTCGATGCCGTTCTCGGTGACCCGGCGCTCCAGGATCAGGCCCTCAGCCAGGCGGCAGGTGGTGATGGTGTCGATATGATTACGGATGGTCTTTTTCATAAGTTGTTCCTCCTTGATATTCTGTGTTCCGGGGTGTCGTTCCCCTTCGTTCTGGTGCTATCTTACGGCGGAAATATTAGAGGAACATTAATGCTTTTTAAATTAATTATAAACTGCCGGGCAGAAAAAACGGGGGCCTCCTGAATGGGAGGCCCCCGGGGCTGGTTGATTGATTTTACACAGAGAACAGGATGTCGGCGTAGGTGGGATAGGGCCAGTATTCCGCGGCGGTCAGGGATTCCAGCCGGTCGATGGACTGGCGGGCCTCCTCCATGCGGCGGCCGATCTCCTCCCGGTAGTACCGGGCGGCCTCGATGCCGCCCTCGGCGTCGGGGGCCTGGTCCATAGCCTGCTCCATGGCCGCCATGGTGTCGTACAGGCTGGCGGTCAGGCCGGAAAGCCTGGACAGCAGGTCCTCCTCCACCCGGCAGGGGACCACCAGCTCCCGCTTGTGCAGGATGGCCTGGGTCAGGTCCGCCGTGTAGCGGTTCACCGCCGGGAGAATGCCCCGCATGACCATATCCCGCAGGGTAGCCGCCTCGATGGACGTGACCTTGCAGTAATTCTCCAGGTGAATCTCGTACCGGGCCCGCATCTCCGTCTCGCTGAGGATGTTGTGGCCGGAGAACAGGCGGATGTTCTTGGGATCGATATAGGCGGGCATGCAGTCCACGGTGTCCCGCAGGTTGCTGAGGCCCCGGCGCTGGGCCTCCCGGACCCAGTCCTCGCCGTAGCCGTTGCCGTCGAAGATGATACGCTGGTGGGCCTTGAAGGTGTCATGCAGCAGGTTCTGCAGGTCCGCCCGGAAGTCGTTGGACTGCTCCAGAATGTCCGCAAACTCCTCCAGCTCCTGGGCCATGATGGTGTTGAGCACCACGTTGGGGCTGGCGATGGACTGGGAGGAGCCCAGCATACGAAACTCGAACTTGTTGCCGGTGAAGGCCAGGGGCGAGGTACGGTTGCGGTCCGTGGTGTCCTGGGGAATCTCCGGCAGGGTGTCTACGCCGATCTCCAGCTTCCGCTTGGCCTTGTCCACATAGGCCTGGCCGTTGATGATGGAATCCAGGATGGCCGTCAGCTCATCGCCCAGGAACACGGAGATGATGGCCGGAGGGGCCTCGTTGCCGCCCAGCCGGTGGTCGTTGCCGGGGTAGGACACGCAGCAGCGCAGCATATCCTGATACTCGTCCACGCCCTTGATAAACGCCGCCAGGAACAGCAGGAACTGGGCGTTCTGGCTGGGGGTCTTGCCGGGCTTGAGCAGATTCTCACCGGTGTCCGTGGCCAGGGACCAGTTGTCATGCTTGCCGCTGCCGTTGATGCCGGCAAAGGGCTTCTCGTGCAGCAGGCACACCAGACCGTGGCGGTCGGCCACCTTCTTCAGAAACTCCATGGTCAGCTGGTTGTGGTCGCAGGTGCTGTTGGCATCGGAATACACCTGGGCCACCTCGTGCTGGGCGGGAGCCACCTCGTTGTGCTCCGTCTTGGCGGGAACGCCCACCTTCCACAGCTCCTGATCCAGCTCGTGCATGAATTCCGCCACCCGGGGCTTGATGGCGCCGTAGTAGTGGTCGTCCAGCTCCTGGCCCTTGGGAGGCCTGGCGCCGAACAGGGTCCGGCCGCAGAGGACCAGGTCCTCCCGGCGGCGGTACATCTCCTTGTCGATGAGGAAATACTCCTGCTCCGGACCCACCTGGGCGGTGACGTGCTGGGCCTGGGTGTTGCCGAACAGCCGCAGGATGCGGATGCTCTGGGTGTCCAGCAGCTTCATGGAACGCAGCAAGGGGGTCTTTTTGTCCAGAGTCTCGCCGCCGTAGGAACAGAAAATGGTGGGGATATACAGGGTCTTGTCCTTCACAAAGGCGTAGGACGTGGGGTCCCAGGCGGTGTAGCCCCGGGCCTCGAAGGTGGCCCGCAGGCCGCCAGAGGGGAAGCTGGAGGCGTCCGCCTCGCCCCGGGACAGCTCCTTGCCGGACAGCTCCATCAGCACGCCGGTGGGCCCCTGGGGAGCGATGAAGCTGTCGTGCTTTTCGGCGGTGAAGCCGGTCATGGGCTGGAACCAGTGGGTATAGTGGGTGGCCCCCTTTTCAATGGCCCATTCCTTCATGGCGGCGGCGATCTCGTCGGCGATGGAGCGGTCCAATGACGTTCCCTGCACCAGGCACTGCTGCCAAGCATCGTAGATGTGGGCCGGCAGACGCTGTCGCATCTGCTCCTGTGTGAACACCATGCTTCCGAACAGTTCAGGGATACTTGTGACTTTTTCGTTCATTGTAAGGCTCCTTTCGCCGCATTTGCGGTCTGTAGTTCTATCTTTCAGCGGGACACCCCCGCAGGAACAACATCAGATATACCGCGCCAGCGCCTCCATAACAACGGGGGTGACATACGCTTCGATGGCGGCCGCCGCCATCAGCAGGGGCGTGATATGCATCACCAGCAGCCGCAGCAGGTTCAGCACCACCGGCCCCACCAGGCCCCTCTCGTTGCGCCGCACATAGCGCACCAGGGTCCGGCACAGGTACAGGCCCCCGGCCATGGCCAGAAACAGGGCCGGCAGCTCGAAAATCCCGTGGGGCAGCGTCCCCGCGCCGTAATACCATAGAGGCAGGCCCAGCTGCACATAGTACGAGGCAAAGCCGCCGAACATCATGGCGTTGATGCCCAGGGACACCGCAGGCAGATACAGAAACGGGATGAATCCATAGCCCATGGCCAGGGCGCAGGCCTGGAGATTGTTGAGAAACAGGGCCGGGGCGCTGAAATTCCCCTCCGCGTCCACGATGCCCCGGTCCGCGATCTGCTCCCGGAACAGCTCAATCAGCCGCTCAATGGGGGCGGGATAGCGCAGGGTCACCAGATAGCTGACCACCATGACCACGGCAAAGGCCAGGGCCGTCATGCCGAAGGCACGGCCGAAGCCGTCCCGGTAAAACCCGTGCAGCTGCTGCCGCTGCCGCACCAGCCATTTCAGCATGCCGTCAGCATGGAGAGCCCCTGGCGAAGCCTGCGCAGGGTCTCCTCCCGGCCCAGAATGCGGCAGATCTCCACCGCGCCGCCGGGGGTCACCAGCTTGCCCGCCGCCGCAATGCGCACGGGCCACATGAGGGTGGCGTTCTTCACCTCCAGGGACGCGGCCAGATTCACCAGGCCGTCATGGATGCTCTCGTCGGTCCAGTCCGGCAGGGCCTCCAGCATGGGAATGGCGGCCTCCAGCATCCGGGCGCACACCTCGGGGTTGGTCTTGGACTTTTTGTTGGTATAGAAATCCACCGGGTACTCCGGCAGGGCGTCGAAGAAGTCCACCTTCTCGGGAATCTCCGTCAGCCGCTCGCACCGGGCCTGGAGCAGGGCGGCAATGGCTGCCGGGTCATAGGCAGGATTCTGGACGCTCTGGCGGATGTAGGGCTCCGCCGCCCTGGCAAAGGCCGCAGGCTCCATGCTCCGCAGATACACGGCGTTGAAGTGGTCCAGCTTGGCCCGGTCGAAAATGGCCGGGGACTTGGAGATACCGGTGATGTCGAAGGCCCGGGTCAGGCCCTCCAGGTCGAAGATCTCCTGCTCCGCCAGATCGCCCTTGGGGCTCCAGCCCAGCAGGGCCACATAGTTCAGAATGGCCTCCGTCAGATAGCCCTGGGCCTTCAGGTCCTCATAGGAGGGGTCGCCGTGGCGCTTGGACATCTTGTTCTGGGCGTCCCGCATCACCGGGGAGCAGTGCACATAGGTGGGCACCTCCCAGCCGAAGGCGTGATACAGCAGGTCATACTTAGGGGCGGAGGACAGATACTCGCTGCCCCGGACCACATGGGTGATGCCCATCAGGTGGTCGTCGATGACGTTGGCGAAGTTATAGGTAGGCAGACCGTCCCGCTTCATCAGCACCTGGTCGTCCAGGGTGCTGTTTTCCACGGTGATGTCGCCGAAAATGGCATCATGGAAGGTGGTGACGCCCTCCGCCGGAATGCGCTGACGGATGACATAGGGCTCGCCGGCGGCTACCCGGCGCTCCGCCTCCTCCAGAGGCAGGTCCCGGCAGGGGTCCGCCGCCCGGTCAAAGTCGCCGGAGTCCTCCTCGGACTCGGTCTTTTCGCAGAAGCAGTAGTACGCGCCGCCCTTTTCCACCAGCAGACGGGCATACTTTCCATAGGTGTCCCGCCGCTGGGACTGGATATACGGGGCCACGGGGCCGCCCACGTCGGGGCCCTCGTCATGGGTCAGGCCGCACTCGGCCATGGTGCGGTAGATCACGTCCACCGCGCCGTCCACATAGCGGCCCTGGTCCGTGTCCTCAATGCGCAGGATGAAATCCCCGCCATGGGACCGGGCGATCAGCCAGGTATACAGCGCCGTCCGCAGGTTACCCACGTGCATATAGCCCGTGGGGGACGGGGCAAACCGGGTCCGGACCCGCCCGTGGGGGATTTTGGCCTCCATCTGCTCGAAATAGGTCTTATCCAACGACATGCTTTCTTCCTCCCAAATTTAGATAACTAAACGGTTAAATCCAAAATACACTCATTTATTATATTTTGTTCCGGGAAAATGTCAATCATAAATTCCTGCATTTTCTCACAAATTGAAGGGGAAATACGGACCATTCCTTGCCTTTTTGCCCGGAAACGGCAAATATCGGCAGGCAGAGAAATTTCTTCAAAAAACACTTGCATTCTGCATTAAAAAGTGGTAATATTACAGTTGCCTTTGTGAAAAGGACTTTTGTACCAGAAAGAGGTGAACCAGAGCAATGAAGGAAGGAATCCATCCCAATTATCAGCAGACTACTATTAAATGCGCCTGCGGTAATGTAATTGAGACAGGTTCTACGAAGAAGGATATTCGCGTAGAAGTCTGCTCTAAGTGTCACCCCTTCTTCACCGGCAAGCAGAAGCTGGTGGATACCGGCGGACGCGTGGCCAAGTTCAACAAGCGTTTCGGTCTGGACAAGTAAAGACACTTTTACAGGACCCGCACCCGTTTTGGCTGCGGGTCCTGTTTGCATTTGCCGCCGGGTATGCGAAAATCTTTGGTAAAAAACACCGGAAACGAGGGCAAATATGGAACAAACGACCTTACAGGAAGAAAAGCGCGACTATGCGGTGCTGGTGGGCCTGCGGTCCCCGGTGCTGGGAGACGACAGCGCCGACGAGGAGAGCCTGGCGGAGCTGTCCGCCCTGGTGGACACCGCCGGAGGCCAGGCCGTGGGCATGATCCTGCAGAGCCGGGACAAGCCGGACCCCCACAGCTTCATCGGCGAGGGCAAGGTGGAGGAGGTCCGCCGCATGGTGCAGGAGGAGAAGGCCACCATGGTCATCTTCGACAACGACCTGTCCCCCTCCCAGCTGCGGGTGCTGACGGAGATGACCGGGGTCCAGGTGCTGGACCGCAGCGGCCTGATCCTGGACATTTTCGCCCAGCGGGCCAGGACCCGGGAGGGCCGCTTGCAGGTGGAGCTGGCTCAGTATCAGTATCTGCTGCCCCGGCTGATCGGTATGTGGACCCATCTGGAGCGCCAGGGCGGCACCAGCGGCAAGGGCCCCATCGGCTCCAAGGGCCCCGGCGAGACCCAGCTGGAGACCGACCGCCGCCACATCCACCGCAAAATTGACAAGCTGAAGGCGGAGCTGGAGGAGGTGCGCCGGGTCCGGGGCACCCAGCGCCAGCGCCGCATGAAAAACGAAATCCCCGTGGTGGCCATCGTAGGCTATACCAACGCCGGGAAGTCCACCCTCTTAAACGCCATCACCGGGGCCGGGATCCCCGCCAACAACCGCCTGTTCGACACCCTGGACACCACCACCCGGCTGCTGACCGTCAGCGATACCCTGGACGTGGTGATCTCCGACACCGTGGGCTTTATCCGCAAGCTGCCCCATCAGCTGGTGGAGGCCTTCAAGGCCACCCTGGAGGAGCTGGAATACGCGGACCTGCTGCTCCACGTCATCGACGTGTCCAATCCCCAGTGGCAGCAGCAGGCCGCCATTGTAGAGAGCCTGATCCGGGAGCTGAAGGCGGACCACATCCCCTGTCTGCGGGTATACAACAAGTGTGACCTGGCCTTTTCCGGTCAGCGTTCCGCCGGGGAGGACACCGTGTCCATCTCCGCCAAGACTGGCGAGGGGGTGCCGGAGCTGCTGGCGTGCATCGACAAGAAGCTGGACAAGGGTACCCGCCGGGTGACCATTCACCTGCCCTATGACAAGGCCGGACTTCTGGACGGCCTGTACCGGGAGGCCAGGGTGGAGTCTGTGGAGTACGCCGCCACCATCGACGTGGCGGCCGTGTGCACCCCCAAGGTGCTGGGCCAGGTGAAGGACTATGTGGAGGGCTGGCGCGAGGAAAAGGAGGATTGGGAGCTATGACGCAGCTGGAAACCTCGCGGCTGATCCTGCGCCCGTGGTGCGACAGCGACGCCCAGGCCCTGTACCGCTGGGCCAGGGACCCGGAGGTGGGCCCCTCCGCCGGTTGGGCGCCTCACACCTCCGTGGAAAACAGCCGGGAGATCATCCGCACCGTGCTGTCCGAGGAGGGCACCTTTGCGGTGCTGCTCAAGGGCGGCGACGGCGGTCCCATCGGCTCCGTGGGTGTGTTTCCCACGGCGATACCGGTGGGGAAGGGAGAGCCGGAGATCGGCTACTGGATTGCCCACCCCTATTGGGGGCAGGGGCTTGTTCCCGAGGCCGTGGAGGAGCTGCTGCGCTGGCAGTTTCAGGAGATGGGAGTCCAGCGCGTATGGTGCGCCCATTCCCCGGAAAATGAGAAGTCCCGGCGGGTGCAGGAGAAGTGCGGCTTCCGCCATGTCTGCGATACGCCGCCGTCGCCGTGGCCCGACGGAACGGAGCGCCCCGGCGTGTGCCAGGCCATCACAAGACAGGAGTGGGAGGTCCGCCATGGGGGATAAAATCTACGTTCCCTATCAGGAGGCGGAAAGCGAGTTTGTGGAAAAGCGCTCCCGCTTCATAGGCCATGTGTGGCCGGTGGACAGCGAGGACCAGGCCCAGGAGCTGCTGCGCCGGGTGAAGAAGCAGCACTACGACGCCCGGCACAACTGCTGGTGCTATCTGCTGGGCGGCAGCGTGGTCCGCTACAGCGACGACGGCGAGCCTCAGGGCACCGCCGGTCAGCCTATGCTGGCGGTGTTCCAGCGGGAGCACGTCACCAACGTTCTGTGCGTGGTGACCCGCTATTTCGGCGGCATCCTGCTGGGGGCCGGAGGGCTTACCCGGGCCTACAGCAAAAGCGCCCGGGACGCGCTGGCCGCCGCGGGCGTGGCGGCCATGGGCCTGTGGACCGCGGCCCGCTGCACCTGTCCCTATCCCCTGCTGGAGCGGGTGAAGCTGGAGGTGCAGGCCGTCGGCGGCACCGTGGACGCCGTGGACTACGGGGCGGAGGCGGCTTTGACCCTGTCCCTGCCGGAGGACGCCCCCCGGCGGCTGCAGGACCGGCTGACAGAGCTGTCCGCCGGACGGCTGCGGCTGGAGCTGTCCGGAACGGAGCTGCGCCCGGGTCCCCGGGAGGACATCTGATAGATTACAGAAAGGGAGACGCAACATGGACGACAACGAAAAGAGACTGGAAATTCTCCGCCGCACGAAAAAGCGCCGCAAGCAGGTGGACATCACCTTTATTCTGGCGGCTCTGGCTGTGCTGTTCCTGCTGGCCGGGATCTATCTGGGCCAGGCGGTGTATTATATCCTGTTTGTGGCCTGCGTGCTGTCGGCGGTTCTGATGATCGTGGACCTGCGCCGCACCAAGCGCCAGCTGGAGGAGCAGGACCGCAGGGAGCAGGAAAAGAACAACGCCTGATTCCTCAAAAATCAAAAACAGAGCATCCCTTCCGCGCCCGGAGGGGATGCTCAAATTTTTATTCACATTCGTGCTTCAACCGGCGGAGCATGCCGATGACGGTCTCGCGAGTCAGGTTCAGATCATACGCGCGGTTCAGCAGCTGGGCGATGCGCCCCGGCGGCCAGGCATAGGACACATAACGTTTCATGTCTTCCAGTGCGCCATCCGGCAGATCCGTCAACTCAATCACGACGGGGATGCTCCTTTCCGCATACCCGGCCCAGTCCGCCGGGCGTTTCTCACGGTAACAGGATAAACCCTTATGGTCCTACTGTCAAGATAATTATTCCATTTTCTCCCAAAAAGTACCCTTTATGTGCCAAAGAGTGTCTCCCCTGCCCGGATTATTTCTCCCGGACCAGCAGGCGCAGGGCCTGGGCGATGTTCTGCACCGGCAGCAGCTCCAGCCCCGGCAGGGGCTTGAGCTCCCGGGCCCGGCGGGCCGGGATCATGCACTGGGTGAAGCCCAGACGGTGCACCTCGGTCAGCCGCTGCTCCAGGTGGCTGATGGAGCGGATCTCCCCGGAGAGGCCCACCTCGCCGATGGCCGCCATATGGTCCGGCACGGGCTTGTCCAGATAGCTGGAGGCGATGGCCACCACCGCCGCCAGGTCCGCCGCCGGTTCCTCCAGGGTCAGCCCGCCGATGATGTTCAGATAGGCGTCGCACTGGGACACCTTCAGCCCGCCCCGCTTTTCCAGCACCGCCAGCAGCATGGCCGCCCGGTTATAGTCGAAGCCGTTGCTCATGCGCCGGGGGTTGGAGGCGCTGGCCGGGGCGATCAGGGCCTGCACCTCCGCCAGGACGGGCCTGGCCCCCTCCATGGCGCAGGTGACGCAGGTGCCGGGGGCGTCCTTGGGCCGCCCGGACAGCAGCATCTCGGAGGGGTTCTCCACCTCCCGCAGGCCCCGGTCCATCATCTCGAACACGCCGATCTCGTTGGTGGCGCCGAAGCGGTTTTTTGCCGCCCGGAGGATCCGATAGGTCATGTGCTGGTCCCCCTCGAAATACAGCACGCAGTCCACCATGTGCTCCAGGACCTTGGGCCCGGCGATGGAGCCCTCCTTGTTCACATGGCCGATGACAAACACGGTGACCCCCTGGCCCTTGGCCAGCTGCATCAGGGCCATGGTGCAGTCCTTCACCTGGCCCACGCCTCCGGCGGGGGAATCCAGGTCCTCGTTATACAGGGTCTGGATGGAGTCCACGATCAGCACGTCCGGCTGCTCGCTGCGGACGCACTCTAAGATATTCCCCAGGCAGGTCTCCGACAGAACGTAGAGATTATCGCTCTCCGCGTCCAGGCGCTGAGCCCGCAGCTTCAGCTGGTGGGCCGACTCCTCGCCGGACACATACAGCACCCGGGCGAACTCCCCCAGCTTCTTGCAGATCTGGAGCATCAGGGTGGATTTGCCGATACCCGGCGCGCCGCCCACCAGCACCAGGGAGCCTTTCACCGCGCCGCCGCCCAGGACCCGGTCCAGCTCCCCCATACCGGTTGAAAAGCGGATCTCATCCGCCGTGCCGATCTCTGTAATGGGAACAGGCTTTATAGCCCTCGCCGACGCTGGCTTTCTGCCGGATTTCACCGGCTTATCCGCCTGCTCCACGATGCTGTTCCATGCGCCGCAGGCCGGGCAGCGTCCCGCCCACTTGGGGGTCTCGTTGCCGCACTCGGTGCAGTAAAATACGGTTTTGGTTTTCATGCGCTTGCTCCCTCCGTGTCGTGCTGGAGAAATCCGGCGGCGATGCACACCGCCAGCTTCAGCTGATACCCGCCGGTCAGCAGCTGCCCGGTTTCCGTCCGGTTGGACAGAAAGCCACACTCCACTAAAATGGCGGGACATTGTACATTTTTCATCAGATAGATGGTGCTGTCGATGGCCTTGGCGTTTTTCCCGTTTCCGGCGTTGACGGCGCCGTTCAGGGCCGCCTGGACCGTCTCGCCCAGCCGTGGGCCGGAGGCCGCGCCGTTATAAAACACCTGAGCCCCATGGACCGACGGGTGGTCGGGCATACTGTTCTGGTGGATGCTGATGAGCACCGCCTCCGGCTGGCTGTTGATCAGGTCCACCCGGTTTTTCAGGTCCGACACCTTCTTCTCCCGCAGGGTGACGGCCTCCGGCGAATAAATCGCGTCCTCCCCCGTCCGGGTCAGCACGGTATCCCGGCCCAGAAACAGCAGCACATCCCGCAGCCGCCGGGTGATGGCCAGGTTCAGGTCGCTTTCCACCACCCCGTCCGGGGACACCGCGCCGCCGTCCTCGCCGCCATGTCCGGCGTCCAGAACGATGGTCCGGCAGCCCGCTCCGGCGGCGTTTACAGCGGCAGGACATCCCGGCCGCAGGACGGCGGCGGCTCCCGCCAGCAGCAGCACCGCCGCAGCCGCCGCAAGATACCGGCGGCGAAGTATAACGATCATCTCCGCACCCCCTTCGGCTCACCGTATGCAGGGGATGCGTTTTCTATACCATACCACATTTTCCGATAAAAGGGAATCCCCCGTTTCCCGCCGGGGGAGGGGCACATATACTGGAGTGAGCCCCCGCGCGGGGGCCATACCCACGATTTGTGAAGGAGGAATCCCCTTGTACACAGAAACAAGCAGCTGCACCCCTGCCAATGGGTGCCCGCAGAACCAGGGCAGTCTCCCCGGCGGCTGCGGGGCGCTGGCCTTTCCCTTTGTGGCCATGCAGCAGCAGGACCCGCCCCGGTATGACCAGCGGGAGGCCCTGCAGCAGGGAACGTTGTTTCCAGGGCTGGACCTGCCGTTTCATAAGGAGCTGCGCAGCCGGTTCCCGGCGGCCAACAACGCCCTGTCGGAGCTGATGGCCCTGGATTTTGCCATTGACGAGCTGGGGCTGTATCTGGTGACCCATGCCGACGACCAGGAGGTCCTGAACCTGTATTGGAAGTATATCGCCCTGGCCAAGGAGGGCCGCGCCCGGTATCAGGAGCAGTACGGCCCCCTGACCCAGACCACCGTCACGGAGGGCGGCTATCGGTGGCTCAACGATCCGTGGCCCTGGGACGAAGGAGGTTCGGACTGATGTTTGTATATGAAAAGAAGCTGCAGTACCCCGTGCGCATCGCCAATCCCAACCCCAAGCTGGCGGCGTTTATCATCAGCCAGTACGGTGGTCCAGACGGCGAGCTGGGAGCGTCTCTGCGCTATCTGAGCCAGCGGTACTCCATGCCCTATCCGGAACTGAAGGCCCTGCTGACGGACATCGGCACCGAGGAGCTGGGACACCTGGAGATCATCGGCGCCATCGTCCACCAGCTGACCCGGAACATGACGCCGGAGGAGGTCAAAAAGGCGGGATACGAGACGTATTTTGTGGATCACACCGCCGGGGTGTATCCCACCGCCGCCTCCGGCTCCCCGTGGAACGCAGCGTCCATGGCCGTCAAGGGCGACCTGATCGCCGACCTGACGGAGGACCTGGCCGCCGAGCAGAAGGCCCGGGTTACCTACGACAACATCCTGCGCCTGTCCGACGACCCGGACGTCAACGATGTCATCAAGTTCCTGCGGGCCCGGGAGATCGTGCATTTCCAGCGCTTCGGCGAGGGCCTGCGCCTGGCCAAGGAGAAAATGGACCAGAAGAATCTCTACTTCGTCAACCCGTCCTTCGATCAATAAGCGCAAAAATGCCCCTGCCTTCGTTTCAGAAGGCAGGGGCATTTTCAGATAGCTGTCAGATGCGGATGGCCAGGTTATAAGCGGCCTTGGTGGCCTGCCACATATTGCCGGGCTTCTCAGTGTTGTAGCTGTCGCCGATGTTGTGGACCTCAGCGGCAACCATCTCCTGCTGAGCGGACAGGAAGGGCCGGTCGTCGCCCTTGTTGCCGATGGCCATGACCACCAGGTCGGCCTCCAGCTGCTCGATATACTCCTCGTTGGTCATCTTGGGGGCCAGGGGATTCTCCACGTTCTTGGGGATGATGGGAGCCCAGGTGCAGTAGGGATCCGGCACGGCCTTGGCGCGGTTGCGGGCGATGACCACATGGCCATTCTCGAACCGGGTGACCCGGGCGCAGTTGATGAGCTGGCCGCCCTCGGCCTCGAAATAGTGGATCAGATGGCCGCGGTTGGCGGTGCAGGCACCCTCCTCGAAGTGCTCCAGCATCTCCACGCAGGTGACCTTGCGCTGGTGCTCGGTGGCCAGCCAATAGGCGGTCTCCAGGCCCACGGCACCGCCGCCCACCACCACGATCCTGCGATCGGTGTCGGCCAGCTCCTCGGGATGGGTCAGCAGCCAGGTCGCCTCGATGTGGCGGGTCTCCTTCAGGCCGGGAATGGGAGGCAGACCCTCCTTGCTGCCATTGGCAAACACCACGGCGTCGTATCCGGCTTCCTTCAGCTGCTGGTTGGTCATGGTGGTGTCCAGGTGCACGGTGACGCCATCCTGCTTCTCCACCTGGCGGAACAGCCATTCCATATAGTTGTGCAGCTCATACTTGCTCAGAGGAGCACCGGCGGCGTGCATCTTGCCGCCCATACGGTCGGACTTTTCAAATACGTCCACGGTATGGCCCCGCTGTGCGGCGGTGATGGCGAAGTTCAGGCCCGCGCAGCCTGCGCCGATAACGGCGATGCGCTTGCGCACCTTGGCCGGGGTGGGAACGGCAGGCAGCAACTCCTCGAAGCCGGTGCGGGGATTCACGGCGCACTGGGGATGGCCGCCCTCGACAAACTCGTTGACGCAGCCCTCCTGGCAGCCGATGCAGGGACGGATGTCCTCCACCTTACCGGCGTAGGCCTTGTTGCACCAGTCGGCATCGGCCAGCACCGGACGGCCCAGCATGATCATGTCGCACTTGCCGTCCCGCAGGGCCTGCTCGGCCAGGTCGGGATAGCCCAGCTTGCCCACGGCCACAATGGGGACCTCCATGCCCACGTTGGACTTGACGCCCCGGGCGGCGAAGTATTCCTTGGCCACCTTGGACACGTCCAGGAAGCAACCGGCGGGCATACCGGCCGGGGGATGGGGCAGCCACCAGTTGTCATAGCAGCCCAGGTCCACATCGAACATATCGACGCCGGCCTTCACCAGGTTCTCCATATAGTTCAGGGTATCGGCGATGGAGCGGCCGTTCTTGAAGCCCTTCAGGCTCTTGACGGTGTCCATGCGGTCGCCGTAGGTCTCGTTCAGGGCCAGGGACAGGTCGATGCGGTACATAATGGGATAATTGGGGCCCACCTTCCTGCGGATGGCCTTGATCATGTCCACGCCGAAGCGCTGCCAGTCGGCATACTTGCCGATCTTGCGGTGGTTGAAGGCGGGGGAGGTCAGCTGATCCAGCAGATAGCCCTCGTGGCCGTGCAGATACACGCCGTCCATGCCCATGACCTTGGCGTCCATGGACGCCTGGGCGGCATTGCGGATGATCTTGTCGCACTCCAGGTCCGTCAGGGGACGGCAGGGCACGTCAGGCAGATAGAAGTTGGGGTTCCAGGAGGCGGAAACCGGCAGCTGGAGCTTGGTCAGCAGGCACTGGGGATTGCCCACACGGCCCAGGCCCGGCGTCAGCTGGATGAAGATGCGGCTGCCCCGGGCGTGAACGCCCTGGGCCAGGTCGCGCCAGCCCATGAAGTTGGTGCGGGTGCCGTCGATACGGGGGAAGTAAGAGTAGTTGCCCTTCTCCGTGACGGAGGAGTCAATGTGGTGGCTGATGGGGATCAGGCCCGTGGTCAGCAGGCCCACGCCGCCCTCGGCCCGGGCAAAGAAATACTGGAGCATCTTGTCGTTGGGACGGCCGGTCTCCTCGGCCATCTGACAGTTGCCCATGGGGGCCATGACCAACCGGTTCTTCACCGTCAGCTTGTTGATCCGGATGGGAGAGAACAAAGAGGTGTAGGGATAGAGGTCCCGGGTCATGCGTGCCGTGCCGCCTGCGCGGTTTTCGCAGTCGGTGCGCACCCAGTTGCCGAAGCTGTTGACCAGCTGCTGTACCAAAATGTCTTTCTTCAAGGGTATGCCCTCACTTTCCTGAAATGGTAAAAGTTTGCGTATCGATTGATGAGACAAGCATACCACATCTCGCCGCCAGAATCAACAAAAAAATTCAAAAATTCGAATAAATTCGTTGCAACTTGCCTGATTTCATGGTAAAATGATAGTGGTAAAAAGCAAATAATGTACAGAGTATGGCATTTATGTGGATTAACGGCCACTGACTTTGTACAGAACCGCGTGCATGTATATGCACACAGCCCAGAAAGGACGTGAAGTACGGTTGAACAGAAACCCCAAGATCCTGGCCGTGGCCGGTAAGGGCGGCGTGGGCAAGACGTCGCTGTCGGCTGCCTTCGTGCGGCTTTTGACCGAGACGCACCCGGACGCCCGGATCTTAGCCATCGACGCGGACCCCGCCGTGGGTCTGTCCACCGCCCTGGGGGTGGAGGTACGGCAGACCCTGGATGATATCCGTAAGCAGATCGTGTCCTCGGTGGAGGATGGCGAGCCGCGGGAGGCCATCGAGCTGCTCAGCGAGGCCCGGTACCGCATCTTCGACACCATGGTGGAGCAGCAGAAATTCTCCTTCCTGGCCATCGGCCGGCCGGAGACCGCCGGGTGCTACTGCAAGGTCAACGCCTACCTCAAGGAGATCATCAATCTTCTGGCCGGTGACTTTGACTATGTGGTCATCGACGGCGAGGCCGGCATTGAACAGATCAACCGCCGCGTCATGGAGAAGGTCACCCATCTGGTGCTGGTGACGGACCCCAGCCGCAAGGGCACCCAGGTGATCCAGACCATCAAGCGCGTGGCCGACGACCTGGTGATGTACGACCGCTGCGGCGCGGTGGTGAACCGGGTGACGGACCCGGCCATGATCCCCTACATTCATATTGAAGGCATTGATGTTCTCGCCTATATCGGCAGCGACGCCAAGCACGCCGCCAACGATATTCGGGGACTGAGTGTTTTTGATCTGCCTGACGACGCTCCGGTGATCGCAGGCGCCCGCGAAGCCCTGACAAAACTGCAGATCCTGTAAACTTTTAGGAGAGAGGTGTAATTCTTGAGAGATCTGAAGCATTTGATCTACTTCGAAAATCTGCTGGAAAACGCCGACAATGAGCTGGTCAAGCAGGCTCAGGCGGACGGCAAGCTGGCCGTCGGCTATACCTGCTACCACGTGCCCGAGGCGCTGCTCAACGTCGGCAACTGCTTTTCCGTGCGCCTGCGGGCGCCCCGGACCGGCTCTTTGGACATCGCCACCTATTACATGTCCAACTATACCTGCGAGTTCGCCCGTGCCCTGGTGGAGCGGGGCATGGAGGGCGGCTTCCAGTTCCTGGACGCTTTGGCCGGTGTGGACGCCTGTTCCATGATGAACCGCGCCATGGAGCATTTTGAGATTCTCCAGCTGAACTCCAAGCCCAATTTCTTCGTGAGCCACTGCGACATCCCCTATAAGATCACCGACTATACCCTGGATTCCTACGTGTCCCAGATGCGCATCCATGTGCTGGACGAGCTGAAAAACCGCTACGGTGTGGACACCTCCGACGACGCCATCCGCGCCGCCGTGGCCCAGCATAACGAGGTCTGCCGCATCATCAGCGAGATCGGCGAAATGCGCAAGGCCGATAACCCCGTCATCACCGGGTACGAGTTCCATGTGCTGAACCTGGTGACCTATACCTGTCCCAAGGACCTGATTCTCCCCTATCTGCGGGAGACCCTGGAGGAGCTGAAGGCCCGCCAGCCCGACGAGAAGCCCGCCTTCCGGGCCAGAGTCGCCATCGTGGGCAGCGAGATCGACGATCCCCAGCTGACCAAGCTCATCGAGGGCTGCGGCGCCCTGGTGGTGTCCGACCGCTACTGCTTCGGCTCCACCCCCGGCCGCGAGGTCATCGAACTGAAGGACGACGAGGATCCCCTGCGCCAGCTGTGCCTGCACGTGATGCAGCACTCCGAGTGCGCCCGGTATATCGCCGACGAGAAGGTCCAGCAGCGCCGGGATACTGCCGACCGTCTGGCCCGGGAGTTCAAGGCCGACGGCATCATCTATGAGCAGATGAAATACTGCGACTACTGGGGCTTTGAGCGGGCTCTGGTCAGCTATATCATGCACGAGGAGTACAACTGGCCGGTGCTGTCCATCGACCGCCTGTACAACAACGGCAATTCCGGCCAGCTGCGCACCCGCGTCCAGGCCTTTGTGGAATCCCTGGAGATCAAGCGCATCCAAAAGAACGGAGGGACCAAGTAATGGCAAAGATGAAATTCCCCAACCCCAAGTTCTTCCGGGCCAAGGACAACGTGGACTGGAAGGCACAGGGCCGGAACCTGCAGGAAGTGGGCGGCATCATCTGGGATATGCTGAAGGAGACCGACTGGAAGGCCTTCGCCGCCAAGCAGAAGGCCAACGTCCAGGACAATGTCCGCCGGGTGGTCCGCGAGGCCAAGACCATCGCCGCCATGACCCCCGCCGAACGGCTGGACCTGCTGAAAACCGGTGAAAAGCACCTGGGCACCCTGTACCGCAAGGGCGACATGGTCACCGTGCGCCGCGAGTGGCGCGGCGTGGCCGACACCGCCTATGACTTCAAGGAGTGGCTGCGGACGTGGGGCATGCTGCTGGGCACCTTCTCCAAGGACCTGGTCCCGGCCCTGAACATGACGTTCTATTACCGGTGGATGATCTCCTATGTGTGCTGCGTCAGCTTCATGGACAAGAACACCATGGGCCAGCGGAGCAACGCCTTGAAGATGAGCCACCTGCTGATCTACGATATCTTCCGCTATGTGGCCGAGAACCTGGTGTTCCTGGCCAAGTGCGACAAGAAGAACGGCAACAGCGCCGAGCTGAACAAGAAGGTGGTCCTGTTCGACGAGATGACCATGGGCCAGATCATGGCGGGCTTCCCGGATCTGCTGGGCATCCCCTATCAGCTGATGCCCGTATTCCTGGTGTCCGAGATCGACCAGCTGACCTGCGTGCCGTATATTGACGCGGTGGAATCCTTCGGCCTGCCCGCCGATACCTGCCCCGTGCCCTCCTCCGAGTGCGGCGCTCTGGTCATCGACGCTCTGCCTCATATGGGCAACTGCTTCATCTCCTCCTCCATGCCCTGCGACGGGTCCACCATGGCCTCGTCCTATATGGCCCGCCGGTTCCCCGACCTGCCGGTGTTCCATCTGTGCTTCCCCGTCCGGTATGAGGACGAGGCCACGCTGAAGATGGGCGCGGAGGACATCCGGGCCTGCATCAAGTTCATCGAGGAAAAGACCGGCGCCCAGTGGAGCTGGGACGCCTACTTCTCCGCCATGAAGCGCTTCAACGAGGAGACCAAGTACGAGCTGGAGAAGTGGGAGGTCAACAAGACCGCCTATCCTCAGCTGCTGGGCCCCTGCTACGAGCTGTTCCGCAAGTGGAACTATGAGATGGACGGCGGTATTGATCCCCGTGTCATGAAGACCTGCAAGAAGGTCAACAAGCTCCTGCTCCAGGCCTACGAGCGCCGCGACGAGGCGTGGGTGGGCAAGATGCGCTATCGCGGCATCGTGTGGTCCTGCCCGGCCCACTACTATGCCAACTTCTCCAACTGGCTAGCTAACTGCTGGGGCATCAACATCCTGGTGGAGATGGAAAGCCTGAACTTCACCAAGCCCCTGGAGACCGAGGATCCCGAGCTGGCCCTGCTGGATCTGGCCCGTCTGTACGAGCGCATGGTCATGCGCCGTCACACCAACGGCGGCTACCAGAACGTGGTGGACGAGCTGTGGCGTCAGTGCGAGGCGTGGAACGCCAACATCATCATCATGTATCAGAACGTGGCCTGCAAGAACATGGCCACCGTCCAGGGCATCCTGGACGAACAGGGCCGCGAGCGGGGCTATCACCTGATCTGGATCGAGCACGATCTGATGGATCCCCGCACCGTCTCCCGCAAGACCATGCGCGACAAGGTCAACGAGTATATGCGCACGGTGATGCGGGCCGAGCCTGTTGATCCCACCCTGCTGGACTTTGATGACGAAATTTGTATGTAATTTCGGACCATACTACATAAATAAGGAGTAATTGACTATGAAATATTACGGCGGCTGCGACGTAGGGTCCACC
>ERZ894217.48-NODE-48-length-86904-cov-31.301212_pt1 | contig 86904 bp, 77 predicted proteins | sample MGYA00380291_ERZ894217 | MGnify/ENA primary metagenome ERZ894217 (study PRJEB32331, sample SAMN06328480) | human gut metagenome | biome: human gut microbiome; feature: stool | host: Homo sapiens | collected 2013-07-05 ...
CCACGCAGACAGCCGCAGCCACAAGTGCAATGCCCAGCGTTTCCCATAGCCAAGATAATTCATATAGGATTTTCATGCGATCATCTCCTGTTCGTTAAACTGGAATTTATGTCAATGCGAACTCAATCTCATCAAGTCTATTTGTTATTGCGTTCTTTCTCCCTGTCTCCTTAAAGCCTATTCGACGATAGAGTCTCTCAGCATTTATATTATTCTCAAGAATCCACAGCGTAGGGGTATCCGTACATTGGCCTACTGCGTATAGTAACAATTTCGTTCCATAACCCATGTTTTGCATATCTGGAAGAATATAAAGATCCTCTATTAAACCCTTTGTTACAGAAACAACCCCTATTGGTTTTTCTTCTATAAGCATATAGAGCTTTGTTCCGTTGTTCATCTTGTTTCTCAAATACTCCCGTTGCCGATCTGGCGTGTGTGTTTCTATGAAATCAGGAGTACAAAATGCACGATGCGATTCCTTCCAGGATATTGAATGGATGGTTGCGGCTTGAAGAAGATTTGTTTCATCTACAGGTACTATCATACTTACCTCCTCAACTTCCGATTTGTCTATCTCTTTTTGATCGGGTGCCGGATGACGGTCCTCCACTTTTCGGGTGCGACCTTTCTGGCATCCGACAGGTAGATTTCGTGATGCAGCCTTGTTTCGCTCAGGTCATTCTCGTAGCCGTGTTCCGCCAGATAGGCGTCCATCAGCGCAACCGATGCAGGCTCCTGGTCAAAAGGCCCCAGGTGCATCATCTGCACGCAAAGTCCCTCCTCGATGGTCAGAAACTCCGCCGCTGAGCAGTCCAGCTTTTTCTTCTTCGCCGCCGTTTCTACAGCCCACACAAAGTCCTTCCGGGTCACAAAATCCGGCAGGCGGATCACGGAGATCCAGTGAAATGCAGATTTGTCGGCATAATCAATGCCGTCTTTCCCGTCCTGCCACCAGAAGCCCTCCAATGGCGGGACGACATATTCAAAGAAGCCCTCCATTTTGTAATCGGTCTTGCAGCTCATTTTCAGTGTGTACGCAACCGCATACAGCACGCCGATGGCCTGCTGGTAGGCGCCGCCCGCCTCGTTGGGGTCGCCGCTGCCTCTGACTGCGATATAGTTTGCCTTCGGCACGGTTATAATTTCCGGCCGGTTCTTCGGCATATAGAATTCCTTGTATTCTTTCTTGAAATCAAAAGCCATGGTTTTCTCTCCGTATTATGTTTTTGAGGGATGCGCCGTGATGGCCGCCTTGATGACGCCGTCCAGACGGTTTTCAAAGATGCAGTAGGCCTCCTGAATCTCGCTCAGCGGGAAGGGGTGGGTAATAAGCGGCGTGGTGTCCAGCAAGGCGGCATTGACTGCAAGGAAAAATAAATGCTCACAGCCCTGCAAAATACATTTTACCACGCCCCCTGAAAAATCGCAACGGAGTAAAAAGCACGGTGCCGCCCGATAAAGGGTGACACCGTAATTTTTTCGGAAAAAGGTGATGACGCTGACGTAATGCAATTGATGCACACCGCGCCCATCAAGGACTACGGTGAGTTCAGCTTCTTCCCGGTGTTCAGCGGAAAGTGAGAATGAGGAGCGCTGACGCATGGAATACACGAAATTAGGCAAGACCGATATGGAAATTTCCAAGGTTTGCGTGGGCTGCATGAGCTTTGGCAAGGCCCTAAAAAGAATGTCAGCCGGGGTAAGGTCGTGATCGCCTCCAAGGTTTATTTCAACCCCGGCAGACTTTCCCGGGAAGCCATTCACCGGGAGATCGGCGGCCATAAAGAATAATGAATATTAAATCGAAAACACCTTTTTTCATTGACAATTCTGCATAAATATAGTAACATAACTGTACAGAGAACCACAGCTGCAACAGACGGAAATTCGCTGGAAAGGTGAGGGAATCCATCATGAAAAGCATCATCTGGAAAATCGAACTGGCCGCCGCAGTGCTCCTGGCGGTCTCGGCCCTGGTGTGGGGCCTGCGCCCCGGCGTGTGGAACTACGGCGGCTTTTACCGCATGGCCGCCGGGGAACAGAGCAGGACCTACACCCGCCCGGGCTGCTCCACGGTGGAGGTGACGGAGGACAACCACCTGCGCATTCAGTCCCCCGCGGGGCAGACGGCGGAGTTTACCCTGTCCCTGGCGGAAAACGGCTCCTATCGGGCGGCGGAAATGGCCATGGACGGTGTGGTCCGCAACGTCACCTACAACACCGCCACCGGAGCGTTCATGACAGCGGGCGACAGCTGGTCCATCAGCACCCTGGTCCAGGAGAAGGCCGGGTTCAGTCCGGGCCTGACCGATAACGCGCTGTACAGCATGGCCCTGGGCAATCACCAGACCCGCATCGCCGGGCGGCCCGGGGAATTTCTCACGGCGGGGCTGTTCCTACTGCTGGGCCTGGTGCTCCCCCTGCTGCTGAAGCCCGCCATCGCCCTGGACAAATTCCTGCTGGGCTTTTTCTATGACAACACGGAAAAGCTCCAGGCCACGGACCTGGCCCGGGGCATCATGCTCCTGCTGGGGCTGGTCATATCTGTCATCGGCGCCATCTGGTGGTGCATCCTATTGTTCGGATAAAGATCAGGGCGGACGCCGGCGTCCGCCCTTTTTTTTGCGGGCCACCTGCCCCGGGGAAATCTTTTCCCCGGGGCGCAAATTACACTGGTAATTTCCCCCGGAGTGTGCTATAGTACAAATGTATCCGTATTTTTTGAACGAATACAGATCGGAATAATCCGGCAGAAATAAACAAAATGTAATCTGAAAGACAGGAGAATGTAAATATGAACGCTTTTTCTTCCTTCCTGCTGGGCCTGGTCCAGGGCGTGGCGGAGTTCTTGCCCATTTCCAGCTCCGGACATCTGTCCATCGCGCAGAACCTGCTGCACATCGACGCGGAGGTGCCGGAATTTTTTGACGTGCTGCTGCACCTGGGCACCTTAGGGGCGGTGTTCGTGGCCTATTGGAAGGACATCAAGGACATGATCGCCGAGTTCTTCCGGGGCATCGGTGACCTGGCCCACCGGTCCACCCCCAAGCCCCTGCCGCCGGCCCGGAGACTGATTTTGCTGATCATCCTGGGCACCCTGCCGCTGTTTGCGGTGCTGCCCATCAAGGACAAGGTCCTGGGCCTGAGCAATAACATGCTGTTCATCGGCGGGGCCCTGATCGTCACGGGCTTCCTGTTATTCGCCAGCGACCGGGTGAAGAAGGGGAGGAAGAACGAGCGAACGGCATCGCTGCTGGATGCGGTGGCGGTGGGCGTGAGCCAGGCCGTCGCCACGGTGCCGGGCATCTCCCGGTCCGGCATGACCATCACCTCCGGGTGCTTTGTGGGCTTCGATCGGAAGTTCGCGGTGCGGTTTTCCTTCCTGCTGTCCATTCCGGCGGTGCTGGGGGCCAACATCCTGAGCCTGAAGGACGCCGTGGAGGCAGGAGTCGACTGGAGCCAGGTGCCGGTGTATCTGATCGGCGTGGCCACGGCGGCGGTGTCCGGGTATCTGTGCATCGGCCTGCTGCGGCGCATTGCCAACAAGGGAAAATTCGGCGCGTTTGCCTATTACTGTTGGGCCGTGGGTCTGCTGACCATCGTGGTGCAGCTCATTAAATAAGGGAAAGGAACCACTATGGCGTCCGGACAGAAGAAAAAAACCACAACCAAAAAGACGGCTCCGCAGAAATCCGCCCTCCCGCCGATCCGGCGGGAGGTAGGCGGCGGCGTGTGCCTGCTGCTGGCCTTGTGCGTGGTGGTCAGCTATTTCCAGGCGGACGCCATTGTGCTGAACCTGCTGGGGAACCTGCTGAAGGGCCTGGCGGGCTACGGCTATTGGCTGGCGGCCCCGGCCCTGGCCCTGGCGGGGGTGAACCTGCTGGCCCACCGGGGGCGTCCGGTGGTGCTGCGGACGGTCTGCGCCCTGGTGCTGCCGGTGCTGCTGGGGGCCATCCTGCACCTGTTCTTGTATAGGGGAGAGGCCGTCACCGGCCTGGCCCCGGCCATGAAGAGCCTGTGGGCCAGTGGCCTGCTGCTGCAAAGCGGCGGCGCACTGGCCGGTGGACTGGCCATGGGCATGAAGCGGCTGGTGGGCACGGTGGTGTCCGTGATCGTGCTGCTTCTGCTGCTGGCGGCGGCGGTATTCGCGGCGCTGCGGGTGTCCCCCCGGGAGCTGGTGCAGCGGGCCCGTGACCGGGTCCCCTATGAGCCGGAGCCGGAGCGCCCGGCCCGGCCGGAAAAGCCCCGGCGGCAGCGTGTGCCTGTGGACGTGCCCCTGGACGATGAGCCGGTGCGGCCCAAGCCCGAACCCAAGCCGGAGCCCAAACCTGAGCCCCAGGAGATTCCCGATGAACCTCTGCCCCGGAAGAAGGGGAAGGGCTTCTTCTCTCGCAGAGGGGAGGACGTGATGACCCCGGACCAGGTGCTGCGGCCCCAGGAGCCGGAGCCTGCGCCGGAGGTGCCGCCTGCGGCCCAGCCGGAACCGGAGCCTGCCCCCCAGCCGGAGAAAAAGTCCCGCCGGGGCCAGGAATCCGCCGCCCGGGAGGTGGAGCAGCACGCCCAGGAGGTGAGCCAGGCCATCGAGGAGGAGCTGGCGGAGCCGGAGGAGGCGTATCAGTATCCCCCGGTGACCCTGCTGGACCAGAACAGCGACGACAACTATACCGAGGTGGGGGCGGAGCTGCGGAACAACTCCCGCCGCCTGGCCCAGACCATCACCAGCTTCGGCGTGGACGCCAAGCCCGGGGACGTGGTCCACGGGCCCAGCGTCACCCGGTACGAATTTACCCTGGACCAGGGGGTGAAGCTGTCCAAGCTCACCAACCTGGCCGACGATATTGCCCTGGCCCTGGGCAGCGGCGGCGTGCGCATTGCGCCCATCCCCAACAAAAGCTCCGTGGTGGGCATCGAGGTGCCCAACCGGGTGGTGACGGCGGTGCGCATCCGGGACGTCATCGACTCCCGGGCCTTTGCCGAGCATAAGTCCCGGGTGGCCTTCGCCGTGGGCAAGGACATCGGCGGCAACTGCATCGTGGGGGACATCGCCAGACTGCCCCATGTGCTGATCGCCGGCACCACCGGCTCCGGTAAGTCCGTATGCACCAACTCGCTGATCGTGAGCCTGCTGTACAAGTCCACCCCGGAGGAGGTCCGGTTCATCATGGTGGACCCCAAAATGGTGGAGCTGGCCCCCTACAACGGCATCCCGCACCTGCTGATCCCCGTGGTGACGGACCCCAAAAAGGCCGCCGGGGCCCTGCAGTGGGCGGTGTATGAGATGATGAAGCGCTATAAGCTGTTCTCGGAAAACGGGGTAAAGGACCTGGCCGGGTTCAACGCCCTGGCCGGACGCAGCCAGGAGCTGAAAAAAATGCCCACCGTGGTGGTGGTCATCGACGAGCTGGCGGACCTGATGCTGGTGGCGGCCAAGGAGGTGGAGGAATCCATCTGCCGGGTGGCCCAGATGGGCCGCGCCGCCGGGATGCACCTGGTCATCGCCACCCAGCGGCCCTCCTCCGACGTGATCACCGGCCTGATGAAGGCCAATATCCCCAGCCGCATTGCCTTCGCCGTGGCCTCGTCTCTGGAGTCCCGCATCATTCTGGACACCACCGGCGCGGAGAAGCTGGTGGGCAAGGGCGACATGCTGTATGCCCCCCTGGGGGCCGGAAAGCCCACCCGGGTCCAGGGCTGCTTCATCACCCCGGAGGAGATCGAGCGGGTGGTGGACTATGTGAAGCAGAGCGGCGAGGCGGAGTATTCCCAGGACGTCATGGACAAGATCGAGCAGGCGGTGAAGGAGAAGGAAAAGGGCGGCGGCAAGTCCGCCGGTGCGCCGGAGCCCGCCGGGGAGAGTCCCGACGACGAGCTGCTCAGCGCCGCCGTGGATGTGGTGCTGGAAACGGGGCAGGCCTCCGTGTCCATGCTGCAGCGGCGGCTGAAGCTGGGCTATGCCCGGGCGGCCCGGCTGGTGGACCAGATGGAGGAGCGGGGCTATGTGGGCCCCTTCGAGGGCTCCAAGCCCCGGCAGCTGCTGATCGACAAGGCCAAATGGCAGGAGCTGAAGATGGCCAAGGCCCCGGCCCCGGAGCCGGAGATCGACCGCAATGGCTCCATCCGGGACGTGTTCGAAAGCCGGGACGCCCTGGACTGAACAATATAACAAAGTCAGGAGAATACACACGGAATATCGCGCGCTGCCCCACGGCGGGGAGAGGATCAGCGTCATTGGCATGGGCTCCTCCGTCATCGGCGGCGGAGACCGGCGGGAGATGATCGGGACGGTCCAGGAGGCCGTGGCCGCCGGGATCAACTATTTCGACATGGCCGGCGGCCACGCCGCCATTTTCGATGGCTACGGCCAGGCGCTGGAGGGCCTGCGGGCCCGGGTGTGCCTTCAGGTGTACTTCGGCGCGGACTATACCTCCGGCGAGTAAGGATGGACCGCCGATCTGGAGGAGATCAAGCGGTCCATGGACTGGCAGCTGCGGATGCTGCGAACGGATAGGGAGGCTCCCCCGGCTGGGGGAGCCTCTATTTTTGTGTATTTCTCAGAATTCGGCGTTGCCCACGGTGCGGGGGTGGAGCTCCACATCCCGGATGTTGCTGACGCCCGTCAGATACATGACCATGCGCTCAAAGCCCAGGCCAAAGCCTGCGTGACGGCAGCTGCCATAGCGCCGCAGGTCGCAGTACCACCAGTAGTCCTCGGGCTTCATGCCCAACTCCCGGATGCGCGCCTCCAGCATGTCCAGCCGCTCCTCGCGCTGACTGCCGCCGATGATCTCGCCGATGCCGGGCACCAGGCAGTCCGCCGCGGCCACGGTTTTGCCGTCGTCGTTCAGGCGCATATAAAACGCCTTGATCTCCTTGGGATAGTCGGTGACGAACACAGGCCGCTGATAGATCTGCTCCGTGAGATAGCGCTCGTGCTCCGTCTGCAGGTCCGTGCCCCAGTCCACCCGGTACTCGAACCTGTCGTTGTGCTTTTTCAGAATCTCCACCGCCTCGGTATAGCTGACCCGGGCGAAATCGGAGGTGGCCACATGCTCCAGCCGGGCCTTGAGCCCCTTGTCCACGAAGCTGTTGAAGAAGTTGATCTCATCCGGGCAGCGCTCCAGCACCCGGGTGATGATGTGCTTGATCATGGCCTCGGCCACGTCCATGTCCCCGGCCAGGTCGCAGAAGGCCATCTCCGGCTCGATCATCCAGAACTCGGCGGCGTGGCGCTGGGTGTTGGAGTTCTCCGCCCGGAAGGTGGGGCCAAAGGTATATACATCGCCGAAGGCCATGGCGAAGTTTTCGGCGTTCAGCTGGCCGGACACGGTGAGGCTGGTTTTCTTGCCGAAGAAATCCTGGCTGTAATCCACCTGGCCGTCCGCAGTCTTGGGCACATTGTTCAGGTCCAGGGTGGTCACCTGGAACATCTCGCCTGCGCCCTCGCAGTCGGAGCCGGTGATGATGGGGGTGTGAACATATACGAAGCCCCGGCTCTGGAAAAACTCATGCACGGCATAGGCCGCCGCGCTGCGGACCCGGAACGTGGCGGAAAACAGATTGGTCCGGGGGCGCAGATGCTGGATGGTCCGCAGGAATTCCACACTGTGGCGCTTTTTTTGCAGGGGATAGTCGGGGGTGGACCGGCCCTCCACGGCGATCTCGGCGGCCTTCAGCTCCAGGGGCTGCTTGGCCTCCGGCGTCAGCACCACGGTGCCCCGGACGATCAGGGCCGCGCCCACGTTCTGAGAAGCGATCTCCTTATAGTTATGCAGCTCGTCGGCGCTCATGACCACCTGCAGATTGCGGAAGCAGGAGCCGTCGTTGAGCTCAATGAAGCCGAAGGTTTTCATATCCCGGATGGTGCGGGCCCAGCCGCACACGGTGATCTCCTTGCCGCCCAGCTGTTCCTGATCGGCAAAGATGGCTGCGATTTTCATGCGATCCATCTTGATCTCTCCTTGTTGTACAGATAGTTTATTATTATATGCCGGTTTTCCGGGCTTTGCAAGGCCTTATTGCAGCTTTTGCTGCCGCATCCACACATCCATCACCAGGCTGTGGGGCAGAAGCTTCGTCAGTGCCGTCTGGAACCGGGCCACGAAGCCGAACTGGCTCACGTCCTTGCCCCGCCTGGCGTCCCGCCAGGCCCGCTGCACCAGCTGCTCCGGCTCATACATGGCCACATACTTCTTCACCACGGATTCGCCGCCCTCGGTGGTGGCCCGGGCAAAGAAGGCCGTCCGGGTCCAGAAGGGGCACAGGGCCATGACCCGGACGCCCCGGCTCCGCAGCTCCCGGTTCAGGGCCCGGCTGAAGCTCAGCACAAAGGCCTTGGTGGCCCCGTACACGTTGATATAGGGGATGGGCTGGAACGCCGCCACCGAGGCAATATTGATGATCTGTCCGCCCCGTGGCATATAGGGAGCCGTCAGCTGGCACAGGGCCACCACGGCCTGACAGTTCAGGTCCGTCATGTTCAGGTTTACCTCCAGCGGCGTGTCCACCACGGCCCGGAACTTGCCGAAGCCGCTGGCGTTGACCAAAAGGCCCACCTCCACCGGCTCCTCCGCCAGGGCGTCGGCATAGGTCTGGAAGCTGCGGCGGTCCGTCAGGTCCAGGGCCAGGGCACGGATGGGATACGGCACCCGGTCCCGCAGCTCCTCCAGCGCCTTTTCATGGCGGGCAATGACCCATACCTCATCGAAGCGGTCAAAGGTATCCACAGTTTCGGCAAACCGGCGCCCCATGCCGCTGGACGCGCCGGTGATCACGGCAATTTTCTTCATAACGGTCCCCTCCTGTTCTGGTCCTGGGGTGATTATACCAGAATCCGGCTCCCGTGACAAGGAAAAAGCCGGAGTTCTGCCGCCGGGAAGCCGGGCATATAGTGATGGTGCATAGTATGGCTTAGGAGTGGTGCGCTATCAAAGGGAACATGGAGGAACGGGCCTGTCAGCTGGCCCTTTACCTGATAGAAAACCGGGCCACGGTGCGCTCGGCGGCCAGGAAATTCGGCGTCAGCAAATCCACGGTACATAAGGACCTGTCCGAGCGCCTGCCGGCGTATAACCGGGCGCTGTATCTGCAGGTGAAGGAGGTGCTGGACGAAAACAAGGCCCAGCGCCACATACGGGGCGGCCTTGCCACCCGGCGGAAGTATAAGGGGGAGTAAAATATAAGGTGCGGGACGTAAGTCCCGCACCTTATATGCGCTTATGCCGCCCCGGTAGGGCTTTGGGGCATGCCGGCAATGTAGGCATCCGCCACCGCCGGAACGTAATAGGGGCGATAGCACACGCCCTGCTCCCCGTCGTCACATTCCGCCCAGAACACATAGTAGGGCATGAAGTACCGGTCCGTCTGCCGGGCCAGGTATTGCAGGTCCACCCGCTTGACCCGGTCCTCCCCCGGGAAGGGCTCCCAGGCGGACAGGTGCTGCCCCGCCGCCAGCCGCTGCCGGGCCTGGTCCACAGTCGCCAGCGGATAAGCTCCCACCGTGTTGGCGTCGGACAGCTCCGGCCGATACAGCCGGAGCTCACAGCTGCCGCCGGACAGCCGGACCCACGTTTTCAGGATGCTGCGCTGAAGGATGCCCTGGGTCAGGTCCTCCTCCGGCCGGTAGAAATACAGGGAATAGCCGCCGCTGTCCTGGGCGGCCATAAAGTACCGGGTCTGTTCCCCGAAAACGGCCCCATACTGCTCCAGCAGCCACGCCGCCGCAGCGTCAGGGGTCAGAGATGCCAGCTCCGGCCGGGAAAGCTTCACCCACAGCTCTCCACTCTCCCCCACGGTCACGGTGACATCCTCCCACGTCAGCGCCAGCTCCGTGGGACCCCCTCTGACGGCAAACGTCACGGCGCACTGCCAGGTCTCCCCGGCCCAGGCGTCCTCCATGGCGGCCTGCACCGTCTCGTCCGGCACCCGGACCTCCACGGCGGCCTGGGCCACGTCCGCCCCCGCCGCCGCTGCCAGCTGCTCCATGGTCCGCCGCAGCTGCGCATAGTCTCCGCCGCCGGTGCGGAAGCCGTTGGCCACGTCCATGCGAGTGGTGTTGCGGAACACTGGCAGGGCGGCAAGCTCCATGCCCTCCTGCCACGGTCCGCCGTCATAGGCGGCAAATTCCTCCGCCGACAGGCGGTAATCTCCCATGCCGCCGTAGTCCCTGTCGATGGTCAGCACCGGCAGGTCCCCGGGCTCCGGGGCCGGGGTGGGTTCCGCCGGGCGGCCTGCCAGCGCCCAGGCTCCCGCCGCCAGCAGCAGACACGCCGCCGCCGCGGCCAGCGGCTTCCACCGCGGCCTCCGCCGGGACCGGGCGGCCTGGGCCTCCTCCAAAAGCTCCTGGGGCAATTCATTCATGGCGTCGCTGAGCTGTTCCGGGTTCATACGTCAAAGCCCTCCTTTTCCAGATACGTCCGCAGACCCTGGCGGGTGCGGTACAGCTGACTCTTGACTGCCGGTACGCTGATGCCGCAGACCCGGGCCGTCTCCGCCAGGGAGTCGGCATAGTAATAGCGGCAGAGAAACGCCCGGCGGGCGGGAAGCGGCAGCGTCCGGAGATAGTCCCCTATGGCCCGGCCCAGCTCCGCCAGGTCCAGGGCCTCCTCCGGGGTGGCAGCGCCGGACACGCAGTCCCCCAGCTCCTCCAGGGACAGGGCGTATTGGGACCCGCCCCGCTTGGCCCGGCCCCGGGTCCGCCACCGGTCGATGGACAGCTGCCGGGTGATGCGGCCCAGATAGGTGGCCAGCACCTGGGGCCGGTGGGGCGGCATGGAGTCCCATGCCCGCAGATAGGTGTCGTTGACGGTCTCCCGGCTGTCCTCCCGGTCCGCCAGGATGTGGAAGGCGATGGACGACAGATACCGGCCATACTGCCGGTCCGTCTGACGGATGGCCTCCTGATCCCGCTGCCAGTACAGGGTCACGATGTCGCGGTCCTCCATGGTGACATTCTCCTTTCGAGTTGCTTCTGCCTGTCATCCCGTCAAAAAATCCCGGCGGTTTCGCGGAAAAGGGGGAAAATTTTTTATACTGCCTCTATTATGCCGCTGGGGCCGGGGTCCGTCAAGACAAATGCGCCGAAAAAGGCTTGCCCAAACGCCCCCCCGGCTGTATAATGGAGAAAACAGTCACAGGAGGGCATTTTTATGGGTATTGTGGTGCTGGGCGCCGTTTTCGTGGACATCAAGGGATATCCCACGTCCACCTATATCCCCGGCGGGCGCAATGTGGGCCGGGTGGAGCAGGTCCCCGGCGGCGTCAGCCGCAACGTGGTGGAGGACATCGCCAACGTGGAGCTGCGTCCCACCTTTGTGAGCCTGGTGGACGACACCGGCCTGGGGGCCGACGTGGTGCGCCAGCTGAAAAATCACAAGGTCAACACCGATTATGTCCTGCCCACCCCTGATGGCATGGGCACCTGGCTGGCGGTGTTCGACAACCAGGGGGACGTGTGCGCCGCCATCAGCAAGCGCCCGGACCTGCGGCCTCTGATCGCCCTGCTGGACGAAAAGGGGGACGAGATCTTCCGGGACGCCGACAGCATCGCCCTGGAAATCGACATGGACAAGGAGATCGTCAAGCGGGTGTTTCAGTACGCCAAAAAATACGGCAAGGACGTATACGCCGTGGTGTCCAACATGAGCATCGCCGTGGAGCGCCGGGACTTTTTGCAGCAGACCAGCTGCTTTATCTGCAACCAGCAGGAGATGGGCATCCTGTTCTCCGACGACTACTCGGAAAAGACTCCCGAGGAGCTGAAGGAGATCCTGGCCCTGAAGATCCGCAGCGCCCGGATCCCCCGGATGATCGTCACCATGGGGAGCCAGGGGGCGGTGTACGCCGACTGCACCGGGGAGCGGGGCGCGTGCCCGGGTCGCAAGGTGGATGTGAAGGACACCACCGGCGCGGGAGACGCCTTCTTTGCCGGAGCTACCATCGGCCTGACCTATGGCAAGACCCTGGCCGAGTCCTGCGAGATCGGCACCCGCCTGGCGGCCTCCACCATCTGCACCAGCGGCAACGTGTGCCCCCGGTTCCTGCCGGAGGAGTTCGGCCTGAACGTAGCGGTAACGGACTGAGGAGGGGCATATGAAACGGATCGACGAGTGCACGAATATGACCGTGCTGGTGGCCCTGCTGGTGGTGGGCATTCTGCTGGTGATGGGGGCCTACCGCATCTTCTCCTATCTGTGCGAAGACGCGGCCCTGGACGCCCGGACCTTCCTGCTGGGGGCGGCCTGCCTGCTGCTGGCGGTGGTGGGCCTGCTGCTGGCCCGCCGCAGCTTCCGGCGGCTCCAGTACCTGCGGGACAACGAGGAATAGGGCTGACTATAGGCAGCGGCACCCCGGATCAGGGCGGGACACCCCCGGGACAGACCCGGGATAAAACGGGACAAAACGCACCCCTCGGCGCAGACGCGCCGGGGGGTGCTGAAATTTTATCGGGCCAGGTCGGCCACCGCCCGGACGGCGGTGTCGATCTCCTGAGGGGTGTTGAAGGGGGAGAAGCTGAAGCGCACGATGCCCTGGCGCTCCGTGCCCAGGGCACGGTGGAGCCGGGGAGCGCAGTGGGCCCCGGGGCGGGTGGCGATGCCCCAGCCCTGTAAGAGGGCGTCGGACACCTCGCCGGAGTCCAGGCCCCGGATGTTCAGGGACACGATGGCCGCCCGGCAAGGGGCGGAAAAGTCGCCGTATATCCGGACGCCGGGAATGTCCCGGACCCCCAGGTAAAACCGCCGCATCAGGGTGTGCTCCCGGGCGTACAGATTCTCCACCCCCTCTGCCAGGAGATATTCCAGGGCGGCGTGGAGTCCTGCTAGGCCGTGGCTGTTGAGGGTCCCGGCCTCCAGGCGGGTGGGATAGGCGGCGGGCTGGTCCGGGTCGAAGGAGTGGACGCCGCTGCCGCCCCGCAGCAGGGGCCGGATCTCCACCCCCGGGCGGATGCACAGGCCGCCGGTGCCCTGGGGCCCCAGCAGGCTCTTGTGGCCGGTGAAGCACAGAACGTCCGCCCCCAGGGCCGTCATGTCCAGGGGGACGGCCCCCGCCGTCTGGGAGGCGTCCAGGATCAGGAGGGCCCCGTGGGCATGGGCCAGGGCGGCGATGCGGGGGATATCCGGCATATCGCCGGTGACGTTGGAGGCGTGGGTGCACACCACAGCCCGGGTGTTGGGCCGGAACAGCCCCTCCAGGGCGTCATAGTCCAGGCGGCCGTTTCCGTCCGCCGGAAGGAAGCTCAGGCCCATGCCCTGCCGCTGCAGGGCATACAGGGGCCGCAGCACCGAGTTGTGCTCCAGGTCTGTGGAAATGGCGTGGTCCTCCGGGGTCAGCAGGCCGCAGATGGCCATATTCAGGGCCATGGTGGAGTTGGCGGTGAAGGCCACATGGTCCGGCCGGGGACAGCCCAGCAGCCGGGCCGCCAGGCACCGGGTATCGTACACCGTCCGGGAGGCGGCCATGGAGGCCCCGTGGGCTCCCCGGGCGGCGTTGCCCGCCGTGCAGATGGCCTCCGCCACTGCCCGGGCCACCTGGGGCGGCTTGTGCAGGGAGGTGGCGGCGCTGTCCAGATAGATTTCCGTCATCAGAACATCTCCAATACGCAGCAGGGGCCGTGGCCGATGCCGTTTTCCTCTAAAGCCGCCGTCAGGACGGCTTGGTCGCCGGGGGCCGCCTTCCAGGCCAGGCCGCACCCGGCGGAGATCCGGGAGGGCAGGGGAATGATGCGCCCCGGCAGGGACAGCCGGGTGAACAGAGCCTCCGCCGCCAGGGCCTGGGCCGTCTCCTGAAAGGAGATCACCAAGGCGGGGGTGCGCTGCCGGTTCTTCGGTCTGTTCGGCCGGGGCGAGGATTATTACATTCCCTGGGACTGCGTCCAGCGGTTCGGAGAGGACATCATCCTCATCGACAAGCCCTTCCAGCGCCGGGAGGGCGAAAAGAAAAAGCGGCGCTGGTAAACACATGGCCGCGCCTACAGGTGCGGCCATGTGTTTACCCTGCAAAAAAAATGCCGCCGGCGCGGCAAACCCTGCGTCGGCGGCATTCCTGCCGATTTTATTTTTCCTGCTGCTCCGTATCCTCTCCGCCGATCAGCAGCTGCCGCTGCTGGTTCAGCAAATAGGAGAGGTGCTCCCGGTCCGTGGTGTAATAAATACGGTTTCCCTCCACCAGGCAGGTAACAAGCCCCGCATTCACCAGCTTGCTCATATGGTGGTGAATGGTGTTGCGGGCCAGGCCGAAATGGTTGCACAGCTGCTGACCGTAGACCGCCGGATGATCCCTCAGATAACAGAGAATGTCAAACCGGGTCTTGTCCCCGATGATCCGGATGGCGTCATATACCTGGGAGGCGCTGCTGTTTTCCGCCAGGGTGCGCCGCAGCGACAGCCGCATAACTCCGCAGCAGATCAGCACGCTGCCGTCCTCCTGCTCCATGGAGAGGTTGGTATCCGGTCCCATCAGAAAGGGAATCAGGTGATAATGCACCTCCGGCGTGATGGCCAGGCTGGAGGTCTCCCGGAGATAGCTCTCCGTCCCCAGGCCCTCCACCTCCCGGCAGAAGGCCTCTATGATCTCCTGAATGCGGCCGGACTCCGTCTCCAGCGCCGCTATGGCCGGGCGCAGACAGGCTGCGATCTCCGGCAGCAGAGTCCGGTAATTCTGGTGGATCTCCAGCAGAGCCAGGCGGCTCTCCGTGGGGATCGTCAGCGCCAGCACCCGGGAAACCAGCTTTGCGGCAGCCCCGGCGGCAGGGCCGGACTGCTCCTCCAGGCTCAGCGAGATCATCATGTTTCGCGCCGTCTCGTCCGGCGTCAGGCGCTCCATCTGCTGCATCAGGGTCTCAAAGTCCTGCCGGCGGGACAGCATGGGATAGAAGAACAGAAAAGCCGGACTATAGGATCCGATGGTGCTGTAGGAAAAGCCCTTGATGTCGCCGAACAGACGCTGCAGGGTCTCTGCCGGGACGGAAACCTCCGTGTCCAGGTCCTGCAGCAGCTCCCGCAGGGCGGCGCTGGCCCGATGGAAGGGCTCCGCCTTCCGGACGCCCCGGGCCTGTAAGCGCTCCTCCAGCCGGTCCAGGGTATGGCCGTTGGCCCGGGAGCCTAAGTACGCCAGAGCCTCCAGCGCCGGGTTGATCTCGTGCAAAATTTCCATGACAGTGCTCTTCCTTTGCTTCTTTGACGGATGCGGACAGGCTTTCCCGGGGAGCATCCCGCGGTTTTCTCGCCCTGTCCCACTGGCCTTGATTATACATCCTTTTTTCCGGCAAAACAAGGGGACTCCGCGCCGCTGCGGCGGTTTTTTGCAGTCCTGCAATACAGAGCCGTTTTGCATGGGGCGGACCGTTGACTTTTCCGGGGGAATCGTGTATGATAAGAATGGCTCTGTGGGGACACGGGGCCGGAAAGTGAATCATGTCCGAGGATGCTGTGTGGCTGTCCGCTGCAAAGGCCCCTGTGGGGGTCAGGCGGCAGCCTGAAAGGAACGGGGTCGGAAGCCCCACGCGAACGGCACTGTGGGCGCAAGGATGCACCGAAGCGGCCTTGGCCGCCGGGACGAAAGTCCGCCATTGGGAGAACCCCCCCGAGAAGGTAGGATGCAGACGGGGAGCGGAGGCTCCGGGGCGCGAGGCAGGAGAATTGCACGGCGGAGGACATTCAGCGCGGCGGGCGTTTTCTTCGTTGGGCGCAGACAGGATCCATGCGCCGCCGGTGTCTCCTTTTTCAGGGGATGGACCGGCGGTTTTTGCACCGGGTGTGTATCTGCTTTTCCTCCGCCGCAGACACACTTCGTTGACTTGCCGGAAACGGCTGGGCATAAATATTTCACAGGAGGAAAATGCATATGAAGAAACGCATCGTTTCTCTGCTGCTGGCATTGGTGATGGTACTGAGCCTGGTACCCACCACTGTCTGGGCAGCAGAGAACCACGACGGCCAGGTTCGGGTCATCGTGGAAAACACGACCTACGCAAAGGCCGACGGCGCTGCCTGGGATGGCACGCTGGTGGACAAGTGGGTGGACCTGGTTCCCGGGTCCACCATGATGGACTGCATCGTCTCCGCCCTGGGGAGCTATTCCCAGACCGGGGCCGACAGCGGCTACATCACCGAGATCAACGGCCTGACCGCCGGTGACGGCGGAGCCGCCTCCGGCTGGATGGGAACCCTGAACGATTGGTTCACCAACGTTGGGTTCAAGGACATCAAGGCCGGGGACAAGCTGTTCGCCGGGGATACCATCCGCGTGATGTACACCACCAACGGCTACGGCGCGGACATCGGCGGCGACTGGAACACCCAGAGCGACACCAGCCTGGCGGCCCTGTCCTTCAGCGAAGGCGTCCTGACTCCCGACTTCGCCTCCGACAAGACCGCCTACACCCTGACCCTGCCCCAGGGCGTCACCGGCATCCGGATGACGGCCACCGCCTCCAACAAGAACAACCAGGTGTATCTCACCGCCGACGGCACCGACTATCGCCGGGTGGAGACCGTGCCCGTCCATAACGGCACCGTCCTGACCATCCGCTGCGGCGACGCCGCGGAGGCCACCGAGTGGTCCCCCGCCATCACCCCCACCACCTACACCGTCACCGTGTCCCAGGAGGGCGACGCGCCCCAGGGCGACATGGACGTCTCCTTCAAGGGCCTGCACAATGCACAGCTGTCGGACATCAAGGTCTACTCCTATACCGATGGCGTGAAGGGTGACAAAAACCTGCTGGAGGGCGTGGACATTGAGCCCAATGGCTACGGCCTGATGTACAACACCAAGCTGCCTGTGGGCGACTATCTGGTGGAGGGCTACAACACCGAGGGTCAGCTCAACGGCACCCTGGTGCTGACCGTGAAGGCCAATCAGGAGAACGTGTTTACCCTGGTCCGGGCCTACGCCATCTATGCCACCAACGACAGCAGCAGCTGGGTGGAGGGCAAGGATTACACCATCGACGTCACCGTTACCGGCCCCGACGGCACGGACCTCCAGGCCAAGACCGGCGTCTCCACCACCTATGGCAGCACCCACACCGCCTGCCTGTTTGTGGAGGGCGGCAGCCTGAAGATCACCCTGACCCCCATCGGCGACAAGGCGGCGGGCTATCTGCCTGTCACCACCACCATGACCAACAAGCAGACCGTGGGCTGCGGCGCCAAGAGCTTCTCTCTGACCATTCCCAAGGCCCTGGACATCACCGTCACCGCCCCCGCCGGCTCTACCCTGCGGATGGGCACCTTCGGCAGCTACTATAGCTATACCTTCCTGGAGCCCGTTTCCCAGGAGACCAAGGGCGACACCATGACCGCCTCCTTCCGCCTGCCGGAGACCGGCAGTCAGCAGTTCCTGCGGGCCCAGCATCCCGACGGCGTCACCTACTGGACCTTCGGCAAATTCACCGGCGGCCAGGAGCTGGCAGTGACCCGGGACGACCTGCACCTGGATGACGATGTCACCGCCGCCTCCGTCAACCGCTTCGACAAGAACGTGTATGACCTGGGCAACATCTACCTGAACATCAACCGCCAGGGCTACCTGAACATGGATGCCGGCCAGACCTACGAGCTGAACGTGCTGCGTAACTGGCAGGCCATCGAGAGCTTCATGAACAGCCAGATCGCGCTGCCCGACGCGCACTATCGGGTGCTGAGCCTGGACGGCGGCGACAGCGACGTGGTGACCATCACCCCCGACGCCAACAATTCCTGCCTGGCCACCATGACCGCCAACCACCCGGGCACCGCCATCGTCCAGGTGACCTATGACGCCATGACCTTCGTTCAGGGTATGGGCGGCAAGGACTTCAGCGCCATCTGGCCGGAGTTCACCGGCGTGTTCGTGGTGTCCGTGGGCGCTGATGGCTCCTCTATCCAGACCAACACCTTCATCGACCGTCCCACCGTGAACATCACCAAGGACGAGCAGAAGTATCTGGACGCCGAGCACGACACTCTGTTCTATGTGGGTACCCAGGGCGCCAGCTACAGCTTCACGCCCCAGGAGGGCTGCACCGTTACCGTGGCCCGCTCCACCGTTACCGATAAGATGACCTTCAACGGCTTCACCAGCCAGGGCGTTTCCGTGGATGAAAACGGCCAGGTCACCGTTACGGGCCTGACCACCGGCCGCCACATTCTCCGCATCGAGAAGGACGGCATGGCCGCCTACCAGGTCATTACCGCCCGGGGCGTCAGCTATGACATCATCGACGCCGACGGCAACATCCTGCCCCAGGATGCGGAGCTGGTTCCCGGCCAGGCCGTAAAGGTCCAGTTCCACGACCTGGTAAGCCCCAAGGAGAAGATCTCCGGCGTTTACAACTTCAATTTCTCCCTGGTGTACCTGGATGCCCAGGGCAACAAGTATCAGACCAACCCCGGCACCCCCTTCGGCCAGTATGACTTCAGCAGCAATCCCGTTCGCCAGCTGCTGAGCGTCACCATCCCCGAGAGCGCCGAAGGCTATAGCTATGACCTGACCGGCACCATCCGGGTGGGCGGCTTTGGCGGCATTCCCACCCACCGCGGCGTGTCCTACCGCTCCGGCATGGACCGCCAGTACGGCACCACCACCGCCGCAGTCCTGACCCGTCTGCCTGAGCTGGTGCTGCCTCTGACCGGCTGGTACGTCCACGACGTGGAGCAGAAGATCGCCGCCATCGGCGAAGTGACCCTGGACTCCGAGGAGGCCATCCAGGCCGCCCGGACCGCCTATGACGCCCTGCGCCAGGAGCGCAAGGAGCAGGTCAGCAATTATGACGTGCTGGTGGCCGCCGAGAAGAAGCTGGCCCAGCTTCAGGACGAGGCCGTGGCCAACGTGGAGGCCCTCATTAACGCCATCGGCCAGCCCGTGACCCCCGCCTCCCGCGCCGCCGTGGAGGCCGCCCGGGCCGCTTACGACGCCCTGGCCCAGAAGCTCCAGGCCCGGGTGGGCAACTATGACGTGCTGCTGGCCGCCGAGGCCCGCCTGGCGGAGCTGAACGCCGAGAACATCTATAAGACCACCGGCGACTATATCGTTTCCAAGGGCGCCCCCGTCACCGGCTCCATCGGCGGCGAGTGGGCGGTTCTGGGCCTGGCCCGTTCCGGCCGGGACGTCCCCGGTGCGGACGCGTATTACGCCTCCGTGGTGGAGTATGTGCAAAAGGCCATGGACGAGAACGGCCGTCTGAACCGCTCCCGCTCCACCGAGAACTCCCGCCTGATCCTGGCCCTGACGGCTATGGGTAAGGACGTGACCCATGTGGCCGGGCGGAACCTGCTGGACGGCCTGGATTCCATGAGCTTCATCACCAAGCAGAGCGTCAACGGTCCCGTGTGGGCCCTGCTGGCTCTGGACAGCCATGACTATCCCGTCTCCGGCGACGTGACCCGGGAGAAGCTGGTCCGGGCCATCCTGGATACCCAGCGGGAGGACGGCAGCTGGCCTGTCATCGCCTCCTCCCAGGTCCCCGATGTGGACATGACCGCCATGGCCGTGCAGGCCCTGGCCCCCTACTATGAAAACGCCCAGGTGAAGGCGGCTGTGGACGCGGCCCTGACCTTCCTGGCCGGTGTGCAGAACGCCGACGGCACCTTCAGCGAGATCCCCGGCACCGATGCCTCCGCCGAGTCCACCGCCCAGGTCATCGTGGCCCTGACGGCCCTGGGCATTGATCCCACCGCCGACAGCCGGTTCGTAAAGAGCGGCGTCAGCGTCGTGGACGCACTGTGCGGCTTCTATGTCACCGGCGGCGGCTTCCGCCACCTGATGGCCGACAAGACCGTGGACGGCATGGCCACCGAGCAGGGCTACTACGCCCTGGCGGCCTACTATCGCCTGACTGCCGGCAAGACCAGCCTGTATGACATGAGCGACGTCACCATCACCGTGACGCCCGATCAGCCTGCGACCCCCGATCAGCCCGCAAAGCCCGATGTTCCCCGTACCGGCGATGAAAGCCCGGTGCTGGTGTGGATGGGCATGGCGGCTCTGGCCGGTGCGGCCGTGCTGCTGATGCAGAACAAGAAAAAGCGCGCGTAAACCGCCGCAAATACACCCGCGCAGGGGCGTCTTCGGACGTCCCTGCGCATGGTGCTATAATACTGATTCCTGATTGATCAATTCAATCAGGAATCCTGTGCGTGTCAAAAAAGAGCGAAGCCCTTTTTTGACAAAAGGCTTGCAGTCTGCCGCGCGCATAATTTGTTCGCTGAAAGCGAACAAATTCCACACTTGCAGACTGAGAAGTGTTTTTTGCGACGTACACGCCGCCGCAAAAAACGGATTAAACTTGCTTTGCCGCCTGCGGGCGGCAAACTCTGCGAGGCTTTTTTTGACAAGCTGAGCGTGTGAAAACACGCTGTGACGTCTTATACAAAACCTGACGCAGCTTCGGTGCTATAAATGGAGGTGTTCCCCTATGCGGAAAAGATACGGAAAATTCCTGCTGGCCCTGGTGCTGGCCCTGACATTGCTGATGGTGGGGTGCGGCAGCCAGACCCCGGACACGCCGGTAACGCCGGTGAACCCCGGCACGGAGCAGACGGATCCCCAGGACAAGCCCGAGACGCCGGATACCCCGGATACCCCCAACGAGCCGGACACCCCGGACACGTCCGAGCCGTCCGGCCAGGATCAGTACCACACGGACCCGGTGCCCCAGGGGAAGCCCCAGCCGGTGGAGCCGGAGGAGACCAAGCCCGACACCTCTCAGCAAGCCACCTGCACCATCTCCATCTCCTGCGCCACCATCCTGGATAATATGGACAAGTGCGAGGAGGCCAAGCGGGCGCTGATCCCCGCCGACGGCACCATTCTGGCGGCTTCCACGGTGACGTTCTCCCCGGGGGAGAGCGTGTTCGACGTGCTGCAGCGGGTGTGCCGGGAGCGGAAGATCCCCATGGAGTTCAGCTTCACGCCCATCTACAACTCCGCCTATATCGAGGGGATCTATAACCTGTATGAGTTCGACGTAGGCGAAGGCTCCGGCTGGATGTACAAGGTCAACGACTGGTTCCCCAACTATGGCTGCTCCCGGTATCAGGTGCAGCAGGGGGACGTGATCTGCTGGGTGTATACCTGCGACCTGGGCTATGACGTAGGCGGCGGCTACGCCGCCGGGTAAGGCCCCGAAAACCGCAAAAATCCCGCAGGGCGGGGCCTGTGCGCCTCGCCCTGCGCAGAACCGTATGACGAAAGGAGGCCGGAGCCGTGGGCGACGCCTTTTCCCGCTATCATCCCCTGGTGAATTTCCTTTTTTTCGCCCTGGTGCTGGCCTATTCCATGGTGCTGATGCACCCGGTGTGCCTGGCGGTGTCCCTGACGGGGGCGCTGGTGTACGCCGGTGAGCTGGGAGGCCGCCGGGCCCTGGCGGGGCACCTGAGATTCGCCCTGCCGGTGCTTCTGCTGGCGGCCATCGTGAACCCGGCCTTCAACCACGCCGGAGTCACCATCCTGACGTATCTGCCCTCCGGCAATCCCCTGACCCTGGAGAGCATCCTCTACGGCCTGGCGGCGGGGGCCATGCTGTGCGCCGTGGTGCTGTGGTTCGTGTGCTTCAACGCCGTGATCACATCGGACAAGTTCGTGTATCTGTTCGGCCGGGTCATCCCGGCCCTGTCCCTGGTGCTGAGCATGACATTGCGGTTCGTGCCCCTGTTCCGGCGGCAGCTGGAGGTGGTGCGCCAGGCCCAGTTCTGCATCGGCCGGGACGCCTCCTGCGGCAGCGTGTGGCAGCGGGTCCGCCGGGCCGTGACCATCTTTTCCATCATGGTCACCTGGGCCCTGGAAAACGCCATCGAAACCGCCGACAGCATGAAAAGCCGGGGCTACGGCCTCCGGGGCCGGACGGCCTTCTCCATCTATCGCATGGAGAGCCGGGACCGGTACGCCCTGGCGTGGCTGGGCTTCTGCGGGCTGTATCTGCTGTGCGGATGCCTGGCCGGGGGACTGAAGTGGTGGTATTTCCCCCTGCTGCAGGGGGTCATGACCCAGCCGTTTTCCATCAGCTTTTATCTGGCGTATCTGGCCCTGTGCCTGACGCCGGTGATTCTTGATCGAAGGGAGGCCCGCGCATGGCGCTGTTCACCGTCGAAAACCTGAGCTTTACCTATCCGGGGCAGACCGCCCCGGCCATTGACCGCCTGACCCTGACGGTGCCGGAGGGGGCCTTTCTGGTGCTGTGCGGCCCGTCGGGCTGCGGCAAGTCCACCCTGCTGCGGCAGCTGAAGCCCGCCCTGGCCCCCCACGGGGTCCGGCAGGGGCGCATCCTGTTCCGGGACGCCCCCCTGGAGCAGGTGGACCAGCGGACCCAGGCGGCCCGCATCGGCTTTGTCCAGCAGTCGCCGGAAAACCAGATCGTCACAGACAAGGTGTGGCACGAGCTGGCCTTCGGGCTGGAGAGCCTGGGGACGGACACCCCCACCATCCGCCGCCGGGTGGCGGAGATGGCGGCCTTCTTCGGCATCGAGGACTGGTTTTACCGGGACGTGGCGGAGCTGTCCGGAGGCCAGAAGCAGCTGCTGAACCTGGCCTCTGTCATGGCCATGCAGCCGGACGTGCTGATCCTGGACGAGCCCACCAGCCAGCTGGACCCCATCGCCGCCTCGGATTTCCTGGCGGTGCTGGGAAAGATCAACCGGGAGCTGGGCACCGCCGTGGTGCTGACGGAGCACCGGCTGGAGGAGGCCTTTCCCCTGGCCACCGCCGTGGCGGTGATGGACCGGGGCAGGCTCCTGTGTACCGGCACACCCTACGACGTGGGCCGCCGGCTAAAGACCCTGGGCCACCGGATGTTTCTGGCCATGCCCGCCGCCATGCGCGTCTGGGCCTCGGTGGAGACGGAGGCCCCCTGCCCCGTCACCGTCCGGGAGGGGCGGGACTTTCTGCGCCGGTATGCCGCGGAGCGTCCGCTGGGCCCCCTGCCCTGGGAAGAAGAGTATCCCCGGCGGGAGCCGGTGATAACGGCCAGGGGGGTGTGGTTCCGGTATGAGCCGGACAGCCCGGACGTTGTAAAGGGGCTGGACCTGACCCTGGGCCGTGGGGAGTTTCTGGCCCTGCTGGGCGGCAACGGCGCGGGAAAAAGCACCACCCTGCGGCTGCTGTCCGGCATGAAAAAGCCCCAGCGGGGCGAAATTTCCGTAAAGGGGACCCTGGGCATGCTGCCCCAGAATCCCCAGACCTTATTTGTGAAGAAAACGGTCCGGGAGGACCTGTTCGAGATATTTTCCGGCACAAAAACGCCCCGCCCCCAGCAGGAGGAGCGGGTGGCCCGGATGGTGGCTCTGTGCCGCCTGGAGGACCTGCTGGACCGGCACCCCTACGACCTGTCCGGCGGCGAGCAGCAGCGGGCGGCCCTGGCCAAGGTGCTGCTGCTGGAGCCGGAGATCCTGCTGCTGGACGAGCCCACCAAGGGTCTGGACGCGGAGTTCAAGCAGACCTTTGCCCTGATCCTGCGGACTCTGCTGCGGCAGGGGGTGTCCCTGCTGATGGTCAGCCACGACGTGGAGTTCTGCGCCCGGTACGCCCACCGCTGCGCCCTGTTTTTCGACGGCGGCGTGGTGACGGAGGCGGCGCCCCGGGACTTCTTCAGCGGCAACAGCTTCTATACCACCGCCGCCAACCGCATGGCCCGCAGTCTGGAGCCCCGGGCGGTTACGCCGGAGGACGTGATGGCCGCCTGCGGCGGCACGGTTCCTGCGGAGCCGGCCCTGCCGGAGGATATCCCTCCTCTGCCGGAGGCCCGGGAGGAGACGCCGGACTGGAAGCCGCCGCGCCTGCCCCTGTGGCGCAAGGCCCTGGCCGCCGTGTCCGGGGCGGGGGCCCTGGCCATCTTCCTGTATGCCGCCAATGTCACGGACCTGTCCGCCGTGGTGGACAAGGGCGGGCTGACGGCCCTGGGGCAGAAGCAGCTGGCGCTGTATCTGGTGTTCTGCGGACTGCTGCTGATCCTGGCCCTGGCCATCGGGCGGCGGTCCAGGCCCCCGGCGCAGGTGCAGCTTCCGGTGGAAAAGCGCAGGCTGTCCCGCCGGACGACGGCGGCTGCGGCGTCCATCCTGCTGCTGATCCCCGTGACCCTGTTCGTGGGGGTGTATTACCTGAACAACCAGCGATACGGCCTGGTGTCGATGCTGGTGCTGCTGGAGTGCATGGCCCCGTTTTTCCTGGTGTTCGAGGGGCGGCGGCCCCAGGCCCGGGAGCTGGTGGTCATCGCGGTGCTGTGCGCCATCTCCGTGGCGGGCCGGGCGGCATTTTTCATGCTGCCCCAGTTCAAGCCCGTCATGGCCATGACCATCATCTCCGGCGTAGCGCTGGGGGGCGAGAGCGGTTTTCTGGTGGGGGCCTTGTCCATGCTGGTGTCCAATATGCTGTTTTCTCAGGGGGTGTGGACCCCCTGGCAGATGTTCTCCATGGGGATCATCGGCTTTCTGGCGGGGGTCCTGTTCCGGAAGGGCCTGCTGCGGCGGACCCGGGGGAGCCTGTGCACCTTCGGCGCGTTCTGCGCCATCGTGATCTACGGCGGCATCATGAACCCGGCGTCGGTGCTGATGTGGGCCGGGGCGGAGGCCCTGACCTGGAAAACCCTGCTGACCTATTACGTCACCGGCTTCCCGGTGGACTGCGTCCACGCCGCGGCCACGGTGTTCTTCCTGTGGATCGCCGCGGAGCCTATGCTGGAGAAGCTGGACCGGATCAAGGAAAAATACGGCCTGCTGCTGTGAGGGCTGCCGGTGTGAGGGCTGCCGGGGGGTTGCAATTTCCGGAAAAGTGTGGTATACTAATCTACCAGCCAAAAGAGAGGAGGTCCGCCATGGAAAAGCGGGGTATCAAGATCGCGGCCCAGAACCGCAAGGCCCACCACGACTATTTCGTGGAGGACCGATACGAGGCGGGCATCGAGCTGGCCGGAACGGAGGTCAAGTCCATCCGGCAGGGCCGGGTGAACCTGAAGGATTCCTACTGCGTGGCCAAGGACGGCGAGATCTACGCCCACAGCATGCACATCTCCCCTTATGAGCAGGGCAACATCTTCAACAAGGACCCGGACCGGCCCAAGCGGCTGCTGATGCACAAGCGGGAGATCCGCAAGCTCCACGATCTGCAGAAGCAGGACGGCTATGCCCTGATCCCCCTGAGCCTGTATTTCAAGGACAGCCGGGTGAAGGTGGAGCTGGGCTTGTGCAAGGGCAAAAAGACCTATGACAAGCGGGACGCCATCGCCAAGCGCGACGCCAAGCGCGAAATGGAGCGGGCCGTCCGCGAGAAAAACCGGTAAAAAAGGAGCGTATCCATGAACAATCCCATTGTTACCATCGAAATGGAGAACGGCAAGAAAATCACCGCCGAGCTGTATCCCGATATTGCACCGCAGTCTGTGCGGAATTTCATCTCCCTGGCCAACTCCGGCTTCTATAACGGGCTGATTTTCCACCGCTGCATCTACGGCTTCATGATCCAGGGCGGCTGCCCCGACGGCACCGGCATGGGCGGCCCCGGCTACTGCATCAAGGGCGAATTCGCCGCCAACGGCGTGCCCAACGACCTGCGCCACACCCGGGGCGTTCTCAGCATGGCCCGGGCCCAGGCTATGGACTCCGCCGGCAGCCAGTTCTTCATCATGCACAAGGACGCGCCCCATCTGGACGGGCAGTACGCCGCCTTCGGCATGGTCATCGACGGCATGGACGTGGTGGACGAGATCGTCTCCCAGCCCAGAAACATGATCACCAACAAGCCTAAGAAGCCCCAGGTGATGAAGTCCGTCACCGTGGACACCCAGGGCGTGGAGTACCCGGAGCCTGACAAGCTGCCGGACCCCTTCCACAAGTAAAAATGTTTTCAAGGTATCCGGGCCGGTTTCCCGGCCCGGACGCCTCCTATCCCATATACGGGGCTGTACCGGTTTCGACGGGGGTGTGGAGGCAGGATAAGCGGGCGGCGGCGCCTGACCGCCTTAAAACGGGCAACTTTAAAATTAACTGACAACAATCGTATTGCTGTCGCTGCCTAACTAAAGGCAGCCGTCTGAACCGGAGAGGCCACAGGCCGGGGAAGGCGTCGTTGATGTGGCGGACGTGCGGCGGGTAAGAGTTGCCCCGCCCATGCATCATGACTCTACTGAACTGTGCAGTCTGGCCAGTGCCTGCCCAGGGAGGGAATGCTGAAACTGTCCTGCGCCCGGAGAAGGTCCTGTCAAAGTGCTTTCGGACAGGGGTTCGACTCCCCTCAGCTCCACCAGATAAGTCCGATGGTTTTGATGCGAAACCATCGGACTTTTTATTTGTAATCAGCATGATCATCTGATATAATTAATTCGAAGTCGGAGTTTGTGGAGGTGTTTTATGAAACTATTATTTATAATCGGCGATACTGCTGTTGGGAAAATGACAGTTGGTCAGGAACTAATGAAAATAACGGATTTAAGGCTCTTTCACAATCACATGACCATCGAACCGGTGATAGAGATTTTCGGTAGATACGACGGAAAGACAATCTCAGAAATGCGTGACACTATTTTCAAGAACTTTGCAGCTTCCGATAACTATGGGATGATTTTTACAATGATGATGGATTTTGATCTACCGTCAGAATGGGAGTCTCTGGAGCATGTGAAAAGTATCTTTGAACCATACGAGACGGATTTTTATTATGTTGAACTGATTGCCCCGCAAGAGATCAGACTGAAAAGGAACATTTCTGAGAACAGATTAAAACACAAAGCTTCCAAAAGAGATATAGAGGCTTCCAATCAGCGTTTAATCAATGCTGACAAAAACCATAGATGTGTTAGTTGTGAAGGCGAGATTACGTTTGATAACTACCTCAGGATTGATAATTCGGATATGGAACCCGATAAGGTTGCAAGATTGATCAAGGAAACCTTTAGACTATAAATTCCGGTTTGCCGAACGGATAAGCATGGTTTCGCTTCCACTGCTATGGTTTCCTTTTCGGGTGCAGCCTTCTGAAACCATCGGACTTTTTTATCGTAATAAGTAAAATCATCTGATATAATCAATTTGATAAATCGGGATCTTGCGAAAAAGGAAGCAAAATGGTCGAATTAAAGAAAATGACAAGAGAACTCTGTCATGAGTTGTATAAGGGCTGGAGCAACGATGCATCCATCTATATGGATATGTCCCTGTTTAAGCCGTACTTTTATAATAAAGCGTCCGTTGACCGGTATTTTGATTCAAAAAATGAGCCCTCGCGTATCATTTTTGCCATAATGCTTGACGGCAAGCCTATTGGAGAATTACAGCTGAAACAGATAGACTTGGAAAAAGCAGAATGTACACTGAGTATTCATATGCAGAACGACGCAGTGAAAGATAAAGGTTATGGAACACAAGCCGAGCGATTGGCGGTAAAATATGCTTTTGACGAGCTGGGAATGGTTGCAGTCAATGCAGATACCATTATGAAGAACACCCGAAGTCAGCATGTCTTGGAAAAGGTGGGCTTTCACCTTAGCAGAGAAGATGGAGCATTCAAATACTACTGCATTGAGCGACAACTTCAGTTTGATGAATGAATCAGTATGGTTTTATTTATACCGCTATGGTTTCATTTTTAAGTGAAACCATATGAAACCTGTTGAAACCGTATCAATATTATCAGCTGTTGCCATTGGACGTATATCCGAACCCTACATTGCGTGGGGAACGGTATTTGTCCAAACAAAAAGACACTCCTTACCGTAATGGTAGGGAGTGTTTTCTTTGTATCTAAGGCACTTAGGTGAGTTAGGTGAGTAATCGGGCTAAAATCCCTATAACTTCTTCTTAGTACGCGCGTATATAGAAATAGTTATAGGGAAATGTACCCGATTACTCACCTTCCTCACCTAAACTTTTTAAATTTAGGGGCAATTATAGTCTTACTTCTTCCCTTTCACCACGAACCCGGCAAACCCCGCCGCTTTCAGCTTTTCCAGCATCCTGTCGGCGTTGGCGCGGACGGCGAAGGCTCCCACCTGGACCCGGTACAGCACCTGTTCGGTGTCGGCCTTGGGTTCTTCGGCGGGCTTCTCCTCCGCCTTGGCCGGGACGAAGGTCACACCCAGGTACTTGCACAGGCCCTTGGCGATGGCTTCTCCGATCTCCGTGGTGTGCTCCACGATCCACTTGGCACCCTCCACCGTGTCGTGGAATTCGCACTCACAGTATACCGTGGGAGCCGCCGGAGTCCGCACCTCGTAAAGGTTGGGGTTCTTCTGCACGTTCTCGGACGTTCCCGGCGTCAGCGGGGCCAGCTCCGCAAACACCGCCTTGCAGGCGTCATACCCCTTGCCGGGGATGGCGTAGCAGAACAGCCGGGTGCCCATGACCTTGCCGTTGCAGGCGTTGGTGTGGACGCAGTTGTGGACGTCCGCACCGAAGCTGTTGGACTGGGCGCAGCGCTGGGCCATGGTGGAACCCAGAGCCGCCACCTGCACCTCCACGCCGCTGCGGCGCAGGGCCGCCGCCTCTGCCTCGGCGATCTTCTGGCACTGAACGTGCTCGTTGGTGTTGCCCCAGGCGTAAGCGTTGCTCACCTGGTCGCTGGGGCTGATGTAGACCTTCTTACTCATCGCTATTCTCCTCTCCCGGCAGGTTCTCCTCTGCCGTGTCCTCAGTGTGTACCTTCAGCTTTTTCAGCAGGGCCTGCATAAAGCCCGGCACCGGTGCGCCAATGGCCGAAACATTCTCCAGGATGGACAGCAGCTCGTTGATCACCAGCCAAATGATGACGATGCTGGCAAACAGGAAGTCCACCGGCCAGTTCCAGCCCAGGCTGTCCGCTCCGTAGCGCAGCAGCCAGTCCACCACGCAGGCCACCCCGACAATCACCAGATAGCCCACCTTTTTCAGGATGCCCCACAGGCCCACCCGGGAGGACAGCTCCCCGGCGTGCCAGGCCTTGGCCATGCCGGTGATGTAGTCCAGGACCATCACCACCAGCAGCACCAGCACCGGCACCAGCAGCTGGATGCCGTAAGCGCACAGCGCCCCCAGGGCGGCCGCCAGCGCGGCCTTGATCGTGTTTTCTTTCATGTAAAATCTCCTTTCCTGCCGCCTTGGGCGGCGTGATTACTGCGTGAATGCCTTGGCCGACAGATTGCCGCTGTTGTCCACGGCGATGGTGTACAGGGTGCCGTTGGGGGCCTGCACAAATACGTTGGCCATGTTCTGCTTGACCTCATCACCAAACTGCATGGGGGTACCTACCCACACCTGCTTATAGGCGATCTCCTGGTTCTTGGTGATGATGGCCCCGGCGGCATCACCGTTGCCCACGATACGAATGAACGCCACACTGAGATCGTTAATGGTAATACTAAAGCCCTTGCCGTCGCTGTCGAATACTGCATCGTAGGAGGTCCCGGAGGTGGCTTTGTATGTCACAGCGCCAGTAGACTCCTTCATGGCGTTGTACTGCACGGCAATGGGCCAGATGGAGCCGCCGCCGCTCTCAAAGGTGCCATCCGGGCAGCGCACCCGGATCACGTCCCCGGACTTGCATCCGATGTAATTGCTTGTCCACATGGTGTAGGTCCGCACGTCCGTGCTTTCTCCGCCGGAGCCATTGAGTCTAGTGTTGGGCTTAAAATCTGGGTCAGCCGTATTTAATGCATTCGTAAAATTCGGCTGCTGCTGGTATTCACCCTCGGCGGCCTGGACGAACGAGGTATCCGCCGGGGTGATGGGCGCGGCGACAGGCTGCCACCATCCGGAGCCGGTCCACCACTTGGGCTTGCCCAGGCTGCTGTCCCAGACGGACATACCCGGGTAATACTTATCCGCGTCCAGCGTTCCGCCCTGACCGGGCAGGGCAACGGTATCCGCCAGATACTGCCGGTTTCCGCTGGCGTAGCCATCGTAGGGCACCAGCCCGGAAGGGGTAGGATAGAAGTAGCCGTTAAGCCCATCTGTCGCAAGAAAAATCTTGCTGTCTGCGCTGGGGATCGTGGCCAGCAGGTCGGGCAGCTGCCCGGTACGACCGGCGGACCGGATGATGGAAAACCCGATCAGAGACAGCGCAATCTGCGCGGTGGGGCCGGTTACGTCCACAAGCGCTGTGTTGGTGTAGGTGTCGGCGCTGCGCTTGTAGAGCTGGAGCCCGCACACGGTGACCGTTGCGCGGTTGGCCATCATGATGGGCACGCCTGCCGTCTGCCGCCAGCCATAAAAGCCGTTAATGGTGAGATTGCTGTCTACCCCGGCGGAGACATACACCGCCGCGTCCTTGGACTCGGCCCCGCACCCGTTGAGCACCACGCCATTGCCGGTGATGCTGAAAATCGTCCCTGTGCCGCCGTCGCAGCACACCTGTGACAGGGTGCTGTAGGCGGACTGGATGATATACGGGTTGGCCGCGCCGCTGCAATAGACCCGTTCCAGGACGGTACTGGTGCCGTAGTCGATGTGGACGGCATTGGAGGCGCACACAAGATACAGGTCCGCCAGCCGCCGGATCAGCTGTCCACTGTAGGCATGGTTTTGGCGGCGTTGCCGGTTTTCTTGATGATGGCGGTGGACGGATTCTCGCCGATCAGCGCCGGACTGCGGCCCTCCCACCATTTGACGCCGTCGATGGTGGTCACCGCATCGCTGTAGGTCTGGATGACCAGCGGCGCGGTGATGATGTAGGTGCCCGCCGGGACATACACGGCCATGGCCAGCGTCGACACAGCCCTGTCAATGGCCGCCTGAATGGTCGCCGTGTCATCCGTGCTGCCGTCACCCTTGGCCCCGAAGTCCCGGACGTTCAGGATGCCTCCGGTTTTTTTCTTCCAGCTGGCAGGGCGTCCGTCCGCCCCGACGGTATCCACCGCAATCTGGTCGCCTGCGGACAGCCCCGACAGGCCCATTGCGCCGGCAATGGAGGAAGCCGTCACGCTGGCGTCGGACCCGGCGGGGCCTCGCGGGCCGGTATCGCCCTTGGGTCCCTTCAGATTGGCCAGAGCCACCACATTGTCCCAGTTTTTCCCATCGCCGGAAAACTGGATGTATCCGCCCTCCACCCGCATGGACGAGACCGCCGGGTGCTCCGTCAGATAATCCGCCACCGCCTGGGCGACGCTCTCCGGCTGCACCGCAATCAGCCGATTGAGCTTTTCCGTGAGCTGATCGTACACATCCTCCGCCGGGTCTGCCGGAGCGCCGCCGGGGGTGGTGACAGACGGCAGCACCCGCAGGTCCGCCGTACTACCGGTGAATACCACGTCCTGATAGCTCCCGTCCGCCAGGTTTACCCGCATGGTTTTGGTGCCATAGGGGGTCCACTCGTTGTCCAGGGCCCACACCACCGTGTAGTCGCTGTTGCCGCAGATCACGGTCCCTGTGCCTCCGGCCCGCTTGTCCCGAATTTTGATCTTGATTTCAGGCATTTGCATCATCTCCCTTCGGATACGCCCGCACGCGGCGTAAAAGTTGCCCCCGCTGTTGCCGTCTCCGTTTTTGCTGACAGTTGACAGCATGGCCCTGCGATGCCATAGTTGTATCAGCTTATGGAGATTATTTCAAGCGATCTGATTTACGCATAACAAGCTATCGGAAAGGCTGCTGTCAAACGACGGCGGCTTTTCTTTTTCGGGAAGTATTCAAGAAGTCATAAAGTTCCGTGAGTAATGGAAGAAGGCAGCGTTTACGAAAATGTCACAATTCAACGCAGAAAAACCTCAAATATTTTAGATAGCCCCACCATCAGAACGGATTGACAATTCGACAAAATGTGATATAATCCCACTGTCTGGAAAAATATAAAGTTGTAGCACAGAGGTATCTGCTCAAAAGCAGATGAGAAGGGAATCCGGTGGGAATCCGGAGCGATGCAGTCACTGTGTACGGGAGCGGCCTTGCAATCCACTGGGAAACTGGGAAGGGCAATGCCGTGACGAACGAAGTCAGGAGACCTGCCTCTGTGTGGAATCTCAAACCTGCTGCCAACGGGTTGGTTTTCCTACAAACTTATGATCCGTCGCGGAGCGCCGCACGGATGTATATGTAGTAAGAAGCTCCGAGGGCGGCTGTGTGAAACACAGCCGCTTTTATATTTCTTTCAGAACAAATATTTGGAAAGAGGTAGATCAACCATGAAGAAAGCACTTGCCTTTCTGATGGCGGCTGTGATGCTCATGAGCATGCTGACCGCCTGCGGCAACAAGGACAATGCCGGCAACAAGGACAACAACGACGTGAACACCGAGGAGACCGACAAGGCCGCCGCCGATAAGGTCGCCGCCCTCATCGACGCCATCTACGTGCAGGAGCGCACCGAGGAGACCGATGCCCAGTGCGAGGCCGCCAAGGCCGCTTGGGACGCCCTGACCGATGCCCAGAAGGCACTGGTGGAAGGTGAGGAAGCCAGCCCCGACTATTTCGGTCTGGACACCGGTGACGCGTCCAAGGACGATCCCCGCAACCAGGACGAGATCGGCGAGAAGGAGCTGCTGGTGGTATCCTTCGGCACCTCCTTCAACGACAGCCGCGTAGCTGACATCAAGAGCATTGAGGACGCCCTGCAGGCGGCCAACCCCGATTGGTCCGTGCGCCGCGCCTTCACCGCTCAGATCATCATCAACCACATCCAGGCCCGTGACGGCGAGAAGATCGACAACATGGAGCAGGCTCTGGAGCGCGCTGTCGCCAACGGCGTGAAGCAGCTGGTGGTGCAGCCCACCCATCTGATGCACGGTGCTGAGTACGATGAGATGTGCGCCGCCATCGACAAGGTTCGTGACAAGTTCGAGTCCGTTGAGATCGCCGAGCCCATGCTGGGTGAGGTGGGCAGCGACGCCGCCGTCATCAACGCCGACAAGGAAGCCGTTGCCAAGGCCGTCGTCGCCGCTGCTCTGAGCGAGAGCGGTTACGAGTCCACCGCCGCCGCCAAGGAGGCCGGTGTGGCTTATGTGCTGATGGGTCACGGTACGGCGCACGTGGCGAAGGTCACTTACAGCCAGATGGCCACCCAGATGGACAAGCTGGGCTACGAGAACGTATTCATCGGCACCGTGGAGGGCGAGCCCGAGGATACCTCCTGCGAGGCCGTGATCGCAGCTGTCAAGGAAGCCGGTTACACCACCGTGGTGCTGCGTCCCCTGATGGTCGTGGCGGGCGACCACGCCAACAACGACATGGCCGGTGCGGACGAGGATTCCTGGAAGACCATGTTCGAGGCCGCCGGTCTCACCGTGAACTGCCAGATCTCCGGTCTGGGCCGTATCGCGGACGTGCAGGCTCTCTACGTGGCACACACCAAGGCTGCCATCGACGCTATCGCGTAACAAGGACTGACTTGGCTCCGGGGCGGTATATTATCGCCTCGGAGCCTTTTTCAGAGTATGGAGGACACATAAAAATGAAGAAGTTTCTTTCCTGTCTGCTGGCACTGCTGATGACGGCATCGCTGCTGGCGGGCTGCGGACAGCAGAAAACAGATGACAACAACGGCGGCGATGTCGCCGAGCCCACGCTGGCGGACGGCACCTACACCGCGGATTTCAACACCGACAGCAGTATGTTCCACGCCAACGAGACCTGCGACGGCAAGGGCGTACTGACCGTGAAGGACGGCCAGATGACCATTCACGTCAGTCTCGCCTCCACCAGCATCGTGAATCTGTTCCCCGGTTTGAAGGAGGACGCACAGAAGGACGGCGCCGTGCTGCTGCAGCCCACCAAGGATACCGTCACCTATCCCGATGGCCTGACCGAGACGGTCAACGGCTTTGATATCCCCGTGCCCGCACTGGACACGGAGTTCGACGTGGCCCTCATCGGCAAGAAGGGCGTGTGGTATGACCACAAGGTTTCCGTCTCCAACCCTGTTCTGAAGGAGGATGACGGCGATGACGCTGCCGCCATCGCATTGGCGGACGGCACTTACACCATTGAGGTAGGCTTTGAGGGCGGCTCCGGTAAGTCCCATGTGCTGACCCCCTGCACCCTGAAGGTGGAGAACGGCGCTGCCACCGCCACCATCGTGTGGAGCAGCCAGAAGTACGACTATATGCTGGTGGACGGCCAGCGCTATGACGTTCTCACCACCGAGGGCGGCTCCACCTTCGAGATCCCCGTGCGGGCGCTGGATACCCCGCTGACGGTGATCGGCGACACCACCGCTATGAGCACCCCCCACGAGATCGAGTACACCCTGACCTTTGATTCCACCACGGTGGTGGAGGCAGCCCAGTGAAACGGCTGACCGCCGCGGTACTGGCGCTGCTGCTGATGCTGTCCCTCTGTGGCTGCGGCACGGCAGATGCCCCTGCCAAAACAGATGGACAAACTGTCTCCGTATCGTGGGATGAGTTAGTCTTTGACCGTACCATGCCCCTGCGCTATGCCCAGCAGTTTACCGTAGAGTATGCCGGAGACAGCTACAAGCGCATTACCATCCACGACGACCGGGTGTACCTGCTGGTAGCGGAGGGCGCGGCGGTACCGGAGGGCGTACCCGCCGGCATCACCGTTTTGCACCAGCCGCTGGATCAGATCTATCTGGTAGCCGCCGCCGCCATGGACTACTTCGACAAGCTGGACGCCGTCGGGTGCATCACCCTCAGCGGCAAAAAGCAGTCGGACTGGTATATCCAACGTGCCAAGGACGCCATGGACAGCGGAGCGCTGGTATACGCCGGCAAGTACTCCGAGCCGGATTATGAGCTGATCTTGTCACAGGGTTGCGATCTGGCGGTGGAAAACACCATGATCTATCACTCTCCGGCGGTGCTGGAGCAACTGGAGCGGCTGGGCATCCCCGTGCTGGTGGAGACATCCAGCTACGAGACCCAGCCCATGGGCCGGATGGAGTGGATCAAGCTGTACGCGGCGCTGCTGGACAAGGAGGACGAGGCCGAGGCGCTGTTTAATGAGAAGATGGACAGCGTGGCGGACGTACTGGAGCAGCAGCCCACCGGCAAGACTGTGGCGTTTTTCTACATCACCAGCAGCGGCGCTGTAAACGTCCGCAAGTCCACGGACTATGTGGCGAAGTGCGTTGCCATCGCAGGCGGAGACTATGTCTCCTTCGATGAATCGGCGGAGGACAACGCCCAGTCCACCGTCAACATTCAGATGGAATCCTTCTACCACGGTGCAGTGGACGCCGATGTGCTGATCTACAACAGCATCATCGATGGCGAGCTGCACACGCTGGACGAATTGGTGGCACTGGATCCACTGATGGCCGACTTCAAGGCCGTCAAGAGCGGTAATGTGTGGTGCCTGACCAAAAACTTCTATCAGGAGTCGCTGGAGCTGAGCGATCTCATTCTGGACGTGAACCATGCGTTGAACGACGCGCCGGATACGGCTTTTCACTTTCTGACACGGATGAAGTGAGCATTTTTTACATCATAAGGAGGAGCGGCATGAAGAGAAACCGAACACTTCGCATCTGGGGAGGCTTCTTGCTGCTCCTCCTGCTTTTATTCACATTTTTGATTTGGAATATCTTCGCGGGAAGCGTTTCTCTTTCCGCGTCTGAGATATGGCGGATCCTGCTGGGGGGCGATGTTGGCTTTACCCAGAGCCAGATCATCGTAAAGATCCGTCTGCCCCGGCTCCTGTCGGCGCTGATTCTGGGCGGGGCGCTGTCCCTGTCCGGCTATCTGCTGCAAACTTTCTTCCACAACCCCATCGCAGGCCCCTTCGTGCTGGGCATCTCCTCCGGCGCAAAGATGACGGTGTGCGTGGCCATGCTGGCGCTGCTGAGCCGCGGCAAGACCACCTCCTCCGCCATTCTCATCGCAGCGGCCTTCGCGGGAGCTATGGTATCCATGGGCTTCGTGCTGCTGATCTCCCAGCGGGTCAAGCGCATGAGCCTGCTGGTGGTCTGCGGCGTGATGATCGGCTATATCTGCTCGGCACTGACGGATTTTCTCGTGACCTTTGCCGACGATTCCAGCATCGTGAATCTGCACAACTGGTCTCTCGGCTCCTTCTCCGGCATGAGCTGGGACAACGTAAAGACTATGGCCGTTGTCTGCGGCATCACGCTGCTGCTGACCTTCCTGCTTTCCAAGCCCATCCGGGCGTACCAGTTGGGCGAGGTCTATGCCCAGAATATGGGCGTCCCCCTGCGGGCCTTCCGGACGGCGCTGATCCTGTTGTCCAGTGTGCTGTCCGCCTGCGTCACGGCCTTTGCCGGCCCCATCTCCTTTGTTGGCATCGCAGTGCCGCACCTGATGAAGTCCCTGTTCAAATCGGCGGAGCCGCTGTGTATGATCCCAGCCTGCTTCCTGGGCGGCGGCGTGTTCTGCCTGTTCTGCGACCTCGTCGCCCGCACCGCCTTTGCCCCCACAGAGGTGAGCATCAGCTCCGTCACGGCGGTATTCGGCGCACCCATCGTCATCTACATGATGATCCACAGAAAGGCAGCGTGAGTATGGCAGCATATCTGGAAACCAAGGCGCTTGCCGTGGGCTACCACGGCAAGCCGCTGATTGAAGATGTCGCCCTCCATGTGCAGCGGGGCAAGATCGTGACGCTCATCGGCCCCAACGGGTCGGGAAAATCCACCATCTTAAAAACCATTATCGGCCAGCTCTCCAAGGTGTCCGGCACAGTGTTTCTGGACGGCAAGGCCATGGAGGAGCGCAGCCGCAATGAGATCGCCCGGCGCATGGCCATTTTGATGACGGCCCGCATGGAGCCGGAGCTGATGACCTGCCGGGACGTGGTGAGCAGCGGCCGCTACCCCTATACCGGGCGGCTGGGCATTTTGCAGCCGGAGGATCAGGCCATCGTGGAGCGCTCGCTGGAGCAGGTAGGCGGCATGGAGTTTGCTGACCGGCCCTTCTCCGCCATCAGTGACGGACAGCGCCAGCGCATCCTGTTGGCCCGGGCCCTGTGTCAGGAGCCGGAGATCATCGTGCTGGACGAGCCCACCAGCTTTCTGGATATTCGCTACAAGTTGGAGCTTTTGACGGTGCTCAAGCGCATGGTGCGGGAGAACGATCTGGCGGTGCTGCTGTCCCTCCACGAGCTGGAGCTGGCGGAGCGCATTTCCGACACGGTGGTGTGCGTGGCGGGCGACCGCATCGACCGCATCGGCACCCCGGAGGAGATTTTCACCCGCGAGTATATCGCAAAGCTGTACCGGATGGAGCACGGGAAGTACGACCCCTGCTTCGACAGCCTGGAATTTGTGCCGTAAGGAGTGCTATCATGGAAAAACAAGGTGTTTTTTACGCCGTCAGCGTGGGTCCCGGCGACCCGGAGCTGCTGACCCGGCAGGCGTGCCGGGTCTTGACGGACTGCGGCGTGGTGGCCGCTCCCCGGATGAAGTCCGGGCGGATGCTGGCGCTGGACATCGCCGCCGGTGCTGTGGATATGCAGGGCAAGACCATATTGCCGTTGGATTTCACCATGGCGCGTGACGCGGCGGTACGGGAGGACAGCTACCGCACGGCGGCTGCCGCCATCGAAACGGCACTGGCGGCCGGGCAGGACGTGGCCATGGTCAATCTGGGCGACGTGTCCGTGTACGCCACGGCCTACTCTATTCTGGAGCGCATCCGCTCTGACGGGTTTAAAACGGTGATGTGTTCCGGCGTCACCAGCTTCTGCGCCGTGGCGGCGCGGCTGGGGCGCAGCCTCACCCGCATGGAGGAGCCCCTCCACATCCTGCCGGGCAGCGCCGATCTGGACAGTGCGCTGGCGCTGCCGGGAACGAAGGTCATCATGAAGTCCGGCAAGGCCATCCACGAGACGGCGGCGGCGCTGGAGCGCCGCGGCCTGCTGGCAAATGCCGGGATGGTGGCGGACTGCGGACTGGAAACAGAGCAGGTCTACACCGACCTGCGGCAGCTGCCGGAGGAGATCAGCTATTTTGCCACCATCGTGGCGGATTGAGAGGTCGCTATGGAGCAAAAAGTCCCCCGCTTGGTGCTGGCCGGTACCAACAGCGGCTGCGGCAAAACCACCGTCACCTGCGCCGTTTTGCAGGCGCTGGCAGCGCGGGGTCTGCGGGTAGGCGCGGCAAAATGCGGCCCGGATTACATTGACCCCATGTTCCACAGCCGGGTCATCGGCGCGAAAAGCTCTAACCTCGACCCGTTCTTTTTTGACCCCGACACCATGCGCTATCTGCTGGCGCACAATGGTGAGGAGTGCGATGTGACGGTCATTGAGGGCGTCATGGGATACTATGACGGGCTGGGGCTCACCTCCACCCGCGCCAGCACCTACGAGGCGGCGCGGGAAACGGAAAGCCCCGTGGTGCTGGTGGTGAACGCACGGGGGGCGGCGTTGTCCGTTGTGGCGGCGGTGCAGGGCTTTCTGGACTTCGCGCCGGACAACAACGTGCAGGGCGTCATTCTGAACGGGTGCAGTGCCATGAGCTACGGTGCGCTGGCGCGGGAGCTGGAAAGCCGGCTGGGCGTCCGCGCCTGCGGCTATCTGCCCAGGCTGCCAGAGTGTACGCTGGAGAGCCGCCATCTGGGGCTGGTGACAGCGGACGAGGTGGCGGATCTGCAAGAGAAGCTGCGCAAGCTGGCGGTCGAGGCAGAAAAAACGCTGGACATAGCCGCCTTGCTGGAAATTGCGGCTGCCGCGCCGCCGCTTCGCTTTACGCCGCCGGTGCTGCCGGAGGCGGGCGCGCCGGTGCGGATCGGCGTGGCGCGGGACAGGGCGTTCTGCTTTTACTATGAGGACAGTCTCGATCTGCTGCGGCAGCTGGGCGCGGAGCTGGTGCCCTTCAGCCCCCTGACGGATGAACGGCTCCCCGACGGTGTACAGGGTCTGTACTTAGGCGGCGGCTACCCGGAACTTTACGCGGCGCAGTTGGAGGAAAACCACGCCCTGCGCAGGCAAATCCGAGACGTTGTATACGCGGGGATGCCCTGTATCGCCGAGTGCGGCGGCTTCATGTATCTGACGCAGTCCATCGCAGGCCGCGCCATGGTGGGTGCGCTGCCGGGGGACTGCTTTGATACTGGGAGGCTGACCCGGTTCGGCTACATCACCGCCACGGCGCAGGCGGACAGCCTCCTCTGCCGCGCCGGAGAGCAGGTACCCATGCATGAATTCCACCACTGGGATACCCCCCAGCCCGGCGGCGCTTTTCTGGCGGTAAAGCCCTCCGGTAAGCAGTGGACCTGCGTACACGCCACCGATACGCTGTACGCGGGCTTCCCCCACTTCCATTTTTACGCCAAGCCGGTCATGGCACAGCGCTTTTTGGCGGCTTGCAGAAAGGAGACGCTATGATGGAGCAAATGAAGCCTATGGACATTGAGAAGCGCAGCTTCGCCATCATCACAGAGCTGCTGGGCGACCGGCGGCTGGACCCGGAAAACGAGCTGGTCATCAAACGGGTCATCCACACCACGGCGGATTTTGACTATGTGGACAATCTGGCCTTTTCCGGCCACGCGGTGCAAAAGGCCATCGCCGCCCTGCGGGCGGGCTGCGACATCGTCACCGATACCCAGATGGTCAAGGCCGGGATCAATAAGACGATCCTCGCCTCGCTGGGCGGAGAGGTACACTGCTTCATGTCGGACGCGGACGTGGCGGCGGAGGCTAAGGAGCGGGGCGTGACCCGTGCCTTTGTATCCATGGAGCGGGCGGCAGCCCTGCCCAAGCCCTGCATCTTCGCCATCGGCAACGCCCCTACGGCACTTTTTTCGCTGGAGGAGCTGATGGAGGCCGGCAAGCTCCGTCCCGCCCTCATCATCGGGGTACCGGTGGGCTTTGTGAATGTGGTGGAAAGCAAGGAGCGCATCATCGAGGCCGCTGCCGCACCCTACATCGTGTCCCGGGGCCACAAGGGCGGCAGCAACGTGGCGGCGGCCATCTGCAACGCCATGCTCTACCAGATCAGGCGGTAGGTTATGAAGGAATTTATCATACGGGACGGAAAAAAGCTCCGTCTGGGCTACACCACCGGCTCCTGTGCCGCGGCGGCGGCCAAGGCCGCCGCATGGATGCTGCTGAGCGGCAGCAAAAAGGAGTCCATCCGCCTGCTGACACCCAAGGGCATGGAGCTGGCATTGGCGGTGGAGGACATCTATCTGTCCCCGGACTGTGTGCGCTGCGCCATCCGGAAGGACAGCGGCGATGACCCGGATATCACCCGTGACACCCTGATCTATGCCGAGGTGCGGAAAACAGAGACTGTTGGCATTGTCATCGACGGCGGACAGGGCGTGGGCCGGGTAACCAAGCCGGGTCTTGACCAGCCGGTGGGCGCGGCGGCCATCAACTCTGTACCCCGCCGGATGATCCAGGAGACCGTGGAGGAGGTCTGCGGCCTGCTGGGATACACCGGCGGCCTGTATGTGGTAATCTCCGCTCCCGATGGCGAGACGCTGGCGAAAAAGACCTTCAATCCCCGGTTGGGCATTGAGGGCGGCATCTCTATCTTAGGCACCACGGGGATCGTAGAGCCTATGAGCGAGCAGGCGCTGGTGGACACCATCCATGTAGAGCTGCGGCAGCGGCGGGAGGGCGGCGCGGATTATGTACTGCTGGCCCCCGGCAACTACGGCGCGGACTATATCAAGGGTGCCATGGGCATCGACCCCGCCACGGCGGTGATGACCTCCAACTTCATCGGCGACGCGCTGGAGATATGCCGGGAGCTGGGCTTCAGAGGGGCGCTGCTCATCGGTCATATCGGCAAGCTGGTAAAGCTGGCGGGCGGTATGTGGAACACCCACTCCCGCTACGGCGACTGCCGCATGGACATCCTGACGGCCTGTGCCGCCGCAGAGGGGCTGCAAGGCGGTGCGGCGGAGGAGATGCTCTGCTGCGCCACCTGTGATAACGCCCTGCGGCTGTTGAAGGAGCAGGGACTTTATGACGCAGTGCTGCACCGGCTGGCCGGGCGCATTGACGACATGATGCACTATAAATGCAGTGATATAGAGACGGGAGCCATCCTCTTTTCCAAGGAATATGGCTATCTTTGTGAGACGAAGGGCGCATCCAAGCTGCTGCGCCGGATAAAGGAGGACTGACAATGGTACATTTTGTGGGAGCGGGCAGCGGCGCTGCCGACCTCATCACCGTCCGAGGCGCCAAGCTGCTGGGCGAGGCCGACGTGGTGATCTACGCCGGCTCATTGGTGAATCCGGCGCTGCTGGACTACACCAGGGAGGGCTGCGAGATCCACGACAGCGCCAAGCTGACGCTGGAGGAGGTTATCGCCCTCATCGAGAAAGCGGAGGCGGAGGGAAAAACCACGGTGCGTCTGCACACGGGGGATTCCAGCATCTATGGTGCGGTGCGGGAGCAGTTCGACGAGCTGGAAAAGCGGGACATTGTCTACGATGTCTGCCCCGGCGTAAGCGCCTTCTGCGGCGCAGCGTCCGCGCTGCGGGCGGAGTACACCCTGCCCGATGTGAGCCAGACCGTCATCATCACCCGCGCCCCGGGCCGCACCCCGGTGCCGGAGCGGGAGTCCATCCGCTCGCTGGCGGCCCATCAGGCCACCATGGTGCTGTTTCTCAGCACCTCACTGACCGAACTGCTGCAAGCCGAGCTGCTGGCGGGAGGCTATACCGCTGACACCCCGGCGGCGGTGGTGTATAAGGCCACCTGGCCGGAGGAGAAGATCTTCCGCTGCACCGTGGGGACGCTCCACGAGACGGTGACGGGCAACGGTCTGACCAAGACCTCGCTGATCGTGGTGGGCAACTGTCTGGGCGACAACTACCTGCGTTCCCTGCTGTACCACCCTGATTTTACAACGGAGTTCCGCAAGGGGGCGCAATGAGAGCCGCCCTGTTTGCCTTCAGCCGGGGCGGCTGCGCCACGGCGCGGCGGATACTGGCGGCGCTGCCGGAGGAGGCATGGATGTGCTATACCATGCCGCGTTTTGAAGAGCCGGGCTTTCTGCCGCTGGACAAGGCGGTATATGGCGTGAGCTTTTCCTCCATGGACGCACTGATCTTTGTGGGGGCCTGCGGCATCGCCGTGCGGGAGATCGCCCCCTATGTACAGAGTAAAAAGACCGACCCGGCGGTGCTGTGCATCGACGAGGCGGGGCGGTTTGTGATCCCCCTGCTCTCCGGCCATATCGGCGGCGCCAACGCGCTGGCGGTGGAGCTGGCGGAAAAGCTGGGGGCCACGGCGGTAGTCACCACCGCCACCGATGTCCGCGGCAAATTTTCCGTGGACGCATGGGCTGCCCGGCACGGCTGCGTCATCTCTGACATGGGGCTTGCCAAGGCGGTTTCGGCGGCGATCTTAGAGGAGGATATCCCCCTTTGCAGCCAGTTTTCTCTGCCCGCCCCCCTGCCGGAGGGTACGTTTGCCGGGGAGAGTGGCCCGCTGGGCGTTTTCATTGGCTGGCGCACAAAGGCACACTTCGCCCGCACCCTGCGGCTTATCCCTCGCGTACTGCGGGTAGGTGTAGGCTGCCGGCGGGGCATCTCCGCCGAGGCGGTGGTGCGTGCGGTGCAGACAGTGTTCGCGGAAAATGGGCTGGACACGGCGGCCATCTGCGGCGTCTGTTCCATCGACCTGAAGCAGGACGAGGCAGGCCTGCTGGCCGCCTGTGAGAAAAACAACTGGCCGGTGCATTTTTACACGGCGCAGCAGCTGCGGGATGTGGCGGGTGACTTCACTCCCTCCGACTTCGTCCGCTCCGTTACCGGCGTGGACAATGTCTGTGAGCGGGCGGCGCTGCTGGATGCCGAAAAACTGATCGTACAAAAAACAGCGCGGGACGGCGTGACCGTCGCCGTTGCGGCGGAGCATTGGGAGGTGCGCTTTGGGTAAGGTAACTGTAGTAGGTATCGGGCCGGGCAGCTATGAGGATATGACCATTCGGGCGGATACCGCCCTGCGGGCGTGTGACGCCATCGTAGGCTACCCGGTGTATGTGGATCTGGTGCGGGATCGCTACCCCGGCAAGGAGCTTCACTCCACCCCCATGACACGGGAGGCCGAGCGCTGCCAGCTGGCGCTGGAGCTGGCGCGCAGCGGTAAGACCGTTGCCATGGTCTGCTCCGGTGACAGCGGCATCTACGGTATGGCGGCGCTGGTCTATGAGCTGCGGGGCGAGGCGCAGGAGCCTGAAATTCAGGTGGTGCCTGGTCTGACGGCGGCTTGCAGCGCCGCAGCGGTGCTGGGTGCGCCGCTGACCCACGACTTTGCGGTCATCAGCCTCAGCGATCGGCTGACGCCGTGGGAAACCATCGAAAAGCGGCTGGACTGCGCGGCGGCGGCGGATCTGACCATCGCCCTGTACAACCCCGCCAGCCACGGCAGACCCGACCACCTGAAGCGGGCCTGCGATATCCTGTTGCGCCGTCTGCCGGGAGAGCGGCTGTGCGGCATCGTGCGCAATATTGGCCGTGAGGGGCAGAGCAGCCGCATCCTGACGCTGGCAGAGCTGCGGGAGGCGGAGGTGGATATGTTCTGCACCGTGCTGATCGGCAGCGCCGTCGTCAAAACGGTGGCCGGTCAACTGGTCACACCCAGAGGATACCGCAATGTGTAATATCTGCGTGTTTGCCGGCACCACGGAGGGCCGGGAGCTGGTGGAATTCCTGGCCGGACAGCCGGTGCAGGCTACGGTATGCGTGGCCACGGAGTACGGTGAAACGCTGCTGCCGGAGGCGGAAAACATTACGATTCTGGCGGGACGCATCCCGGTAGAGGACATCATCCGGATGCTGCAAAGGATGCGGTTCGATCTGGTCATCGACGCTACCCACCCCTATGCCACCTCCATCACCGAGAGCATCTGCACAGCCTGTCGGGAAACGGAGACGGAGTATCTGCGCCTGCTGCGGCAATCCTCCGGACAGACGGAGGATGTGGTCTGCGTGGAGAATGCGGCGGCGGCCGCCGCATTTCTGGAGAGTACGCGAGGCAATATCCTGCTGACCACCGGCAGTAAGGAACTGGCGGCGTATAGCGGCATCCCCGATTTTACCCAGCGGGTATACGCCCGGGTGCTGCCCATGGATGCCTCGCTGGAGGCCTGCCGCGCAGCAGGGCTGAAGGCCGCCCATATCATCGCCATGCAGGGCCCTTTCTCCGAGGAGATGGATCTGGCCACACTGCGGTTTGCCGACGCCGCATGGATGGTGACCAAGGACGGCGGCGAAGCCGGCGGCTTTCCCGCTAAGGCATCCGCCGCCCGGAAGACGGGCGCAGGTCTGGTGGTCATTGGCCGCCCGCCTCAGCGGGAGGGGCTTCCCTTTGCGGCGGTGCTGGATGTGCTGTGTAAGCGGTTTGGCTGCACCGTCCGGCCGCAGGTGCGGATCGTCGGCATCGGCCCCGGCAGCCGGGAGGCTATGACCCGTGAGGTCAGTGAAACCATTGAGGCGGCGGACTGTCTCATCGGTGCAAAACGGATGCTGGAGGCTGTGGCGCGGCCGGGACAGCACACCTGCGACGCCATTGCGCCGCAGGATATTGCGGACTTTATCCGCACCCACTGGGAGTACCGCCGCTTCGCGGTGGTCATGTCCGGCGATACCGGCTTCTTCAGCGGCACGAAAAAGCTGCTGCCCCTGCTGGAGGGCTGCGACACGGCGGTGCTGCCGGGTTTGAGTTCATTGTCCTATCTGTGCGCCCGGCTCCGGACCTCCTATGAGAATGTCCGGGTGGTGAGTCTCCACGGGCGGCAGCACAACATTCTGCCGGAGGTGCGGGCAACCAGCCGCCTCTTTGCGCTGGTAGGCGGCGAGCGCGGCATCAACGATCTGTGCCGTACGCTGACAGAGGGTGATCTGGGCCATGTCTCTGTGTATGTGGGCCAGCGGCTGGGCTACCCAGATGAGCGCATCGTGCGCGGCACGGCGGCGGAACTGACGGATGGTGTCTATGCCCCTCTGAGCGTGGCGCTTATCGAAAACCCCCATCCCGACGCGGTGGTCACACCGGGTCTGCCGGATGACGCCTTTCTCCGCAGTGCGGAGGAAATGCCCGTGGTTCCCATGACCAAAAGTGAGGTGCGGGCGGTGTGCCTTTCCAAGCTGCGGCTGACGGAGCGGAGCGTCTGCTGGGACATCGGTGCCGGTACCGGCTCAGTGTCGGTGGAAATGGCCTTACAGGCAAAGCAAGGGCTTGTCTGCGCCGTAGAGCGGCGAGAGGATGCCGCAGCGCTGCTGGGGCAAAACCGTAATCGGTTTGCATTGGAAAACTTACAGGTGGTCTGCGGCAGCGCGCCGGAGGCCTGCGTCGGTCTGCCAGCCCCCACTCACGCATTCATCGGCGGCAGTGCCGGCAATATGCACGAGATCGTGGCGCTGCTGCTGGCAAAAAATCCTCATGTCCGCATCGTGGCCACGGCCGTTTCGCTGGAGTCCGTGGCTGAACTGACGGACTGCCTGTCGGCGTTCCCCTTTGCGGAGACGGATGTGGTGTCCCTGCAAGCAGCGCGGGACAGAAAAGCCGGAAGCTACCACTTGATGAGCGGACAGAATCCCATTTATATTTTTACGATGCAGGGCGGAGGAGAAACGGCATGATGTGGTCGCTTGCGGCACTTGTTATCGGCTTTTGCATAGACCTTCTGGTGGGCGACCCCCACGGCTTTCCCCATCCGGTAGTTCTGATTGGAAAATGTATCAGTGTGTTGGAGCGGGGGCTGCGGTGCATATGCCCCAAAACGCCCTCCGGTGAGCGGGCGGCGGGCGCCATCCTGTGGGGAGCGGTGGTCATCGTATCCACCGCCGTCCCGGCTCTGCTGCTGTGGCTGAGCGGTCTGGTCAGCCCGTGGCTGCGTCTGGCGCTGGAAAGCGTGATGTGCTGGCAGATCTTGGCCGTCAAGTCCCTGCGGGACGAGAGCATGAAGGTCTATGACGCGCTGGAAAGCGGGGATTTGGCCGCCTCCCGCCATGCTGTTTCCATGATCGTGGGGCGGGATACCGACCGGCTGGACGATGCCGCCGTGACCCGTGCCGCCGTGGAAACGGTGGCGGAGAACACCTCCGACGGCGTGGTGGCGCCGCTGCTGTTTCTGGCCATCGGCGGCGCGCCGCTGGGATTTTTCTACAAGGCAGTGAACACCATGGACTCCATGCTGGGGTATGTGGAGCCGCCCTATAAGAACATCGGTCTTGTACCCGCCAAGGCGGACGATGTGGTGAATTATATCCCGGCGCGGCTGTCCGCCCTGCTGATGCTGACGGCGGGCGGCCTGATGGGACTGGATATTTCAGCGGGCTGGCGGATCTTCCGCCGCGACCACCGGAAGCACGCCAGTCCCAACTCAGCCCAGACGGAATCTGTCTGCGCCGGGCTTCTGGGCCTGCGTCTGGCCGGGGATGCGTGGTACCACGGTGTACTGCACAAAAAGGAGTATATCGGCGACGCATCGCGGGAGATCACCCACGAGGACATCCCCCGTGTGTGCCGCCTGATGACCGTCACAGCGATCCTCACCCTGCTTTTGAGCTGCGGGGTCAAGCTACCCTTTGCACTGTGAAGGAGACATAGATGCTGTATCAAACAAAAAATCAACACGGCGGCGATGTATACGGCGGCGGTATCACGCTGGATTTTTCCGCCAACACCAACCCCCTGGGTACGCCTCCCGGCGTACTGGAGGCGGTGTGCCGGGCTCTGCCCCGGCTACACCGCTACCCCGACCCCTACTGCCGCCGGCTGGTGCAGGCTATCGCGGGCCATGAGCAGGTGCCGGCGTCCTATATTCTCTGCGGAAACGGCGCGGCAGACCTGATCTACACATACTGCGCCGCCCTGCGGCCCCGGACGGCGGTGGAACTGGCCCCCACCTTTGTGGAATATGGGGCGGGACTGGCGCAGGTGGGTTGCCGCGTAGAGCGGTATTTCCTGCATCAGGCGCAGAATTTCGATTTGGACGAGAGGTTTCTGCCCTTCTTAGAGGAAAAAAAACCGGAGGTGGTATTCCTCTGTAACCCCAACAACCCCACCGGGCGGCTGATCCCGCTCCCTCTGCTGGAGCAGATCCTGCAATACTGCGCGGCACAAGGGGCGCGGCTGTTTCTGGATGAGTGCTTTCTCGATCTCACGGAGGACGGCGTCAGCGCCAAGTCCCTTCTGGCAGCGCACCCGGAGCTGCTGATCCTGAAGGCATTCACCAAGAGCTACGGCATGGCGGGCATCCGGCTGGGGTACTGCCTGTGCGCCGACAATGCGTTACTGCGCCGCATGGCGGCCGCGTCCCCGCCGTGGAACGTGTCCTCGCCGGCCCAGAGTGCCGGTGTGGCGGCGCTGGCGGAGCGGGACTTCCTGCAAAGGACGCTGTCCCTCGTCCACACGGAGCGGCGGTGGCTCACGGATAACCTGACGGCGCTGGGCTTCTGGGTATGCCCGTCCCATGCCAATTACCTGCTGTTCCGTGGGCCGCTGGGGCTGCGGGAGGGCCTGCTGCAGCAGGGTATCGCCATCCGTGGCTGTGGGAATTACAACGGGCTGGGTGACGGGTGGTATCGCATTGCGGTGAGGCCTCACGGGGAAAATGAAGCATTGATAACGGCCATCCGGCAATTCTGCAAGGAGAAATCACTATGGCAATGAATATTATGATTCAGGGGACCATGTCCAATGCGGGAAAGAGCCTGCTGGCGGCGGGACTCTGCCGCGTTTTGAAGCAGGACGGCTACCGCGTGGCACCGTTCAAGAGCCAGAACATGGCGCTGAACTCCTTCATCACCAAGGACGGCGGCGAGATGGGCCGGGCGCAGGTAGTGCAGGCAGAAGCCGCCGGGATCGAGCCGGACACCCGCATGAATCCCATCCTGCTCAAGCCCACCACCGACGTGGGCAGTCAGGTCATCGTCAACGGACAGGTGCGGGGCAATATGCAGGCCATGGAGTACTTCCACCGCAAGCGGGACTACATCCCCGCTGTGCTGGAGGCCTACAACAGTCTGAACTCAGAGTATGACGTGATCGTCATTGAGGGGGCAGGCAGCCCTGCGGAGATCAACCTCAAGCAGGATGATATCGTCAATATGGGCCTTGCCAAGCTGGTGGACGCGCCGGTGCTGCTGGTAGGCGACATCGACCGGGGCGGCGTGTTCGCCCAGCTCTACGGTACGGTGGCACTGTTGGAGGAGGACGAGCGCCGCCGCATCAAGGGCGTGGTGGTCAACAAATTCCGGGGTGACCGGGCCATTCTGGAGCCGGGACTGAAGACGCTGGAGCAGCTGTGCGGCATCCCGGTGGCGGGGGTCATCCCCTACGCCCACGTAGACATCGACGATGAAGACAGCCTGACCGAGCGGTTTGACCGCTCCAAAGAGCGAAAGCTCTTGGATATCGCGGTAATCCGTGTGCCGCGCATCTCCAATTTCACGGATTTCAGCCCCTTCGAACATTACGGAAACGTGTCGCTGCGCTATGTGGATCAGGTGAGTGACCTGCACCAGCCGGACATGATCCTGCTGCCGGGTACCAAGAGCACCATTGCCGACCTGCGGTGGCTGCGGCAGTCCGGTCTGGAGGCGGCCATTTTGAAGGCGGCTGACGCCGGCACGCTGGTTTTCGGCATCTGCGGCGGCTATCAGATGCTGGGGCGCACCGTGTCCGACCCGGAGCATGTGGAGGCCGCCGGTGTCACGGAGATCAACGGTTTGGGTCTGCTGGAGATGGACACCGAATTTCGGGGTGAAAAGGTGCAGACCCAGACGCGAGGCGTCTTTTACGGTGTGGAGGGAATGCTCTCCGGCCTGAACGGACTCGCCTACGAGGGGTACGAGATCCACATGGGCCGCAGTCAGCAGCAGATGCCCGCCCTCACCGGCAGCAGAAACGTATACGGCAGCTATGTCCACGGCATTTTTGACGCGCCGGGCATCACGGATACGATCCTGAAAGCACTGTGCGCCAGAAAGGGTGTGTCCTTTGACGCGCTGGCAACCTTTGACGCCTGCGGCTACAAGGAACGGCAGTACGACCTGCTGGCGGACGTGGTACGCGGCGGACTGGATATGTCCTTTGTCTACCGGGTGCTGCGCCGGGAAGTATAACGAAACAAGTTCCAATGGAAAAAGAGGGAGAGAGTTGAGCAGGATATTATGCGTGATTGACGGCATGACGGATCCCCACTTTCAGGTGGAGCGATATGGCCATCTGGCGTCCATGGGTTCTGTGCGGTATGTGGATACCTGCGGCGGCTTCCCACCGGAAACACTGCACTGCGTACTGCGCCTGTTGGGGGTAACGGATCTGCCGGTACATCTCCGAGGCTATGTAGAGGCGCTGGGGGCCGGAATCCCCGTCCGGCCCGATGACCTGCTGCTGCGGGACAGCTGCTACACGCTGGATGGAGAGGGCTGCTGCACCATGCCTTGCTGTGCCCCGGCAAAGGTAGAGGATCCTGCATTTACCTATTACCGGCTGGGCGGCTATCAGGCACTGCTGGTATTTCCCCACATGGCGCATACTGTGAATAACATTGTAACGCAGATTCCTTCCGGCGGGCAGCGGGCACTGTGCCCGCAGGGAAGCCTGGTACTGCGCCATGCCTTTGAAAGACTGCTGACGAAAGAACGATGTATGCTTCTGTGGGGACAGTCTGTTCCGGTAGCACTGCCGCCATTTCCCCAGAAGAGCGCCGTGATCTGCGGCAAGGAGTTGGTAAAGGGGATTGCCCGGCTGCTGCACATGGAGCTTTTCCCGGTAAAGGGGGCTACTGGCGATGTGGATACGGATCTGGACGCCAAGACAGAGGCAGCTCTGCGAGCGGCGGAACGCTGCCCCTTTGTGCTGCTGCATATCAACGGGGCGGATGAAGCGGCCCATCGCCACGATTCGGCGGAAAAGGAGACTTTCCTGCGCCGGGTCGATGATCGGGTGCTCTCCCGGCTGTTGGCGTCTGAGCATGAGATTGTGGTGGCCTCCGACCACGGAGCTGATCCAGAAAGCGGAGCCCATCTGGGTGGCCCACAGCCTTTTTTTACCAGCCGTTAAATGGTAATAGTCAAGATATGAAGACTGCATAACGGCGGCAAGGCTTAAAATCAAAACCTCTGGCTTATGACTACAACGGAAAGCGCGTCAAGCCCCAGCAGAAAACCGTCCATCCGCCGGAGGAACTAACGCCCAAGCAGGTGAAAAAATGGCTCAACGAGCAGGCAGTCCTCTTTGAGCGGGAATGCCGCCACACGCCGCAGCCCGTCCAGCAGCTCACGCTGGCAAAATACATCGACCTGTGGCTGGAGACGGTTGCACCCAGCAAGCTGGCGAAGTCCACCATCCGCCGTGACCGGCAGGACATCGAGCGCATCCTTCCGGCGCTGGGCCACTACAAGCTCACCGAGCTGCGGCCGGAACACTTCCGAAATTTCTACGCAGAGCTGCGAAAAGTCATCAGCATTGAAACGAAAAAGCCACTCTCCGAGTACACCATTGAGGGCGTGTACGCGACGCTGTGCAGCATCCTCTCTGATGCCGTGGAGGGTGGCTTTCTTTCGCATAACCCGGCTTGGCGCACCTACCGCTACGCCGGTCGCAAGTGTGAAAAAAAGATCGCGGGCGAGGAAACGGCGCAGAAGATCATCGCCGCGCTGGAGGGCGAGAGCATCAAGTACGAAACCTACTTCAAGCTCCTCATCGCCACGGGAATGCGGCGGGGCGAGTGCTGCGGATTGAAGTGGTGCGACATTGATTGGGAGCAGCGTTCCATCCACATCTGCCGCAACGCGGTCAAGGTGACGGACGAGGAGATCTTCGTAAAAGAACCCAAGACCCGCGCAGGTGACCGCTATGTGTACTTCTCAGCCGAGATGGAAAGTCTCCTGCGGGAGTACCAAAAAGAATGCCGGTATATCACCGAAACCTATGACCAGCGGGAGCTGACCGATGATGACTTTCTGTTCCGCCGTCAGGGAGCGCGGCTCCCCATGACGCCCACCACCTTCACCTACCGCTTCAAGCTGCTCCTCAAGAAGAACGGCCTACCGCAGGAGCTGAACGTCCACTCCCTCCGGCACACCGCCGCCAGTCTGATGATCGCGGGCGGCACGGATGTGGCAACGGTGGCGGGCATCCTCGGCCACAGCCAGCCCTCCACCACGCTGGATATCTATACCCACGCCTTCGACAAGAACAAAAAGGCCGCCAGCGCGGGATTGCAGGAAATGCTGGAGATATGACATAGCGTAATAGCTCAGTTGGATCGCAAAATGTGCAGTAGTGGTCAAATCAGGTTTCAATTTCCCTAACTTTCTGCATATAAAAACCGTCTCAAGCATATTGCTTGAGACGTTTTTTGGTACGCCCGACTGGATTCGAACCAGCGGCCTTTAGAGTCGGAGTTATCAGGCCGTCAAGCCGGAAAGCCTTGCAGTGCAACGGTTTGATTGGTATCGCACAAATTTTCGGCATTTTGAAGAAAAACCTCAGAAGCCTTGCAGGGCAAGACTCCCGATGTTTTTCGCAGTAGTAGTCAAATAGTAGTCTGTGTGCCCCGCAGGTCATGCATCTCAGATGCAGCGCCTCTCGTTTTCAGCATACGCGAACCGCATACTTCACGCGATTTCCGTACTGCGTTGATTTGAGAAGACCCAGCCTTTCAAATTTCAGGACAAAGCTGCGGATCGTCGCATAGGCGGCGTTTCCGAAGTCCTTTTCCAGCTGCTTGGTGGAGAACTCCGCGCCGCCGTAAGCCGAGAGGACAAACTCCCACAGTGCTTTCTCCTTCTCAGTGACCTGTCCGTGGGACAGGGCGGTCTGAAACGCCTCGGTCGTCTGTGCGGTCGGAAGCACCCCGTTCAGCTTATGATATACATTTTCGATAAAATACGCCAAAAACGGTGTTGCGTCCACCACACCGCTGATCCTCGCGTTCTCCTCCACCAGCGTATAGGCGTCATAATACCCCTTGCGGCTTTTGTTGATGTACTCAGAGAGCGGCACGAACAGCGCAGAGGAATACCCCTGCTGCACCAGATACCACAAATGCATCAGCCGCGCCATTCTGCCGTTGCCGTCAAAGTATGGGTGCAGATACGCGATGTAGAAGTGGATCAGCGCCGCTTTCAGCAGGTCGTTGATCTCGGATTCTTCATGGATAAAGGTGACCAATTCGCCCATGCGTTCCGGCAGCGCCTGCCAGGGAAAGCCCGTATGCTCCACCTTTGCGCCGATCACATACACGCTGTCATGCCGATAGAAATGACCGGGCAGCAGCCGATCCTCCTCGGGTAGATAGGCCCCGATGGCCATTTCATAGAGCTGGTGAATGGTCTCCTCAGTGATTTGATTCGCCGGGTCGCTGATGAACTCCAGTCCCTTTTTCATGCCGAAAATACGGCTTTCGCTTTCGTCTGTGGGAGCAAGGCCGGAGAGGATCTTGCGGACGCTGTCGCGGGTAAAGTCCACCTGCTCGATGGTAAAGGTGGAAACGATCTCCTCCTCCATAGCCTTGACGCCGTAAAGCTGCGTGCTGTTCTGCGGCGTCAAAAGCACCCTGGCAGCGGAAAGGCGCACCTGTGCAATGCTGCTCAGATAGACGATGTTCTGCCCGGAAAAATCCTTGAGCGGCAGCGAATAGTAGAAACCGTTTTTCAGCAGCTCCGTGAACTCTTTGATGTCGGCCTGCGGGAATTTATAGCCGAGTTTTCTCAAATCCAGAACGTTTTTGTCGGACAGCATCTTGGTAAACAGCGCAGCATCCATGAAAGCACCTCCGCTTCTGATTGCAATTAGTATCACCAAGTATCAGTATAGCGGAGTGTGCCCAAAATTACAAGAGGGAAAACGGATTTATAACAGTCTATGTGTGCAGCCACCATAGAGGTTCGGCGCGCTCTTGCCGCGCCTCCTTATGCCTTGACGTCGCTGCCGTTATGGAGGGTATTCTCGCCCTCCGGCTTTTGGCCGCCCATGCCGCCGGAGGGCGGCGTACCGTCCGGCCTCTGACCGCCGGGGCCGCCCATGCTGCCCATGCCGATGCTTACCGTACCGGTCTGGGCGGTGCTCTCCGTCTGGGTCTCGCCGGAGGTGAGCGTATAGCTCTCTCCATCCGAAAGATCAGCGGACGAGAAGAACACAAAGGACGCGTTGTAAGCCGCCTCGCCTGTATAAAGCGCCGCGCCGTCGCTGTCGGCAACGGTGAAGGTGCTGCCCTGCGTCAGCAGCGATGCTCCGCCGCCGGGAAAGCCTCTCCGCTCAGACTGATTTTCGCCGCTGGGCAGCTCTTTTCCGCCGGGGCGTTCCTCCCCGCTGGGCTGCTCCTTTTGCGCAGTTTCATCCGGCAGTTTCGTGGCGCCGCCGAAGACCACACAGGGTTGATTTGCCGTGAGAGACATCCCCATTCCGCTGCTGCCGCCTGCCGCCAGCACCGTGCCGCCGGAGACAGTGACCGTGCCGTCTGTGTCCAAAGGCTCGTTGTCCGCGGCGTTGGCCGTCCAAACGGTCACATTGCCGCCGGAGATCGTCAGATCGCCGTTGGAATCAAAGCCGTCGCCGCTGTCGGAGCGGGCCGCAATCGTTCCGCCGTAGATGTTCAGCGCATAGGTAAAGTCGGTCAGGTCGGCGTTTGCGGCGTTGATGCAGTCGTCTGTGGACTGAATGTTGATGCTGCCGGAAAAGACATTGACGGCGGCGCCCTCCAGTCCCTCGTTGCAGGTGGTGATGGTCACGCTGGGACCGGCCGTTCCATTAGCGCCGATGTTCAGGGTGTAGTCGCAGTGCAGTGCGTCATCCCCCGCCGAGAGGGTGAGGGTGCCGCTCTCCACATCCAGCGCCGCCTCCGCGTTCACCGCGTCGTTCACCGGTGCGTCGATGTTCAGCGTCAACTCCCGGATGGTCAGGGACGCCTCGCCGTCCGCCGTTGTGGCCCCGGACTTGATGCCGTTCTTGCCGTTCGCCTGCACGTTCAGCGTTCCCGCGCCGCAGAGCACGGCCTGCGAGCCGTCCTTGCACTTGATGACGGCGTTTTCTGCGTCGGCATTGCCGGATTCGTCGTTGTTGCTCTCCGTATCCGTCAGCGTGTTTTCCGTCCCTGCGGCGACTTCAATGGTGACCTCGCTTCCCTTGCCGCAGACGATGGGGGCGGAGGTTTCCGAGGTGAGCGTCAACCCGTTCAGCACCAGCGTCACGCCGTCTGTACCCTTTTCCACCGTCACGCTGCCATCGGCGCAACTGCCGTAGAGCACATAGGTGCCGGCATCGGTGATGGTCAAATCCGTTCCGTCGATCTCCACGCCGTCTGCAGAAGCCGCCGTGATCTTACCGTTGCTGAATTGAATTTCCGTGCCGCTGACGGCTGCGGTATTCTCTTTTTGGTCGGCGGCGCAGCCCGAGAGCAGACTCAAAGCAAGCGCCAGCGCAAGAATAATTGCTGATTGTTTCATAACATGTCCCCCTGTCTGCCGTCCGCGGCGATGCCGCAGGAGATTTCCAGATTCCCGTTGCGGCAGCGCATCGCGTCCAGTAAGTTTTTTTCCTTGTCCGTATCCTTCAGCGTGACCCGATAGTGGAGACTATACAGGCTCCCCATATTCACGGTCTTGACCCGCAGCAGTTTATAAGAGTTGGTGTGCTCCGCAAAAAGGTCAGAAAAGAGGGTGCTGTAATCCAAATTTTCCGGAACAGTCACGCGAATGTCCCGCTCGCGGGCATCCGCTGTCTGCCCACCTTGCAGCAGCAGAATACCGCAGGTCACGACTGCCGCCAGCACCGCCATGGCGCAGTAGCCCATACCGCAGCAGAGCCCCACGGTCATGGCGAGGAAGATCGCCATGATGTCCCGCGCAGAGCCGGGGGCGGAGCGAAAGCGCACCAAACTGAACGCGCCCGCCACCGCTACGCCTGCGCCGAGGTTGCCGTTGACCAGCAGAATGACAAGCTGCACCAGAAAGGGCAGCACCGTCAGCGCGGAGGCCATCGTGCCGCCCTCGCCGCTGATCTTTCGATAAACCAGCGCGATGCCGAAACCCAGCGCCACCGAGAGCTGGCAGACGGCGAGGAACACCGGCACCGTCACCGAAGTTGTATAAAGGGAAGCAAAAATTCCGTCAAGCATAGCGTCTCATCTCCGTTTCATCGAGTTTGTTTTTGCAGAGCGTTTCAAACGCCCTGCCGCATTTGGAAAATGAGATGGGGAAGATCCCGTTTTCCGAAAGCGCCTCCGCCAGCCACAGCGGGGCGGCGTTGGCGATTTTCACCTCCATAAGCACCTGCCCCGGCTCCAACAGCGCTTCGCCCCACGCGCCGCGGCGCAGATCCAGCGCTTCGGTGCGCCAGAGGATCTCGCGGTCGAGCGTCAGGCGCAGCGAGGCGTCTCCCCTTCCCTTCCATGAATCCCGCTCATAGCTGAGGAAGATGCGCGGCGCAAGGCTGCCGTAGGAAGTGAGCAGCCAGTTGAGCTCCTGAAAGATCTGCCCGTCGCCGCCGGGCTGTCTGCGCGACAAATAGCGGAGCGCGTCGCCGTAGGGCATGCTCACGCGGCGCTTATAGACGATGCCCCGCGCTTTCTTTTTGATTTCGGGAAACACCTGCGCTTCCTCGTCCGGCACGCCGTAGCTGCGCAGGCGCAGCTTTTCCTTGTAGGCGGGCTTTTCCAGCGAGCGGCGGATCAAGCGGAAATCCGGCGTGTCGTAATAGAGGTTATAGATGCTGCTGTGGGCAAAATCGTCCGGCTCCATGTGCGCTTCCAGTGCCGGACGCAGCGCGAAAAGCTGCGCCTCCGTCAGCAGATACTTTACTTCCTTCCGTTTGAATATGGCCTGATAGGGTTCCATCGTGCGGCCTCCTTTTGCTTTTTCTTGCCCTTCATTATCCATACGCTTCTGAAAAAACACTGAAAAGCGAATGTAAACTTTTTTCAGAACTCTTTCAGAATCTTGCGTACAATGATAAACTGACAAAGAAAAGGAGGGATTCCTTTGAATATTCTCATTGTAGAAGACGAAACCGCTCTGGCGGAGGCGGTGGCGCACATTCTCCGCAAGGCGGGACACAGCGCAGACCGGGTGGCGGACGGCCAGTCCGCGCTGGACTATGTCCGCGTCGGCGCGTATGATCTTGTCCTGCTGGACATCATGCTGCCAAAACTCGACGGGCTCAGTGTACTGCGGCAGATGCGAAGCGAGGGCGTGCAGACTCCCGTGCTGATGCTCACCGCCCGCACGACCGTTCCCGACAAGGTCGCGGGGCTGAACGCCGGGGCGGACGACTATCTCACCAAGCCCTTTGACCCCGAGGAGCTGCTCGCAAGAGTCGGCGCGATGACCCGCAGGAAGGGCGCGATGGTGCTGAACGAAATTTCCTTTCAGGACCTGACCCTCGATCTCAACACCGTCACGCTTCGCTGCGGCGCGCGGGACGTGCAGCTCAGTCCCAAGGAGTTCGCGCTGGCGCGGCTGATGCTCTCCGAGCCGAGCATGACCTACTCTAAGGACCTTCTCATCAGCCGCGCGTGGGGGCTGGATTCTGAGGCGACGGACAACAATGTAGAGGCCTACATCTCCTTCCTGCGCAAAAAGCTGCGGTATCTCGGCTCCAAGGTCAGTATCAGGAACCTACAAAAAATCGGCTACCGCTTGGAGGTCGCGCCATGAGTCCCTATCGGAAACGCTTTGTACAGTTCAACATGCTGCTCATCGGCATCATTCTGACCGTCATGGTGGCGGCAGTCGCTATTTATATGGTGAACGACTACTACAACAGTCTGCGCGTGACCATGGAGCAGGTGGTGGCGCCCCTGCAAGGCTTCTCACAGCCGCCGAAGGGTGAACCGCCGAAGGAGAAACCCGATCAGGCGAGCACAGAGCAGAAAAAGGACATTCTCACGGTGTTCTACTCCCCCGAGAACGGTACCTACTCGATTTTGTCCCCGAACAATTCCTTTACAGAGGAAGAACTGCTGTCGCTTTTGAGCACCATCGTTTCCCAGAAGGACGACTTTGGCACCCTGCGCCAGCACGGCGTCATCTATTATCGCAGCGGGGGTGAGCCCTGCCGTATCGCCATCGCCTCCACGGACTACATCACCCGTTCCATGGGGGATCTCGCGCTGGTGCTGCTGGCCATCTGGCTTAGCGCCGTGCTGCTGTTTTTCGCCGTCAGCGTCAGGCTCTCCGCCCTCGCCGCAAGGCCGATGGAGGAAGCTATGCAGCGCGAGAAGCAGTTCATCGCGGATGCCTCCCACGATCTGAAAACGCCCCTGTCCGTGATTCTGGCGAACAACGCCATTTTATTAGAGAACCCAGAAGCGCCGGTGGGCAGCGTCCGCCGCTGGGTGGACAGCTCGCAGGAGGCCGCCAAGCGGATGCAGCAGCTCATCTCCCAGATGCTCACACTCGCCGATGTGGAGCGACCGGACGCGGCGCTTTCCATGCAGCAGCTCGACCTTGCCGCCATCGCAACAAAGGCGGTGCTGGAGATGGAATCCATCGCCTACGAGAAACACGTCACACTGGAAACAGCGCTCCCCGAGGCATGCATCCTGCGCGGCAATCCGGACTACTTACAGCGCATCGTCAGCAGCCTGCTGGAAAACGCCCTCAAATATGAGCCGGCAGGCGGGCGGGTACAGCTAACGCTCACGCAGGATAAAAGAAAGGCGCGGTTCTCTGTTCAGAACTTCGGCAGCACCATTCCAGAAGAAGACCTCCCCCATGTTTTCGACCGCTTTTACCGCAGCGACAAGAGCCGGAAAAATGAATCCGGCAGCTTCGGCCTCGGCCTTGCCATCACAAAGGAAATGATAGAAAAGCTCGGCGGGGAAATTTCCGTGTCCAGCTCCGCGGAGGACGGCACTGTGTTTCAGGTCACCCTCTGCCGGTAGACAGCAGAAAAGGAGTTTTCGCTTAGGAGAACGGCAACAAGATCGGCATCATGGGATAAACGAAAAGCAGCACGGTATCAGGCCAAGACTGGTGCCGTACTGCTTATTCTGTTTCGGTCTCCAATGCGTCGCTGAATATCTCGTGGACATGGATCAGCGAAACGACCTCGCAGATAAACCGCTCCATCAGTTCCTTTTCATCCAGCCCCGTGATCTGCGGTGTTGCGTGATGCCCCGCGTCCTGCTCCGCCTCCGCCTTGGCGGCGCGGATGGCCTTCTGTGCGGCGAGCCACCGGCCGTAGGACCCGCCGTACAAGTCCCTCTTCAACTTTCGCAGCGCGGCCTTGTACGCCTTCTCCGCTCCACTGGGGCCGTTGTAGTTGAGCCGGATCGCCAGTTCCTGAAAGGTCATACCAACCTCGTCCGGCTGACCGATGCCAAGGTAGCTTCGCACCAGATTCAGCTCTCTGGGCGTCAGCACCTCCTCCATCCGCTGCATCAGCAGTGTCCGACGCATGAGGCGGTCATAGGCCACGGCGGGATCGCCGCCGCAGCTGACGGAGAATACATCGTCACCTAACTGCCGGACGCAAAATAGCGTCCAATATTCTTTTATCAACGCCCCAGCTACCTTGGCAGATACATTCAGTTCTCCGCACACCACCTTGGCCAACTCAGCATCAGATGAGTCCCATCCCTCGGCGCAGAGGTATGCCACCCTGCGCAGTTGATTGTACCGGCTGATGGGAATGGACAGAGAGGAAGAATACCGCGCGGCGTAGTCGGACAGCGCCGCTTCTATCGCGGGCGTCGCATAGGTCAGCAGCTTCGTTCCGTAGACGGAGTCAAAGTGCCTCGCCGCGTCCAGCAATGCCAGCGCCGCCTCCTGCTTCAAATCCTCCAGTTCACACCATGGTATGTACGCCCGCGCCAGGTCGGTGAGGTAACCCTCGTTCTGTGAGACGAGCCGCTCCGCGGCGTTTTTGTCTCCGGCTTGCATTCGCAACGCCAGCTCTTCATTGCAGGGGCCGTCCCCGGCAACGGTGTACATATTTTTCGTCACAGGAACGCCCCCTTCCTCATTTCAGCCGCTTTTCTGCCTCCGCGTAAATGTGCTCCAATTCCATGTCCCGCGCATATCCGTCAGCGGCATAGTCATTGTCCATCAGCGCCTTATCCCGGTAGCTCCCCGCCAGATACAGTGCCTCCCGCCGCAGGTCATCGGAGATCTTCCCTCTCTGGTGATGCTTGCGGATCGTCCCGGTTCGGGTATTGAACAGGCGGTAGACCGGGTGCTGCTTGTTCTGCTCCTTCTGGTGCATCATCGCGCCATACTGCCGGCAGGTATAGCGATCGTCCTGCGGTGCGACGCCGTCGCAGTATTTGGGGATGTGACCGTTGGTGGTCAGAAAATATCTCCCGCAGCCTTGGCACTGGCTGGGTGCGTGGCCATGGTGCAATCCGTTCATCAGGTCATAGGTGTAGAAATCGGTCAGGCGCGGAAAAATCACCCGTTCTACAAACACCATTTCTTTTTCGTTTTTAGGACTGCGGGCAAACACATAGGTGGAGGACAGCTCCGGATAAACCGTGAATGGCTCCATATCCAAGCTCTGTAAACTTCGCATCTCATCCCAAAACTGCTCACTGTTGAAGCAGTCATGCGCGGCCACGGCAAAATGCGTTTCGTTCCGTTTTTTCAGCCGCCGCAGATAATCCAGCTCAAAGAACCGCCCCGCTGCATAGAAGTGATACATGGCGATAGGGATGCGTATGATCCCGACGCAGAATCTCAGAAACTCTGTCTGGAACTCCGAATCGGGCGTCCGTATTTGCAGGAGGTTTCTCTCGTCAAACAGGATATTGATCCGGCGCATTTCCTTCTCGTAGTCATTATAGCAAAAGGGCGGATACTTCCAAAGCAGTTCGGTCAGATACAATATCCGTTCCCGCAGCTGCGGGAATACCGCCGCAGCCTCCTCATCGCTGCCCTGTACCACCACAGGAAACAGGAAGGTCGGTGCGCCGCCGGCCTGTATCAGCTCCGGCAGTTTTTCTTCGGGAATGTTCAGAATGGACATCGCCATGAATCCCGCCGGGAACTCCTTCTCCTGATAAAAGATCTTGTCATTCCAGACATCCATTGTAAACTGCGTGAAATCGTTGTTCTGCTGTATTCCCAGCGGCATAGCATCGCCCTCCTGTCCCATATCTGTTTTGCATCTGTCCCGCGATATTCTCATTCTATCAAAAAATACAGAATAATCAAGTGAAAGGGTTAGAGCCTCGACTGCAGCGAGGTATCTGCCCTTATCTTTTTATCCGGAGGAACAAAAATTGAAAAAAGAAAACCGATTGCTGACCATCGACGGTGAAACGCTGATGAGTCAGCCGCTCACACCGCTGAACTTTGTGGTGGATACGTTGCTGTCCCAGGGCCTGCACATCCTCGCGGGCTCACCCAAGGTGGGTAAGTCTTGGTTGGCGCTGTGGCTGGCCGTCACGGTGGCGAAGGGCGAAACTGTCTGGGGCATGGGCGTGAAGCAGGGCACTACGCTCTACCTCTGCTTGGAGGACTCCACCCTCCGCATCCAGAACCGCCTGTTCGAGATCACGGAGGACGCTCCCGCCAACGTCCACTTCTCCACCAACAGCGATACCCTTGGTAAGGGTCTGGAGGAACAGCTCTGTGCATTCCTCGTTGAGCACCCCGACACGGTGCTGGTCATCATCGACACGCTGCAAATGATCCGCGGCGCCGGTTATGACAACACCTACGCAAATGACTACCGTGACCTCTCCGCACTGAAGCGTATTGCGGACGCCCACGGCATCGCCATTCTGTTGATCCACCATCTGCGAAAGGAGCTTGCCGACGATGTGTTCAGCCGCATCTCTGGCACGACGGCCATCAGCGGCGCGGTGGATTCCAGCTTTACGCTGGTAGAGGAGAAGCGCGGCAGCGGCAAGGCAAAGCTTTCCTGCATCGGGCGCGACATCGAGTACCGGGAGCTGACGCTGGAGCGCAACGCGGAAAATGTGTGGGAGCTGGTGTCGGACAGCCGGACGCAGCCAGAGCTGCTGGGCGGCCAAATCGCCATTCTTCTCTCTGAGCTGATGCGTGACCGCGCGGAATTTATCGGCACTCCCACGGAGTTGTCCGCGCAGATCGACCCTGCGGGCAGCGAGGGCATCACGCCGAAAAAGGTATCTCGTCTGATCCTACAAAGCGTTGCCGCACTAAGCAAAATCGGCATTTCCGCCGTGGTGCGCCGCAGCAACGGAAAGCGGCTTATCGAACTGCGCCGTGCCGAAAGTGACGATGCACAGGGTACCCAAGCTGTTGACCCTATCGACCCTGCCGATGTCTCAGGCGGTGAAAACGCCCCGTATTTCGGCGTGTGAGCCGCTGTGTGCGCAGTTAGGGGCTGGGGTGGGTGTGCCCGACGAGGGGAGATTCAGCCCGCACAGGGCGAATTCCGAGACGGCATAAAAACGGCAAATAAGCCGCCGTAACTCCTGCGCGTCCAGTGTTTCAACGGCATGAAGCGCACGCCGAGGGTAGTGATACCACCCCCCACACAGAAGTGCCGAAAAAGCACTGTGTGCAGGAGAAATAATCCCTTGAAAGCCGGATGAAGAAACATTTCATTCCTCTGCGTAAGCCGTTATTCCCAATAGGCGCAGAGACTCCCTGTTACGGGAGCTTTTATCACCTCCGTTGGAGGTGGCCAGCATCGCATTTGTCTGGTCTGCGGCGAAGCCGCTGCCCTGCCAAATGCACCGAGCGGGCAAAGCCCTGCACCCAAATTCCGGGCAGAAGCCCGGACCCACTTTTAGCTACGATTGGAGAAAAACATGAAAAAAGATACTAAATTCAGCACGCGCATGGCGTCCGCTGACCGCGAGAAGATCAGGGCACTGGCAGCAAAGGCCCAAATGTCCATGAGCGATTACGTCACCGCCTGCTGTCTCGGCAAGCGGATCGTCGTCATCGACGAGCAAAAAGAACTACTCCGCCAGCTCAAGGGCATCGGCAGCAACATCAACCGGCTCACCGTCCTCGCCAACATGGGCAAGGTGCAGGTCATAGGTCTGGAAAAAGCTGCCGGTGAGCTGTCCGAGGTCAGCGCCGCGCTGCGGTCAGTCATGGAAGGACGGTGAGCCGTATGGCCATCGTACATTTCGTGAACTACAAGCGGGGCACACAGTCCCGCGCCGCCATGCGCGGCGTGATGCTCTACGTCATGCAGGAAAAGAAAACCGCATGGGAGGGCGGGCCGCTCGTCAGCGGCATCAACTGCCAGCCCCAAAGCGTCTACGATGACTTCCTGAACACGAAGCTGCTCTACCACAAGGACGGCGGCGTGATGTTCTACCACATGGTGCAGAGTTTTCCAAAGGGTGCGGCAGTCGATCCCCGACAGGCCCACGAAGCCGCACGGCGGCTGGCGGAATACTTCGAGGGCTGCGAGGTGCTGGTCTGTACCCACGTAGACCGGGAGCACATCCACTCCCACTGCGTCATCAACTCCGTCAATTTCGACACCGGCAAAAAGCTGCACATGGCAAAGGAGCAGATCCAGGAACTGATGCGGCGCAATGACGCGATCTGTCTGGAGATGGATCTGCCGGTCTTTGAGCCGGCCGCGCAGCAGGCCCGCGGCATGAGCAGCGCGGAATACCACACGGCGCTGAAGGGCCAAAGCTGGAAGCTGCGGCTCATGAACACCATTGACGAGTGCATGAAATACGCCGCCGACAAGGACGCCTTCGTCTCCCTGATGGCATCCGAGGGCTACGCGGTGCGCTGGGAGAGCAGCCGCAAGTACATCACCTACACCACACCGGAGGGCATGAGGTGCCGCGATAACAAATTACACGAAGAAAAGTATTGCAAGGAGGCCATGGAGCATGAATTCAGAATACGCGCAGAGCTCGTCAAGAGAAAACTCCGTCGAGCAGCGGAAATCGATGGAGGAATTAAAACGGCTGAATCAGCCGAACAGCGCGCCAGAAAATACACCGCCGCAGACGATCCAACCCATCGTGATCCAGTGCGATCTGCCGCAGACGATAAACAAGCTGGCAAAGCAGGTGGGCGAAATAAACTGGGCGCTGGAGGAAATTCGGAATACGTTGCCGGAATTGAAAACGCGCATCGACCTGACGCCGGTGCAGAAGTCGCTCACAGAGATGCAGAAATCGCTGACGGAAATGAACAAACTGCTGGAACGGGTTGGGAATTTGAGCGAGAAGCATTCCTCCAAGTGGATCGGCTGGCTCCCGGATTTCAGCCTGCTGGTGGCCCTCAAGTGGATCGCGCTGCTTTTGGTGATCGGCGCAGCGGCGATGGCCGGGTGGTATGGCGCGGCGGCGATCCGCAGCCTGTTCCCCTGATCCCCGCCGTGGCTGGGCTGGCTGCCGCGGGGACATTGATGGATGAGGATGAGGATGAGGACGCCGAGGAAAAGCGGCGGCGCATGGAGGCGAAAATCGCCGCTGAAAACTTCGGCGCTGTGGTCGGCTTCGCCGCAGGCGCAGCTCTGGCGGTGAAAGCAAAATTGGATGAACACGCCGCGCAGGAAGAACAGAAAGAAAATCGGTATGAGCAAACGATGGGAGGATTCTGAATGGCAAGCATCAAAAAATTAGATGAGCGGCGATATAAAATCACCGTCAGCAACGGCTACCGGCCCAACGGCAAAAAGATCAGCAAGGCAAAGACCATCCAAGTCCCGCCCGGTGTCCCCAAGCGCGGCATCGAGCAGTATGTCGCCCACGCCGCCGAGGAATTAGAGCGCAGCTTCAAGACCGGCTACGCCGAGGACGGCGAGATGACCTTTGAGGAATTCGCCTCCCGCTGGCTGAAGCGGCAGACGAAATACGCCCCCAGCACCATCGCTGCATACCGGCGGATGCTGGAGGTGGTGTATCCTATGATCGGCGGCATCCGTCTCAACAAGCTCCGACCGATGGCGCTGGAAAATATGCTCTCCGCGCTGCGCAAGCGCAAGCACCACGGAAGGCTCATCAACGAATCCACCGCGCAGCGGTACCTCTCCGTGGTCTCCGCCGTGCTCAGCGATGCCAAGCGCAACGAGATCATTGAAAAAAATCCCGCGCGGATGTTAGACCTGCCCACACCGCAGCGCACGGTGCAGCGCATTCCCACGCGAAGCGAGGTGGAAAAGCTGCTGGACGCGCTGGCAAAGGAGCCGCGGCACTACCGCCTGTTCTACCTGCTCTCCATGTACACCGGCTGCCGCCGGGGCGAGCTGTGCGCTCTTCAATGGTCGGACTTCACCGGCACGCAAAACGGTCTGCTGCTCACCGTCAGCCGCTCCCGCAGCAGCGTTCCCGGCAGGGGCATTGTGGAGGGCTCTACCAAAAACGGCAAGAGCCGTGAAGTCTATCTCTCCTCCGACCTGCGGGGCATTCTCTTGACCTACAAGCGCCGCAAGCAGATGGAGGCGGACAAGCAGCGCCGCAAGCTCAGCCCCTACCTCTTCACTGACGAGCAGGGGCAGCTCATCCACCCGGACACCTTCACCAAGCGGCTGCGGAAGATCTATGAGTCTATTGGCTTTCCGCGGGAGTACCACCTCCACACCCTGCGGCACTACTTCGTGACCTCGCTGCTGCACTGCGGCGTGGACAAGCAGACAGTGGCAGACCTCGTGGGTCATGCGGATACCGGCTTCTTAGAGCGCACCTACTGCCACCCGCAGCAGGCGCAGAAGGAGCAGGCGGCAGTCTCCATGCTCACCATGCTCCGTCCGGACGGCGAGCAGATTTTCAATCTCGCCGCCACCTGTTCTCCGAAGCGGCGCAGCGCATGATTGTTGCTTTCGTAGAAATTCATTTCTCCAAGAAAATTGTAATAGCTTTACCGCCGCGCTTGCGGTATGTTGTGCTTGCAAAATAAGCCTCAACTGTGCCGAGGTCAAATGAAAGAGAGGTCATTTTTATGGCAAGCATCCGCAAGCGCGGCAGCAGCTATCTCATCGTGGTGTCCATGGGCTATGACTACAACGGCAAGCGCATCAACCCCCGGCAGAAAACCGTCCACCCGCCGGAGGAGCTGACGCCCAGGCAGGTCGAAAAGTGGCTCAACGAACAGGCCGTCCTCTTTGAACGTGACTGCCGCCACACGCCGCAGCCCGTCCAGCAGCTCACGCTGGCAAAATACATCGACCTGTGGCTGGAGACGGTTGCACCCAGCAAGCTGGCGAAGTCCACCATCCGCCGTGACCGGCAGGACATCGAACGCATCCTCCCGGCGCTGGGGCACTACAAGCTCACCGATCTGCGTCCGGAACACTTCCGGAATTTCTACGCAGAACTGCGAAAAGTCATCAGTCCCGATACGAAAAAGCCACTCTCCGAGTACACCATTGAGGGCGTGCACGCGACACTGTGTAGCATCCTCTCTGATGCCGTGGAGGGTGGCTTTCTTTCGCATAACCCGGCTTGGCGCACCTACCGCTACGCCGGTCGCAAGTGTGAAAAAAAGATCGCGGGCGAGGAAACGGCGCAGAAGATTATCGCCGCGCTGGAGGGCGAGAGCATCAAGTACGAAACCTATTTCAAGCTCATCATCGCCACGGGAATGCGGCGGGGCGAATGCTGCGGACTAAAGTGGTGCGACATTGATTGGGAGCAGCGCTCCATCCACATCTGCCGCAACGCGGTCAAGGTGACGGACGAGGAGATCTTTGTCAAGGAACCAAAGACTCGCGCGGGCAACCGCCATGTGTACTTCTCCTCCGAGATGGAATCGCTGTTGCGGGAGTACCGGCAGGAATGTGCATACATCACTGAGACCTATGACCAGCGGCAGCTGACCACTGATGACTTCCTGTTCCGCCGTCAGGGAGCGCAGCTCCCCATGACGCCCACCACCTTCACCTACCGCTTCAAGCTGATTCTAAAGAAGAACGGCCTGCCGCAGGAGCTGAATGTCCATTCCCTCCGCCACACCGCCGCCAGTCTGATGATCGCGGGCGGTACGGATGTCGCCACGGTAGCAGGCATCCTCGGCCACAGCCAGCCCTCCACCACGCTGGACATCTACACCCACGCCTTCGACAAGAACAAAAAGGCCGCCAGCGCAGGATTGCAGGGAATGCTGGAGATATGACATAGGATAGCTCAGTTGGATCGCAAAACGCGCAGTAGTGGTCAAATCAGGTTTCAATTCCCCTTACTTTCCGCATATAAAAACCGTCTCAAATGTATCGTTTTAGACGGTTTTTGTGACTGCCCACATGTTTTGTTGTACCTGCCATTAGGTGGCTTGTCTTAACATAAAATCCTCCGTTTCCGACAGCCGCCCCGCGATTCCGTATGAATACCATGCCACACGGGGCGGCGGCCTGTATAGCGGGTAATTGTAAATTTCGCTTCTTTACGGCCCGTCATTAGGCGGCCTGACGCTGAACGCTCTGCCGGTCTATGTGTTAACCTTGCCGGTGGATGAAACCGGAAATATTCCCGATGCTTCGAAGGTGCAGGTTTATGAAGCTCAGAAGACGGACACAGGAGATGTAGACATCACGCTTCCGGATGTGTCCGGAAACGGCCATGCTGTAGCCATCGTTCAGCCCTCGCAGAACCACGGCACACTGATCATAAATGGACCTGAAACAATCGAAAAAAATAAAACCGGTGCACACTATCCCGTGACATATACCGTAACATATGATAAGGAAGCCACCGCAACCACGAGAGGCTCCAAACACGAGGAATGCACCGTCTGTGGCTATAAGAAGGCCGCCGTTGAAATTCCCGCAACGGGTTCTGCGGTGAAGCCGACTGATCAGACCGACAATTTTGGAAATACTACCCCGCCAAAAACCGATGACAGCAGCAATCTCGTTTTATGGATCGCCCTTCTGCTCATCAGCGGCGGCGCTGTTATCGGCACAACGGTTGTAATCCGAAAGAAAAAGCACAATAGATAATAAAGCAAACAGATCTCAGGGCGGCTATCGGAAACGGTAGCCGCCTTACAGAGCGGCGCAATTGACAGACTGAGAGGGGGCGAACCTGTATAGGTTCGCCCCCTCTGATAAACGTATACTTCACGCGCACTCCGGAACAGCAGAGATTCTTCGCAGCGGCAAAGCGGCATCGCTTATTTGATCAAGCTCATTTTTTCAGATATTGCTTTATCATTTCGCCCAGAATGGGGATACAGCGGGCAATGTCTTCCTCTCCCGTGGTGGAAAAGTTTAGCCGCATGGCATTCTTGCCGCTTCCGTCGCAGCAGAAAAACTGACCGGGCACATAGGCAATGTTCTTTTGAAAGACGAAGTCAAACATCTCCAACGCATCTGTGCCTTCGGGCAGATCCACCCACATGAACAGGCCGCCGCCGGGCAGGATGACCCGTGTACCCTCCGGAAAACTGGCGCGGACAGCCTCTGCCATCACGTCTCTCCGACGGCGATACACATCGATCACCGTTTTCAGATGGCCGTCAAAATCGCAATCCTTCAGGTAGTGGTACACCTGACGCTGGGCAATGTTGTTCACCTGCAGGTCATCCCGCATTTTCAGATATACCAGCTTGGTAATGCTCTCATGATCGGCAATCAGCCAACCTATGCGAAGCCCCGGTGCAATGGTCTTGGAGGTTGACCCGGAATAGATGACCCGCCCATATGTATCAAAGCTCTTGATAGCCGGCATGACCTGTCCGTCAAAGGAGATCAGGCTGTACGGACCATCCTCCACAACGAAGGTGTCGTACGTTTCTGCCAGCTCTACCAGCTTTTTGCGCCGTTCAACGGACATACAGCGCCCGGTGGGATTCTGGAAATCTGCAATGGTGTAGATGAAAGCCACCTTTTTATGCTGCTGCAGCATCTGCTCCAGCGCATCCATCTTCATACCGTCGTCATCCATGCCGACGCCCACGATCTCCGCACCATAGGAGCGGAAGGTGTCCAGCGCACCCGGGTAGGACGGGTTCTCCACGATGACCACGGATCCCGGCTCGATCATGCCCTTGGCGAGGTAAGCCAAGCCCTGCTGGGCGCCGCTGGTAATGAGAATATTTTTGTAGTCGATATTGTTGACCTGATAGCGCTTCATAAACTCCACCAGATACTGACGCAGGGGGTCGTAGCCGTCAGAGGCGGCATATTGGATCGCCTCGCCGCCCTCCTCGTCAAAAACCCGGTCAGTGATGCGGCGCAGATCCTCCAGCGGGAAAAACTCCTTGCTGGGCAGACCACCGGCAAAGGACACTACCTGAATACCGTCTTTTGCCTTGTCGCGAATCTTGGCCGTAATGCTTCGAATGGATGAGGGGGTCAGTGCATCCAGAAACTTACTACTGATAACCATAACGGATACTCCTTACATATAAAGTGAAAAGGTTTCGCGGGATCATTCGCCCACATTGACATCCGCTTCCTTCAGACCGTTGAACACATCCGCGTCAAATTCGCCCTCGGACTTGGCAACGATCACGGTATCCACAGAGTCGCCCAGCACATTCAGTACAGTCTTGAACATGTCGGGGAACTTGTCGATTGCCACAATGATGGCGATTGCCTCCAGCGGGAAGCCCACGGACTGCAGCACCACGGTCAGCGTGACCATGACCACGCCGGGCATACCGGGGGAGCCGATGGTGCCAAGGGTAGCGGCGATCACGATGGTAACGATCATGGGCCAGGTCAGGTCAATGTTGTACAGCTGCGCCACGAACACAGCGGTCATGCCCTGCATGATGGCGCTGCCGTCCATATTCAGCGTAGCACCCAGAGGCAGGGTGAAGGACGCCACCTTCTCGGAAACGCCGATGCTGCGGCAGAACTCGATGGAATAAGGCAGGGTTGCGTTGGAGGAGGAGGTGGAGAAAGGCACCAGCGCAATACGGCTGTACTTCTTGAGGAAGCGGCCATAGCTCAGACCGGTGAAGATCTTCAGCATCAGACCATAGATGAGCAGGCCGAACAGGAAGAGCAGGAAGATCTCGGAGGCGCAGTACTTGGCCAGCGTCACAATGATTGTGAAGCCCAGATTGGCGACGGTCTTAGCCATCAGGGCGCACACGCCGTAGGGGGTCAGCTGCATGACGATATTGACGATCTTCAACATGGTATTTGCCAGGGACTCGTTGAAGGACTTCACCGCCGCAGCTTTTTCGCCGATAAGGCTCAGGGCAATGCCAAAGAACACGGCAAAGACCACAATGTGGATCATTTTACCCTTCGCAAAGGACTCCACGATATTCGTGGGGATAAAGTCAAGGATAACGCTGGCAAACGAGGTGTTGACATTCTCGTAGGTGTTGGACAGGTCAAAAGACCCGAGGTCCACGCCTACGCCGGGCTTGAGGATCATACCGCCCAAAATACCAAAGGCGGAAGCGACCACTGTGGTAGCTACATAAATGATCAGGATCTTGCCGCCGATACGCCCCACCTGCTTGACATCGGTAGCACTGGAGATGCCCATGACCAGAGATGCAAAAACAAAGGGGATGATGGTCATCTTGATCAGATTCAGATACCCATTACCGACAATGTTCAGTATGGTATTGATGATGATATCATCACGGACATAGCCGTTCGGGACAAAGCACAGGATCGCGCCCAGTGCCAAGCCAAGAATCATACCGATAATAGATTTCTTTCCCAGGGTAGCGGCTTTTTTACTTTCGAGGGTTGCCATAGTGACTCCTTCCTTCTTTTAGAATGGTTGTTTGGGGTAACGCGACTTTTGATTTTCGGGACATGTGCACTGCTATTCTTGCGTGATCTCCTCCTTATTCGCTTTCTCTATTCGCCTTCTCTCCTGATATATTTCCACGCGTGCAGCAGGGTATCTTCATCCCCGAATGCACCAGATTTTGTGACGACCGGTATCCCCCGGAGCGGACCGTCAGCCAACAGTCCGGCAGGGGTCCCGCTCTGCACCTCCTCTAAAAGCAGGAGCTGCGTGGTCTGCAAGCTGCGGCACACCGCCACAGTGGTGTCACCGCCAACTAAGATCAATCCATCATACAGCGTGTGATCGATACGCCCCAGCACCTCACCCAGCTTGGCTGCCAGGCTCTTACCCACCTTCCGTGCGGCGACATCGTCATCCGCAAATCCGGTCTGGCTGTAAAACAGGCTGTCAAAGGCCAATATCGCACCGTCCTCCTGCCGCAGCAGCTCTGTCAGTCTCTGTGCAGCGCGGGAAATCTCCTCAGGAGCCGGCTCGTACAGTAAGCGCTCTGAATCCAGCAGAACCTTGTGCAGTCCACAGACAGCCTCCAGGCGCCGGACCTGTGCCGCCGTCTCCTTCTTCTGGGAGCCGGTGACCACCAAAACACGCCTGGCAGCCGGGCGGCACGGTACATCGGGCTGCTCTCCTCTCACCGGCAGCGCCTCTGCCAGCGCCGCACTGCCGCAGTACACGGGAGGCGTATCCAGCGCCTGTCCGATCTCCGCCGCCAGCGACAGATCCTCCTCTGTCACGGCATCGATCAGGCACAGAAGCGGCGCTTCCCTCCGGACGAAGTCGGCAGCCAGACCGGCTCCTTCCGCCCGCAGGCGTGCCAGCGGGATGTGGCAGACCGCCATGTGCGCGCGCTCCCTGAACAGGGCCAGCAGGTCTTTCGCAGAACCATCCGGCAGATGGAGTACGCCGCCGTCTACGGTACGGCCCATCCTCGGGAAGCTGGGCGCCGCCAACGCGATCCGGCGGCCGGCAGCCTCCAGCGTTGCCTCCAACTCCTCCACGGGGTTTCCCCGCATAAGCGAGTCGACCTTCTTAAAGAGTGTATCTTGATCGCACAGGACCATATGTTGAAGAACTTCCCGTGTGCGGACTGCCGCCTCCTGTGGGCACAGCTCCCGGGAGCTTGCATTGATGGACAACGCAGTGTTCTCGCCAAGACAGGGCCATGTTTCCTTCGGCGGCTCCACCAGAACCGTGGTGGCAATACCACGCTTTTGGAATTGAATTCCTGTATCGGTTGCGCCGGTCAGATCATCGGCGATGATGAAATACATATAGGCCCCTCACTTTACGGCGGATACATTTTTTTTGGCATTTGCCATACGGATGGCGTAATCCATAGCATTTACAAGACTCAGTTCATTGGCAACGCCGGTTCCGGCGTGTCCAAAAGCGGTTCCGTGGTCCACACTGGCCCTGATAATGGGCAAGCCCAATGTTACATTCACACCTGCCACCGCATCCCAGCGGCCCAGATCTTTGTTATATACAAAGCCCACGACCTTCAAAGGGATGTGCCCCTGATCGTGGTACATACAGACCACGATATCATACCAGCCGCCCAACGCCTTGGAAAAGGCGGTGTCCGGCGGGAGGGGCCCCAGGGCTTGAATACCCTCGGCCTTGGCCTGTTCAATAGCAGGAGCAATCTCCTCGATTTCCTCCCGCCCGAACATGCCGTCCTCTCCTGCATGGGGGTTCAGACCGCATACGCCCACCCTGGGCGCCTCGATACCCAGCTCCAGACATGCCTTGTGGGCAATGCGGATGACGTCCAGCACCCGCTCCTTTTTTACCAGATCACAGGCCTGCCGCAGAGATACATGGGTGGATACGTGTACCACCCGCAGGTCATCGTGTGCCAGCATCATGGTGTACTTGTCCGTTCCGGTGTAATGGGCATAGATCTCGGTATGGCCGTTGAAATGGTGTCCGGCAAGATTCATGGCCTCCTTGTTCAGCGCGTTCGTAACGGTAGCGTCCACCTCGCCCGCCATAGCCAGCTCGATGACCTTTTTCACGCACTGAAACGCGGCATTTCCGCACATGGGATCCACCTTGCCATAGGAAAACCTGTCCCAGTCCACCAGCTCCAGATGCAGCACATCTATGGTACCGAATTCATATAGCCCCTGACTGGGTCTGTCCACCTGATGGAGCTTCAGCTCCGAGTGGTTCGTCACCCGCAGCGCATCGCGGATGCACTTGATATCGCCTATCACCAGCGGCCGGCACCGCTGGTATACCGCGGCATCGGACAAAGCCCGGACGGTGATCTCCGGACCGCAGCCGGCGGGATCTCCCATGGTGATCCCCAAAATCGGACGATTCATATGGTTAACGCCTCCTTGTGATTCTTCTGCGTCCCTTACAGGACGCTTTGATAAATAGCCCGGATCTCCTCCAGCGTCAGTTCCTTGCGATTGTTGTCCAGCAGGCGCCGCTGCTGGCTGCCGGAGGTGACCAGAAAATCAATGTCAGACGGCTGCACACCGTAGGGCTTGAGATCCGTGGGGATATCCGTGCGGCGGATAATATCCTCGATGGCGGCAATGACACGCAGAGATTTTTCCTCGGCGCTCTGCCCGTGGCATTCGGGGTACACCGCGTCGCACAGCTGCGCCAGCTCCTTTTCACAGGCGGGCCGGTTGCAGCGCATCACCGGTGCAAACAGGATCGCATTGGATACGCCGTGGGCAATATGGAATTTGCCGCCCAGAGGATAGCTCAGCGCATGTACGGCAGTGGTACCGCTGGCTGTAATGGCCACGCCTCCGTAAAACGCCCCCAGCATCATGGCTGTCTTGGCTTCCATGTCGTCCGGATCTTCATAGGCGCGTACCAGATTTTCAAAAATCAGCTTGGCGCCGGTCAGGGCAAACATATTGCTGAAATCCGTAGCCTTCAGTGAGGTATAGCACTCCACCACATGGGCCAGCGCGTCTACACCGGTGGCGGCTACAATGGTTTTCGGCAAATGGCGGATCGTCAGCGGATCCAAAACCGCATAGTCCGGGATCATGGCATCGTTGACGATGCCCTTTTTCACACTCTCCTCCGGGATGGCTACAATAGCATTGCAGGTAGCCTCCGACCCGGTGCCGCAGGTGGTGGGCAGGAACACCGTCTTTACCTGCTTGCGCCCCTGCGTGGGGTCCTGCAGCAGATCTCGGACGGTATAGGGCGCGCCCTTGAGAATGGAACACAGCTTCGCTGTGTCCATTACACTGCCGCCGCCTATCGCCACGATCAGGTCGCACGCCATTGCCTCCAGCTGCCCGGCGATTTTCTCTACGTCCAAGTAGCTGGGCTCCCGCGGTATATCGTCCAGCACCTCATAGGAAACATCTGTCAGTTCACGCAGCAGCACGTCGCATACGCCGGACTGCCGCACGCCCTGATCGGTGAACACGACAACCTTTTTCGCGTTCTCCCTGCGAATGATCTCCGGGACAGCTTTCACACTGCCCTCCCCCAAGTGGGTACACGCAGGCAGCTTCAGACTAATCATATCTCCGCACCTCCTTGTCAGCGTTTGTAGGCCGCATAGTATCGGTCAATGGTATCCAGAATGGCGTTGTCTGTCTCCTCGCTCACCATTCCGAAGGGCTTGCGGCACGGGCCCAGAGGCTGCCCGATCAGGTTGGCTGCCCGCTTAACGATAGAGTTGGGATTGCCATACTTGAAGCAGTCACGGATGGGCTGAATCCCCTGCTGGGCAGCTTCAGCGGCAGCCATGTCGCCCTTCTTCCAATTCTGGTAGATACTCACCATCATTTCCGGCAGAATATTGGCAACTGCGGTAATTCCGCCCTTACCTCCATTCTGCAGCGTTTTCAGGATCAGCGCATCGTTGCCGGAAAGGACGGAGAAGTGCTCCGGATCTGTGCCGTGTATGTATGCCAGAATGTTTTCAAACTTTCCACTGGAATCTTTCACGCCCCGGATATTGGAAAAGTCCTTCGCCAGCCGGGATACCGTCTCCGGCTCAATGGCACAGCCGGTGCGCATGGGGATGTTGTACATCACGATGGGCAGCTTCACCGCGGCGGCAATATCCGCATAGTGGCGGTACAGCTCCTCCTGGTTCAGCGCCGCGAAATACGGGGTGATAATGGACAGCACATCTACGCCGATCTCCTGCGCCGCCAGCGACAGGTCAATGGTGTCCTGCGTACCCACACAGCCGGTCCCCGCATAGACGGGCACCCGCCCCCGCGCCTCATCCACGCAGATGCGCATGACCCGCTTTTTCTCCTCCGTACTGAGGATATAGAACTCTCCATTGGTACCCAGACAGAAGATGCCGTCAACGCCGGCCTGAATATGCCGGTTCACCTGATTGCGGATTTCGGACTCATTGATACTGCCATCCTCATACATGGCGGTAGCCATGGCGGCAATGATACCTTTGATCTCCATATGTACCTCCCTCGGGGTCTGCGCCCCTTATTTTTTTACTTTCTGCTCCTTTTTTATCATAGAGATTTTATCAAGTCAATTGTAAAACCAAAAAAGTAAGTTTCATATTGCAACACTTTTATAATTGATGTAAAATAAAACCTGTGACACGAAAAATGTGCTTCAAAATAAGACAGGTGGTGAATCGCATGATCCCGTGCAGGATTCTGGTCATAGCGCCCTATGAAAGCATGAAGAATATTCTGCTGCTTATCTGCAAGGACAGACCGGAGGTCCGTCTGACAGTGATGGTCGGCGACCTCGGCGAAGGAGCGCGTCTGGTGCAGGAGATCAACGAGGAGGAGTTTGATATCGTCATCTCCCGCGGCGGCACAGCGGAGGTGCTGCGGTCCGTTGTTTCCATCCCGGTGGTGGAGATCCAGCTATCCAGCTATGATGTGCTGTCCGCCTTAAAGCTGGCGGAAAACTACACCGGCCGGTATGCTCTGGTCGCCTATCCCAACATTGCCCGCATGGCAACGCTTCTGTGCAGCGTGCTGCAATATGATGTGCCAATTTACCCGATCGCGCAGGGAGATACGCTGGAAAAGACGGTAGATGAGCTAATTCAGCGGGACGTCACCCTGATCATAGGAGATATGGTGACGACGCAGTATGCCAGGCAGCATTCGCTGGACGCTATTCTGATCACCTCCGGCGTAGAAAGTCTGGAAAACTCGATCCGTCAGGCGCTGCAGCTGCATCAACTGATGACCGCCGTCCGTGTCCGGGACGCACTGCTGGAGCGTCAAGCCCGTCAGCACCAATGGGAACTGGCGGTTCTGCAGGAGGATCAAACGGTATTTTGGGAAAGCCCTTCTCTTGCCCGAAAGCCCCGGCTGCGCAAAATGATGCAAAAAATCGCCGCACATGTGGACGCCGCGGAGGGCGGTGTGCAGATCCGGCGAATTCAGGAACAGTCGTGGAAGATTTCCTGTCAGCGAGCATTTCTGGAGGGTTCCCCCTATTTCTTTCTGCAGGCCGAGCCTCTGCCGGAGGACATGACCCGCAGCGAGGTCGTGAGCTTTTTTAGCTGCGAAGATATTTCGCCGCAGTATTTCAAGAAATACATCAACTCCGCCCTTCACCAAAATCTGCAGCGCTATGCGGCTTCCCATTCTCCTGTGCTGATCCTTGGCGAGATCAGCACGCACAAGGACCGGGCCGCCAACGTTCTATATACCAACGGGCTGCATCGTGACCACCCTCTTTGCGTGGTGGATTGCGACCGGGCGGACAGCAAATTCTGGCAGAGCTTTGTCACGCGAACGGACTCTCCGCTATACGATACCGGCTGCACCTTCTATTTTAAGAACAGCAACTGTCTCACCGGGGAGCAGGCGGATTCTCTGGCTCGGCATATCCTATCGGGAAGAAACAATCGATTTCTGTTTTCGGTCGTCACAGATACTCCTCAAGCTGAGGACTGTCCCATCTGTCGGGTTCTGCGCCAGCAGTGCTCCTGTCTGACGCTGCGGATGCCTCCTCTGCGGGAACGCGTCTTTGAGATCCCGGCCCTGTGCAGTCTGTACCTCAACGAGTTTAATGCCGAAAGCGCCCATCAAGTCATCGGTTTTGTGCCGGAGGCGATGGAGCTTCTGCAAAGCTATCCGTGGCCCGGAAATATGGACCAGCTGAAACGAGTCATACGACAACTGACGCTGACGGCGGAACGGTCCTATATTTCCGCCGAAAGCGTCCGCCAGCAATTGCTGTTAGAGTCCCCTCAGCCTATATCCGAGGCCCCGGCGTTTGATACAAATCGTACTCTGGAGGAGATGACCCGTGAACTGGTAGAGATCGCCCTGCGCCGAGTCCACGGCAATCAAAGTCAGGCGGCGGTCCAACTCGGCGTGAGCCGCTCTACTCTGTGGCGGATGCAGCGCAAAGAAAAGTAAATGTCAATCTGCTGTAAACTGCGGCGGTTTCTGAGTGAGCGGCTGCCTGTATATAGCAGCAAATATATCCCAGCGGATACTATAGAAGCGGCATTCACCAAAGGCCATCGACCTGCTCCCCGTGAGGGAGAGATCGGTGGCCTGTCGGTTTGTTCTTTTTTGAAGACCTGGCGTTCGAGTCACACCAGTTCATAAAAACGACCGGCTGCATCTCTACAATGTCGCCTGTCGCAGGCAAAAAACTCGTTGTCCGAAAAATCCTGTTTTTCTAACTTTTTGAATTGAAAAGTGGCGATAAATATATGAAAACACCGCACTTTCGTGCGGTGCTTTCTGTGCTGCATCTTTCATCAACACATTTTGGTACGCCCGACTGGATTCGAACCAGCGGCCTTTAGAGTCGGAGTCTAACGCTCTATCCATCTGAGCTACGGGCGCATATTTGATTGTGGGTTTTTGCGATAGTCGTCAAATAGTAGTCAACGACCACGCATTTTTTCTCTGCCGTTCCCGCAAACGCAGTTGCCGCAACGGTTTGCGCCATATCTCAAGAGGAGATGCCTGAAATGTCGGAGTCTAACGCTCTATCCAGCTGAGCTACGGGCGCATATTCACTTTCGACTCAAAGGATTATAACAGGTTTTTCCCGAATTGTAAAGGAAAATTTTAAAAAAAGATTGTTAAAAAAGTTGACAAGTATGGGTGTTTGTTGTACAATACCCATAAGTTATGTGGAGAGGACCCGGCGGAGGGGATAAACCGCCGGTTGTTCCGGTATGAAGAGGAAGATTCTATGAAAAAGCAAAAAATTTCTGACGCAGTCATCCACCGGCTGCCCCGGTATTACCGGTATCTGGATGACCTGTACAACAAGGGCGTGGTGCGCATCTCGTCCAGCTCCCTGGGGGACAAGATGGACATCACTGCCTCCCAGATCCGCCAGGATCTCAGCTGCTTCGGCGAGTTCGGCCAACAGGGGTATGGCTACAACGTGGCGGAGCTGCGGGCCGAGATCGGCCACATTCTGGGCATCGACAACGGCCACCGGCTTATCATCATCGGCGTGGGCCATCTGGGCCATGCGCTGCTGCAGAACTTCGATTTCGAAAAGGTGGGCTTCCAGGTGGACTCCGCCTTCGACGTGTCCCCTGCGTTGGTGGACACCCAGATCCGGGGCGTTACCATCCGCCCCATGGACCAGCTGGCGGAGTATGTGGCCCGCTACCGGCCCAACGTGGCGGTGCTGACGGTGCCCCAGAACGTGGCCCAGCCCCTGGCGGACCAGCTTATCGACCTGGGCATCCGGGGCTTCTGGAACTTCACCAACGTGGAGCTGTCCACGGAGGTCCCCGGCGTGTTCTTTGAGGACGTCCACTTTGTGGACACCCTGCTGACCCTGAGTTACCGCATTTCCCGCGGCTGACCGCACCTTTCCCCGGCCCCGGCATACTATGGGAATGAGACCCCACCACGGGTCCACATTCTTCATAGGAGGCTATCATTTATGTGCAATCAGGGTTCTTCTTGCTGCTGGTGGATCATCATCGCCATCATCATCCTGTTCCTGCTGTGCGGCAACTGCGGCAGCTGGGGCTGCGGCTGCGGCAATAATAACAACAACAACGGCTGCGGCTGCGGCTGCTGACCCTTGGCCCCCGGCCGGGGGATAAAATCTGCACTTTCATCAGAGGCGGGGCCGTGCAGGCCCCGCCTCTGAAACTTTTTCTTGACAACGGGCTATTTTGCACTATAATAAGAAACACTTGTTGCGCAACGTTAGTTATTTAACAGGAAGGGGAGGGGATACGCCTATGCCGCCGAAAGTCCGATTCACCCGGGAGGAGATCATCCGGGCCGCCCTGGACATCACCCGGGAGTCCGGCCCCGAGGCCCTGACGGCCCGGAGTCTGGCCGCACGGCTGGACTGCTCCGCCAAGCCCATTTTCGGCCTGTTCCGGAGCATGGACGAGGTGCAGCAGGAGGTGCTGAAGGCCGGGTACCAATTCTATGGCGAGGCCATCGCCCGGGCCATGGAAAGCGGGGAGTATCCCCCCTACAAGGCCTCCGGCATGGCCTATATCGACTTTGCCCGCCGGGAAAAGCACCTGTTCCGCCTGCTGTTCATGCGGAACCGCAGCCAGGAGGAGGTCACCCGGCAGCTGGGGGACGACGCCGAGCCGCTGCTGGACCTGATCCAGCGGGCCGCCGGCATCAGCCGGGAGAGCGCCCGAATGTTCCACCTGGAGATGTGGATCTATGTCCACGGCATCGCCTCCATGGCGGCCACGTCCTTTCTGGACTGGGACACGGAGCTGATCAGCGCGTCGCTGACCGACGTATACATGGGTGTGTTGGCCCGATTCAAGGAAAAGGAGGCGCAGAAATGAACGCCATCGAAATACAGGGCCTGACCAAGCGCTACGGGCCCATCACTGCCGTGGACGGCCTGGACCTGACGGTCCGGCAGGGGGAGCTGTTCGCCCTGCTGGGGGTCAACGGCGCCGGAAAGACCACCACCATCAAAATGCTGTCCTGCCTGACCCGGCCCGACAGCGGTGACGCCCGCCTGCTGGGCCGCAGCGTGGTCACCGATACCGCCGCCGTCAAGAACTGCATCGGCGTGTCCCCTCAGGAGACCGCCGTGGCCCCCAACCTCACCGCCCGGGAGAATCTCCTGCTGATGTGCGGCGTTCACGGTCTGCCCCGGCAGGAGTCCTTGGCTCGGGTGGAGGAGCTGGCCCGGACTCTGGGCCTGGAGCCGGTGCTGGCCCGCCGGGCCGGGAAGCTGTCCGGCGGCTGGCAGCGCCGCCTGAGCATCGCCATGGCCCTGGTTGCCCGGCCTGAAATTCTGTTTCTGGATGAGCCCACCCTGGGGCTGGACGTGCTGGCCCGGGCGGAGCTGTGGGACGTGATCCGGGCGCTGAAGGGGCGGATCACCGTGATCCTCACCACCCACTATATGGAGGAGGCCGAGGCTCTGTCCGACCGGGTGGGGGTCATGAAGGACGGCCGTCTTCTGGCCCTGGGCACTCCGGAGGAGCTGAAGGTCCGGACCGGCTGCGAAAAATTCGAGGACGCATTCATCGCCATTGTAAAGGGGGCGGGGAAATGAAGCTGCAGGCACTTTGCCGCCGCACCACATGGGAGATCGTGCGGGACCCGCTGAACCTGGCCTTCGGCCTGGGCTTCCCCCTGGTGCTGCTGCTTCTGCTCAGCGCCATCCAGGCCAACATCCCCGTAAGCCTGTTTGAGATTGACCGCCTGACCCCGGGCATCACCGTGTTCGGTCTGGCGTTTGTGGCCCTGTTCTCCGCCACTCTGGTGTCCCGTGACCGGGAGAGCGCCCTTTTGCAGCGGCTGTATACCGCGCCCCTTACTGCCGGGGACTTCATCTTCGGCTATATGCTGCCGCTGCTGCCTATGGCGGCGGTGCAGGCGGCCGTCTGTTACCTGGCGGCGATCCCCCTGGGGCTGACGGTGTCGGTGCGGATGATCTGGGCGGTGCTGCTGGACCTGCCTGCGGCGCTGCTGTTTATCGGCCTGGGCCTGCTGTGCGGCAGCGTGATGAACGTCAAGCAGGTGGGCGGCATCTGCGGGGCGCTGCTGACCAACCTGACGGCCTGGCTGTCGGGTACCTGGTTCGACCTGGAGCTGGTGGGCGGGGCCTTCCAGCGCATCGCCTATGCGCTGCCCTTTGTCCACGCCGTGGAGCTGGACCGGGCGGCTCTGTCCGGCGATTGGGCCAGCGTCATGCCCCACCTGTGGTGGGTGCTGGCCTACGCCGCCGCGGCCCTGGCCGCCGCCGTGCTGCTGTTCCTGCGGCAGATGAAGCGGCAATAATATGGATAGAAAAAACCGGTGCCGGGCGTGATGCCCGGCACCGGTTTTGCAGCAATTTGATGCAATAGGGATCTCAGCACTTCTCCGTGATGATGCCGAAGCGGTCCCGGATGGCGTGACGGGGACACACGTCGCCGCAGGCGCCGCAGCTCAGGCACCGCTCATAGTCGATGACCGCCCGGAACTCCACCACATGGATGGCGTCGGCGGGACACTTCTTCACGCACAGGCCGCAGCCGATGCAGCTGACATCGCACACGGTCCGGGCCCCGGTTTTGGTGGCCGGGTCGAAGCCCTTGTCCCGGTTGGAGCACAGCACCGCTATGCGGTCCTCTGTCCGCCGCAGGTCGATGAGCCCCCGGGGACACTTCCGGGCGCAGGCCCCGCAGCCGATGCACTTCTCCTCGTCCACCTCGGCGCAGCCCAGATCATTGATCTGCACAGCGCCGAACCGGCAGGCCTCCACGCAGGCCCCGCAGGCCACGCAGCCATAGGCGCAGAGCAGGCCGCCGTTTTCATCCCGCTTGGCCCGGCAGCCGCCGCTGCAATGGACCGTCGCCGTCCTGGTCGGGAATTTCCACTTGATTGCCATGGTTTTTCTCCCTCATTTTTGTTGATTTCTCCCATCAGTATACCACAAATCACGCCCCTTGCCAAGAGAGAACCGGCAATTCCCGCGCCGCCGGGTCAGCTCCTTTTGCCCATGGCGAAGGAGCTGCGGATATACTTCTGCGCCCACATCTTGTCGTAATAGTCGCCGTACTCCGTCATCTGACAGTCGTTATACAGATCGTCGGCCACAGAAAGAATCACATCCTTCAGTTCCAGGCGCTCCAGGAATTTCCGGGGAATTTTCCCGTAGCCCAGATACGTCCCCACAATGTTTCCGGTCACGGACCCGGTGGAGTCGCTGTCGCCGCTGTGGTTTACTGCGGCGATCAGGGCCTTTTCAAAGTCCTGGCTGTATTTCAGGGCGCAGTAAAGGGAGATAGCCAGGGTTTCCTCCGCCACCCAGCCTTCGCCCAGGGCCCGGATGGCGTCCCGGTCGGTGACGCTTTCGTCCCGGGACAGGGAAACAGCCCGGTCCGTCAGCTGCAAAAACTCTCCCAGATGGGGATCCCCCGCAAACTGCCTGGCCATGGCCTGCCGCATGTCTGCCGCAGCCGCCGGGATGGTCATTCCCTCATAATGGGCAAGAAGATGCACCATGTGCACCAGCCCTGCCGCCGGGATATACCCCAGCGAGTGCCCGTGGGTCAGGGCGGCGGCCTCTGCGCCAATTCGGTCGATCTGATCTATGGGCAGCGCGTCCCGGTCCAGGTACAGGCCGATGGGGGCCACCCGCATGATGCCGCCGCATCCCTTGCTCTGGTTGATGGGATGCTCTATGCTTCCCTGGCCGGAGCCGCTGAGGGCCGACAGACAGGTGGTTCCGGGCGCTCTGCAGGCAAACAGCTCCGGCTGATTTACCAGCCAGGAGCAATGAGAATTTCCCGGCAGGGGATAGCGCTGGCTCTGGGTCCGGTACCAGTCTGTGTAGCTGAGGCGGATATAGTCGGTGTAGGTGCCGCTGATGCCCCGGGTCATCCTCCGGGTGGTGGCCAGCAAAAGCCCCGTGGCCGTGAACAGAGTCATCTGCGTGTCGTCCGAAATCTCCGCTGTGCCGTTTTTCAGCTCATACCCGGTGATGCCCTCCTGCCCATAGCGGGCAAGGATTGCCTGCTCCGTAAGAAACTCCACCGGATAGCCCAATGCGTCTCCGGCTGCCCCGCCTACCAGGCAGCCTCTGTATTTGTCAAGATCCTTCATTTCGTACTCCACTCGGTTTTCAACCGATTCCTTTCTGGATGTTATTCTCATCATATCATAAAGCGCACATCACTTCAAGAGCATGCCGCCGACGAAAAAAATCTGCGCCGGGGGGTTGACAGGGAAGGGAAACTGTATATAATAAGCATCGGATTAGAAAACAAACTTTTGCTTAGGAGGTGAGCCCGTGACCCAGCGAGAGCGCCAGCTGCTGGAGTGGATCCGCGAAAACCCCATGATCTCCCAGCAGGAACTGGCGGACAAGGCCGGTATCACCCGCTCCAGCGTGGCGGTACACATATCCAATCTCATAAAAAAGGGCTGCATCACCGGCAAGGGCTACATCGTCCGCACCGACCCGTATGTGGCGGTGGTGGGCGGCGTGAACATGGACATCGGCGCGGTATCCGCCGGGGCCCTGGTGGCCCGGGACTCCAATCCCGGCCATGTGACCACCTCCCTGGGCGGCGTGGGCCGGAACATTGCCCACAACCTGTGTCTGCTGGGCCAGCAGACCGCCATGGTGACGGTGATGGGCGACGACGACTTCGGCCGACGGGTCCAGGAAAACGCCAGGGACATCGGCCTGGACCTGAGCGCCGGGGCGGTGCTGCCGGACTGCCGCACCGGCACCTATCTGTATATCTGCGGGCCCGACGGGGACATGGCCCTGGCCGTCAACGACATGGCCATCTATGACCGCATGACCCCGGATTTCCTGCGGCAGCGGCTGGACTTCATCAACGGGGCGGACCTGGTGGTGCTGGAGACCAACCTGCCGGAGGAGTCCATTCGGTGGCTGTGCGACAACTGCAAGGCCCCCATTCTGGCGGACCCCGTGTCCACCATCAAGGCCGAAAAGCTCCGGCCGGTGCTGGGGAAGTTGGCCGCCCTGAAGCCCAACCGCCTGGAGGCGGAGCTGCTGTCCGGCATGTCCATCCGCACCCGGGAGGATGCGGCCCAGGCGGCCCGGAAGCTGCTGGACACCGGCCTGGGGACGGTGTACATCTCCCTGGGTGCGGAGGGCATCTATGCCGCCGACCGGTCCGGGGACACCGCATGGGTTCCCTGCGCCCGGTGCACCGTGGCCAATGCCACCGGCGGCGGCGACGCCGTGGCGGCGGCTCTGGCCGCTCGGATGGTCCGGGGCGACTCCCTGGCCGCAACCGCCCGCTGGGCCGTGGGCGCAGGCGCTCTGGCCTGCGAGGCTGAAACCACCATCAACCCGGCCATGAGCTGGGATAACATTGAAACAATTCTCAACAGGAGGTAAATGACTTATGAATCGTTATCTGGATGTAGCGCCCGAGGTGCAGCAGGCTGTGGCAGAGGGCCGTCCCGTGGTGGCTCTGGAGAGCACCATCATTTCCCATGGTATGCCCTATCCCCAGAATGTGGAGACCGCTCTGAACGTGGAGAAGATCATCCGCGAAAACGGCGCCGTGCCCGCCACTATCGCCATCATCGGCGGCCGCCTGAAGGCTGGTCTGACCCCCCAGGAGATCGACTATCTGGGCAAGAGCGGCCACGCCGTCACCAAGGCCAGCCGCCGCGATCTGCCCATTCTGGTGGCTGAGGGCCGCGATGGCGCCACCACCGTTACCACCACCATGATGATCGCCCACATGGCCGGTATCCGCATCTTCGCCACCGGCGGCATCGGCGGCGTGCACCGGGGCGCCGAGACCACCATGGACATCTCCGCCGACCTGGAGGAGCTGGCCCAGACGCCTGTGATGGTGGTCTGCGCCGGTGCCAAGTCCATCCTGGACCTGGGCCTGACCCTGGAGTACCTGGAGACCAAGGGTGTGCCCGTCATCGGCTACGGCACCAAGGAACTGCCCGCCTTCTATACCCGCAAGTCCGGCTTCGCCGTGGACTACGAGATCGACACCCCCGAGGATCTGGCCAAGGCCTTCCATGTGGCCCGCCAGCTGGACATGAAGGGCGGCATGCTGGTCACCAACCCCATCCCCGAGGAGTATTCCATGGACCACAAGGTCATCGACGCCGCCATCGAGCAGGCTCTGGCCGACGCCAAGGCCCAGGGCATCCACGGCAAGGAGACCACCCCCTTCCTGCTGGCCCGGGTCAAGGACCTCACCGGCGGCAACAGCCTGGAAAGCAACATCCAGCTGGTGTATAACAACGCCCGCCTGGCTGCCAAGACCGCCTGCGCCCTCCAGACCCTGGAGCAGGCGTAACAAATGCCGCAGCTGCTGACCCGTCCGGCCTTCTGGCTGGCGGCGTACCTGGTGCTGATGAACCTGGTCACCTTCTGGGTATACGGCGCAGATAAGCGCCGGGCCCGGCGGGGCAGGTGGCGCGTGCCGGAAAGGACGCTGTTTTTGCTGCCCCTGCTGGGCGGCAGCATCGGGGCCCTGGCCGGTATGCGGGTGTTTCACCACAAAACCCGGCACTGGTACTTCCGCTGGGGCATTCCCGCCATTTTCCTTCTCCAACTGGCTGCCTGCGGCGCCGTATGGTACCTGAGCAGGTGATTTACCCTCTCTTTTCTCCCGCAGGGCGCTGCGTCCTCCCATTCGCAGCGCCCTGCAAATTTTTCCCTATTGACAAAGCGTATCACTTCTGCTAATATTAAAAATTGCAGAGTGACCCCTACAAGTTCATACCTTATCAAGAGTGGTTGAGGGATCGGCCCGATGAAACCACGGCAACCTGCAAGGCAAGGTGCCAAATCCGACGTATGCTGAGTGCGGAAGTGATAGTCCCGCGCTCGTCCTTCGACAGATGAGGAGCAATTTTCCAGCACGATCCGTCGAAAGTCGGAGCGTGCATTTTTCATGCTCCGGGTCGGTAGGGGGGACTCTGACAACACAAATTTTTTTCACAAAGGAGCACGAAAAATCATGGCAAGAAGACTGTTTACCTCCGAATCCGTCACCGAGGGGCATCCCGACAAAATCTGCGACCAGATCAGCGACGCCGTTCTGGACGCCATCCTGGAGCAGGACCCCAATGGCCGCGTGGCCTGCGAGACCTGCGCCTCCACGGGCCTGATCCACATCATGGGCGAGATCACCACCAACTGCTATGTGGATATCCCCAAGCTCGCCCGCCAGGTGGTGCTGGACATCGGCTATGACCGGGCCAAGTACGGCTTCGACGGCCACACCTGCGCCGTCATCACCAACATCGACGAGCAGTCCGGCGACATCGCCATGGGCGTGGACAAGAGCCTGGAGGCCAAGGAGACCGCCGATGAGCAGCTGGACAACGGCGCCGGCGACCAGGGCATGATGTTCGGCTATGCCTGCGACGAGACCCCGGAGCTGATGCCCCTGGCCATCTCCCTGGCCCAGAAGATGGCCATGCGCCTGACCCAGGTCCGCAAGCAGGGCCTGGTAGACTATCTGCGCCCCGACGGCAAGACCCAGGTCACCGTGGAGTATGACGAGAACGGCAAGCCCGTCCGTGTGGACACCGTGGTGGTCTCCACCCAGCACGCCGCCGAGGCCACCCTGGACCAGATCCGCCGGGACATGATCGAGCTGGTCATCAAGCCCACCGTACCCGCGGAGCTGCTGGACGAGAATACCAAGTTCTATGTCAACCCCACCGGCCGCTTCGTCATCGGCGGCCCCCAGGCCGACAGCGGCCTCACCGGCCGCAAGATCATCGTGGATACCTACGGCGGCAGCGCCCCCCACGGCGGCGGCGCCTTCTCCGGCAAGGACCCCACCAAGGTGGACCGTTCCGCCGCCTATGCCGCCCGTTGGGTGGCCAAGAACGTGGTGGCCGCAGGGCTTGCCCACCGCTGCCAGGTGCAGCTGGCCTATGCCATCGGCGTGGCCCGTCCTGTCAGCGTCCTGGTGGAGACCTTCGGCACCGGCGTGGTGTCCGACGAGGCTCTGGAGCAGGCCGTGGAGCAGGTGTTTGACCTGCGGCCCACCGCCATCATCCGGGACCTGGACCTGCGCCGTCCCATCTATCGCCAGCTGGCGGCCTACGGCCACATGGGCCGGGAGGACCTGGGCGTCACCTGGGAGCGCACCGACCGGGTGGACCAGCTGAAGGCCGCTCTGAATCTCCGGTAAAAAAGTCGGAAATCCGGCGGAAAGCCCTTGACTTTCCCGGAAAAACCAGTATAATATATGAGTCTGCTTATGCGGACATATCCTTGCTCTCACAGGAAGTGAGGGCCATAAGTCCAAAAGGAGGTGCAAAAGTATGGCTAAGATTTCCGCCAACTACGAGGTCGTTTACATCATTGACCCGGCACAGAGTGAGGAGGCTATTGCCGCTACCGTGGCAAAGTTCCAGACCCTGGCCGAGCAGAACGGCTCCGACGTGGTCGTGGACGAGTGGGGCAAGCGCCGTCTTGCTTACGCCATCGACTACAAGACCGAAGGCTACTATGTGCTGATGAGCTTCACCAGCGGCCCGGAATTCCCCAAGGAACTGGATCGTATCCTGGGCATTACCGAGGGCATCATGCGTTCCATGATCGTCTGCAAGGGCGAGTAAGGGAGGCAGTTTTATGCTCAACAAGATTTTCATCATGGGTCGTCTGACCCGGGACCCTGAGCTGCGCCGCACCCAGAGCGGTACCGCCGTCACCAGCTTCTCCCTGGCCGTGGACCGGGACTTCAAGTCCCAGAGCGGCGAGAAGGAGACCGATTTCATCGACGTGGTGGCCTGGCGCAGCACAGCCGAGTTCGTGGCCAAATACTTCACCAAGGGCCGTATGGCCGTGGTGGAGGGCCGGCTCCAGATCCGTGACTGGAAAGACCGCGAAGGCAACAACCGCAGAAGTGCGGAAGTGGTTGCCGACAACGTCTATTTCGGCGACTCCAAGCGGGACGGCGCTCCCGCCGGCGGCAGCTTCTCCGCTCCTCCGGCCTATGGCGCACCCACCGGCGGCTATACCGCCCCTGTGGGCGGCAGCTCCGAATTTGCCGAGATCGACGAGGAGGACGGCGACCTGCCGTTCTGATCACCCCCAGGTTACACCTAATTCTATAAAGGAGGAATTCTTCCATGGCTATGGAACGCGAAAATAGAGCCCCCCGGGGCGCCGGCCGCAAGCGCAAGAAGGTCTGCCAGTTCTGCGTGGACAAGTGCGAGCACATCGACTACAAGGATGCCGCCAAGCTGCGCCGCTTCATTTCCGAGCGGTCCAAGATTCTGCCCCGCAGAACCACCGGCACCTGCGCCATGCATCAGCGTCAGCTGACCGAGGCCATCAAGCGGGCCCGTCAGATCGCTCTGCTGCCCTTCGTCACCGAGTAAAATATTGCTCCTGCAAGGGCCTCGCAAGTTGAATCAAAAATCCCTCCGCCGTAACGGCGGAGGGATTTTTCGTCATAATGCCGTTGCTCTTTTGGCCGGATTCAAAGACCCGCTGCCGGTTCAGCCGGCAGCGGGTCTCAGCTTGTCAAAAAAGCCTTTTTTGACAAGCTGAGTGCGGTTTTTCAGAACTAAAAAGTTCTGAAAAACCTGTGATTGCAAACGAAAGACACCCCTGATGGGTTTC
>ERZ894217.119-NODE-119-length-52401-cov-9.059527_pt1 | contig 52401 bp, 55 predicted proteins | sample MGYA00380291_ERZ894217 | MGnify/ENA primary metagenome ERZ894217 (study PRJEB32331, sample SAMN06328480) | human gut metagenome | biome: human gut microbiome; feature: stool | host: Homo sapiens | collected 2013-07-05 ...
CGGTATAGTCGATAACAATTTACATAACATATAATTTTCTCCATTCTATCATATTTGACTGTAAATGTCAAATGTTATTCTTATTTGTCTTTTTATGTATTGTTTTATCGTCCATTTAAACATCTTCGCCGTTGTCCCTATAAAAAAGCAGTGCCTTAATAACATAACTCTGATAGTCTTCTTTAAGAACGGAATCGGGAATGTACGATTTTATCTGCTTATATTTAATAACATTCGGCGGTTTATGAGAAGATTCCTTTTTTGCTGATTTTTCAGCGAAAAGGGAAGTGACGGTTTCGTTATCCGTTAAACCGCCGTTGTCAAACCATTCTCTGAGCTCGGCGGCTTTATTGATTGTCACATCATATTTCTGCATAAACGGTACGAGTATAGCTTGTTTTGCCGGTTCGATATAAGATATTTCAACTGCGGCTCTGATTGACAGCTTATCATCATCAACCATATCACGGATTTCTTTGATAAGATATGTAAGCCGAATGTATCTGCGAACGGTGTCCTTACTCTCTCCGAACATATCTCCGATTTGTTCATCGGTACGACCGCTTTTTGTCGCCACTGGCGACAATTTATCGGTTGCGGGTCTGCCAACACTTTTTTTAAGTACTTCATATTTCATTTTATAAGCAAAAGCTCTTTCACTTGGCAATATCTTTTCTCGCTGAAGATTGCTGTCAACCATTATGATAGTTGCTTCTTCATCCGTTAACTGCTTTACATACGCTTTGAGTGTTTTAAGCCCGGCAAGCTCACAGGCTCTTTTGCGCCGGTGACCGCTTATCAGTTCGTATCTGCCGCTGCCTTTTTCACGAACTATCGCCGGATTCATGATACCATTGTGCTTTACGCTTTCTGTGAGTTGTACCATATCATCATTATCAACAACTGAAAATGGGTGACCTTCAAAGCTATCTATAAGATCTAATGGAATCTCATGCACACTGTCGTTATCTGATACCGGGGAATAAAAGGAAAGCCCGTTGAGCTTTCCTTTTGCTTTAATATTGGAAAAATCAAAAGCCATTTTATTTGCACCTCTCTATAAGTTCATTTGTAAGATCCGCATACTGAGCGCCGAGTTTTGAGGTTATAGTCATTGCTTTCTGTTCTGCGGTACTATTGCTCGCCGCAATACTTTTTGATATACAGCTGTTGAAAACGAGATTTCCGTATCTTTCGGTCAACGCTTCATCAACTGCTTTTGTCATTCGTGTGTTATCAGTCATTGTTTCGATAACTCCGTACAGTGTCAGCGTAGGATTGAGCTCTTTCGCCAGCGTCATTATCTCTTCAAACTGAACAATGCCGTTGAGCGCAAATTTTTGCGTCTGTACCGGTATCAATACGCCGTCTGCGGCTACCAGTGCGTTTACTACCAGCACGCCGAGTGATGGCAGACAATCTATAAGAATATAGTCATACCTGTCAAACACCTTGTGAAGAAGCAGTCTGCGAAGTATCATCTCACGTCCTATCGCTGTGGCGAGGAACATATCCGCCGTAGAAAGCGTTATATCAGACGGAATGTAGTCGATATTGTCAGCATTGCTTGTAAGGATTGCCTGTTCTATAACCTCATCTGAAAGCTTGCGTGACATTTCTGCGGTAAGCAGGTCAGTTATTACTATTTCTTCGTTTTCACCCGTAAAACCGAGATAGTCCGACAGATTACCCTGACCGTCAAGATCGATACATAGTACCTTCATTCCGTTCCTTGAAAGATTTGCGGCAATATTTACAACTGTAGTTGTTTTGCCGACACCGCCTTTCTGATTAGCTACTGCAATAATTTTTGTTTTTCTCATAGTAAACCTCTTTCTGTTGCTTTATGCAACATATAAAAATTAAGCCCCTTTTTAATAAAATAACACCGGGAAAGGACGGCAGGCTTACTTTTCCGTCCTCGATGTAGCTATCATCGTCCCGATGTCACGGAACACTTCCATTCCCATCATAAAAAGCTACCTCTAATGTTTGTGTTCCGAATGGTGAGAGTTATCGGAGTTGCACCGATTGTACTGGTACTCCCATACACAGGCTGCCTGAACGACAGCCTTTTTAATTGTCGCCATTGGCGGCAATTAAAAATTATATCATAACCATTGCTATATGATCACTGAATTCTTCTGTTGCTTGCATTTCCTCAGCAAATTCAGTCGAAATTAATTGAACGGTTTTACTGTATTCTTTCATTACACGGTCAAATGACTCCTGAATAAGTTTTCCGTCTTTATCATTCAGATTGTTATAATTGTCTATGAAATGCTTGCTACGGCTATTCGGTATTTCAAAACCGTATCTTCGTAACATCAGCATACTGAAAATATCAGCTTCAACTTCCCTCTGTGAAACTGGAATTTTATTGCTGTTAGCGGAAAAATGAAGCAATTCATGTCCAACCTCATGGAGCAATGTCGAAAGCCTTCCGGTATCGTTTAAAAGCGGATTAAGCTCTATAATATTGTCATTTCTTGCAAGTCCACGTATTGTAACCGTTTCCTCGTTCATATCCTTTACTTCAATATTGTGCTGTTTGCAAAAATCCGTTATATACTCGGCAAATTGTTTATGTATTTCACTTTCTTCTCCGAACCCTTCGCTGATAACGGTCGGATATAACTCAATCGGTAAATTTGTCTGCGATATATCAAAAACACTTCCTATGCCGAATCCAAGCCTTTGGTAGCTTTCAATGTTACCCTTTTTATATTCCAATTGCATTTGCTTGTCTGCTTTAGACAGCTGAATCCAATCACCGCTCTCGTTTTTCAAATATGTGATTTTTTGCGGTACAAAAATTTTAATGGCTTTTGCGCCTTTTTTTATTCCGTAATACGGCAGCTCTCCGTTAGGAAGTTTGTGTTCTTTTGCAAGCTCATCTGTAATTTTTTTGATGGCGGCAAAAGATCCGACGAATAATGCACCTGGGTTTTGAGCGTAAATCAGCATGGTGTTGCGTGTGCTGTAATTATAAAAACGTGACTGAAAATCAATAAATTCAAGAATTTTTTCAGGATCTTCTTTAAAGTTATTGACTATATTCTGTATAATTTTTAAATTTTCTTCTTTGGTCAATTCTTTCTGTTCCAGCCATGCTTTCTTATCATAAGTTTTCGGCATTTTTCAACTCCTCCTTTATTTTCTCACGCCACTTGTAAGGTAATCTGTCAATGCTTATCATTTCAGATTTATCGGTAATCATCGGATTATCTCCGATGTCGCCACACCTCGCATCGCAGAAGCCTATAAATCCGTTTTCACATTCATAGATTGCAAGCCCGCCAAAGTGTAATTTGATTGTTGCATTTAAATAAATAATTGTATCCATTTTTATTCCTTTCCGCCATATTTGGCAAATAAAAAATGCACAGACAAGCTGTGCAATAAGTTTATATTTAATTGACGCCAGTGGCGACAATTAATTTTAAATAAATTTGTATGGTAAATCTCGACAAAATATGATATAATTCTATCACAAAATCACTTTCAAAAAAGGAGTGCCTGCTATATGAAACCCAAAAATGTGACTATTTATGAAGCATACAAGATGTTTATAAATGAACAACTATTTCGTAACAATAGTAAACGTACTTTGATTTGGTACAATGAAAACCTATCAGCATTTTTTAATTGGTTGGGCGAAAATAAAAACGTTGATAGTTTGACGGTCGAAAATTATAAATCGTACTGTACTTTTCTTCAACATGATTATGTTAAGCGTAATGGTCAGCCGTTGAAAAGCAGCAGTGTAAACAGCAGAGTCAGAGCAATAAAGGCTTTTTATAATTATTGTATTGAAGAGGATCTACTTCCTGACTTTAGCAAAAAATTAAAAGCCACCAAGATAAGAAAAACTGAAAAACTTCCGCTTGATGACGATGAAATACATACATTGGTCAGTGCATTCGGTGATTCTGCACTTGAAGAACGCAATAGATGTTGGGTTATACTAATGTGCGATTCAGGGTTGCGCCGAGGAGAAATTATCAATTTGCAAATCGGAAATGTACACCTAGCACGTGGATTTATGATAGTAACCGGTAAAGGAGATAAACAACGTTTTGTTCCATTAGGAGAACTATCAAAAATTTCATTGGCAACTTACATTCGCAAATATCGGAATGAGGCTAAAGAATCGGAGCCTGTATTTGTGAATCGCTTTGGAGAAAAATGTACGATAAATACGGTTAAACAAGTATTCCAAAAGCTGAAGAAGCAAACTGGAATTTTAAGATTACACGCACATCTCCTAAGACATACATTTGCGACTAACTATCTTGTTGACGGAGGAGATTTAGAAACTCTCCGTCTGCTTATGGGGCACTCAGACTTGCAAGTTACGATGATGTATCTACATCTCGCCGAAAACAAAAAGCTTTTGCAACGCAAACATCAGAGCCACTTAGATATGATAATCAACTCGTAAGGCTTTTGTTTTTCTTTTAAGCAGGGTGTCCCGGGTTCGATTCCCGGGTGGCTCACCAACGGAATTTCCCTTTGTAATCACATTCTTGTGTATTACAAAGGGTTTTCGTATTTTTATGCGCCGAAAAACACGCTGTCATTTTGTATTACAGCAATAGAAAAGGCTGTTAATTTTAGCTTCAATGCTCCGGAGCTGATTGAGAATAACTCTTTTTTCGTGTATCTCACGTTCCGTTTGCTTTAACGTGATTTCAGCTCTCTGAATACTGATTTGCAATGACGGAAGCTCTTCGGCATAGCGAAAAACTAAATTCTGTAACTTGTCGGAAAAATTCGACCCTTTACAGCTATCTATAATTTGATATACGTTTTCGGATATTCGTATTGACTTTTGTACACTTTTCATTTGTTTCTATCCTTTCATTTGTAATTAAACTATCTAAGTGGCTTATGTGCTTGCTCTGCAAAAGTTGCATGTTCTGAGCTAAGTGCAGATACATTGATGTTACTTGCAAATCAGAGTGACCGAGGATAAGCCGCAATGTTTCGAGATCTCCGCCGTCACATAAGTAATTTGTGGCGAAAGTGTGCCGCAAAAGATGCGGGTGCAGTCGATCTATCCCGGTGCGCTTCTTGATCTTCTGGAACACTTGCTTGATCGTATTATCGTTGCAAGGCTTGCCGAATCGGTCAACAAAAACCGGATCAGATCCGCCAGCTCCTGAGCGATAGCGAATGATATAATCGTATAATGCGATATGTGATAACTGACCAAGGGGAACAAAACGCTGCTTGCAGCCTTTTCCGGTGACAAGAAGAAAATCGTGATTTAGATCTACGTTTTTCATAATAAGCGATAAAATCTCGCCACGGCGTAAGCCTGAATCACACATTAGAACTACCCAACAGAAATTACGCCGTTCAAGAACCGTATCGCCGAAGCTCTGAAGCAGAAGATTGATTTCTTCATCGTCAAGCGGAAGCTTCTCAGTGTTATGTACCTTTGTTGTTTTTAGCTTTCTGCTGAAGTCAGGGATCAGATCTTCCTGAATGCAGAAGTTGTAAAATGCTTTGACACAGCGAACGTGTGAATTGACACTTGAACTCTTAAGCGGCTTACCGTTATGTTTGTATTCATGCAAAAGATACGAACAATAAGCCTTGTAATTAAATATCGTCAGATCATCAAGTGAAGAATCGACACCGAGCCAACGGAAAAATGCGCCGAGATTTTCTCGATACCATATTAGCGTTTTAGGACTGTTATTCCTGAAAAGCTGTTCATCAACAAACATATTAAATGCTTCTGTTACTTTCATCATAAACCTTTCGTTACCCAGTCGTCACCAGCGGAAACAAACTTTGTATTACAATTAACGTCGCCGGCAATCGATGCAGCAGCTGTGTTTGTATTACAATTGCGCTCGAGCTCCGGCGCAGCTGCAACTGTATTTGTATTACAATTATTTTCAGCAGCAATACGTGCCTTGTATTCGTCAATCAGACGCTTCTGATGTGGTGTTAATACGGTATCACGCACCTTTAGTTCATTCAAAAACTGAATGATACCTACACACTGAATGTAAGTATCAACGCAATTACCAGCCTGATGAAAAACGTAACGCCCGACACGGGACAAATTATAATCGACGGTCTTAGGTGAACAAACGCTTATACGCTTGCAATCGCCTAAGAACTTGTCCCACCATTTAGACACGTTCCAGCGACGTTTATTACTATCGTTTTCGTTAGGTTCTACAAATCGTATGTAATTCTTTAAAACACCGCAATATTTTGCACCTATCGGATCATCATTTTTGATGAAATTATATGCACGGTCGCCCTTGAAAACCGTCTCACAGCGCACCCAATGCCGACCATCTGAATAACCTCGCTCGAGCGCTTTATCATAAATACGGCAATATAATTCACTGGAACGACCGCCATACATAACGCTGTATGCGTCCTTATCACGATCAAAACTATTCGTAATAGTACCGACCTGTGAACGACTGACAAAATGCCGCTTTTCAGTTTTTCTTACAATCTTATTTATATCAAGTATCCCCTCGTGATCGTCATAAGCGACATCAAGACGGGTAACATGATAGTTGTCCGTGTCCAGAGCGAGCTGAAATAACCTTCCCCAGTTACCGTCAGTATATGTTTCATAATCTCGGCAACCTTGTCCAGTCAGTTCCAGCAATGGATAATCCGTATCCTTGTAACAGTAATCATAATAGATAGATATACCGTCAAACTTTAAACGACTGCGATAACCATAAAATCCTTTAGTTTCCTTGAACGGTAATGAAGTTTTAAGCCCAAGCTGATTTAATAAGCTTTCTACTGAATCAACTTTACTCGTCATAGCGAACCAGTCGTATAAAATGATGTTCTTACCACGCTTTTCAGATCCGAAATACGGATCTTCGTCTTTCCAACCTGAGATATTATCAGGATCCATGACTTCCAAGGAAAAACTACCTTTCAACTTTTCCATTGTTAACCCCTTTGTTGTGCACGGACGGAGCAGAGCTCGGAATAATCGGCTGTGCATTCTGCAAGGTATTCATCAAACGCTGCTTCGGCAGCGTCGATCAGATCATCGTCATCTGTTTCATCATAGAAATTTTCAAAATCAAGCACCTTGTTCACCTTCTTTCTTTCGCTGGGCGTTAAATTCCGCAGGGGATAATATGGTTTTCTGTTGCAACTGCTTAGGCTCAGAAGCATTAAACATTGCCATTGTATCATAACAGCGTGCTACACGCTTATTTATATTAAAAAATCGAGCGTCAATCTTCTCCTGAAGCGGATACCAATAACGAACGGCAACAAACTTCTTGCGAAGCAAAATCATTAAGAATTTGCCCTTACCGCCGAAGCACTTTAAATTGCGGTGTTTGTATTCAACCTCTATCAGACCTCGGACTTGACGATCTATAGATCTATCATTCTGTGTAATCAACAGAATATCATAATAGTAATGACGATGAACACTCAAAAATTCAAGCCACTTAACACGCTCCTTGAGATCAAATCCTCGAGTGTTAAATTTTATATGCGCCTCATCAATAATGATTAACGTCTGAAACTTGTTAGGATCAGCAGTAAAATTATGATGTTGCAAAGCATAATTGATCAGAAAATCGACAGACAAATCAAAGATATTGATATACTGAAATTCGCCAAAATGCTTATTATTGCACTTAAACGGATATGTGCAAATAACGTTTCGACCACGCTTTAAATAAAAATCTATCCATTCGGTAGCGTGATAGGATTTACCGCTTCCGGGAGTACCCGAAAACAAAGAAAGCATATAATCACCTACTTAATTTATTGCGCTGACTTTACGCAAAATCAGCTGATACATATAATAGACAACAATGCACGCAATCCAAGACCCGGCTATAATAACCATAGAATTGAACGGTACATAATAATTCAGAACGCCGAGCCAGAAATCAAACTCTTTGCCGAAAGATATATTCCGAAAAGGCGAATCAGGCAACAGCGCAAGAATAAATTGAAATATCTGATTTGCTACATCGTTAATACTCTTGATAATATCATTCATAAAAAAACCTCGCTTGCCGGCGCCGCAGGTCCCCCACTCACACCCACGCCCCCGCGGCGCCGTCCAATTGATTTTTAATGCTTGATAACGTGGGGTGTAATTTTAATCAAAAAAGCAATAAACGCAATATAAGTAACAGTACGGGTAAAAACCCGAATAATATCAACGCCGTTCAGTTGGAACTGCGTCAGATCAAGAACGATTTTTTCATCGACCTTGTAATCATCGCCTGCTATATCAAGCGTTGTCTGAATCGGTATTTCAAATATCGGCTTCTGTTCATCACGGACGAAAATCGTTACAAGATTATATATGTCAAACGGCAACGAAAACGGAAATTTATCGGTTATAGAATCAACGTCAGGCGTATCAATGTCACCTGCGTTGCCTTGCTCTATTACCTTTTCGGCTTCCTTTGTCTGCTCGTTGGTAACCGTGATATCTTTTGTCTTTGCGTCAACATTAACAGTTCCTTTCGCTGTGCCTGTGCCGACACCAGCAAGACCCATATTTCCGATAGTGTTTTCTACGCCGGTAAGAGGAATAGAAACATCATTTCTTTTATTTTCGATTGCTCCTGTTTTCGCTGCGGACACAAAATTGTCAAAACCTGTTCTATCATTAGTCACTAATGCAAACCCAGTGTATTGAAGTTTACTTGAATCAATCTCTATGCCACCAATACCAAATTGAGCAGCTTCAGGAACTGTAAATGAAACAGAATCAGTACTAGAAGCGGGCGCAGAAATACTAAAATCACCGTAGAATAATGAATTGTTGATTGAAACTGAAACAGATCGATAAAAATCATCATTATTAGGAAAAATTGATCCGTCTCGCTCTACTCGAGCTATATCGGACTGCATACCATAAATATAATTATAACGAGTACCATAATGACAGCAAACACGAGACTTCTCAACCTGATAACTATAATTGAGAAAAATCAATTGATCATTCTGAACGCAATACGGAAACAAAAAGCAATAAAGCTTATTATCATCAATATACGAGTATGGATTAATAGTAACATTCCAACTATCGAAAGTAGTCGTAATACAGTCAGAAACTAATGTCCAGTAAGTACGCACACGGTTTAGACCGTTTTTGTTTGTAAAAACACCGAATTTTTCATAAATATCACTAACAGCCGTACAATATGATGTAGTAGGCATTGATATATTGCCGTCATCGTCAACGTGTATTACTATACTGCCATCGGCAAGACCCGCATTAAACGCATCCATAGCGGCATGAATTGTTTCTTGTGGCGTTTTAAGACCGAGTGACTCGGCGATATTCCAATGACTTTGAACCATTTTAGCTATTTCTGCTTCCCCCTTTTTCAATTCAATAGCGGCGGCATACTGTCCGTCTACATAATATGGAGTACCGTCAGGAAGATATATATCAGCGTCGGGATTATCACGGATAAACTGATTATGCGGAGTAACAACGAAGCTGAAGCAGTCAGAAAACGCATCGGTAAAATCGTAGCCTGTGCCACCTGTCATTTGATTGAATAACGTTCCCATTAAAAGACCAGCGGCTACAGAAGCTCCGACTTCCGCAATTACGGCGGACGCAGGAACAGAAAGAAATGAATTTGCAAGAAGTATGCCAAGCATACACACGGCAGTCAGACCGCTGATAAAACGCTTTCGCATATGATGTATTACACCCCCTATTAGAACTATAGCCCCATTGTGAAAACGGGGCTACTTGTGTTACAGATTAGTTTGCGGCAGTGCCGAAAAGCTTCTTGCCGAGCTTAAAAAGCTGAATAATTGCATACATTCCAAGACCAGCAACAGCAACGCCGATAACAACAGGAACGAGAGCCTGAACAAGAGCAACGAACTGTGTCTGAAGTGTAGAACCAGCCGAATTAACGATAGTTGAAATATCTAACGTTGTAGCACTACCACCTGCACCCTCTGCACCCTCAGCGCAAGCGGCTATTGCCATAGCAGAAGCGGCAACTACACCTGTACCGACAGAAAGCATAATCTTCTTAGCTTTGCCGGAAAGATTCTTAAGGAACTTGAACATTATAATACCTCCATATTAAAAATTATTTTTGAAAATGGTCGATAAAAGACCACTTACAGCTAAACCGATTGCCCATACTATAGCGGCTACTCCGAAGCCAACAATCGTATAGGCGACAAGCAGATACATCAATGATTCCATGATAACCTACTTTCTGAATTGGCGGAATAATGTAACGCCAAAAATCATAGACACAGCGCAGACAAGATACACAAGTATAATTTTTATATCTTCGAGCTGAGCCACAACATCAGTTATTTGCATTATTGCCACCGGGAAAACTTGTTTTTGTTGCAAGCCGTTTCTTGATCTGATTACGTTCAATGATTTTCATAACTATGAACGCCACGGCGAGAATACCGAAGAATATCAGAACGAACGGAACGGCAGAAATCAGAATATCCATTTCATGCACCTTTCTTATACTGTTATACCGACGATTTTCTGCTTAGGATTGAACTCGCAGTCAATAACTTCTCCGATGTAATCAACAAGCTCATCTAACTTGATACCGAAATCATTGAATACTTTACGATCAATGTACTTGCTTTCGGCTACATTGCCGTATGTGTTTTCGTCAGAATATGCAATGAAAAGCTTTACGCCATCAACAGTTTTTCCGTCGTTCGTTTCAAATGCTTCGATATTCTTGACACCAACTAATGTTACTTTCATGGTTTTACCTTCCTTTCTGTAGAATTGTGTATATAAATACCCCAAATGGGGTTATTTATATAATACCCCGTTTGGGGTGATTTGTCAACCCCGTTTGGGGTATTTTGTATAATATAACTAAAAGGAGATGATAAAATTGTATACAAGATTAAAAGATTTGAGGGAAGATTCCGACCTAACACAAGTAGAGTGTGCCAAAATAGCATTTATCGGTAAAAACACATATATCAGATACGAAAACGGTGAACGTGTTCCACCGTTGGATGTAGTAATAAAATATGCACAACATTATGATGTTTCAATAGACTATATTGCAGGTTTAACAAATTCTAAAAAAAAGGAATGGAATAAAAATGGGACTGTTTGAACGATTATTAGGAGAAGAACCAAGCCTATTTGATCAATGGGGACATGATGATCCCGGAGAATTTGGAGAATACCTAATAACATACGCTCTTGAAAATAACAATATAGGCGGATATATAAAGGTATTGAAGAATCTCTATATACCAATTGGATATGGAAAAACGACAGAAATTGATGTAGTAATGATTCATCGAAAAGGTATATTTGTATTTGAAAGCAAAAACTACAGCGGCTGGATATTTGGAAGTAGAAATGATAGATATTGGACGCAATCATTAAAGGGCGGTCAAAAGAATAGATTTTATAATCCGATTTTACAGAATCAGACACATATAAACGCACTTTCGAGAATTTTAAAGATTAATAGTGATAAGTTTATATCTATGATAATTTTTAGCGAACGTTGTACACTAAAAAAAGTTCCCGAAGATGAAAACAACTTAATGATAATGAAAAGGAAAGACGTAGTTGACAACACCAACGCAAAATTAATGTTCTCGGATAGAATATTCAGCGAAGAAGAAGTTGATGATTTATATGAAAAATTAAAAATGTACTCGGACGTAAACGAAGAAATTAAGCAAAAACACATAAATGACTTCAAAAAATAAAAAACAGCGCAACCGCAGTGATAGTGCAGGGTTAAACGCTGTTTGGCTGTACGTTGTACCCACCTTTTAGCAAGGGTGGGTTAAAGCCGCCACGATGGCGGCATTTTGTTTTTTAACGGTATTCTTCAAGCCCCGGCGAAACCTCGGCAAGACGGACGCAGGAAAAGTCAGAAATCAGAATAAGCTCAGGAAAATCAAAGATTTTCTCCGACCTTATTTCCGATTTTCCGGCTTTTCTCCGCTGGCATTGTGGGCGTGGGCATTTTTAATTTCATTTCATTTAACGCAGATTTTTCTTTTTGGGATTCTTTTAAGCAGGGTGTCCCGGGTTCGATTCCCGGGTGGCTCACCAAAGTCCTTCGATTAAATTCGGGGGACTTTTTTATTTGTGTTTTGATAAATACCGAATTGCACTGACTGAAGCTGTTTTTGCGGTATCGGAAAAAATTTTGCGACAAAACTTGACATCGGGGCAGATATAGTATAATATATAGTTATAATTATCAGAAAAGAGAACTGTATGACAAAAAAGGAAAGAGCAGGGCTTGTTATAGACGGGCTTGCCGAGTGCTATCCGGACGTGAAATGCGCTCTTGTTTATAAAAAGCCGCATGAGCTTCTGATAGCGACAAGGCTTTCGGCACAGTGTACCGATAAGCGAGTAAATATGGTTACTCCCGCACTTTTTGAAAAATTTCCCGATATTGACAGCTTTGCGGCGGCAGAGCCTGACGAGGTTGCGGAATATATACATTCGTGCGGACTGTATAAGACAAAAGCTGTCGATATTGTTATGATGTGCAGAATGCTCCGTGATGATTTCGGCGGTGAAATTCCCGATACAATTGAACAGCTTGTAAAGTTGCCCGGGGTCGGAAGAAAGACAGCTAATCTTATAGTGGGCGACCTCTACGGTAAGCCTGCTCTTGTATGCGATACACACGTTATAAGAGTGAGCGGAAGGCTGGGTCTTACCGACGGAACAAAGGATGCGCTGAAGGTTGAAAAACAGCTTGCCGCAATAATAAAGCCGGACGACAGATTGATGATGTGTCACAGGCTTGTGTGGCACGGTCGGCTTGTGTGCAGTGCGGCAAAACCAAATTGCAGTGAATGCAGGCTGAGCGGTTTTTGCAAGTTTTTTTCGGGGACAAAATAAAATAACGGCTTGGAGTGAGTATTATGAAAGGGAAGGTACGCAACGCAATAATAATTGCCGCAGGCGTGCTTATCCTTACCGTAATGCTCACTGTTGTTTTATATTACTATAACGACAAAGTAATGCGTGATAACGCATGGGTGTTCTCTGTGGATGAAACCTCATACGATGAAAGCTCGTATTCGTATGTGCAAAAACCGGATCTTAATTCAGCAGATCTTGAAACTCTGATGCAGATAAAAGGCGTCGGACGGAAAACGGCACACGATATTATAAACTATCGTGAAAAGCACGGGAAATTTACATCTATGTCACAGCTTAAAGAGATAAGTTCGGTAGATGATGAAGTATATATGATACTGTGCAGTCGATTTACTGTTGCCTCGTCGGGATATTACACTAAAAACGAGTCTTACGGCACTCGCAAGGTAAACCTCAATAAAGCTACCGTAGACGAGCTGATGAGCGTTGAGGGAATAACGGAGGAAATCGCAAAGAATATTATATTGCGCCGTAAAGACCACGGAGATTATACCTCTGTAAGAGAACTTCTTGATACCGAGGGCGTGACGATAACTCTTTACAGCAAAATTTCCGATAAACTGACAGTTTGATTTTATATTATTTTAGTGAGAAATTGCCAAAAAACTATTGATTTTATTGCAGTGATTTGGTATACTTAATTAATAAAGCATAACGCTTTATATATTTACTAAGGAATACAAGGCGTTACGGAGGTCATTATGGATTATAATATCAAAGACGTATCCGGCAGACTGAAAAGCACAAGAGAATACCTTGATATATCTGTCGGCGAAATGGCAAACAAAACAAACGTCACTACAGACGATTATATTTCACTTGAAAACGGAGAAAAGGATTTTTCGCTTTCATTTCTGAATCAGGCGGCGGACGCACTCGGCATTGAGCTTATAGAGCTTCTTACAGGTGTTACGCCTAAGCTCAATACATATTCGATAGTCCGTAAGGATCAAGGCTTACCGATCGAGCGTCGGGAAAGATTTGCCTATCAGCACCTTGCCTATCTTTTTAAAAACAAGAAAATAGAGCCGTTGCTGGTAACAGCTCCTTATGATGAAGATGAGCAGAAAAAGCCTATACACCTGTCAGTACACGACGGTCAGGAAATGGACTATATAATATCGGGAACGTTGAAGTTCCAGATAGGCAGTCATATTGAAACGGTAAGTGAAGGCGACTGCATTTATTACGACAGCATGAATCCGCACGGAATGATAGCCGTTGACGGCAAGGACTGCAAGTTCTTGGCGATACTGATCTGATAAACAAAGGAACGGAAAGAATAGTATATGGAACAGGTTAAAAATTACTACAAGAGATTTGTAAAAGAAGGCTTTGATGAGAACGGGATACTGAATAAGTTTGAGATAGACTGTCCCGATAACTATAATTTCGGTTACGATATTATAGATAAGTTCGGAGAAATTGACCCTGACAGGAGAGCGCTTATCCACATCGACCTTCAGGAAAACCGTCACGATTTTTCCTATTCACAGCTTTCGAAGCTGTCAACGCAGGCGGCAAATCTTTTTAAGTCATACGGTATAAAAAAAGGCGACAAGGTAATGCTGGTACTGAAAAGAAACTACCAGTTCTGGATTGCGATAATCGCTCTTATCAAGCTCGGTGCGGTTGCTATACCCGCAACGCATCTGCTGACAACACACGACTTTACCTATCGCTTTGAACGTGCAAGCGTAAAAGCTATAGTATGTACCGGCTATAATCCCGATATAGCCAAGTATGTCGATGAGGCGCAGGAAGAAATCCACGCTGACGGTCTTGTTAAATTTATAGCAAACGGTCACAGGGACGGCTGGATTCCGTTCGATGATGAAATTGCCGGAATGCCCGAAACTATGGAGCGTGTGCAGACAGATACAAGGGAGCATATGCTGTTATATTTCACATCTGGTACTACGGGCTATCCCAAGATGGTTGTCCATAATCACAGATATGCACTCGCGCATATTCAGACGGCGGCACATTGGCAGAATGTCGATTCTGACGGTGTTCATCTTACAATATCCGATACAGGCTGGGGAAAAGCCGCCTGGGGCAAGCTGTTCGGTCAGATGTCACTCGGTGCGTGCGTGTTCGTGTATGATTTTGACAAGTTCATACCGACCGATATGCTGAGGATAATGCAGAACTATAAGATAACCTCATTCTGTGCGCCTCCCACCATGTTCCGTTTCTTTATAAAGGAAGGACTTGAAAACTACGATCTTTCGAGTCTTAAATATTCCGCTATTGCAGGCGAGGCACTCAACCCTGAGGTGTATAACAAGTGGCTTGAGTTTACCGGCCTTAAGCTGATGGAGGCATTCGGTCAGACCGAATCGACAGCACTGCTTGCAAATCTTGTAGGTATGACACCTAAGCCCGGCTCAATGGGCAAGCCTACTCCGCTCTATGATGTCGACATTGTCGATGATGACGGAAATCCGGTGCCTGTCGGAGAAGTCGGTGAAATAGTTGTCCGTGCCGAGCGTGGCAAGGATGGTCTTTTTGACGGCTATTACCGTGATGATGAGCTTACCGCTCAGGCATGGCACGACGGGCTTTATCATACAGGTGATACCGCTTGGAAGGATGAGGACGGCTACTTCTGGTATGTCGGAAGAAATGATGATGTTATCAAGGCGAGCGGTTACCGTATAGGACCTTTCGAGATCGAAAGCGTTCTGATAGCACATCCTTCTGTGCTTGAGTGTGCCGTTACGGGTGCACCCGATCCTATAAGAGGTCAGGTGGTAAAGGCGACAATCGTTCTTGCAAGAGGCTATGAACCGTCCGATGAGCTTAAAAAAGAGCTTCAGACTTACGTTAAGAAGAACACTGCTCCTTATAAATATCCGAGAATAGTGGAGTTCGTTGACGAGCTTCCCAAAACTATCAGCGGCAAGATAAGAAGGGTACAGATTCGTAACGAGGATAACAAGAAAAACAGTTAATGACACAATTCGCCGCAGGTAATACTTGCGGCGATAGTTTTAGAGGGCTTTATGGAGTATTACATCTATCTGTTGCAGATATTCGGCGGCGGTAACCCGAAAATTCACGAGGTGATAAAGGCATACGGTAATGCAAGACTTGCGTATGAGCATATCAGCAGTGGCGATATGTCGCATATACCTTCTAACCGTCACGAGTATGTCCGCAGAGCGTCGCTCGAACGCTCGAAGGTGATAATGGATTATTGCGCCGGGAATAATATCGGCATTGTCACAATTGACGACAGGAATTATCCCGAACAGCTTAAGAATATATATAATCCGCCCGTTCTGCTGTTTACTGCGGGAGATATAAACTGCCTGCAGGGTAAGCTGGCGGTGTCGATAGTAGGACCCAGAAAGCCGTTTGGCAATGCGATAAGGCTTGCGGAAAACATATGCTACAATCTTGCAAGAAGCGACATTGTTCTTGTAAGCGGCTTTGCACTGGGTATAGACAGGATAGCGCACAACAACAGTATACGTCACCGCAAGCCGACCGTGGCTGTGCTTGCCTGCGGAATAACTATTGATTATCCGAATAATTCATTCGGGCTGAGAAAGAACATAATCGACAACGGCGGACTTATTCTGTCGGAACTTCTCCCGGACACGCCGTGCAATTCCGATTATTTCAAATTCAGAAACCGTATTATTTCAGGGCTTTCAAAGGGTACTGTCGTGATAGGCGGATACAACGGAAGCGGAAGTCTTATCACTGCAAACCACGCATTTGAGCAGGACAGAGAGGTATTCTTTACTATACCTGACGATACGTTGGATAAGAAATACAGCCGTGTTATCAGATTCCTGCGTGACGGGGCGCATTCCGTTTATGATTTCTATGATATTATCAACGAGTTTTATCCGACTTACCGTGACATAATCGACGATACATATCTTGATAAGGAACAGCTGACGAGCTTTGTGATGCACGAGGATGTCAGGGAAACGCCGCCTGCTGAGGATGTGCCGACGGTTTGCGAAGTAAAGGAACCTGAGCCTGCGAAAAAAGATGAGAAGAAGCCTCTGCCTAAGGTGAAGGCAGCAGATGCACCACGCTTTAAAATTGCAGGTGTCAAGGATAAGGAAAAGGAAATAGATTATTTCAGAGTAACTCCGGAAAATGTGCTGAAAAAGCGGAAAAAAGCGGGAAAGCCTGCCACACTGAATGATACGGCAGTAAAAGAAAGAATTCCTATAATAGCGCCGATTGCCGAAACCGATAACACGGATGTGAGTGAGGCAGAGCCGGTAACGGAAACGGAAGATAAGCAGAGCGGACAGATTGCGGAAGCCACAGAAAATGCATCGGAAGCCGTAGAAAACGCATCGGGAGCCGCAGAAATTCTCGGCATCATCGCAAACAGTGACGGAGTAACGCTTGATACGTTGCTTTCTGCCTGCAGCTTATCATTCGGGGAACTCAGCGAGATACTCGCCGACCTTGAAATAAGCGGTACTGTATCCTGCGGTGCGGGCGGAATATACACGGTAAAGAAGGAGCGGTAATGAATCGTTCACAGCTTGACAAATACATAACCGACTATTACGGCGTTAGAGCCGAAAGATTGTTTGAAAAGAATCCCGGGTTTCAGGCGTATCGTCATAATGATACGAAAAAGTGGTTCGCTATGATAATGGATTTGCCTGAAAGCAGGCTCGGGCTTGACGGGCAGAAAATTATAGATGTCGTCAATCTCAAGTGCGACCCTATCCTCATCGGATCGCTGAGGCTGGAGCAGGGCTTTTATCCTGCGTATCATATGAATAAGGAAAACTGGATAACAGTCGCTCTTGATGAAAGCGTACCCGATGAAAAACTCAGGATGCTTGTCGATATGAGTTATGAGCTGACAAGGAAAAAGCTCAGAAGAAAAAATAAGTAAAGAATACCGCCTGTGAATGCAGTGAGCAAACACGGGCGGTAAATGTTTTATTTACTTTCTCATAAGTCTTAATGAATTGAAGATAGCGATTATCGAAACGCCTACATCTGCGAAAACAGCCGCCCACATATTAGCAAGACCTAAAACGCCGAGTACCTGAATTATCAGCTTTACACCGAGTGCAAATATGATATTCTGGAGAACTATGCGGTTTGTTTTTTTGCTGATTGCAAATGCGTCGGCAAGCTGCATTGGGTCGTCCTTCATAAGAACGCAGTCTGCGGTTTCTATGGCACTGTCTGCGCCTGAGCCGCCCATTGCAACGCCTATGTCGGCAGATGCTATTACGGGTGCGTCATTTATGCCGTCGCCTACAAACATTACCTTTTCATTGCCTGGAAGCTCCGATTTCATCTTAAGCGTAATTTCGCTCTTGTTTTCGGGGAGAAGCTCTGCGTAGTAATCTGTGATACCGAGCTTTTCAGCCGCCGCAGCCGCCGCAGACCTGTTATCGCCTGTGAGCATTACGACCTTCACACCGTGATTTTTAAGCATCTTTACGGCTTCAGCCGAGTGTTCCTTAGGCATATCTGCAATTTCGATAAGACCTGCATATTTATTGTCAACAGCCACATAAAGCACTGTGCCGTTTGCTTCGGGGCAGTTTATGCTGTAGTCAGCCATAAGTCTGCTGTTACCGCAGAGAACGGTCACGCCGGAAATCACAGCCTTGATGCCCTTGCCGGCTATCTCACTGCACTCTGTAATCTGTGACTGGTCAATATCCGCACCGTATGCCTTTCTTACCGAAACGGCTATAGGGTGGTTGGAGTTGCTCTCGGCATAAGCCGCATATCGTAACAGCTCATCCTTGCTCATTCCTGCAGGCTCTGTTCTTGTAACCTCAAACTGACCTTTTGTAAGCGTGCCTGTCTTATCAAACAGTACGACCTTAGCCTTTGAGATCGCTTCAAGGTAGTTACTGCCTTTAACCAGTATACCCTTTGACGAAGCCTTGCCGATACCTGCAAAGTATCCGAGCGGTACGGAAATGACAAGCGCACAAGGGCAGGAGATTACGAGGAAGATAAGACCTCTTTGTACCCACGTTCCGAAATCAAAGCCGGTGAACAGGGGAGGGATAAGCGATATTATCACCGCCGCAAGTACGACTATGGGGGTGTAGTATTTTGCAAATACCGAGATGAAGTTTTCTGTCTTTGTCTTTTTCTCAACGGCAGACTCGACCATCTGAAGCATTTTGTATACCGTGCTGTCGGTGAACCGGCGTGTTGTTTTAAGTGTGATAACACCTGAAATGTTGATAGCGCCTGCGGGGACTTCATCACCTGCCGTAATATCTCTCGGTAAACTCTCGCCTGTGAGGGCTGATGTATCTATCGATGTGTTACCGCTTTCGACAATGCCGTCAAGCGGTATCTTTTCGCCGGGCTTTACTCTTATTATACTGCCGGTTTCAACGTTTTCGGGATCGACTGTTATATATTCGCCGTCAATAAGAACATCGGCTGTTTCCGGCTTTGTCTTGATAAGAGAAGATATGCTTCTTCTTGACTTGTTCACGGCTATCGACTGGAAGAATTCTCCGACAGTGTAGAACAGCATAACGGCGACCGCTTCTTCGTATTCTCCGAGTACGATAGCACCGATGCTTGCGATAAGCATAAGCGTGTTTTCGTTGAAGAAATTCTTCTTTGCTATTGCTTTTATTGAAGTGATTGCTACCTCAAGTCCGCAGATAACGTAAGCCGCAAGATACATCGTAAGTATCGCTATCTTAGGCACAAGCTGTTCTGTACCGATAGTTTTTTCAAGGATAAAAGCAACTATGAACAGGATGCCTGCGCTTATCATCTTGACTATATCTTTAGTATAGCTTACCTTTTTCTCAACGTGGTTTTCCTTTTCGCTGACCGTTACATCCGGTTCAACGGCAGTTACCGTTGCTGTTACCTGTTTTAACAGCTCCTTGTCGGAAATTATCTTTGACGGTGTTACGGTAAGCTCCTTTTTGATGAAATTCATCTTTGCGCCGCTCGCATAATCCGACTTTTCAACTGCCTCTCTTACTTCTTCCGCACACTGTGCGCAGTCAAGGCCGTCTATTATATATTTCTTTTCTTTAAAAGTCTGTCTTTCCCTGACGGTTACATCGGGTTCGTGCTTAGCGACAACTTCGGTGACCGTTGTCATAAGCTCATCGGGCAAACACGAATTTTCCGCTTCAACGGTAAGTTCCTGCTTCATAAAGTTCATTTCCGCCGATTTCACACGTTCGTCCTTTTCGACTTCCGCACGAATCTCCTCTGCGCAGTTAGCGCAGTCAAGACCTTCTAAAATATAGATTCTTTTCATAAGCTACCACCTTTGATATGGTTGAAGTTTTGAACAATTGAGTAACTGTTCAAATGTATTGTCCGAAAAAACAGGAGATGCTATCTCCTTTGATTTTCCCGTTTTACTCCATAATATGCTCAAGCGCATTGCTGAACACCGTGTTTACATGGTTGTCGCTGAGCATATAGTAAACGACCTTGCCTTGCTTTTCACTGCGAACAAGCTCTGCTTGCCGTAATACTCTCAGCTGGTGAGAGATTGCCGATGCTGTCATTCCGAGCAGGGCGGCAAGGTCGCACACGCACATTTTAGAGCGTGACAGCGAGTAGAGGATTTTAATCCTTGTTTCATCGCTTATAGCCTTGAAGAACATTGACAGCTTTTCAAACTGCATCTGTTCAAGCATCCTCTCACGCACATAGTTTACTACGTCCTCGTGTATCACATTGCAGTTACAGAATTCATTTTCGTCTTTTGCACTGATATTTTCCGACTTTTCTGATTTGCTGGCCGCCATTTTAACCTCATTTCATTTGAACGGTTGTTCAACTGTTTGTATTATAACACCGTCATACTGCATTGTCAATAGTTTCTTTATGATTTTTTGCTTTTCCTGCAAAATATTTTTCTGCGATACAGGAAAAGAATGTTGTCTTATCGTTTTCGGTGAAATCCTCATCGTCAAGCATAGCCGATACTTCGCTCAGAAGCACATCGGCCTTTTCTCTTGTTTCTGTCGGAGAAGTGCCGTTGAAATACAGCTTTTCATCGCCTGACAGGATAAGATCCACAGTGTCGTCTGTCAGCAGTTCCTCGCTGACACCGAGAAGTACAGCCATATCGGAAAGAGTTTTCGCTCTCGGGGTTCTTGCACCGCTTATGTAGTTTGCAAGCGCTCTGTAGGTTATGGATACGGCAGACGCAAAGTCCGTCTTTTTATAGCCGTTTCTTTTAATAAGTATTTCCAGCTTGTCCTTAAGTTCCATAATTCCTCCGACTGAATTTCCTTTTACTATTATTATATCCTTACAATTACGGCTTGTCAATCAAAAAAATACATAAAAATTCGCTAAAATTCAACAAATATTCATTATATACAGTATATTATGCAGTTTACTGAATAAAAATACTTGACTTTGATGTGAAAAGGTGTATAATATTCAATGTAAGTTAAATCAGAAAGCAGAACGCCCGAAAGCGTCTGTGAGATAGAAAGGAAATAATAAAATGGCTAAAGAAATCAAAAAGATCGTACTTGCTTATTCAGGCGGACTTGATACGTCCATCATCATTCCGTGGTTACACGAGAATTATCCCGGCTGTGAAGTAATCTGCGTAGCAGGTAACGTAGGACAGGACTCTGAAATAGTAGGTCTTGAAGAAAGAGCTAAGAAGACAGGCGCATCCAAGCTCTACATAGAAGATATACAGGACGAATTCGTAAACGACTTCATATTCCCCACACTTAAGGCAGGCGCAAAGTACGAGGGTTATCTGCTCGGTACTTCGTTCGCTCGTCCTCCTATAGCTAAAAGACTTGTTGAGATAGCTAAGAAGGAAGGCGCTGACGCTATCTGCCACGGCTGCACAGGTAAGGGCAACGACCAGGTGCGTTTTGAGCTTACTATCAAGGCTCTCGCACCCGAGCTTGAGATTATCGCTCCCTGGAGAATATGGGATATTAAGTCAAGAGATCAGGAAATCGAGTATGCAGAGGCACACAATGTTCCGATAAAGATTACCCGTGAAACAAACTACTCAAAGGATATGAACCTCTGGCACTTATCACACGAAGGTCTTGACCTTGAAGACCCCGCAAACGAGCCTCAGTACAATAAGAAAGGCTTCCTTGAACTTGGCGTTTCACCCGAGCAGGCTCCCGACAAGCCCACATATGTTACAATACACTTTGAAAAGGGTATCCCCACTTCACTTAACGGTGAAAAGATGGACGGCGTAAAGCTCATCAAGACTCTTAACAAGCTCGGCGGCGAGAACGGCATCGGTCTGTTCGACGTTGTTGAAAACAGACTTGTTGGTATGAAGTCGAGAGGCGTTTACGAAACTCCCGGCGGAACAATCCTTTATCACGCTCACGAAGTTCTTGAAACTATCTGTCTTGATAAGGAAACACAGCACTACAAGTACGGTCTTGCACAGAAGTATGCAGACATCGTATATAACGGTCAGTGGTACACACCTTTAAGAGAGGCTATGGACGCTTTCGTTGACAAGACACAGGAAACTGTTACAGGCGACGTTAAGCTCAAGCTCTACAAGGGTAACATCATCAACGCAGGCGTTACATCACCCTACACACTGTACAGCGAAGACTTTGCTTCATTCGGTGAGGACGATGTTTACGATCAGACAGATGCAAAGGGCTTTATCAACCTGTTCGGTCTGCCGATAAAGGTCAAGGCTCTGCTTGATGCTGAGAGAAACAATAAGTAAGCTTTAAAAGCGTTACGGTAAATCCCGCAAGGTGTAAAACTATGCCTTGCGGCTTTTACGGTTTTTAAGATGCGATTTAAAACACAGTCGGTACGGCTGTGTTTTAAAAAGCGTTTTAATTACTTTTATATTTATAACGGAAAAAACAAAACGCTTTTTGCGTTATGAACATAAATCTGAAAGGAAATAACAGTATGTCTAAAATGATGTGGGCGGGAAGATTTTCAAAGGAGGTTGACTCAAAGGTCAACGATTTTAATTCTTCCATCTCATTTGATGCAAGAATGTACAAGCATGATATAAAAGGCTCTATAGCACACGCAACCATGCTCGGTGAGTGCGGCATTATCGACCCTGCGGACAGCAAGGTGATAATAGAAGGTCTTAACGGAATTTTGAGTGATATTGAAAACGGAACACTGCATTTTGATCCCAATGCGGAAGATATTCATATGTTCGTTGAGGCTGAGCTTACCGCACGAATAGGCGATGCGGGAAAGCGTCTGCACACTGCAAGGAGCAGAAACGATCAGGTGGCTCTGGATATAAAGCTCTATCTCAAGGATGAAGTCGATGAGATTGCAAAGCTTGTCCGTGAGCTTATAAACACTGTTATAGATATTGCAAAGCAGCATACGGAAACGGTAATGCCGGGCTACACCCATTTACAGCGTGCACAGCCTGTTACATTCGCACATCATCTTATGGCATATGCTCAGATGCTGACAAGAGATCTGACACGACTTGCAGACTGCAAGGAAAGAATGGATGTAATGCCGCTCGGTTCGTGTGCGCTTGCAGGCACTACATACCCTCTTAACAGAAAGAGAACAGCTGAGCTTCTCGGCTTCAAGGATATTACGATGAACAGCCTTGACGGCGTATCCGACAGGGATTTCTGCGTTGAGTTATGCTCTGATATTTCAATGCTTATGATGCACCTTTCGAGATTTTCGGAAGAAATAATCATGTGGTGCTCGTGGGAGTTCAAGTTTATCGAGCTCGATGACGCATATTCTACAGGCAGTTCGATAATGCCGCAGAAGAAGAACCCCGATGTTACGGAGCTTATAAGAGGCAAGACGGCAAGGGTATACGGCGATCTGCAGACGCTTCTCACAATGATGAAGGGACTTCCGCTTGCATACAACAAGGATATGCAGGAGGACAAGGAGGCAATATTTGACGCAGTAGACACAGTAAAGCTGTGTATCTCGACATTTACTCCTATGCTTGCGACTATGACGGTACTTAAAGACAATATGCGTACTGCCGCCGCAAAGGGCTTTATCAATGCTACAGACTGTGCAGACTATCTTGTAAAGAAGGGACTTCCTTTCAGAACGGCATATAAGATAACCGGTACACTCGTTGCACTTTGCATAGAGAAGAATACAACGCTTGAACAGCTACCGATAGAAGAATACAAGAAGCTGTGCGAAACATTTGATAATGACGTATATGACGCTATCAGCCTTGATACCTGCGTTATGCAAAGAGGCGTTGACGGCGGACCCGCTCCGGATGCGGTAAAGCGTCAGATAGCTGAGCTTGAAGACAGACTGGGCGGTATCAACATCTGATGATAACTTATGAATACAGATTGCCGCACGATATAAATTCGTTCAGACGAAGCGTAGGTTGGTATGAGCTTTCGCCAAGACAGCTTAACTGTGCGCTTAAAAGCTCGGTGTTTGCGATAACGGCGCTTGACGGAGAAAAGGAAGTCGGCTCGGCAAGGGTAGTCGGCGACGGAGGCTATCAGTTCTTTATCAGCGATGTTATTGTGCGTCCTGAATATCAGGGACAGGGAATAGGCAGAGAGATGCTTTCAAGGCTTATGGATAAAGCGTTGTCGGTTGCTGACGAGGGCGAAACGATAATGATAAATCTTATGGCGGCAAAGGATAAAGAGCCGTTCTACGAAAAGCTCGGATTTATGCGCAGACCTAATGATGAACGTGGCTGCGGAATGACAAGATTTCTTAAAAAATAAGAGGTGCTTATATGAGCGTAAAGGTGTATATTGACGGTCAGGAAGGAACGACCGGACTTAAAATTCTCGAACGTTTCAAGGACAGAAACGATATTGAAATAATGAAGATAGATGAGGACAAGAGAAAGGATAACGATGAGCGTAAGAAGTTTATATGCTCGTCCGATTTCACGTTCCTTTGTCTGCCCGATGCCGCCGCAAGAGAGGCGGTAGAGCTTGCGAAGGGCAGTAGCGTCCGTATTATAGATGCTTCTACGGCACATCGGACAAATCCCGACTGGGCATACGGCTTTCCCGAGCTTTCAAAGCAGCACAGAGAAAAGATTGCGGCTTCATCGAGAGTAGCTGTTCCCGGCTGTTATGCAAGCGGTTTTATTTCGCTTGTATATCCTCTTGTGAAGGCAGGCATAATGCCGAGCGATTATCCTGTTGTCGCTCATGCGGTATCCGGTTACAGCGGAGCGGGAAAGAAGGCTATCGCAGTGTACGAAAGTGATGAAAAGCCCGAAGAATTTTACAGCCCAAGACAGTATGCGCTTCCTCAGGAGCATAAGCACTTACCTGAAATGATGAAGATAAGCGGACTTGATTACAAGCCTGTGTTCAACCCTCTGATATGCGATTATTTCAGCGGTATGGTCGTAACTGTTCCCGTTCTCACAAGACTTATGCCGAAGAAATATACGCTTGCCGATATTCATAAGGCTTTCACGGAGCATTATGCAGACGCAAATCTTGTAAAGGTGATGCCTGTTATGGGCGAGGGCGTGCTTGAAAACGGGTTCCTTGCCGCAAACACATTATCGGGTAAGAACAATATGGAGATATTCGTTTGCGGAAACGATGACCGTATAGTGCTTTGCTCAAGACTTGATAACTTAGGCAAGGGCGCAAGCGGTGCGGCTGTTCAGTGCCTTAACATAATGATGGGCATTGACGAAACGACCGGACTTGTATAATAAGTGAGGTAATAACAATGGTTGAATTTGATAATTATAAATTAGTGGATAAGGGTGTATGCGCCGCAAAAGGCTTTAAGGCGGGCGGTATCAATGTCGGCATAAAGCCCGGCTCGAAAAAGCGTGACCTTGCTGTGATAAGCTGTGACACAAAGTGTACTGCGGCGGCAATCTACACGCAGAACAAGGTAAAGGGCGCACCGATAATCGTTACAAAGGAACACCTCAAGAACGGCATTGCTCAGGCTGTTATCGTAAACAGCGGCAACGCAAACACCTGTAACTCAAACGGTATTGAGATTGCAGAGCAGATGTGCGAGCTTTGTGCGAACGAACTCGGTATTGATAAGAATGATATGATAGTAGGCTCTACAGGCGTTATCGGACAGAAGCTGTCAATCGACCCTGTGAAGAACAATATCAAGACACTTGTAGACAGCATAAGCGAGGACGGAAGCTCGCTTGCGTGCGAGGCGATAATGACGACCGATACACGCAAAAAGGAGCTTGCAGTAGAGTTTACGCTTGACGGAAAGACCTGTCATATCGGCGGTATCAGCAAGGGCAGTGGTATGATAAATCCCAATATGGCTACAATGCTTGCTTTTATCACGACCGATGTAAAGATAAATGCGGAGCTTCTGCATAAGGCGCTGAAAAGGACAGCCGACATTACTTACAATATGGTAAGCGTGGACGGTGATACATCCACAAATGATACGCTGTGCATAATGGCGTCGGGACTTGCAGGAAACAAGGAGATAACGGCAGAGGACAAGGATTATGAAGTGTTCATCAACGGTCTTTACGCTGTAATGATGAACCTTGCAAGAGAAACCGCCCGTGACGGCGAGGGTGCAACGAAACTGATGGAATGCGTTGTTGACCACGCACCTACAGAAGCTGTTGCAAAGAGCGTTGCACTGTCTGTTATAAACAGCAGTCTTTTAAAGGCGGCTATATTTGCGGCGGACGCCAACTGGGGACGTATTCTCTGTGCGATAGGTTATGCCGAGGGCGATTTTGATATTTCGAAGGTCGAGGTCGTTCTGTCATCTTCAAAGGGTAGTGTAAAGGTCTGCGAGAACGGCGCAGGTGTTGACTTCTCAGAAGACGAAGCATTCAAGATACTGTCCGAAGATGAAATTGTTATCAGAATTGATATGCACGACGGTGCCGATAAATCGGTAGCGTGGGGCTGCGATCTGACTTATGAATATGTAAAGATAAACGCAGAATACAGAAGCTGACACCGAAAGGACAAAAGAAGATGGAACTTGAAAACGAAAAGAGAGCAAGTATACTCAGCGACGCACTTCCTTATATACAGCAGTATTCAAACAAGGTAGTAGTAGTCAAGTACGGCGGTAACGCAATGACAAACGACAGACTGAAGCAGGCGGTTATGTCCGACCTTGTTCTTCTGTCGCTCTGCGGTATCAAGATAGTGCTTGTACACGGCGGAGGACCCGAAATAAACGCAATGCTGAAAAAAGTCGGCAAGGAGAGCAAGTTTGTAAACGGCCTTCGTTACACCGATGAAGAAACGATAAACATCGTTCAGATGGTGCTTTGCGGTAAGGTAAACAAGGATCTTGTCGATCTGCTTTACAGCCACAAGGGCAGAGCAGTAGGTCTTTGCGGTCTTGACGACCATATGATAGAGGCAGAACAGCTTGACCCGGATTTAGGTCTTGTAGGCGAGATTACTCAGGTAAACGTAAGCCTTATAAACGATGTTCTCGAAAAGGGCTATATCCCTGTAATTTCGACCGTTGCGGCAGGCAAGGACGGTACTGTTTACAATATAAACGCAGATACGGCAGCGGCAAGAATTGCGGCTGAGATGAAATCCGAAAACCTTATTCTTATGACAGATATAAAGGGACTTCTTGAGGATAAGGACGATGACAGCACGCTTATACATACTGTCGGAGTTTCAGAAGTGCCTTATCTCAAAAAGCAGGGCATAATCTCAGGAGGTATGATACCTAAGATAGATTGCTGTGTCGAGGCTGTCCGCAGAGGTGTAAAGAAAGCGAATATCATTGACGGCAGAATACCTCATTCAATACTTATAGAGCTGCTTACAAACGAGGGCGCAGGTACTATGATTATCTGACGGCAAACGATGCAGGCGGAAAGGACAGATATGAATACTATAGACAAATTCAATTCTCATATAATGGGATCATACGGCAGGCTGAATGTTGTTCTTGACAAGGGCGAGGATGACAAGGCAGTTGACGAAAACGGCAAGACGTATATAGATTTCGGAAGCGGTATCGGCACAAACTCGCTCGGTTACTGCAACAAGGAATGGGCTGACGCTGTGTGCGAACAGGTACGCAGTATACAGCATACCTCAAATTATTATTATACAAAGGTACAGGCTGAGTTTGCCGAGAGATTATCGGAAGCGGCAGGAATGAAGAATATGTTCCTTTGCAACAGTGGTGCTGAGGCAAACGAATGTGCTATCAAGATTGCAAGAAAGTACAGCTTTGACAAATACGGCAAGGGCAGACACAATATAATAACCCTTGTAAATTCATTTCACGGCAGAACTCTCTGCACGCTGTCGGCTACGGGACAGGACGTGTTCCACAACTACTTCTTCCCGTTTGTTGACGGATTTATAAACGTTGAAGCAAACAATATAGAGGATCTTAAGGCGAAGCTCGATGATACGGTATGTGCCGTAATGTTCGAATATATACAGGGCGAGGGCGGTGTTGTGCCGTTAGAGCAGAAGTTCGTTGATGCTATATTTGAGCTTTGCGCCGAGCGTGATGTGCTGACAATTTCGGACGAAGTACAGACGGGTGTCGGCAGAACGGGTAAATTCCTTGCAGGCGATAATTTCGGAAAGAAAGCCGATATAATTACGCTTGCAAAGGGCATAGCAGGCGGTATCCCGATGGGTGCGTGCCTCAGCGGCGACAAGTGCGCAGGTGTACTTACTCCGGGAACACACGGTTCGACATTCGGCGGAAATCCTATCGCTTGTGCAGGTGCAATTGAGGTGCTGAAGAAAGCGGCAGACCCGATTTTCTTGTCGCAGGTTGCAGATAAGGGAAGATATATAGCTGAAAAGCTGAAAGAGATACCCGAGGTCGAATCGGTTACGGGTATGGGTCTTATGATTGGCATAAAGCTAAAGACAAAGAATGCAAAGGATATACTGAATGCCGCTCTTGAACACGGACTTCTTATCCTTACCGCAAAGGATAAGTTAAGACTTCTTCCTCCGCTCACTATCTCTTATGAGGATATTGACAGAGGTCTTGAAATACTCGCAGAACTTTTAAAATAAAATAAAAACTAAAACCGAAAGGAAAAAATTATGAAACATTTACTTAAGATGATGGATCTCAGCACAGAGGAAATCATTGAGATTCTCAATCTCGCAGATCAGCTCAAGTATGAGCTTAAGCACGGCATCCCTCACGATCATTTAAAGGGTAAGACGCTCGGTATGATTTTCCGCAAGGCTTCTACAAGAACAAGAGTTTCTTTTGAAACGGGTATGTATCAGCTTGGCGGCAATCCTCTTTACCTTTCAGCAAGCGATATGCAGATAGGCAGAGGCGAGCCTATACAGGATACCGCAAGAGTTTTATCACGCTACATTGACGGTATTATGATAAGAACATTCGATCAGGCTGAGGTTGAAAATCTTGCTGAATACGGCAATATTCCGATAATCAACGGTCTTACGGACCTTTCTCATCCTTGCCAGGTGCTTGCTGACCTTATGACAATCCGTGAGTACAAGGGTAAGCTTGACGGTCTTAAGATGTGCTACATAGGCGACGGCAACAATATGGCAAACTCGCTCATTGTCGGTGGCTTAAAGACGGGTATGAGCGTATCTGTTGCCTGCCCTGAGAACTACCACCCTGCCGCTACAACACTTGCGTTTGCTAAGAAGTATGACTGCTTCGAGATGACAGACGATCCTATAAAGGCTGCAAAGGACGCAGACGTTATCTTCACAGACGTATGGGCATCTATGGGTCAGGAAGGCGAAGCCGAAATCAGAAAGAAAGCATTCAAGGGCTTCCAGATAAACGATGAGGTTATGGCTGTCGCTAAGCCCGACGCTATGGTACAGCACTGCCTGCCCGCACACAGAGAAGAAGAAATTACAGCCAAGGTATTCGAAGAACACGCAAACGAAATCTTTGACGAGGCTGAAAACAGACTCCACGCACAGAAGGCAGTAATGGTACTGCTTATGGGCAATAAGGATTAATCCGGATAAAACTTAAATATCCGATACGGAGCAACGCATTATGTTGCTCCGTATTCGTGTAATATGGAGGAATAGTCATGACTAATCTGCTTATAAAACTGTTCGTAAAGGACAGCAAAAACACATCCGATCCCGCTGTCAGAAAGCGTTACGGGTATCTCGGAGCATTTACCGGTATCGTGCTTAACATACTTTTGTTTCTCGGAAAGCTGATTGCAGGTATATTATCAGGCGGTATCTCCGTAATCGCAGACGCATTCAATAACCTTTCAGACGCAGGCTCATCAATAATGACCTTTGTCGGCTTTAAAATGGCAGGAATGCCTGCAGACAGCGAACACCCATACGGTCACGGCAGAATGGAATACGTTTCGGGCATAATAATATCTTTTATCATAATGATGATGGGCTTTGAACTTGGTAAAAGCTCGGTCGAAAAAATCTTCTCGCCCGAAAAGTCGGAGTTCAGCATACTTGCCGTATCGGTGCTTGGAGCGTCGCTTCTTGTGAAGCTGTGGATGGCACTGTTCAACACAAAGCTCGGTCGGAAAATCGACAGCGCCACAATGAAGGCCGCAGCGGCAGATTCGCTGTCCGACTGCATTTCTACATCGGTGGTAATCATCTGTATGTTCATACAGCTGTTCAGCGGCTTTGAACTTGATGCATACGCAGGTATCGTTGTTGCGCTTTTTATCCTCTACACAGGCTTCAATACATTCAAGGACAGTCTTACTCCGCTACTTGGCGCTAAGCCTAAAAAGGAATTGGTGGAGGAAATTGAAAACACTGTAATGAACTATGACGGAATAGTCGGCGTACACGATCTTATGGTGCATGATTACGGCGTAGGCAGAATGGTAATATCGCTCCACGCCGAAATAAGCAGTAAAACAGATATAATGCTTGCACATGAGCTTATAGATCTTATAGAGGACGATCTCAGGGAAAAGTACAGATGCAGTGTTACGATACATATGGATCCTGTCGTTGTGGATGACGAGAAAGCGGACGAGGTAAAAAAGGTGGTTCTTGATATAATAAAAAATATCGACAACAGCCTTACTATCCACGATTTCCGCATTACCGACGGTGTTTCAAGGATAAATGTAATATTCGACCTGGTAACGCCATTCGGCTTCAGATATAAGGACGGGGAGCTTGCTCTTATGATAAAGAATGCAATTGCGGAAAAGGACGGCAGGCTCAATGCCGTAATCACCGTTGAACGTTCAATGTGCTGAATAATGCTTTTTAACGCACAAAGTCACAAAAGGCTTTGTGCGTTTATTTTAAGTTGACTTGACACGGATTTTGTGATAAAATAAAACTATACTATATTATGAGAGTGTGTTTGTATGAATGGCAATAACGGAAAATGCGGAAAACTGTTTGTTATAGAAGGACTTGACGGATGCGGTAAAAGCACACAGCTTGAGATGCTGAAAGCAAGCGCAGACAGCAATATCCGTTTCATCAGCTTTCCGAATTACAACAGTGCAAGTGGTGAGATAATCAAGGACTATCTCAGCGGTAAATTCTGCGAGGAAAACGGCAGAACGGGCGCATATACGGCCGGCAGTTTCTATGCGATAGACCGTTATATCAGCTACAAGACCGACTGGGAAAAGGATTATAAAGCGGGCAAGACCATAATAGCCGCAAGATACACCTCCTCAAATGCGATATATCAGATGGCAAAGCTGGAAAAGTCCGAATGGGACGAGTACCTTGAGTGGCTTGAGGACTACGAGTACGATAAATTCGCAATTCCACGTCCCGAAAGAATCGTATTTCTGGATATGCCCGTAGAGGTGTCGCAAAAGCTCCTTTCCGCACGTTATGGCGGAGATGAGGCGAAGAAGGATATTCACGAAAGCAACGTTGCTTTTCTGAAGGCCTGTCGGGAAACGGCACTATACACAGCCGACAAGAAGGGCTGGTATATACTGCCGTGCTCGGACGGTGAAAATCCTTACACTCCCGAAAAGATAAACAAGGAATTATCGGCGCTGATTTACGGCTGATAACAGGCAAAAGCAAGGTAATATAAAGTGTTGGAATTAAAGAAAATTGAACTCAGCGACAAGCAGTGGATAGATCCGCTTCTGAAGCTGTCTGATTTCAGAGGTTGTGAGTATAACTTCACAAATAACTTTGTGTGGAGTGGCATTTACAATATTACTGTAGGACGTTTTCAGGATTATTATGTATCAAAGCACGGAAACTGTTTCGTGTTTCCCGCAGGAAAAGGCGATACGGACGCACTGCTTTCAGAACTGAAAAATTACTGTGACAGTACGGGAATACCGTTTGAATTCTGCAGTATGGATATAAAGGACAAGCAGATGCTCGAACAGCGTTATCCCGGTATGTTCACCTTCGATACAAGCGAAGATCTGTATGACTATGTGTATCAATCGCAGTTGCTTGCAACGCTCGGCGGAAAGAAGCTGCATTCAAAGCGTAATTATATAAACCGTTTCAAACAGCTTAACTGGAGCTTTGAGGATATTACGCCGGACAATATTGACGAATGCAAGCAGATGAGCCTTGAATGGTGCATACGCAACGATTGCGATAAAAGCGAGGATAAATCGGAGGAAATGTGCGCTGTCGGAATAGGACTTGAGCATTTCTTCGACTTAGGTCTTGTCGGCGGGATTCTGAGAGTCGATGGCAGGATACAGGCGTTTTCGTACGGCGAACAGCAATGCAGTGACACGTTTGTAACCCACGTTGAAAAAGCGTTTACCGATTATGACGGAGCATATCCGATGATAAACTATATGATGGCAAACAGGTTCTGTAAAGGACTTGAATATATAAACAGGGAAGAGGATATGGGAGAGGAGAATCTCCGCAAGGCGAAGAAGTCTTATCACCCGTGTTTTATGGTTGAGAAGTTCAGTGCGGTTTATAATGCCGGGAAAGGACAATCAGAATGATATATGTATTTTTAGCGGACGGATTTGAAGAAACCGAGGCAATTGCTCCGATTGACATTTTAAAGAGATTCGGAAAAGAGGTAGTTACCGTCGGAATAGGCGGCGGTAAGATTACAGGCGCACACGCAGTTACGGTTATTGCCGATATTACCGACAGCGATGTTATTATGACAGATAAGGTCGAGATGATAGTTCTTCCCGGCGGTATGCCCGGAACGCTCAACCTTGAGAAAAGCCCCGTTGTACAGGCGGCTATAAAATTCTGTGCCGATAATAAGAAAGCGATAGGCGCTATCTGTGCCGCTCCGTCTATAATCGGAAAGCTGGGACTTCTGAAAGGCAAAAAGGCAACTTGCTTCCCCGGCTTTGAACAATTCCTTGAGGGTGCAATGTTCACGGGCGACCTTGTAAATATTGATGATAACATAGTTACAGCAAAGGGAGCAGGTGCGGCTGTAGAATTCGGACTTGCGCTCGGAGCATTGCTCTGCAGTGAAGGAAAAGCAGAAAAGACAGCTAAGTCTTTACAGTGCAGATGAACGTAAACGAGCAGAAAAAACAACTGAGAAAAGCCTTGCTACAAAAGCGAAAACTGCTTTGTGACAGTGAAACGGCTGTTAAAAATGCCGCTATAACAGAGAATCTTTTAAGCCTTGAAAAAGTGCGTACGGCGGATACTATACTACCGTTTGTTTCGACAGACGGCGAGGTGGATACGAGAGAATTCATAACGCAGTGCCTTAAGGCAGGAAAGAATGTCGCTGTACCGAGATGTATAGACGGCAGTAATATGGAGTTTTGCGTGATACATACGTTTGACGACCTCGAAAAAGGTATGTACGGAATCGACGAGCCGAAAAAGAGCTGTGCTGTGATTGATGCCGCCGGTGCGGAAAACAGCGTGCTGATAGTTCCTGCACTCTGCTTTAATGCTAAAGGCTTCAGACTCGGTTACGGCAAAGGCTATTATGACAGATTTATAAACGGTTATAAGGGCTATACTGTCGGAGTATGCTATGAAGAATTTCTGACGGAGGATATACCTGTCGATGATTACGACAGATGCGTTGATATAGTCATTACAGAAAAACGGAAAGGACAAAAATATGGAGAATAATCCTATGGATTTAACTCATAAGGATGAAAATACCGAAAGCACCGAAGAACGCACAATTATGATGGATTCGATAAAAGCGCTTCATACAGGCGAAGTGCGAAACGAAGATTCATCTGATGACAGCAGATACGAAAGCGTTCCTGGCAGTGAAGAATCGCATTCTGGGGACGGTGAGCCTGCGGAGGACGAGGTAACCGAAGAAGAATATCAGGAATATCTTGCGGCAAAAAAAGAACGCAACAAGAAAATCAAAGCGAAAAACCGCCACAGGAGAACATTTTCACATATTCTAACAGGCGTTCTGTTGTCTGTTTTCATCATATCGATTTCTGCGTTTCTTGCTACATACATTGTAAAGTCGGCGCTTGATTTTACGGGTATCGGAAAAACTTATTGCCAGGCTGAGATACATATAAACGAGGATTCGACAACAGATGAAATCGCTCAGGACCTCGCAAATCTCGGTATTATAAATATGCCGGATGTGTTCAAGCTCTATACCAAAATGTTCGGCAAGGGCGATAAGTTCATAAAGGGTACTTTCACCGTTGACACAACTATGTCGTACAGTGCGCTTATTTCTGAGCTGCAGACAGTGTCTACTGTAAATCAGACGGTTTCAATACAGATAACCGAGGGTATGACTATTGATGAGATTGCTCAGATGATGGAGGATAACCGTGTCTGCCGTGCCGAAGATTTCATGGAGCAGTGCAAGACGCTCGGTGATACTTACAAATTCCAGAAACGTCTCGAGAATAAAAAGCTGAAGTATTATCAGATGGAAGGATATATATTCCCTGATACATACGAGTTCTACATTCTTCCTGCCCTTGAGGACAATAAGGAGCTTGATACAAGCGAGTATGCCGCAGATGCTCTTGATATTATATATCAGAACTTCAATAACAAGCTGACGGCACGTTACTATAACCGTATGAGCGAGCTTGGGCTTACGCTTGACGAAACCATAACGCTTGCTTCAATAGCACAGCGTGAGGCGGATAATACTACCAACATGGGCAATGTCGCATCGGTATTCTTCAACCGTATGGCTGATGCGGAAGCATTCCCGCATCTCGAATCAGACGTTACCGTGCATTATGTTGATGAGCATATAAAACCGCATCTCACTTCATCGCAGTACGATCAGAAAATGTTTGACGCATATAACACTTATAAGTGTGACGGTATACCGATAGGACCTATCTGTAACCCTGGTCTTGACGCTATAAAGGCTGTACTTTATGCGCCTGAAACAAGCTATTACTACTTCTGTGCAGATCCCGAAACAACAGAAATGTATTTTGCAGAAACTATTTCGGAGCATGAGGAAAATCTCCGCAAGTGCGGACTGGATCATGCGATAGCCGAATAATCAAACAATCAATATTCCGCCGCAGAGCTCTCTGCGGCGGAATGTCATAATAAGGTAAAAGAAAGGTTAAATTTATGTTAGAGCTTTTATCGCCTGCGGGCGATCTTGAATGTCTTATGTCAGCCGTTGATTACGGTTGTGACGCTGTATATCTCGGAAGTACAATGTTCGGTATGAGAGCCGGTGCAGCAAAATTCGATCCCGAAACGCTGAGGAATGGCGTTGAATACGCTCACGCAAAGGGCGTAAGAGTATATCTTACCTGCAATACCGTACCGTCAAACGATGAGATAGAGTTGCTTCCCGAATTTATAAAAACCGCATACGATTGTGGAATAGATGCCGCAATAGTAAGCGACATCGGCTGTATTGCTCTTATAAAGCGTACTGTTCCAGAGCTTGAAATCCACGTTTCTACACAGGCGGGAGTAGTAAACTATGTAACTGCAAACGAGCTGTACAAGATGGGTGCAAAGAGAGTAGTGCTTGCCCGTGAGGTAGATATTGAAAATATAAAGCGTATAAGGGATAACATACCTGAGGATATGGATATCGAAGTGTTCGTTCACGGGGCAATGTGCGTTTCATTTTCCGGAAGATGCCTGCTTTCCGCTTTTATGACAGGCAGAAATGCCAACAAGGGCGAATGCGCTCAGCCTTGTCGCTGGAAGTATCACTTAGTGGAAGAAAAACGGCCGGGCGACTACTATGAGCTGTCTGAGGGCGATGGCGGCTCTTATATCCTTAACGCTAAGGATATGTGTATGATAGAGCATCTTAAAGAACTTAAGGATGCAGGCGTTACCAGCTTCAAGATTGAAGGCAGAGCGAAATCCGCATATTATACGGCAACGGTTACAAATGCCTACAGAGCTGTGCTTGATGCAGTGAAAAACGGTGAACCGGTTCCGAAATGGGCGGTTGATGAAGTTTATAAGGTAAGTCACAGACAGTATTGCACCGGCTTTTATTTCAACAAGGAAGACGCAAACCAGTATTACGAGAACAGCGGCTACATCCGTGAGTGCGACTTTGTCGGCGTAATTGACAGCTGTGAGAACGGCAGGGTGAATATCACGCAGAGAAACTATTTTACCGTTCACGATGACCTTGAAGTGCTGTCGCCCGGAAAAACGCCGGTAAAGCTGGATATTCCTTATCTGATAAATTCAAAGGGCGAGCAGACAGAGATAGCAAACCGTGCGACAGAAAAGATGTACTTTGACTATCCCGTTTCTTTCCCTCCTCATTCGATAATAAGAAAACCGTTGAGCAAAAAGTAAACTACGGAGGAAACTATCATGCTGAAAGCTCCGCAAAACTTGTTCGCTACCGCTTATGACGGATCGGTGCGATCCGACTGGCAGACGGTAGAGGGCGCAGACGGCTATATATTGCAGTTCTATAATGCAGATGAACCGGAAAAGTGCATTAAAACACGCTATGCACAGAATAATTCAAAGCTGATACTTGGGTTTCGCAACGGCAGAAAGTATGTTGTACGGGTAAAAGCGTTCAGCTATCGTGACGGGAAAGAGGTATACGGTGAACTGTCACAGCCGTCAGAATTTACGCCGATGTGCCATCACCTTAAAGCTCAGAATGTAATCACGATGAACAAGGGCGAAACGTCGCAGATAGTATGGGAATGCAGAAATAAAGTGCCTGCCGTTACTTTTGAATGCGATGACAGCGATGTGGCGACCGTAACAAAGGGCGGACAGGTTACTGCCGTTTCGGACGGTACGGCTGAGATAAAGCTGACAGCTGATGACGGTCAGACTTTTACTGTTAAGATAGTTGTAGGCAGGGATATGTCACGTTATCCGGCTACGGCAAGGATCATGCTCTGCGGCGATATAATGTGTTCGCTTGAGCATCAGCGGAAAGCCGCTCTGCGTTCGCTTGATTTTACAAACGCATTCGGAACGCTTAAAGATACGGTCAGCTCAGCCGATTATGCTGTAGCGGTGCTTGAAACGACCTGCTTTGACGGAGCAGCGTTTGAATATGAAAAGATACGCACAGACAGCGGAAGTCCCAATTGCAATTCTCCGTCCACCTTCATAGACGCAGTGAAAAACTGCGGATTCAATGCACTGGTAACTGCAAATAATCATAACTGTGATACAGGGCTTGAAGGACTTAACGCTACCGTACAACGTATCAGAAACAGCGGTATGGCAAATATCGGTACACTTGACGATGAAACTCATATTGCCGATATAAACGGCATAAAAGTAGGATTTGTCGCAGTAAATTCAATATCAAACGGGCTTGAGAAAAATATACCATCCGAAATTATCGGGAAATATGAGCCTGAACACTTCAGACAGCTTGTTGAAACGCTTAAGAATGAAGGCGCAGAATATATAATCGCATATCAGCACTGGGGTGTTATGAATTCCGTTACTGTCCGCAATTCTCAGATAAAGACGGCTGAATATATGGCACAGTGCGGCGTGGATCTTATTATCGGTTCTCATCCGCACGTTATGCAGAGGGTCGGTAAAATACACACATCCGCCGGCAGAGAGGTGATGTGCTTCTATTCTCTGGGCAATCTTTTGTCATCTATGAAAGAGCTTCGTGAAAACCGTGAGAGTGTAATTGTAAATCTGATTCTCACAAGAACCGAAAGCGGAATAAAGTCCGATATATCGTGCATTCCGACGCTTTGTAAAGACACCTCCGACGGATATACGGTAAGCGTTCTTGACGGGTTGCTGACGCATACAGAACAGATTTCCGAAGATCGCATAAGAGATATACTCGGCAATGAGGGCGTTATACGAAAATACCCTAAATTCTTGCTGCAAGGCTCAGCCGTGCTGAGGAATATATTCCGTGACAGCGGTTTTTCTTATGATGATACCGCTCTTATTTTGTCGCCGTTATCGCTTGTAAGCAAAAAAAGCAATCTTTCGGGAAAAGCCGGCAGCCAAAGAAATAAAATTGATATAAATAAAAATTTCAAATCGTTTTTAGACGGCTCAGACAGCGATTATATCGTAATAGATCTTTATACAGCGGCGGCTGTTTCGTGCTACAAGTACGGCGACAGCTTCTATACGGCATCGGGCAGTTTTATTTCTTCCGATTTTTACAATTCCAATAAAGACAGGCTTGAAAAAATATCTCCGCCTTTTGACGAAAAAGCAGTAAAATCTGCACTTAAAGAATATGCGAAAATTGTCTTGTCAAAATACGATAAGGATAAAATCATATTAGTGCGTTTAAAATTCAGTAATATCTGCGTAAAAGAAAATCAGCTAAGAAACGGTAAAAACAGAAATGCGCTGAATAAGCGGTTGAGGCTGTATGAGGATTATCTGATTTCGCTTTTACAGCCGGTGGTTATTGATGTTTCCGGCAATTATTTTATGGCGTCAAAAAGTGACAATATGATGTCCTTTGAGCCGCTTTTCTACGATGATGTAAGAATCAAGCTGAACTCAGCGGTAAAACGTATCCGCAAGGATACATATTTTTCTGCACCGGAAATAAGGCTGCAGCTTATGCGTGTCATAAAATATTATGATAATATGACGGCAAGAGCCTATCAACCTGAACTGCTTGACAGAAATTATGTATCGGACAGAATGGCAGAGCTTACGTCAAAACAGTTTGTCGCTGAGAATTTCGAGTATTTTGTATATCTGCGTGAAAATGAGATCCGTACCTATGATGATGCAAAAATCCTGCTTTCTGCTAAAGCCGGTGCAGAAAGGCTTATCTCGGCAATAAAAGCCACTGAGTGTATTGACGGCGACCTTGGCGATTGCAGTTACGATGATATAAGGATTGTTTTCGATGAGAACTTCCTTATGAAAAAACAATTATCCCGTAAACTTTCTGAGGTTTACAAATATACTGTTCCCGATAACTGTGAACATATTTTCCTTATCAGAAACGACCGCAAATTGCTTGAAGACTACGAAGCACGTCATAAACCTGTATTGATTGACATCTGGGGCAGCTGTATTTCCCGTGAATCCGTTAACCGTAATTCCTCAGGTATCTATGTCGATAAGTACATTTTCAAGCAGCCGTTTTTGCTTGCGGACGAGCCTGAAATACCGTTTGACAACGATTTGTCGGCTGATAAATTCTGCGGCAGTAAGTGGCGAAGGCGCACTGTTAAAGAGGCGTTTTTGCACGAAGGAAAACGCATTCTATCTGACAGTAACGCTGAATGGCTGATTGTTGATATGTACGACCTTATCTGCAATATGCGTAAGTATGGCGATTCGCTTTTCGAGGTGGATGATTTCATACTTCGCACCGCTTTTTACAAGTCGATTTCCGATAAATGCGAAAGCACCTATTTATTTAACGAAAGAAGCCGTGAATATCTCGAAAGAGCGCTTGAAAACTTCTGCAAATTTGTCATTGAGCGCTATGGAAAAAACATTATTTTAATTAAAGCCGATCTTAAAGACCGTTATATTTCGCTTGACAATACGTTAGAAATGTTACCTGACAGCGACAACACATTCAAAACCAAAAAAGCATTTATAAACGGATTTGAAGAAGAATTCGCACGTCTTACCGATTGCTGTGTAATTGATATTTCTAAAAGGTTTTATGCCGATGATCGCTTTGCACTTGGCGGTGCACATATCGTCCATTATGAAGATGAGTTCTACAGTCAATGCTGTAAGCATATAACGGCTTTCCTCGCCGGTGCTGACAGCCGCTATACCGATAAGGTCGATGAGGAGTATATCGCTCTGAGAGATATGAAAATTAAATAAAGATTAGCTATCCCCGTACAGTTTAATTCTGTACGGGGATAGTTTTGTATATATGTCCGTTTTATCGGACAGGAGATGTGTTAAAATTTGTAATGGTAAGCTGAATGCACTTCTACACAACGAGAGCCGCACAGACTTTCGACTGTGCGGCTCTCGTTGGTGCCATGCATTTAAATAACATGCGACTCATTTCAATCCACCGATTAAATTTATCGGACTATCACATTATATATGTTATTTGGAGAAAAATCAAGATTTTTATTTTTCATACCCTTGTGTTGTGATTATATCTAAAAAGTGGATAGGAAATTTGTATAATTATTCACTTGACACGAAAACAAAGTGCAATTATAATTAAATAAGCTTAAATTACATGTAACTCGAGTTTAATACCGCTTTCAATAAATTCGACAAATTGTATGAGCTTAATCGGTAAAATTTGCTTTATTTTTCATAAAAGTATTGCGTTTGATATTAGATAGTATTATACTCGAGTTATAATAGTACAATTAAAAGGAGAATGAGATGGAGTATATCGCACATATAAAGGATGATGACGCATCGGACGGTGTAAATCGTATTGAAGAAACTGTAACAGAACACAGCGAAAAAGTGGCAAAGCTTGCAGAGAAATACGGACAACCGCTTAGAATACCACATATAGTTTGTATCGGAGCAATGCTTCACGATGTCGGAAAGTTGAATAAGGATTTCAGTGAATACATACGAGGGAGCAGTAGGTATGAACGTGGTGATATAGACCACAGTTATGCAGGCGCAAGATATCTTGAAGAATATACAGCAGGAACAAATGGCTATGTGCGGTATACCGCACAGCTTATAGCAAGGATAATTATTTCTCATCATGGCTTGCATGACTGGTGGACAGATAAATGTAAAAATTATTATAAAAACAGATGTAGTAAACAAGAACGTTACAAAGAAATAAACGACAATATAAAGCAATTTATTTCAGATAATGAACTTAACAAAATTCTTATTGAGGCTACTAACGAGTATTCAAAAATTGATGAGAAAATTCAACAAATATGTAATAGTGGAACGAACACAATTAGTTTAGTGACAAAGGCATTTTATTTTGGTATGCTTGAAAGGCTTGCTGAATCCTGTCTTATTGATGCAGATAGGACGGCGACCGCCGAATTTATGGAAGGTATTGAAATTACCGAACCGTCTGAAGATGAAATACAACGTAATTGGCTTGATATGAAACAGCATTTGGATAACAAACTGAGTAAATTTTCCGGAAGCGACAGTTTAATATCAAAACTGCGAATGAACATTTCGGACAGATGCTGTGCATTTGCCAAAAATGATGTAGGTATATCTCAGCTTATTGTTCCTACAGGTGGCGGCAAAACGCTTTCGGCATTGCGTTTTGCGATTGAATATGCTGTTGAGCATAAAAAGGAACGCATTTTTTACATTTCTCCGTTTATGTCTATACTTGAGCAGAATGGAGATGTAATCCGTGAGATAGCGGGAGATGATAACTACCTTGAACATCATTCAGATATGTACTGCAAAATAGTAGGCGATAAAAGCAAGAGCAAGGCAAAAGTCGCCGAAGAACTCGAAGACTATGAACTTCGTTGTCAGCACTGGGATAAACCTCTTATTGCAACTACAATGCTTCAATTTGTGGACACATTGTTTTCTTCAAGAACAGAAGCTATTCGTCGAATGCATAGATTTACCAATTCGGTAATCATTATTGATGAAGTACAATCAATACCTGTAAAATGTGTGTATATATTTAATCTTGCAATGAATTTTTTGGCGAATTTTATGGGCTGCACAATAGTATTGTGTACAGCCACGCAACCAACATTAGAACAATGCAAGTATCCTATAATGCTTGATAAAGAGAGCTCGATGACGGGAGATTACAAACAAGATTTTGTCGATTTTGCCCGTACAAAGATAACACCGCTGCTTGATAACAAAGGTGGTTATTCTTATGGTGAAGCGGCGGCTGTATGTATGGATAAATATCGTGAAAACGGAAACATACTTTTTGTTGTCAACACAAAGGATGCAGCAGCAAAAGTATACAGTGAAGTTTCAAATTTGAATAAAGAAGAGAGCTTTCAGGCAAAGCTTATTCATTTGAGTACAAATATGTGTCCTGCACACCGACGTAATGCTATAGAAGACATCCGTGATATGCTTAATAAGGATCAGCCGGTAATATGTATTACAACACAGCTTATTGAAGCAGGCGTTGATATCAGTTTTAAATGTGTGATACGTTCCCATGCAGGAATGGAAAATGTTGCGCAGGCGGCTGGTCGTTGTAATCGTAATGGTGAAAAAGTGTGCGGAGATGTGTATATAATTGAACTTAAAGAGGAAAATGTATCAAGTCTTGGTGAACTTACAGAAGCAAGACAACAATCAATAAATACAATCATTGACGTAATGAGCAAAAAGAGTGATGATTATTTGTCAGTTGATGCTATGAACTATTACTATAACCACTTTTATAGTGAGTGTACCGATAAAAAAGGTAAGGATATTTTGAAGTATCAACTTGATAATCCGGAAGACGATATTTTGAATTTGTTATCTCTTAATAGCATATTCCGTAATTCTAATGAGTTTTGCCGTGACGGTCAGGCGTTCAAAACAGCTGGCGATAACTTCAGAATGATAGATAATAACACTGTTGATATAATAGTGCCGTATAATGAAGAGGCAAGCGGAATAATAGATGAGCTTAACGGCGAAACAACTATATCGCAGGCTCTTGAGCTTCAGCGTAAAGCACAGCAGTACATTGTAAGTGTATACGATTATACATTTAAAAAGCTTGCTGAAAACGATGCTTTAAACGAGATTAAGGTAAGGCAGGATAAAAAAGTGTATATCTATGCGCTGAAAAAAGAGTTTTACAATAACGCTACAGGGCTAAGTACAGAGGGCGAGCCTCAGGAAGCAATGTTCGTCTGATCTTGCCGCAAATATCGGATATATGCAACACGATATGTGACCTGTCTGTTAGAACAGGCTGACATAAATATCAAAATGCAAAATACGGGTAAAAGCGAAAGCACAAGCCCGAAAATAAAGGAGGTAAGAATTTTGAGCAAAACCGAACACGATAATATTGTCGAGTTCAAGGTGAGCGGAGATTTCGCACTGTTTGCAGACGTGCTGACACGTCCAGGCGGAGAAAAATTCAGCTATCCTATTCCAACTTATGAGGCGCTGAAAGGCATACTCATGAGCGTATACTGGAAGCCGACTATCATATGGGTGATAGACGAGTGCATGGTGATGAATAAGATCTCTATGGAACGTAAAGGAATCCGTCCGATCAAATACGGCGGAGGCAACGACCTTTCGTATTACACCTATCTTAAAGATGTGGAGTACAGGGTAAGAGCTCACTTTGAATGGAATGACAACCGTCCCGAGCTTGAAAAAGACAGGAACGAAAATAAGCATCATAACATTGCAAAACGCATGATACAGCGTGGCGGAAGGCGAGATATTTTCCTCGGTACAAGAGAATGTATGGGGTATGTCGAGCCTTGCAGCTATGATGAAGGTGTAAGCTATTATCAGGGTACAGAAATTCCGTATGGTTTTATGTATCATGGCATTACTTATGCAGACGAAGCTGAGAGGGAAGAAGACAAGGGCAAACTTACCGTCAGATTCTGGCGGCCTGTTATGAAAGATGGGGTTATAAAGTTTGATCATCCGAATGATATTCCCGAATCTCAGAAAAGGCATATCCGTGATATGAAAATAAAGCCGTTTGGTAAAGATCTTGATAATTTCAGCGGACTTGAAGAATTCGACTTTATAGGCGGGGGTGATGATATTGAGCTGGACTGATGAACTCATAAGGATATATGATTGTTGCATCTTAAATGAAGATAAATCAAATAGACCTGTGCCTATTTACCATGTTAAAGAGAATGCTCAGATTACGATATCTATCACCAAAGATGGTGAAATAACTCCTATAGGCAGATTCGCTGAAATAGTAGAAGATGAAGATGCTGCTACCATTATCCCTGTTACAAAAAATTCAATAGCAAAAAGCGGAGATGATACTGCTCGACCTTTTGTTGAAGAGCTGCAATTTGTTGCGAAGGATTATCCGGAATACAGCGTTGAAAACACCAAAAAATTTAATTCTTATATTGAGGAATTGCGAAAATGGCATGAAAGTGCTTTCACAAATTTTGCGGTTGATGCGGTATATAAGTATTTTTCAACAAGATCTTTAATTCACGATTTGATTGAATATGGATTTCTGAAAGTTGAAGAAAATGATGGTAAAATCAAGCTGTTGCCCGAAAAAATCAATAAAGTTCCGCTCCAAAAATGCAAAGTCAGGTTTCGTGTTGATGGAAAACCGACATGGAAGATATCTGGTGATGGCGATGACTTTAATTTGCAGAAAAATTATTCTGATTATTACAATAGTGTGTCAAATGAAAACAATTTATGCTATGCAAGCGGACAGCACGGCCAGCTGACATATAAACATCCGTATGTTATGAGTACAGCAAAACTGTTTTCGTATAAAGAGGAAGGCACATTAAAGTACCTTGGTAGATTTACCAATTCAGAAGAAGCTTCTGCGATGAGTTATGATGTTTCTCAAAAAATACATAATGCACTCAGTTGGTTATTGGATAAGCAAGGCGTTCGGATTTATGCCAAAGGAATTAATCTTAGTATTCTTATTTGGGAAACCGATTTTAATTCTTTGCCAAATCCTCTACTAGCTTGTGAAGACGGAAAATGTGATGATATCTCTGAAGACTGTACAGATGTTGCAGATGATTCTTCTGATGAAAAATCAGATATAGAAACCGGAAAAATATATAAGCGGTTAACAATTTCATCTTTGTTTGGTGTTCGCAATGAGTACACTGTAGATTCAGATAAGCAATCTAAAACATCTATTTTAATGCTTGACTGTCCCGCAGAATCATATAAGGGAAGATTGTCGGTTGTTATGTATGAGGAACTTCCGACGTCGGAATATCTGGATAATATAATCAATTGGCATAAGCAGACAAGTGTTGGTATATCTGATAAAGCTTCCGGAAAATATAAGGAAGTATCATTTTCACTGTCAGAGATCGTATCATGCGCTTACGGAAGAGAGACTGAACCTAAAAATAAAAAAGAAAGATTTTATTTAGAATTAGATAATTCTAAAATCAAGGATAATGCTTATAGAAGATTACTTCCGTGCATTACAAGCGGGGCAAGGCTCCCAGGTGATATAGTCCAGACTCTATTCATAAAGGCTTGCTGTCCGCTGGCTTTTAAAGATAGCCGCAATTGGTTAAAAACGCTGCGCTGTGCATGTGCAATGTTACGCAAACGTATAGCTGATGAGAAAGGAAAGGATCAAGGAATGTCGCTGAATGTTAGCAAAACAACAAGAGATTACCTGTATGGTCGTCTTCTTGCAATAGCCGAATATGCTGAATCAAGCTATTATCGTGAAAAGGATCGTTTAATAAACAAAGAAGCCGACGATAACGATGATAACAAATCAAACGTAAGAACCACTAATGCAAAAAAGTATTTTGAAGCATTTGCAAATCATCCGTGTAACACATGGAGAGTAATACAGCTTAGTCTGCAACCTTATCTTAACAGGATGAACTATAAAAAAAGTCGGTTCTGTGAAAAAATGATAATGGATATTACCTGTATGTTTAATGACAATGATTTCAATGATAATTCTGCACTTGCACCTGAATTCTTACATGCATATTATTGTCAGCTTAATGAATTATATAAAGGCAAAAACACTAATAAAAATGAGGAGGATAAGTAATTATGAGTACATTAGCAAACAAGATTGATTTTGAGGTGGTTTTTTCGGTAACTGATGCAAATCCCAATGGTGACCCTTTAAGTGGAAACCGTCCCAGAACGAATTCTCAGGGACATGGAGAGATGTCTGATGTCTGCATTAAGCGTAAGATTCGTAACAGACTTCAGGATATGGGTGAAAAGATATTTGTACAGAGCAACGATAGATGCGATGACAAATGTGACAGCTTAAAGACACGAGTTGATTCGTGTGCAGAATTAAATAAAAAAGGAATCAGTAATAAAGAATTTGCTGATATAGCATGCGAAAAATGGATTGATGTACGCAGTTTCGGTCAGGTCTTTGCATTTAAAGGAGATAATGCTTCTGTTGGTGTTAGGGGCCCTGTTTCTGTAAGCATTGCTAAGAGTGTATCTCCGATTGATATCGTTAGCATGCAGATAACTAAGAGTGTAAACGGAGAAAGCGGTAAAAATGGTAAATCTTCTGATACTATGGGAACAAAGCATCATATAGAATTCGGTCTTTATGTATTTAAAGGCAGCATAAACTGTCAGCTTGCTGAAAAAACAGGCTTCAGCGATGAAGATGCAGAAAAGATAAAAAATGCACTCGTAACGCTGTTTGAAAACGATTGTTCTTCTGCTCGTCCCGAGGGCAGTATGCAGGTGTGCAGAGTTTACTGGTGGAAGCATGACAGCAAAACTCCTAAAGTGTCTTCTGCAAGGATACATAATTCTGTTAAGATAACAGAAAAGTCTTCACTCAACGGAAGAACGCCTATGTCCATCGAAGATTATGACATAGTGTTTAATAATCCTGATGGTGCTGTACAGCCAGAAATAATTGATAATATATAATGAGTTACAACGAGGATGAATACCTGATGATTTCCGGCATACATCATTATGTTTTTTGTAAAAGACGTTGGGCATTAGTGAATATAGAGGGACAATGGCAGGAAAATTATCTTACTGTAGACGGTTCAATTATGCATAGAAATGCACATGACGGCGATTTTACAGAAACACGAAAAGATGTTATCATAACAAGGAGTATGCCGGTATCTTCATCAGAATACGGAATCAGTGGTGAATGTGATATAGTAGAATTTCACAAAGTTACAGATGGAGTTACTCTATATGGAAGGGAAGGAAAATACCAGCCTATCCCGATTGAATATAAACGGGGTTCACCTATTGATAATGAATGCGATGAATATCAACTTCTCGCACAAGCTCTTTGCCTTGAAGAAATGCTGTGTTGCAGCATACCGTACGGATATATGTATTACGGGCAGATAAGACGCAGGGTGAAAGTTGAGTTCACCGATGAACTAAGAGTAAGACTTTTGTCTGTGTTGAACGAAATGCACAGGTTGTATAAGGCACACCATACACCTGTTGTAAAAAAGAGCAGGAGCTGTAATGCCTGTTCGATGAACAATTTGTGCTTACCGTCGGCAACATCTTCGTCAGCATCGGAATATATTAAAAATCGCTTGAAAGGGGACAGTATATGAGAAAGCTCAGAAATACGCTTTATGTGATCACGCCCGACAAATATCTGTCCCTTGACGGCGAAAATATAGTAATGCACAGCAAAGACGATACGCAAACACGTCTTCCTTTGCATAATGTCGAGGATATTGTGATATTCGGCGGCAGGGGAGCCAGTCCTGCATTGATGAATAAATGCACTGAAGATAATATCGGGCTTACATTTATGAGCCGCAGCGGAAAATTTCTTGCAAGAGCAGAGGGAGCAATCAGCGGAAATGTGTATCTGCGACGGGAACAGTTCAAAATAGCGGATGATGAGGCGAGAAGTCTTTCGGTAGCAAAGAATTTTATTATCGGAAAACTGTTTAACAGTCGCTATGTTATCGAAAGAGCAGTAAGAGATCATTCTTTACAAGTTGATGTCGATAAACTGAAAAACCGTTCCGACCTTCTTTCACAGGCTATAATCAAGTGTCAGAGCGTTTCTGATATTGATACTTTGCGTGGAATCGAGGGAGAATCTGCACAGCTCTACTTTTCGGTTTTTGACGAATTTATACTTCAGCAGAAAGATGAGTTCAGTTTCGTAACAAGAAGTAAACGACCGCCGCTTGATAACGTCAATGCTTTACTGTCTTTTTCGTATTCTGTTGCAACCGGTATGTGTACCTCTGCACTTGAAACCGTAGGGCTTGATCCTTACGTCGGATTTATGCACACAGACCGCCCCGGCAGACGTTCGCTTGCGCTTGATCTTGTAGAAGAATTCCGAGCGATAATGTGCGACAGATTTGTTATAAGTCTTATCAACAAGCGTATTATAAATAACGACGATTTTGAGAAGAAGGAAGATGGCGCAGTATTATTAAGCGAAGACGGCAGAAAGGTCTTTTTGACGCATTGGCAGAACAGAAAACAGGATGTTGTTATGCATCCGTTTTTAAAAGAAAAGGTTGAATGGGGTCTACTTCCTTATATACAGGCACTTCTGCTTTCAAGATATATCCGAGGCGATCTTGATGAATATCCTATGTTGCTCTGGAGGTAGTTATGCTTCTGCTAATAACTTATGATGTCAACACCGAAACATCGGCTGGGAAAAGTCGACTTAGAAAAGTTGCAAAACAATGTATTAATTACGGTATCAGAGTTCAGAATTCGGTTTTCGAATGTGTTGTTGATGCAACTCAGGCACACGAACTGAAATTTAAACTCAAGGAACTTATTGATACAGAAAAAGACAGTCTTAGATTCTATAATCTTGGCGATAAATATACAAATCGTATTGAGCATTACGGAGCTAAGTCTGCAATCAAGGTTGAAGAACCTTTGATTTTTTGAATTTGTGCGAATGTGTAGTGCGCAGAATTTTCTGCAGACATTCGCACACGATAATTTACTTATAAAGGAAATTATCAAAACGCAAATTTAGTTTTTTATGATTTTATAGAGGAAAAATGTCCGAAATGTGATATTTAGCTTCAAAATATAGATAATCATTGTATAAATTTGCGGTCGCCCTCTTTGCGAGGGCGTGGATTGAAATCAAGAAAGATAGCAGGCATTTTCATGACAAAAACGGTCGCCCTCTTTGCGAGGGCGTGGATTGAAATCGTAAACATACTTACCAGTACCGTAAGAATTAAAGTCGCCCTCTTTGCGAGGGCGTGGATTGAAATTGTCGGGTTTTAAATATCCGTCACTATAACCCAAGTCGCCCTCTTTGCGAGGGCGTGGATTGAAATAGCAAAGTTTAATGCAAAGCGGAACGTTGAGGTGGTCGCCCTCTTTGCGAGGGCGTGGATTGAAATGCTTGTCGAGAACATCTCCGACACCATCGACGATTGTCGCCCTCTTTGCGAGGGCGTGGATTGAAATAGCATGTCATCATCATACTGAAAAATAATATCACGTCGCCCTCTTTGCGAGGGCGTGGATTGAAATCCTTTTTGTTGTGTCTGTGTTTGGGATGCCAAGTGTCGCCCTCTTTGCGAGGGCGTGGATTGAAATCCGACCAAAGTGTATATTGCACTCCGCAAAATTAGTCGCCCTCTTTGCGAGGGCGTGGATTGAAATACTGTTGGCAAGTGTACAATGTGTTCTCGCACACGTCGCCCTCTTTGCGAGGGCGTGGATTGAAATAAAATGCCTAACTTTATCAGCAGTCAGCGACGAGTCGCCCTCTTTGCGAGGGCGTGGATTGAAATAGCGCCCTTGCTTGCCTTTTTTATCTTGGCATACGTCGCCCTCTTTGCGAGGGCGTGGATTGAAATACATTTGTACCATATTCCGTAGTGCTTGCCGTCCGTCGCCCTCTTTGCGAGGGCGTGGATTGAAATAAAAAAGAGGTCAAGCAAAATAAAAAATAGTTTTGTCGCCCTCTTTGCGAGGGCGTGGATTGAAATAGCACGTCGTCATCATACTGAAAAATAATATCACGTCGCCCTCTTTGCGAGGGCGTGGATTGAAATCGACGGCTACCGCACGCATTTCACAGCTGATTACGTCGCCCTCTTTGCGAGGGCGTGGATTGAAATATTTGACCAAACACGGTCACCGTACTCGTCCTCAGTCGCCCTCTTTGCGAGGGCGTGGATTGAAATAAAGTAGTCCGACTTTAAAAACCGTGCAACCTCTGTCGCCCTCTTTGCGAGGGCGTGGATTGAAATCGCACAGGACACACAGATAACCGCTATATCTGACGTCGCCCTCTTTGCGAGGGCGTGGATTGAAATACGCAGACGGTGACTTATACTACCGAGTAGCATTGTCGCCCTCTTTGCGAGGGCGTGGATTGAAATAGACCCCACTTCCACGTTAAGAGCTACTTTATATGTCGCCCTCTTTGCGAGGGCGTGGATTGAAATATCAAGTGTTATACAATTGCGGACATTTGCTATACGTCGCCCTCTTTGCGAGGGCGTGGATTGAAATATCGTAATCGTTCGCGATAACCTGTCCCTTTGTGGTCGCCCTCTTTGCGAGGGCGTGGATTGAAATTGCAACGCCCTTCGCGTCGCCAGCCTTAATAGACGTCGCCCTCTTTGCGAGGGCGTGGATTGAAATAAACCGGAGATCAGCGGCACGGCGCAAAAGAACCGTCGCCCTCTTTGCGAGGGCGTGGATTGAAATTTATCGCGGCTATTATTACCGCCTTCGTGATCCGTCGCCCTCTTTGCGAGGGCGTGGATTGAAATAATATGATTATTGATCTTGTTGAGAGTATGTCCCCGTCGCCCTCTTTGCGAGGGCGTGGATTGAAATTGAAGGAGTATCACAGCTTGTCGCACTTGTAGAAGTCGCCCTCTTTGCGAGGGCGTGGATTGAAATCTACCGTTAAAGTGGGCGACACAATCAAAATCAATGTCGCCCTCTTTGCGAGGGCGTGGATTGAAATGATTTACAGACCCGATAAACCGATTGTTTGTAGAGTCGCCCTCTTTGCGAGGGCGTGGATTGAAATAACAATTTTTGTTGTTTTTACCCCGATTTTTAAGTCGCCCTCTTTGCGAGGGCGTGGATTGAAATCCTTGGAACAAAATTACTTGCAACAAATTTAACTGTCGCCCTCTTTGCGAGGGCGTGGATTGAAATTTCCGTATCTGTTCCGCCCATTCGAGTTGCATCGGTCGCCCTCTTTGCGAGGGCGTGGATTGAAATTAAGCAAGGTTTATTTGATGCGTATATTGATAAGGTCGCCCTCTTTGCGAGGGCGTGGATTGAAATTAACAGACTGCTTGCAGGACAGATGTCACGCATAGGTCGCCCTCTTTGCGAGGGCGTGGATTGAAATCTTTCGCACATACTCGCTATACCCACTGTGCCACGTCGCCCTCTTTGCGAGGGCGTGGATTGAAATGGAAATACCCTTTCACAGCCTTCTTAAACGCGGGGTCGCCCTCTTTGCGAGGGCGTGGATTGAAATTTTGCCCTTGTTGCACGAGTTGCTACAGTGTACTGTCGCCCTCTTTGCGAGGGCGTGGATTGAAATATATCGTGCGCTTACCGCTGTTTTTAGCGATGTTGTCGCCCTCTTTGCGAGGGCGTGGATTGAAATAAAACCGCTGCTGCTATCAATGCCTTGCTTTCGGTCGCCCTCTTTGCGAGGGCGTGGATTGAAATGACCTTGAACCAATTGAACAGGTTATAGTTAATGTCGCCCTCTTTGCGAGGGCGTGGATTGAAATTTTCTGCCATGTCCGATGCGACTGTCACCGCAATTTTATTCAAAAGCAAGGCTTGAAGTTGATGATATTCTGTTTCACAATCCGTAATTCATACTATTAGGAGATGAACAACATGGAAGAATTAAAAGAGCCTGTGAAAAACTCGGAATTGCATATAAACGCTCAGAACTACCCTGAAGGTTGTTATGAAGAATTAGAAAAGTTAAAAAAAGAATATCAGTCACAATACGCCGATATTGAATCTAAGCATAAAGATTTTCACGGACGAGATGACAGATCGGCAAAAGAACTTATGGATTTAACTGTAGCTTTTCGTAAACGGATTAAAACCATAAGAGATAAATACAACGTTTAGCACATTTTAGAGGGCGTTTCCGGCTGCCGAAAAGAAGATGCGACAAAACACAAATATTTCGTCACAGCTTTTTATCGAATTTTTTCGCCGAGAATAAAAATGCTTCAAAAGCAAGAATGTAAACGAAAATCAGAATCGGAGTAAATCATTATGTTTGATTATACGATTTGCAATGCACCTGATTCGGATATTTTTTTAAGGCAATGCAAGGCTTTGGAGAAAAACATTCCGGACTTGAAAAAGAGCGAAATATTAATAGATATAGATGGTTCACAAATCGCTGTCTATTTCAAAGACGGCAAGAAAGTGACGGTTCATAACAGTTATTATGTAGGTGCGGTTTATATTCAGTCAGAGTTCGATTTAACAACATTTTTCACAAAAAAAGAAAGAGGTGATAAGTAGTGAAACCATATATAGTTCAATTAGAAATCGATGACCGTAAATCTATTGTATATTGCAAGGATGGGGCAATAT